>Ga0075429_100005379_pt1 | contig 11017 bp, 8 predicted proteins | sample RhiMetdeltSRZDD3_FD_75295 | JGI IMG/M metagenome (GOLD analysis project Ga0075429, IMG submission 75295) | Populus rhizosphere microbial communities from Tennessee, USA - Rhizosphere MetaG P. deltoides SRZDD3 | ecosystem: Host-associated > Plants > Roots > Rhizosphere > Soil | place: USA...
CCGACCCCGGAGCCGCCGCCGCCGGACCCGGGAACCCCTGTGCCCCCGACGCCGGTGGCGCCTACGATTGCGCCGCCCACCCCGATTCCGACCACACCGACACCCCCGACGCCGACGCCGCCCACACCGACGCCGACGCCGACGGACACACCGACTCCGTTGCCGCGGCCGACGTGCTCGTCGCCGCCGCCTTGCCCGCCCTGATCGTCGTTCGTCCTGTCATACAATCCGAAGGCCGATGAGCATCTCCTTGGTCACGGGTGGCGCCGGGTTCATCGGTGCCCACGTCGCACGCCATCTGATTCGCAGCGGAACGCGGGTCGTCGTGCTCGACGACCTCAGCGGTGGGTTCCGCGACAACCTGCCCACGGAAGCGCTCTTCGTCGAGGGCTCGATCACCGACCACGACCTCGTCGCCCGCCTCTTCGACGAGCATCGCTTCGAGAACGTCTATCACCTCGCCGCCTATGCCGCCGAAGGACTGAGCCATTTCATCAAGCGTTTCAACTACACGAACAATCTCATCGGCAGCGTGAACCTGATCAACGAGTCGGTGAAGCACGACGTTCGCTGCTTCGTCTTCACCTCGTCGATCGCCGTGTATGGGGCCCTGCCGCCGCCGATGAGGGAAGACATGACGCCGGTGCCGGAGGATCCCTACGGCATCGCGAAGCTCGCGGTGGAACAGGAGCTTAGGGTCTCGCACGAGATGTTCGGCCTCGACTACGTGGTCTTTCGCCCGCACAACGTGTACGGCGAGTACCAGAATCTCGGCGACCGCTACCGCAACGTCGTCGGCATCTTCATGAACCAGCTCATGCAGGGACGGCAGCTCACGGTGTTCGGCGACGGCCTCCAGACGCGGGCCTTCAGCTACATCGGCGACGTCGCCCCGGTGATTGCCGCCGCCCCTTCCGTACCCGAAGCCCGGAACCAGGTGTTCAACATCGGCGCCGATCAGTCGTGCACGGTGCGCGAGCTGGCGGAGCGGGTCATGGACGCCATGGGGGTCCGGGGAGAGCTGCGCTTCCTGCCGTCGCGCAACGAGGTCGTCCACGCCTTTGCCGACCACGGCAAGGTGAGCCGTGTGTTCGGTGCTTCCGGCCACACGCCGCTGATCGACGGTCTGCGGCGGATGGGGGAGTGGGCGCGTCTCGCCGGAGTGCGCAAGAGCCGGCGTTTCGATGGCATCGAAATACGCAAGCGCCTGCCCGCCGTGTGGGACGAGGAAGACTAGCGGCCCTCCGATGAGCCGCATCCTCTTCATTGCTTCCCACCGGAAGGACCGTGCTCCCAACCAGCGGTTCCGATTCGAGCAGTACCTGCCGTACCTCGAACAGCACGGGGTGCACGGCGAGCTCTCATCGATCATCTCCGAGGCGGACGATCGGTTCCTCTATCGACGCGGCCACTACCTGCAGAAGCTCGGGCTCCACCTGCGCGCCATGCGCACGCGGAGCCGTGACGTCGCCCGCGCGGGCACCTTCGATGTCGTATTCGTGTGTCGGGAGGCCATGCTCACCGGCTCGACGGCCTACGAACGGCGGCTGCGTCGGCGAGCGCCGCGCCTCGTCTTCGACTTCGACGACGCCATCTGGAACCTCGACGTCTCGGAGGCGAACCGGGCGATGGCTTGGCTCAAGAACCCCGGCAAGACCGCGGAGCTGATTGCCATGGCCGACACCGTGCTCGCTGGCAACCGCTACCTGGCCGACTACGCCAGGCAGTACAACCCGCACGTCGTTATCGTTCCGACCACGATCGATACCGACGAGTACGTGCCCGCCGCTCGGCGGGAGGAGTCGGCGGTGTGCATCGGTTGGAGCGGCAGCGTGACGACGATCAAGCATTTCGACGAGGCGGTGCCGGCATTGTGTGTGCTCAAGGACCGCTACGGCGATCGGGTGCGGTTCAAGGTGATCGGGGACGCCGCCTACGCCCATCGGGAGCTGGGTATCCACGGCATCGCCTGGAACCGGCACGATGAGATCGCGGAGCTGTCGTCGATCGACATCGGCATCATGCCCCTGCCGGACGACGAGTGGGCGCGGGGCAAGTGCGGGCTCAAGGGTCTGCAATACATGGCCCTCGAGATCCCCACCGTGATGTCGCCGGTGGGCGTCAATTGCGAGATCGTGAGCCACGGCATCAACGGGCTCCTCGCCGCGTCGCGTGACGAGTGGGTGGAAGAGCTCGGAAGTTTGATCGAGTCCGCGGAACGGCGTGCCGCGATCGGCCGGGCCGGCCGCCGAACGGTGGAAGAACGCTACTCTGTGCGGGCCTGGCGCGACGAATACGTGCGTCTGCTGGCGCCGCGGGGCGATTCGTCGAGAGTCTAGAAGGCTAGCTAGTCTTCGACGACGCAGATGAAGCCGTCGGGCGAGGGTTTCCCGTCCGGTGTATCGGGCCCGGAGACTGCCACGCGCCAGCGGTAGAGCCCGAGGGGCAGCGTGAGCGAGTGCTCTCCACCGACGACGTCGGCGGCGTGGACGAGCTGGTCCGATTCGAACTCGCGCACCTGAACGTAATACTCGGGGCCGGCCGATTCCCATCGGAGCTGCACCGGTCGGTCGCGGCGGAAGTACACGGGATCGGCGCCGGGGTGCATCGAGGACGTCATCGCGGCCAGGGGCTTCGGTGACGCCGGCCGCTCGCCGGCGCGGATCACAGTGCCGTATCCGCCGTCGAGGCGCAGCGTGCCCGGACCGGTGGCGACGTCGAAGGCGCCTTCGAGCGCGCTGACGAACGTCTTCCCGTCGTGGCGGCGCACGATCAGGTGCCCGCTGCCACGCACGACCCCTTCCGGGGTCCGCATCTTGATGATGTCGTCGCCGACGGCGCGCTGCTCCACGCGGCCTTCTTCGAGGCTCGCCGTCAGCACGATCGACGGCGGGATGGAGAGGATCGAGCCGGGGCTCACGATCAGCGTCGTCCACGGGAACCTGAGGGCCGCCGCCGCCGCCCCGGTGCGGAGGCGATCTCCCGTCTTTACGAGGGTGCCGTCGGCCAGCGCCGACCACTTCTTCGCTTTCATGGATTCGACGCCAGGGCCCGTGCTGTACAGGCGCGCCACCGGTATTCCCGTCTGCATCTGCTCGGTGCCGGGCACGTCCTGGATCTTCGGCCGGCCGGCCAGGGAGACCGACGCCGCGAGCAGAACGGCCGCTGCCGCCGCCGCGGCCATCGCTACTTCGCCACCGCTTTGGGTTTCGATCGCGGCGTCTTCGCGGGCTGGCCGTCGGTCTGCTGGTAGTAGTAGTAGTAGTAGCCCTTCGCCCTCACGTCGACCGCATTCAGCACCGCCCCCAGCAGGTTTGGCGTCACGCGCCGCAGGGCGGCCAGGTGGCGCTTGATCACCCGCTTGTCGATCTTGTCGTGCTGCACCACGACCACCACGAGGTCGGCGTGGCGGGCGAGCAGCAGGGCGTCCGTTACCGAGGCCAGCGGCGGCGAGTCCATCAGGATCCAGTCGAAGTGCCGGCGCAGGTGATCGAGGAAGTCGGGCAGGTTCCGCCGGGTAAGGATCGCGGGGGGATTGGGCGGCAGGGGACCGGCGGTCAGCGCGAACAGGTTGGCCACCCGCGTCGGGCGGATGAGGCTGTCGAGATCCTCGTGGTTCACGAAGAAATTCGTAAGGCCCGGCTCGCGGGTGAGCCCCAGCCGCGCGTGGAGCTGCGCCCGGCGCAGGTCGAAGTCGAGGACGATCGTCTTCTCGCCGGAGGACGCGAGCAGCTTGCCGATGTTGAGCAGCGTCGTCGTCTTCCCTTCTTGCGGCGCGGTGCCGGTGACGAGGACGACCTGGCCGCCCTCTTCCTTGCGGCCGAAGAGGAGCGCCGTACGCAGGTTCTGGTACGCCTCGGTCACGAGATGGACGTTGGCCTCGTCGTAGCGGGGCACCGACGCTAACAGGTCGACGTGCAGGTAGCGCTCCACCTCGTCCGGGTCCTTGATGGTGTTGCCCAACAGCTCGCGGCCGACGACCAGGCCGATACCCACGAAGAGGCCGAGAAGCAGCGCCGTGCCCGCGATCCGTTGCTTCTGCGGATAGATGGGCGACTTGGGAGTGTCGGCGCTCTCCACGATGGAGGCGGTGGGGTTCTTGATGGAGGCGGCGATGTCCGTCTCGTTGAGCTTCTGCAGGAGCACCTCGTACAGGTTGCTCGCGGACTCCGCTTCCTTCTTGCGGGCCTGCAGCTCGCTCGACTTCTTGCTCTGCTGTGAGGCTCGCCGGTTCTGCTCGTCGATGGCGGCCCTGAGATCCGTTTCCTGCTTGCGGAGCTGGCTCAATCGGCCCTCGAGGCCGTCGATGACTTGCCGGGCTCGCGCCGCCTTGGCCTGCTGAAGCTGGGCGATCTGGACCTGCAGGTCCTGGACGCGCGGATGGGCCTCGCGGAACTGCTCCTTGAGCTGGGAGAGCGTGACATTCAGGGCGGCGATCTGGGCGTTGTGGCTGACGATCGTGGGGTCGGCGGCGACCTGCGAGATCGTCTCGAGGCTGCGCTTGTTCTGCTTGGTCTCCTCGACCTGCTTGAGGGCGGCCTCGACCTCGATGAGCTGGGTCTTGACGGTGGCTTGATCCGCGCTCAGCTTGGCGATCGTGCTCGCGTACGGCGACGCGCCGTCGCTTTGCACGAAAATGTCCTGGCCTTCGTACGTCTCCGAGAGCCGGGTCTGCGCCTCGCGCATGCTCTGCTTCGTCTTGTCCAGGCGCTCCTGCAGCCATTCGTACGCGTGGCGGGCGGCCTCCACGCGGGCGAAGACGGCCTGCTGCATGTACACCTCGGCGAGGGTGTTCGCCCATAACGCGGCCTCTTGCGGGCTCGTGTGAGTGACGTGGATGTTGACGAGCCGGCTCTCCGGCTGCGGCTCGACGTGGCGGCAGGACATCAGGAAGTCTGCGGCACCGTCGCCCATTTCCTTGTACGGCGACCGGTCTCGGAGCTTCAGCTTCTCGACGGCCTTCTCCGCTACCGCCCGCGACTTCATGATCGTGAACTGCGTGTTGTAGAAGTCGGTGTTCTGCCAATAGCTGCCGCCGCCCACGAGGGCGTCGGTGACGCTCATGAACGTCGGCGCGGGCGGCTCGATCATCAGCATGGCGGTGGCGCGGAACTGCGGCGTCTGGACGTAGCCCACGAGGAGCCCGAGGGCGACCCCCACCACGGCGGTGGAGAGGATGATCCAGCGGCCACGCCAGAGCAGGTCCGCGTAGTAGCGGACGTCGAGCTCTCGTTCGGAGGGGGCGTCGACGGCGGCAGGATTCGTGGCCAAACGACCTCTCTTCAGTGCGTGGTCAGAACATCCGCCGGCCCACGGAAACGCTGTCGTTGGGCTCGAGCGGCACGTCCGGCTTCTTCCCCTTGCGCACGTCCTTGAAGTTGACCTCGATGATCTTGACCGTCTGCGGGGAACTCTCCACGCGGCGAAGGATCTTCACCTCGTTCTTTGCCCATTTGGTCAGGCCGCCCGCCATCGAAATGAGGCCGGTGACGGTCAGCTCGGGCTCCAGCACGTACCGGCCGGACCGCGCGACCTCACCGTCGATGTTGACATAGTACTTCGGGAGAGCCTGGATCAGATCGAGGTGGCGCAGCGGCATTTGTAGGCTGATGAGGTCCTGGGCGGTCGGCGAAGTCCGCCCCACGTGGACGCGGACCGTTTTCTCTCCACCGGAGAAGGTGCCGTCCGAGCGTGTGATCACGATTTCGCCGGACGCGGTAGGACGGAAGCTGCCCGCGTCGGTCAACACATCCAGCAGGCGCGTCTGCCCCCGCAGGGGCTTGCGCCCCGGGCTGTTCACCTCCCCCATGACGGTGACGTACTGGCTGACGAACTCGCGAACCTTGACCTCGACCTGCGGGCGGACGAGATAGCCGTCGAGCAGGCGCGTGAGCTTGATCCGGATCTCGGGCACGGTGAGCGAAGCCACCGCGATATCGCCGACCAGCGGGATCGTGATCATCCCGTTGGTCTGCACTACCGCCGCTGGCCGTGAGAACTGCGGGTCGTTCACCACGACGATGTCGAGGACGTCACCCGCGCCGACACGATATTCGATGTTGGCCGCGGTCTCCGCGGAAGGCGCGGGTTCCGCAGTGGCGGAGACGGCGGGGGTGGCCATAGGCCCCGGCGTTGGCCGAGGCGGTGCCGCCGCGACCGTCGCCGACAGCGTCACGAAGAGGAGCATCGACATCATGGCGTGGCCGATTCGAACATGCCGATTCCCAGCTGCACCAGGAAGGTCGTGCTCTCGTTCGTGAAAGCCGGGACGTTGGATTCCCGGCGGTCCCATGCGTAGTCGGCCCGCAGGTACGACCAGCGATTGAGCGGCCGGCTGAGACCGGCCGTCCAACCGTAGAGCCTATCCTCCCGCGGCTCACCCAGCCCCACGGCGACGGTCCTGTACGCGTTCCAATGGTAGCCTCCGCCGGCCCGGCCCGAAAGGCCCAGCGGGAGCAGCATGTCGAGGGCGGCGCGCACCGAGCTCGTCACGTAGAACGCGTTCTCCTCGAACGAGGAGATGTGAGTCGCGCGGCCGCCGGTCAGGGCGAGGCGGGTGCCCCGGGAGAATTCCTTCACGAGGCTGGCGCCGGCCACGAGACCGTCGTAGCGGCGACCCCCTTCGCCGGCGAGGGGGGCCTTCTCGAGCCGATATCCGATGCGGATCTCGCCGTTGACGAGTGGCATCAGCTCCCCGCCCATGGCGAACATGGCCGACTGCGCCTGGCTCTCGACCACAGGCCGCTCCGGGGGGGGGATCACCTCGTCGTATTCGTACGTCAGGCGGGTCCGCATCGATTCCGTAAGCATGAATTCGAAGCCGCCCGTGGCGCGACGTTGCTCGAAGTCGAGGAAGCTCGTCTCCTCCTCGAAGTCGACACGGTTGAGGCTGCCGCCAAAGACCATGCTCAGGCGCGGTCCGACGGCGATCTGCAGTCCGGCGCCGGTCTCGCTGCGTCGGAATCGCCCGAGACGGAAGAAGTACTCGCGCCCCGGATCGACCTCTTCCGTCGCCAACGTGGAAAGCACGTAGTGCTGCGAGCCGCGGACGACGAGGCGGCTGCCCACCGGGATCTCCGCGCGCGCGTCGGCCTCGTGGCTCGTGCGGTTGATCTTCGCGAACTCCGACTGCATGCGGATCTGGGGCTCGTAGGTGGCGCGGATCCTTCCGTCCCACAGCGTGAGCTGCGTGCCGAGACGGGGCTCGACCTGGAAGTAGGAGTCCCGGAGCGGCTGCGGCGCGTCGACGGAAGTATCGCTGCGGGCGTAGCTGACGAGGAGCGACGGCTTGAAGCTGAGCGGCCCCAGGCGCAGGCCGCGGCGATCGTCGACTTCCTCCGTCGTCGAGGTGTCGAACGTTTCCGGCGCGGTGCTCACCGGCGGCTTCAAGCTCTCGTAGGCGGCGAGCAGGTCGGGGCTGATGCCCTCGGGGGTGCTGGCGGTGCCGAACAGCAGCGCGAGCTGCCGGCCCTTTCTCTGCACCTCGAACGGCACTTCCGAGCCGACCGTGACGCGTATCTGCACGGTGCCGCCTTCGCGCACGAGCCGGAGTCCTTGGAGCGGAGGTCCCACCGGCGGCGGATCGATTCGCCCGGGCATCTCCGCCGGCAGCAAGGCCACGAGCTCGCCGCCATCACGTGTAACGGGTACCGGCCCCCAATCTCCAGTCGCTTCCACGATCACCTTCTGCTGCTTGCCCGAGGTCTCCGTTCTCACACCCACGATACGCAGCGGAGTCGCTGTCTGGAGCACCATCGCGAGCACGAGCGCGTCCATCAGCTTTCTCGCGGCTGCCGCCGCCGCTCGAGGAAGAGGAGGGTGAGGATGAGGGCTACGAAGCCGAGCGACTGCAGCATGATCAGCCAGCTCTGCGTCGGCGTCGCGTGGCTCAGGCCGACGGCCCCGAGGCCGAAGCACAGCGTGGCGAGGTAGATGAACTGTACGGCCGCCCGCTGCGTGAACCCCAGAGACACGAGCCGATGCGAGAGATGGCGGGTGTCGCCGATGTAGATCGGCCGGCGCTCTCTCAAGCGGATGAAGACGACGGTGGCGGTGTCGATGAGCGGCACGGCCAGCACGAGCACCGGCATCAGTACCGGGAAGAGCGTGCTCGAGGCCTCGGAGACGTACCGCTCTAGCAGCGTGAGCGCCGCCATCACGTAGCCGATGAAGAGGCTTCCGCAATCACCGAGGAATACCGACGCCGGGTTGTAGTTGAAGAACAGGAAACCCAGCAGGCTCCCCATGAAGGCCACGAGCAGCAGGCAGATGAACAGCTCGCCCAGCAGCCACGCGTTGATGAGCAGGACGCCGGCGGCGATGAACGCGACGCCCGCGGACAACCCGTCCATGTTGTCGAGGAGGTTGAAGGCGTTGCTGATGCCGACGACCCAGAGGATCGTCACCAGCGAGTTCAAGAGGTCGCCGGGCATGAACGACGTGCGCACGTCGCCGAACACCAGGAACAGCGCGGCCAGGATCTGGCCGACTGCCTTCACGGCGACGGGAAACCGAGCGCCGAGCATGTCGTCGAGGAGGCCCACGATGAAGGCGGCTGTCGCCCCCGCCACCACCGCCAGCAGCTTGTTCTCGACGCGGTGGGCCTCGCGTAGCGGGTCCAGCACCGACGCGAACGGGAGGTTCATCCGCTGGACCCACGGGGCGAGGTAGTAGCCGGCGAGCACGATGGCCACGAACGCCACGTACACCGCCACACCTCCCATACGCGGCGTGGGCATCGCATGGATCTTGCGATGGCCGGGATGATCGACGGCACCGAGCCAGCGCGCGAGGCGCGAGGAGGCTGGCACGAGGGCGGCAGACACGGCTGTCGAGGTCACCAGCACCATCAGCAGCCAGAAGGCGAACTGCGTCATGCCGGCCGCGCCTCCGCCAGGAGTTGCCGATAGAGCCCGTCGACGTCCGCCAGGAGACGGTCGACCGAGTGATGGGCGAGCACGTAGCGCCGCGCCTCGTCGAGACGGCTCGGGGCCGGCGTTTTGAACGCTGCCTCGATCGCTGTCGCGAGCGCGTCCGGATCGCCCGCCGGGATCAGCACCCCGCGCTGCCCACCACCCAGCAGATCCGGTGTGCCGCCCACGGCGGTGGCAACGACGGGCCGCCCGGCCGCCATCGCCTCGATGAGCGCGACCGGCGTGCCTTCGTTGCGCGAGCAGTTCACCACGAGGTCGAGATCGCCGTAGACCTCGCCCATGTCGCGGCGCCATCCGTAGAAATGCACGCGGTCGCCGAGCCCGAGCTGCTCCGTGCGCGCGGCCAGCTCGTGGCGAAGCTCGCCGTCGCCGACGATCGCGAAGTGAGCCGCCGGCATCTGCCGGCGCAGCCGTGCCGCCGCATCGAGGAAGGTGCCGATGTCCTTGATCGGCACGAGCCGTCCCACGACGCCGATGAGCGGCGCGTCCTCCGGGACCGCGTGTGCCGACCGCAGCCGGCCGCGCGGAAGATCTCCGGCCAGCGGCGCCAGCGGAAGACCGAGCGGCATCACGCGGATCTTGTCGGCCGGGGCTACGCGCAGCGCGACGAGGTCGTTCTTCACCGCGTCGGACACGGCGAGGAGCACGTTCGAGCGCTGTGCCAGCACGCGTTCGAGCCAGCGATAGAACGCGGTCTTGATCGCACCGAAATAGCCGCGTAGCACGTGGCCGTGGAAGGTGTGGACGACGACGGGCACGCCGGCCAGGCGTGCGGCGACGCGCCCCACGAACCCGGCCTTGGCGGTGTGCGTGTGCACGATCGCGGGGCGGAACTCGCGGATCGTGCGATAGAGCCGCCCGAGCACGAGCAGATCCGCCCACGGGCGGACCTCGCGACCCAGGCCCCTCACCCGGACGCACCGAACGCCGTTCGATTCGGCGAGGTCGTGCAGATCGCCTTCTCTCTCGCTCGTATGGCCGACGAGCAGGCGCGTCTCGTACCCCTTCGGATCCAGCCCAGCCGTGAGGACAATGACATGCACCGAGGGACCGCCGACATTCAAACGCGAGAAGACCCGCAGGACACGAATCTTCCCAACTGGCTCAGCGAGTCTCTCCAGAGGGTCCTCAGGCCGTAAAACTCTAGCATTGTCTCGTATTTGCGTCAATGGAGCGGATTATTGTCAGCAAAGCTTGCGTCGACTCGGCTTAAGGATTACTTGAGGCTTCCGATTCCCATCTGGCGGGCGGCCGCCTCGGCCGCCGTCTCGGGCCAATCCAGATTATAGCTGCGAACACGCCGAAGTTCTTGGCCGGCCTCGTCCAGGCGGTCGGTGCGGGCGAAGAATTCGGCGCGTGCCAGTCCGACGCCCACATTGGCGGGGTCGAGCGTAATCGCGCGCTCGAAGGCCTGCTCGGCTCTTGCGTTGTCGCGCTGCATGTAGCGTAGCCAACCCAGGTCGGCCCAGGCAGCGGAACAATGCGGTCGAACCGACAGGGTCTGCCCGATGTCCTCGACCGCTCCCTGAAGGCGATACGTCACCATTTCGGGTCCACCGCGGGCAAGGCTCCAGCGCAGGTGTGCTCGTTCGCGCCATGCTTCGGCGAGGTAGGCGTGTCGTGACAACGTGGCCGACAGGCGTGCGAGACGTTCCTGTGGCGTGCCCGTTCGCTGTGCACTGCGGAGCTCCGCGGCTCCCCATGCCCGCCACCCCGCAGCGAGGCCCAGGCACGCGAGCAGAATCCGGACACCACGTCGCACCGCGGCACGTCGCGGGGGCGGCTCGTCGCGCGGAGCGGAGGCCAGACCGGCGAGCGCGCAAAAGGCCAGTGCATTCGACGGTATCCGCAGGTTGAAATCGACGAGGGAGTGCGCGGCGAGGGCGACCACGGCGGACAGAGCCCCGGTCGCGAGAGCTTTCTTCCATGGATCGCGCCCCTCCATCATGCGGCGCCAATAGCCGCTCGCGCACGCGATGGCCAGCCACGCGAGGAGCGCGAGCCCGATGAGGCCGCCCTCGGCGATGTACTCGAGGACATCGCTCTCGGCGTGCCAGGGGTGGAGCAGGCCGTCGGAACGTCTG
>Ga0075429_100005383_pt1 | contig 11015 bp, 6 predicted proteins | sample RhiMetdeltSRZDD3_FD_75295 | JGI IMG/M metagenome (GOLD analysis project Ga0075429, IMG submission 75295) | Populus rhizosphere microbial communities from Tennessee, USA - Rhizosphere MetaG P. deltoides SRZDD3 | ecosystem: Host-associated > Plants > Roots > Rhizosphere > Soil | place: USA...
AGGCGCGGTTGCTCAGGCGGCGGAGCGGCGCGGGCAAGCCGGCCGCACCGCCGAGCTCGAGGGTGCCGGGATCGAGGTGCACGACGTCGAGCCCCTTGCCGCCTGGAGCGCACACGCCGACCAGGCCCGCATCGGCGCCGACGATCGTCTTGCAAGCCGCCAGGATCGCGCCTGCCGCGTCGGCGAACGCCCGACTCTCGAGCAACGCGCGCGCCGCCACCCGAAGCGCGGCAACTTCACCGCTGCCGGTCGTTGCGGGCGGTTCCGGCGATTCCGTCATCAGGCGTTCCTCACGCCGCGACGTTCAGCGGGGAGGGCCGGCCGATCATCCCACGGTCGCAGCGCGAGGGTAGGGGTGCGCTCTATTTCTTGATCGCCTTGGAAACCCCGTCCAGGACCTCACCCACCTTTCGGCTCGCCTTGCCCAGACTCTCCTGGGCGGTACCTTCGACGCGCTGCCGAGAGCCCTCCCGCTCGAGGGTGCGGTCGCCGGTGATGATGCCAGCGGCCTCCTTGACGCGACCCTTCAGATTCGTCACCTTCCCGCGCGTTTCTCGATTCATGGCGTCTCCTTTGTAGATTCCGAAAGTTGCACCAGCTGCTTCCCTTGATTCTTCCCCTGCAGCATTGCGATGAAGGCCTGCGGCGCGGCTTCGATGCCCTGGGCGACGTCCTCCCGGTACTTCAGCTTCCCCTGCTGCAACCAGCTCGCCAGCTGCTCGAGACCGGCGGGGAACCGCTCGGCGTAACCGGAAACCAGGAAGCCCTGCACCTTCACCTGCTTGACGATCAGCTGACCGAGCCACCGCGGCCCTACCGCGGGCTCCTCCAGGTTGTACTGCGAGATCTGTCCGCAGAGGCAGATCCGCGCTCTGGCGTTGAGCCGTCGCACCACCGCGTCGGTCATGGCCCCACCCACGTTGTCGAAGTAGACGTCGACGCCCTCGGGACAGAGCTCCCCGATCCTGCCGTGGAGATCTCCCGAGGTCTTGTAGTTGAATGCCGCGTCGAAGCCGAGCTCGCCGAGCAGCCATGCGACCTTGGCGTCGGAGCCGGCCATTCCGACGACGCGGCACCCCTTGATCTTGGCGATCTGGCCGACGAGCGTCCCCACTGCCCCGGCTGCACCCGAGACCATGACGGTCTCCCCTCGTTGCGGCTCACAGATGTCGAGGAGGCCGAAGAACGCCGTGAGCCCCGGCATGCCCAGCACGCCGAGAGCCGTCGAGATCGGTGCGCGGCTGCGATCGAGCTTCCTCAGCTCGCATCCCGGGGCGACGGCGAAGAGCTGCCAGCCCAACATCCCGACGACCGCATCGCCAACCCGGAAGCCCGGGTCGCCGGACTCCACGACGAGGCCGACCGCTCCGCCGGTCATGACCTCCCCGATGGCGACCGGTCGGGCATACGACTCGGCGTCGCTCATCCGCCCACGCATGTAGGGATCGAGCGACAGGTAGATCGACCGGACCAGCACCTCGCCCGGGGCAGGTGACGGCAAAGGGGCGTACGCCAGTTGGAAATTCGAGATCTTGGGGAGACCCACCGGGCGCGAAGCGAGGGTGATCTGCCGATTCACCGTTGCCATTGCGTTCGGAGCTGCGCTACCCCTTGGTGCGGAGGTACCGTCGTTTCTCGAACATGGATCGACCGTAGTCCTCCGATCCGCCGCCGGGAAGAGCAGTTACTACCCAGGCGTAGAGACGCGACGTGGGTAGTAAGTACCTGCCGGGGCCGATCGCGACGCGCCTCGCACAACCGGCGGCCCGGGGCGAGAACTCCGAACGTCGAGGCGTCGCTTCTCGTAGAGTGGCGGTATGAGTTCCGAAGAAGCTCTGGGTGAGAGCGCGGCGATGGGCCTGCGGCGGCCGCACAAGAATCTCCTCGTCTACTACTTCCTGAGCTCGTTGCTGTTGGGCCCGGCGTTCCCGCTGCTCTTCGTGCCGCGGTACTTCAAGTTCCGCTCCCTTCAGTACCACTTCGACGACGCCGGCCTCGCCGCGGAGTGGGGAGTCCTCTTCCGCCACGAGATCAGCCTCAGCTACTCGCGCATCCAGGACATCCACCTGGCCAGCAACCTGATCGAGCGCTGGCTCGGCCTCGCCCGCATCCAGGTGCAGACGGCCAGCGGGTCGAGCGGCGCCGAGATGGCGATCGAGGGTTTGCCCGACTACGAAGCGGTGCGCGACTGGATCTACAGCCGCACGCGCGGCGCGAGGCGGCGGCCGACCGCGACGCCGGCCCGCGAGGGCGCCGCCGACTCCCCGGCGCACCTCCAGAGCGGCTCACCGGCAGTGCACGCAGCCGAGCCGGTGATCGCGGCACTGCGCGAGACGACGGCCGAGCTCCGGCGGGTTCGCGAGCTGCTCGAGGGCGTCACGGCCGACCGGAAGGGCGTCGGGGCGGATCGGAAGTCGGAGGCCGCGACGTGAAGCGGCGGGTCCTGCGACTGCTGCGCCTCGCCGAACGGCCGGAGCCACCGCCGGAATCGGGCCCCACCCTGGAGGTCTTCCGGGCCTCGAAGCGCTTCTTCCAGCTCAAGGCGATCCTCTGGGCGCTGCGCCGGACCCTGGCGCTCGCCGGCATCCTCTTCTCCCTCGTCTTCATGGCCGGCGTCGAGCAGGCGAGCGCGAGCACCCTGCGCAAGGTCATGCCGCAGCTCTTCGAGCGCATCTACCGGTCCGACCGCCCCGAGCTCGCCGCCTTCTACACCGCGAAGGTCTGGGACGTCGTCCACGCCCTGGAGCTCGTGGCCATCGCCTTCTTCATCGTCGAGCTGGGGGTGAGCTGGCTGCTCCTCCGCCTCGACTGGGAGGCGCGCTGGTACATGGTGAGCGACGAGAGCCTGCGCATTCGCGAAGGCCTGTTCCGCACCCACGAGCGGACGATGACGGTGGCCAACATCCAGAACCTCTCGATCCGCCGCGGCCCGCTGCAGAAGCTGCTCGGCATCGCCGACCTCGAAGTCCACACCGCCGGCGGCGGCAAGTCCGCGAGCCCGGAGCCCGGCAAGGCCAGCACCAACCTTCACGTCGGCCGCTTCCAGGGCATCGACAACGCCCCTGCGCTTCGCGATCGCATCGAGGCCTCGCTGCGCCGGCACCGCGACAGCGGCCTCGGCAACCCCGACGAGGCGCACCACGAGACGCCGGCAGTGGACGCGAGCGGCCCCTCACCGCTGCTGGCCGCGGCCGACGAGCTGCGCCGCGAGGCCAGCGCGCTTCGCGTCGCCGCCGAAACCTTCGCCAACGCCTGAGCCCCGCCGGCTCGACGCGCCGAGCACTCGTCGCGAGCGGAGCGCACGCGCGCGCACTTTGTGCGCGGCACAACGCCGTGTCGCACCGATGCTACTGTCGCGCCGCAATGCGCTCCCTGGCGGCGGAACGGATGGCCGTGTGGTGGCCGCTGCCGCGCCGCTGGCTGCTGCTGGCGCTGCTGTTGCACCTGCTGCCGTTCGCCACCCGGCCGGCGCTGATCGGCGGCGACGAGCCGCACTACGCGCTGATGGCGCACTCGCTCGCCATCGGCCACGACGCCGACCTGCGCGACGACTACGCGGCCGTGGCCGCGGGGAGTGCCGCGGCCGGGAGGAAGCGGGCCGGAGAGCGGCTCGAGCCGCACCTGCGGGGCGAGCGTTTCGCCCACCCGCTCGGGGTGCCGCTGCTCGCCGCGCCGCTGGTCGCCTTGCAGCAGGCGGTGCGCCCGGGCTCCGCGGCCGACCTGCCGCTCGGCCTGCTGGGGTTGACGCTCACCTTCGCCGGGCTCGTCGCCGGTTGCGGTCTGCTCGGCCGCGCGCTCGCCCGCAGGGGGATCAACGCCGAGGCCAACGGCGAGGCAGACGCCGAGGCCGGCGCCGTCGCCGGGCTGCTCGCCTACTTCTCCTCCCCGCTCTGGTTCTACAGCCGCACCTTCTTCACCGAGCCGTACGGCTGGTCGCTGTGCGTCCTCGCCATCGCCGCCGCGACGCGCCGGCGCCTGGTGGTCGCGGCGATCCTGCTGGGCGCGACGGTGGCGACCAAGGAGACGGCGGCGCTGCTGGTCGTGCCGGTGCTGCTGGCGGCCGCGGTCACCCTCGGCCTGCGACGCGCCGCGGTGCTCGCGCTCGGTCCGCTCGCCTTCCTGGCTCTCTTCGTCGCCAGGAACCTGGCGACGGTGGGTCAGCCGTTCGCCACCTTCCAGCCCTTTCAGCTCGGATCGCCGCTACGGGGCGCGGTGGGGCTGCTCGTCGCACCCGACCGCGGGCTGCTCTGGTTCGCGCCGCTGCTGGTGGTGGGCATGGTCGGCTGGTGGGCGCGACGCTGGACGGCGCTGGACGGCGCGGCCGCGGCCGCCTTCGTCGGCTACTTCGCCGTCACCGCCGCCTGGATAGATTGGCGCGGCGGCGCCTGCTACGGGCCGCGGCTGCTGGTGCCCGCCTTGCCGGCGCTGGCGCTCCCACTCGCCCGGTTGGTCGCCCGGACGCGCTCCTCGCCGCGCTGGCGGGCGGCGGTCGCCGCGCTCGCCGCGGCGGGGTTCACCGTCGGCTGGTGCGCCGCGCTCGACCCGGTGTCGTCGTTCTGGGATTCGCGCGTCCCGCACCTGCTCGCCAAGAGCGCTCCGGTGACGCTGCTCGGCCTCGCGTTCGGCGGCTGGCTCGCCTGGCGCGCCCTACAGCGGGTCGGCGTCGCCGAAGTCGCTCTCCCGGCGCCGCCCGGCAACGCCTAGCTCCCACGCCGCCGCCGGGAAGCGCGGTCCGGCTGAACCGCGGTCGCGTCCGCTCACCTGCGGCGCCTACGGCACGCAAGCGGCTGGCACTTCCACGTTGTCACCGTTGAGCTCGCGCACCCATAGGGCCTGCGCTCGGCGCAGCGCCTGGCTGATTCGGCAGTGATCGACGCGCACCGACTGTTGAGGCTTGCCCTCCCATCGCGCCGACACCACCCGGCAGTCGGCTTCCGCAAACGACGCCCAGACGGACTGCGCGGCGTCGAGCGCCTCGAGCTCGCCGGGCGCGGTGGCGTATTGGGTGCGCACGTCCGCCAGAACGCGAGCCAGCTCGCCGTCGGCCTCGGCGCGCGCGTTCGAGTAACACTTGGTGAAGCCTTCGAGCGAGTTTGCTGCCTTCGTACAGGACTCGACCCCTTTCCGCAGCGAACAGCCAGGAATGCCCGCGTTCTCCTCCACCGGGGCGGTCTTGCCGGCCTCGGCGCTCGGATCGACGCTCGGGGCCGGCTGGGCCTCGAGAAGCGCCGCGCGGTCGGTCACCACTCCGTCGACCACCAGGACGTCGATCTCGTCGAGGGCGCCGAGATCGCGCGTCGGGTCGCGGGCGAGCGCCAGGAGGTCGGCTCGACACCCGGGAGCGAGGCAGCCCACGTCGCGCCAGCCGAACACCTCGCCATAGTTCGTGGTCGCCGCGGCGATCGCCTGCCGCGGCGTGAGGCCCACGCGGACCAGGAGCTCGAGCTCGTGGTGGAGCGAGATCCCCGGCATCGTGCCGAAGGCCGACGTGCCGCTGCCGGCGAGATAACGCGCGCCGGCGGCGGCGTAGCGCCGTTCGAGCGACAGCAGCGCCGGAGCCAGCTCGGGTGGAAACGCGTCCGCCGTCGCGTCCGGCCCGTCGGTTCGAGGCTGCGGCCGGCTGCCCGTGGCACGGTCGGCCGGAAGGTGGATTCCCGCCGGGTCGAGAATGCGCGCGGCCGGGTGGAGCCAGGGGTTCTCGTGACCGGGCAGGTCGAGGTAGTCCATGGCCATGGTCGGCATCAGCGCGGTCGACGAAGCGCCGAGCCTCTCCGCCCAGCGTGCCGCCTCCGGCGACGCGGCCAGGGTCGACGTCAGCTTCTGGTAGTACTCGAGCTTCACCGGACCGAAGGGATTGGCGGCCACGGCACGACGAAGGTCCTCCGGCGCCGTGGGGAGCGAATACCGCGTCGTGTGCACGACTGCCTGCACCCCCAGCGCGAGTGCCTGCTGGTAGGAGGTTTCGCCCAGCTCGCCGATGGTCGCCAGGCCGAGCTCGCGCGCGTGCTCGACGGCGGCCGCGACGGCCGCGGGTGGCAGCGTGTAGTAGAGCAGCAACACGCGCACGTCCTTGGCGGCGAGCTGGTCGATCTGCTGGCGCACGGCAGTACGGAGGTCGGCGGGCTTGGGCCCCGGGCCGAAGCCCACCATCCCGAAATGGAAGACGCGAGGTCGCGGGCGTGCGTCCATCGCCAGAGAGCCGCGCCGGGGACCGTCGATACCGATGATCGAGGTGACGCCGGAGTAGAGATAGGCCCGCGCCTGTGCCGGACTGTTCATTCCGGCGAAGCCGTCGACGAGACCCGGGACCAGATACTTGCCCTTGCCGTCGATCACTCGCGCGCCGGCCGGGACGTCGACCTCGCCGCGACGCCCGACGGCGCGGATCCGGCCGTCGACGATGAGCACCACGGAGTCGGCCACGTCGCGCGAGCTGCTGCCGCGCAACTCGAGATCGACCAGCGTGGCACCGACGATCGCCACCGGCTCGGCACTGTTCGTCGCGTGGGCCATCGGCGCCACGAACGCCAGCGAGAGAATCACTGGAGCTAAGAAGCCTCTCCTGACCATGTCGACCTCCGTCGTCGAGCGCGCCACCAAACTACGCAAGAACCGGCCACGCATTTCCGATGCGGCTCTCCCCGGCGGTCTCAGGGCGCGTACACCGGCGACAGGCCCACCGCGCGCGACGGTCTGCACGCGTCCGGTGCCCCGCAGCCGCGCCACCTGCCCCATGCGCGACGCGACCTAGACGTCGCCGCCGACGAGCGTCATCGCGTTCCAGCTGTCGCCCGCCGGCAGCGGCACGTCGGGCGAGGCGGCTGTCCTGGCTCCATGCCGAGCCGTTCCAGATCCACAGGGCTCCCGAGGCCTGCAGCACCACCAACGCCGGCTGGAAGAGCGATCCTGTCGCCATCGCCACCGCGACGCGCACGCGAAGGCGGCGCCCACCTGCGCGCCGATCGCTCGGCGGCACTGCGCGCCGTCGCGGACCAGCACCAGGCCGGCCGCGACCAGCGCGGCGGAGACCTCTTTGCCGGAGGTGGCCGGCGGCGCCGACGCACTCCGGGCCCAGGTCGAGGCGACAGGGAGCAGCAATAGAGCCGAGAAGACGAGCGTGAGCGTTGCGTTGCGATGAGTGTGTTGGTTCATGTCCTTCTTCTTCTCAAGGAAGGACGTGAACCAGCGTCCAAAGAGACCATCTGCCATTCAGGGCAACGCTCAGCTGGCGACACGCTCGAGCAGGCGACCCGGAATGGGCCCTTCCTCCCTCGCTTTACGTCCTCCCTTTCGAGAGCCCGTTCCGGGCCCGAATTGATTTCAAAACCGGCCTTCCTGCCGGGAGGAGACGAATGTGGGACCTTCGATTCGTAGCATGCGCTTCCTGATGACGGCTGTCGCAGCCTGGGCTGCCCTCGGGGCCGCTCGACCGGTAGAAGCTTGCCCTCCCACGCCAAGAACCGACGTCTGCGTCACGATTGCCGATGGGTCCGACCCGTCGGGGGGGATTGTCGACGTCTACGGGATCAGTGACCAGGGCGCGGGGCACTCCGTCGGAGGCCCCGCGCAACCAGGGACCACCTGTTTCGAATTCCTTCTTACAGGCGTCGGCGAGTGGCGTTTTCGGGCGAGCGTGCAAGGGTACTTCCAGTCCACCTGGGTAGGGGGCGTGACCTGCAATGCGCAGAACGGGTGCCTTCAGTGTTTCGGCAGTGTCCCAGCGATGTCTGTGTACTCGTTCCAGGGCACCATCAAGGGCAGCGTAACGAAGATCCCCAGTGGCGGAGCCGCCACCGGAACCGTCACCGCCATCAACACGCGGGGATGGGGCCGAACCATAGGAATCGTGGATGGCCGGTATGACTTCGACACCAGTCCCGTGAACAACTGGGGCCTGCTCGTCTACGACGGCGGACCCGGGCCAGGGATCGCCGAATACACCGTGCGCGCGGGCGGTTCCTTGCCAGCATCGGCGACCATCGTCAGCAACGAGGAAAAGCTCGTCGACCTGACCGTGCTCGAGCCCGGGACGGACCCGCAGCCTCGCTGCAACGACCCGGAAGAGACACAGCCCGGACCGAGCCTGGCGTCCTTGGCGGGTCCCGCACCCGCCGCGCCGTCGTGCCCGGCTTGCCAGGTCGGTGCGCCGATCGACCTCGCCACGGGAAACATGTACTTCGACCAAAGCGACACGGCCATCCCCGGCGTTGGCACGGGGCTGGTCCTCACCCGGAGCTACAACAGCGCAAACCTCACGACGGGGACGTTCAGCGAAGCCTTCGGTCCGGGCTGGAGCCACAGTTACGCCAAGCGCCTGTTCATCCCCGCGGGCATGACGGACATCGTGGCCGTGCGCAAGGGCAACGGCGTCGCCGTCTACTACCAGGACACCGACCACGACAACAAGTTCCTCCAGTCCTACCCCTGGAGCGCGGCGAGCTGGATCGACAAGCAGGGAAGTACCTACACACGGCGCTTCAAGGGAGGCGGCTCGGAGAGCTACGACAGCCAGGGGCGGCTCACCAGCTTGATCGATCGGAACAACAACACGACGAGCCTGACCTACGATGCCAGCAGCCGGCTGACCACGATCGCCGAGCCCTCGGGACGGATCTTGACGTTGCACTACCTGGGTTCTGCCGTGCAGCCGGACTCGCTGATCGGCCCCGGCGGAATCACCCTTGCGAGCTACGGCTACAACTCCGGCAAGCTCACGAGCGTGACCTATCCCGACAGCCCTGACGATGCCGACCCATCGGACCCCGACGGGGGCTACACGTTCGAATACGGCGGCCCGGGCGGTCGTCTGAGCACCGTCCGCGATTTGACGGGCCGGATCGTCGAGCACCACGAATACATCACGGCGAGCGGCCCGTATTACGGCTACGCGCGCACGTCCGAGCTGTCGGCCGGGCCCGAGCCGGACGGCGTCGAGCGTTACAGCGTCGAGTACCAGGGCTCCAAGACAATCGTTCGCAGCCGACGCGTGGCTGGAGCCCCAGAGGACGAGACGACGTACGAGTTCGCGAGCACCTGGGGCCAGTGGAAGGTCGCGAAGGTCACGGGCCCCTGCGCGTCGTGTGGCGGTGGAGGCGCGAGCCGCCAGTGGACCTACGACTCCAAGGGCCGAGTGACGACCTACACGGATGCCGGGGGGGCCGTCACTACGTACACGTACAACTCAGCCACCGGCGACCTGCTGAGCGAGGTGCGCACGGGCAAGGGCGGTCTGAGCCACACGACCGGCTACACCTACGACAGCCTGGGCCGGATGCTGACTCGCACCGATCCCAACGGCCACCTCACGACGTGGACCTACGCGACGGTTGCCGGTCCCGACACGATCAAGGACAAGGCCACCGCCGCCGATCGCTTCCGGGTCACTTCGTTCACCTACCAGCCTGACGGCAAGCTCTGGACCGTGACCGATCCGCGCGGAAAACAGACGACGTTGACGTATTACGCGACGGGCGACCTCCAGATCGTGACGGACCCGTCGACGAACCAGACTGGCTTCGAATACGACCTGCTCGGCCGGCGCACTAGGGTGACCGACGCCCTCGGGAACCCCACGGAGACCGCGTACAACTCTCGCGGCCAGGTAGTGCGTCTGCGGCAGTTCAAGGACGGCAGCCCCATCGACACGCTGTTCGCCTACGACAAGGCCGGCCGGCGGGTGTGGGTCAAGGACCCGAACCTCAACCAAACCGACTACACCTACGACACCTATGGCCGCGTGCAGCACGTGGATCAGCCGCAGCTCGACAACGGCGAGCGGCCTCGGACAATCTACGGCTACGACCTGATGTCGAACCTGACCAGCCTGACCGACGCCAACGACCACAGCACGGTGTTCGACTACGACGGCTACAACCGCGTGAAGTCCGTGACCTACCCCGGCAACCGCGTCGAGTCCTTCACCTACGACACGGCCGGCCACCTGGCGACCAAGACCGATCGCAAGGGCGTCGTCACCACGTACGGCTACGATGCCTTCGGCCGCCTCACCTCGAAGGCCTACTCGGACGGGACCACGCCTGCGGCCCACTACTTCTACGGCGAGAACGGCGACCTGGGCTTCGTGACCCGAGCCGACCTGGGCGGACAGCGCAAGCTGAGCTGGGACTACGACCTCGCCGGCCAGCTCAAGCAGGAGCAGTACTGGCACGACGGGACGACCCTGACCTCGACGGTGGCGTACACCTACGACCCGGCCGGCAATCGTTCGACGCTTTCGCTGGATGGCCAGGCCTTCATCAGCTACGCGTACGACAACAGCGGCCAGCTCTCGTCGATCAGCCGCGGCACCTCCGTGTTTGGCCTCGAATACGACGAGGTCAACCGGCGCAAGGCCATGACCTACCCGAACGGCGTGAACACGGCGTACGCCTACGACGATCTTGCACGGTTGCTGTCGATCGACGCGATCAAGGGCACGACCGCCATCACGCACGCCGGCTACACCTACGACAACGCTGGAAACCGCATCTCGAAGACGCAGCTCGACTACGCCGAGTCCTACGAATACGACCCGCTGTATCGGGTCACGAAGGCCATCCGTGGCGGGTCGACGACCGAGCAGTACGGCTACGACGAGGTCGGGAACCGTCTGACCTCGATCGATCACGACAACTGGGACTACAACGAGCGCAACGAGCTGGAGGCGTACGGCGCCGTGACGTTCCAGTACGATTTGAATGGAAACCTCACCCAGAAGGGCGAAGACGGCCACACTTGGACCTACGACTGGAACGCCGAGAACCAGCTCAACAGGGTCACCAAAGACGGCGCGGAGGTCGCTCGCTTCGCGTACGACGCACTGGGCCGCCGCGTGGAGAAGGTGGTGGGCGCCGGGACCACGACCTACGCCTACGACGGCGAAGACGTGCTGCGTGAGAACCGCGTGGGCCTCTTGATCAGCTACGTCCACGGACCGGGCATCGACGAACCCCTGTCCACGGAATCTGCCGGGACCGTGCGCTACCTCCACGCCGACGGCCTGGGCAGCGACCTCA
>Ga0075429_100005392_pt1 | contig 11004 bp, 14 predicted proteins | sample RhiMetdeltSRZDD3_FD_75295 | JGI IMG/M metagenome (GOLD analysis project Ga0075429, IMG submission 75295) | Populus rhizosphere microbial communities from Tennessee, USA - Rhizosphere MetaG P. deltoides SRZDD3 | ecosystem: Host-associated > Plants > Roots > Rhizosphere > Soil | place: USA...
GAGGAACGCCTCGTCGACGCTGAACGGCTCCACGTCGGGCGTGATCTCCAGGAACATCTCCAGCAGCTCGAGCGACTTCTCGACGTACTTCCGAGGGTTGCCCTCGACGTACTCGGCGTTCGGGCACAGCCGCTTCGCCTCGGCGAGCGGCATCCCCGCGCGCACGCCGAACGGTCGTGCTTCGTACGAGGCGGCGGTGACCACGCCGCGCCGGCTCGGGTCGCCGCACACGATGATCGCCTTGCCGCGCAGGTGCGGGTGGTGCGCCTGCTCGACCGAGGCGAAGAACGCGTCCATGTCCACGAGGAGGATCATCGCACCCCGCTCAGGCTGCGCCGGTCCAGGCGCGGCACAGCACCCACGACGGGCCGCGCGCGTCGAAGCAGAGTTCGTAGCTGTCGTCCTTCGCACCCTGCACGGCGAAGTAGCGCAGTTGCGCCTGGCCCTCGCGGCGGGCCCATTGGCCGGTGATGCGGCGCACGCGGACGATGCGCCCCTGCCAGCGGAACCGGATGGGGCGCATGGAGCCGTCCACGAACGCGGTGAGCACGTCCACCGGGTCGTTGAGGGATTCGAACATGGTCAGGGTCTGGCACCGCCGCCACTCTACTGCACAGATGGGCAGTGCGGCAAGCCCATTCGCCCCAACGCACAACAGCGCATGGCGTGGTGTGGAGAGGCCCTCAGGCCGGCTTCGCCTGCTCTCGCCTGACGTCGATCACGCGCCGGAACATGGACAGGAACGCGCTCGCCAGCATCACGACGGCTCCCAGCCACACCAGGTTGATGAACGGCTTGGTGCTCACCTCGACGGCCAGCGTCTCGCTCTCCTTCGCGCGCTCCTCGCCCGGCAACGCCAGCAGCGCGCGGCCCGTCTGCGGATCGCCGGAGAGGATCGAGATGGTGCCGCCGCTCGGCAGGTACGCCGGCGTGGACGTGCGCTTGCCGTCGGCCATGATCACCTCGAACGTGGGCTTCAGCGGCACGGTGTGGCCACCCACGTCGGCCACCAGCAGCGCCGTGAGCTTCATGCGCCCTTCGCCCACCTCGGGCACGAAGCCCTGGAACGTGAGCTTGAGGTTGCCGGTCTGCTTGGTCTCGCCGGGCTCGAACCAGGTGCCGCCCTCGTCGCGGCCGCCCACCATCTCCAGCGGCGAGATGTAGATGTCGTGGGTCCAGAACCGCTCGATGTGCGGCTTCTTCATGTAGCCCTGGTTGTACTCGCTCCAGTAGAACTTCGCGTTCGCCGTGAACTTCCGCTCCGGAGCGTTCACCGCGATGATCGCGTGGTCCTTGCCGTCCTTGTCGATCTGCATGCCCTGGAACACCAGGTCGTAGCCGAGCGCCTTGCGGGCCTCGCCGCGGGGCAGTTGGATCTGCGTGTCGAGCCCGTAGCCGCTCGAGGCGATGACCCCGATGAGCATGAGCGAGGCTCCCATGTGGCCCAGGTAGGCGGCGCCATGCTTCCACCCCGCCTTGAAGCCACGCAGCGTCACCATGAAGTTGGACGCGAGCGCGAAGCACATGGCGAACACGATGGCCGCGGGCATGGGATCGCGGATCCCCGCCCAGAACACGACCACGCCGCCGACCAGCGCGAACACCGTCGACGGCACCGCCGCGCGCAGGAACGCGCCCGGCTCGTGCTGTCGCCAGCGCAACAGCGGTGCGATGCCGAGCAGCAGTCCCATCGCGATCGCGAGCGGGGCATTGACCAGGTTGTAGTAACTGGTCTGCACGTTGCTCGGCGGGCCGAACAGCCGGGTGATGAGCGGCGCGCTCATGCCGATGGCGACCAGCGCGCACATGAGCATGAACACGAGCTGGCCGAGCCACATGAACGACTCGCGAGAGAACGCCCCCAGTGCTTCGGACGCCCTGGGGATCTCGCGCAGCCGCGACAGCAGGAGACCGAATCCCACGGTCGCCGCCAGGGTGACGAGTCCGATCAGGAAGCCGCCCAGTCCGAGCGGCAGCTTCCAGTCGTCATTGGCCGCGAACGAGTGCACCGAGAAATCCGCGAGCACGCCGCTGCGCGTCAGGAACGAGGCGTACAGCACCAGCACGTAACTCAGGATGGCGAGGAAGAAGTTGGTGCGCCGCAGCGACCCCGTCACGCGCTGGACGAGCAGACCGTGCACCAGGGCGATATTCGAGAGCCACGGGATCAGCGAGCCGTTCTCGACCGGGTCCCAGCCCCAGTAGCCGCCCCAGCCGAGCACCTTGTACGCCCACACGCCGCCCATGATGAACCCGGTGGCCTGGATGGCGGTGGAGAACACGGCCCACGGCAGCACCGGCTTGACCCAGCCGTCGTAGTCGCGCTTGAGCAGCGCGGCGCAGGCGATCGCGAACGGCACCACGAACGACGAGAATCCGATGAACAGCACCGGCGGGTGGATCGTCATCCACCAGTCCTGGAGCAGCGGGTTCAGGCCCACGCCGTCGGTGAACACCTGCTTGCTGGCCATGAACGGCCCGCGCACCACGCCCACGAACGTGAGCAGCAGGATGGGCAGGTTCATGAAGAACAACGCGGCGTCCGTCAGCGCGTGCCGCCAGCGCATGAGCACCAGGCCGAGCGTGGTGCTGATCAGCGCCCACAGCAGGAAGGTGCCCTCCTGCCCGCCCCAGAACGCGGCGTACACGTAGTAGCCGGGCATGTCGCGCGACGAGTAGTCGTGCACGTACTGGTACTGGAACTGGTGGCTGAACAGGATCCACCACAGGCACGCGGCACCGCCCAGCAGGCCGAGCCACTGCACGCGGAACGCCGCTCGCGCCACGGTGGTCGCCTCGGTGCGGCCGAGCAGTGCGGCGAACCACGAGAAGCCGGCCACGAGCGAGCTGATGAACGCGAGCCAGCACGCGAGCTGCCCCCAGTTGAGCGCTCCGGTGGCCACGAGCCCGCCGCCCAGCAGGAGCGCGGGCACCACCAGGGCCAGCGTCGTCGTGAGTGCGGTTCGGTTCATGACTTCCCGGCCTTGGCCTGGTTCTCCGCCTCGGCCTGGTACTTGGACGGGCACTTCACCAGCAGTTGCTCCGCCTCGAAGTGGTCGCCGGCGAACTTGCCGATGGCCACGACGCTCACGGCCTGGTCGAAGTTGCCGGGGATCACGCCGCGATACTCGACCGGCATCACATCCCCGTGTTCATCCTTCAGGTTGAAGCGCAGGAACTGCTCCTCGGCCCTGAGGATGTAGTCCTTGTCGGCGAGCTTGCCGTTCACCTGCACCAACCCGCTGGCGCTGCGCGCCTCGGCGAAGCCGATGTAGGGCGTCATCGTGCGCTTGAAGCTGCTCACGCCCACCGTGGCGGCGACGGCCAGCAACACGACGGCGGCGATCACCTTGGCACTCATCGGCGCTCCAGTTCGTTGAGGCGCTTCTCGACGCGCAGGATCCAGGCGAACAGCAGGCCCCACACGAGCAGAGAGACGCCGAGTACCACCCAGTTGCGGTCCATGTCAGGTCCTCGGATTCAGCTTGCGAGGCGCCGCTCGAGCCGGGACACGCGCACGCGCAGCACCTGCAGCCAGGCATACAGGAACGTGAAGCCGACGAGCATGAACAGGAACCCGGTGCGGATCCTCGGGTCCATGTCCACCTTGCCGGTGGAGTTGATGATGGGATCGGGGTGCAGCGTGGCATAGATGCGGGGAACGATGAACATGAGCGGCGGCACCGCCACGAACGCGACGATCGAGTAGACCGCCGACAGCCGTGCTCGCTTCTCTCCTTCTTCGATGCTGCCGCGCAGCGCCAGGTAGGCGCCATAGAGCAGCAGGATGAAGAAGATGCTGGTCTCGCGCGGGTCCCAGTTCCAGTAGGAGCCCCACATGGACTTGGCCCACAGCGAGCCGGAGACGGTCGCGCCGATGCAGAACAGCAGCCCCAGTTCGGCGGCAGCGGCCGCGTGGTCGTCGTGGTGAAGGTCGCGCTTCCACAGGTAGAGCGCGCTGTGGATCATGGACCAGCCCAGCGCGAGCACGGTGACCCAGGCCGCGGGAATGTGGAAGTACAGCACCCGGGTGGTCTCCCCGAGCACGGGGACCAGCGGTGCCCACAGCAGGGACGCGGTCATCGTGGCCGCGATCCAAATGAAGATGCCCCATCGCCAGATCATCGTGATCGGCCGGGAAGCCGGCGCGGCGGCCGCGCCCGCCCCGGATCAGTCCTCCCAGAGATGGTCATAGAGTAACAGGCTGGCGCCGAACAGCGCCACCGCGTAGGCCCCGAGCAATCGGGCATCCGGACCCACCGGCAATCCATCCCACTGTGCGCGCGTGCCCGACACACCCGCGGCGAGCACCGGCAGCAGCAGCGGCAGCGAGATGCCGGCGAACAGCGCACCGCGGCTGCGCGACTGCGCGATGACCGCGCCCACGAGCGTGCTCGACGCTGCAAGCGCCAGGGAGCCCAGCACGAGCACCAGGGCGAACGGCCCCCACCGCACCGGCGGCGCGGCCGTGAGCAGCAGGAACAGTGGCACCGTGACGGCGAGCACGACGCCCAGGAACAATATGTTGAACAGCAGCTTGCCGAGCGCGATCTGCGTGGGCGAGGCCACGAGCCTCAGCAGCGTCATGGTGCGCCCCTCGGTCTCGCGGACGAACGCGTGGCTCATCGACGACAGCGCGGCGAACAGCAGCGTGACCCACAGCAGCGCCGCCAGGATGTCGGTGCGGTCCGGCAGCGGGCCCGCGGCGAACGTGACCGCCGTCAGGCTGGTCACCGCGAACAGCAATGCCGCGTTGAGTCCGTAGCGGGTGCGCCACTCGCTGCGGCACTCTTTACGCAGGATCGCCCAGACCGCGGGCCACGAGCTCGAGGCTCCGTTCGGCAAGCTGGACCTCCTGGGGATCGTTGGTGGCGAGCAACACCAGCCCGCGCTCGCCGTTCGCGCGGACCACCTCGCGGACGGTGGCACGGCCCTCGTCGTCGAGATGACTGCCGGGCTCGTCGAGCAGCAGTAGCGGCGGCTCGTGCAGCAGCGCGAATGCCAGCCGCAGCCGCTGCTTCATGCCGCTCGAGTAGGCGGCCACGAGGTCCTTGCCTCGCGCGGCGAGCCCGACGCGCGACAGCGCCTTCGCCGCCGCGTCGCGCGGGGCTTTGAGGCCGCGCGTCTCCGCCGAGAACTCGAGGTTCTCCGCTCCGGTGAACTCCTCGTAGAACGCGAGCTCGGGCGTGGCGAGACCGACGCGCGTGCGGCGTTGCGCTCGCGACACGTCGCGGCCGTCCACGCGAAGCTGCACGTCGCCCGTGCTCGCGCGCAGCAGCCCGGCGATGATGCGCAACAGCGTGCTCTTGCCGCTGCCGTTCACCCCGGTCACCGCCACGACGCCCGGACCCTCGAACGAGAACTCGAGCCGCTCCACCCCGGTGGCGCGCTGGCCATAGCGATGCGTCAGGCCGCTGGCGCTGACGGCGACAGCGACGGCGCTACCGCTCATGCGGACGTCCCGCCGTGGTCGCGCGCCGGCGGCACCGCCGCGACGGCGGCCTGCGGTGCGCGACGCGGCACCGGCGGCAGTTCCGAGAGCAGGCGCTCTAGCTCGGGCAGCACCTTCGCCTTCGCCTGCTCGCGCGACCCGCGCATCTGCACGCCGGCTGCGTGCGGATGCCCGCCGCCTCCCAACCGCGAGCAGATGCCGTCCACCTGGACGCGACCGGTCGAGCGCAGGCTCACCTTCACCTTGCCGGGCTCGACCTCGCTGAACAGGGCCACCGCTTCGACGTTCTCGATCGTGCGCGGGAGGTCCACGAGTCCCTCGGTGTCCGCCCCGACCAGGCCGTGACGCGCGAACTGCTCGGGCGCGACCTCGACGACCACGAGCTGGCCGTCGTGGCGCACCTCGAGCGAGGCGAGCGCCTCGCCGAAGAAGCGCAGCCGGCCCGCGGGCGCCGTCTGGTGCACCTTGGCCGAGACCACGGTCACGTCCACGCCCGCGTCCACGAGGTCGGCGGCCATGCGCAGGGCACGCGCATCCGTGTTGGAGTAGCGAAAGTGCCCGGTGTCGGTGGCGAGTCCCACGTAGAGCGCGTCGGCCGAGAGCGCGCCGAGCTTCACGCCCGCTTCCTTCATCAGCTCGTAGACGAGTACCGCGGTGGCCGCGCACGCGGGTTCGATGACGTTGACCTGTCCGAAGCCGTCGTGCGTGACGTGGTGGTCCACCACCGCGACGGCGATGGCGTGCCGGTCGAGATGCGCGGCCAGCCCCCCGATCCGCTGGCGGTTGCCGGTGTCCAGCACGATGAGCGCGTCGGCTTCCGCGAAGCGCGTCTCGGCGAGATCCTCGCGGTACTCCTCCACCGGCCACTCGCGTGTGAGCCACGCGAACGCGTGCGGCGTGGGGGAGTCGTTGAGGATGCGCGCCTGCTTGCCCAGCGCGCGCAGCATCTCGGCGAATGCGATCTCACTGCCGATGGCATCCCCGTCGGGGTTGACGTGCGTGGTGAGCAGGAAGCGCCGGTGACGGGCGATGAACGCGTGCAGCGCGGCTCGCTCCGGCGTGGCCGGGGCCAGGGTCATCGGCCCTCCGCCAGGACCAGCCCGGCGACGTCGTGCAGGAACCAGCGGTGGAGCCGCCGGTCGGCGGTGAGCTCGGGGTGGAACGCGAAAGCTGCGACGCACCCCTGGCGCACCCCCACCGGCTCGCCCGCGCGCGTGGCGATCACCTCGACCTGCTCGCCCACGCGCCGGATGCGCGGCGCGCGGATGAACACGCCGTCGAGTTCGATCCGGCCCGGCTCGAAACGCACCGGGCCCGAGAACGAGTGCACCTGACGGCCCCAGGCATTGCGCTCGGTGGTGATGTCGAGCACGCCCAGCGTCGGTCGCGGCAGCCGGTCGGCCTCGCGCGCGAGCAGGATCATGCCGGCACAAGTGCCGAGCACGGGACGCTCGCGGACGAATCGCTCGAGCGGCGTGCGCAGTCCGGTGGAGTCCAGCAACCGCAGCATCGTGGACGATTCCCCGCCGGGAAGGATCAGCGCCTCCAGCCCGTCGAGATGCTCGGGCAGCGAGACGCGGACGGGCTCGCAGCCGAGTTCGCGCAGCGCGGCGGCATGCAGGGAGAAGTCGCCCTGCAGGCTCAGCACGCCCACGCGCGGCGCGCCGCCGCGAGTGGCTGCGCGGCGCGCCGGCGGCACGGGCGCAGCCTCTGGCGAACGCGCACCGCCTCCGCGGCGCGCGGAACGCGCGCTCGCCGGCTTCTTCGCCCGCTTCACGTGCCGGTCACCAGCCGCGTTTCGCAAGCAGCTCTTCCTCGGGCAGGGTCTCGAGCGAGATGCCGCGCATCGCCTGCGGCAGCCCGGTGCTGAACTGCGCCAGCAGGTCCGGCCGGTCCCAGTTCGCCACCGCCTGCACGATCGCCCGCGCCATGCGCGCCTGGTCCTTGCGCGCTTCCTTGGGGTGGCTGGCGTCGCCCACTTCGAAGATGCCCGAGCCCACGAACACGGCCTCCGCACCCAGCTTCATCATCAGCGCCGCATCGGCCGGCGTGGCCACGCCACCCGCGGCGAAGTTCGGCACCGGGAGCTTGCCCGTGGCCGCCACCTGGCGCACCAGTTCGAACGGCGCGCCGAGTGCCTTGGCCTCGGCCATGAGCTCGTCGGCGGTGAGCGTGGTCAGCCGCTTGATGGTCGAGACGACGGCACGCATGTGGCGCACCGCCTCGACGACGTTGCCCGTGCCGGCCTCCCCCTTCGTGCGGATCATGGCAGCGCCTTCGCCGATCCGGCGCAGGGCCTCGCCCAGGTCGCGGCAGCCGCAGACGAACGGCACCTTGAAGTCGTGCTTCCAGACGTGGTTCGCCTCATCGGCCGGTGTGAGCACTTCGGACTCGTCCACGAAATCGATCTCGAGGGCTTGGAGGACCTGCGCTTCGACGATGTGCCCGATGCGGCACTTGGCCATGACCGGGATGTCCACCACGGCCTGGATCTTCTGGATCATCGACGGGTCGCTCATGCGCGCCACGCCACCGTGCTTGCGGATCTGGGACGGGATGCGCTCCAGCGCCATGACCGCCGCCGCACCCGCCTCCTGGGCGATCTCGGCCTGTTCGGCGTTCATGACGTCCATGATGACGCCGCCCTTGAGCATCTCGGCGAGGCCGACCTTGAGCCGGAACGCGTCGGCCGGTGACGTGCTCGCGCCGTTGGCCGAGGGCTCCTTGCCGGTGCGCGGCGTCGCGGCCGCGGTGACACGGCGGTGGTTCGTACGCTTCATGGCGCTTCCTCCTGTGTGAGCGGCCCCGGGTTCGTGCGTGGACCCGGGGAGCCGCCCGGCTACGCGGTTCTCTCCAATCGCGGCCCGGCGAGCGCGCGCAGGCGCTCGACGACGGGCGGCAACACCTCACCGATGCGGTCCACTTCCTGTTCAGTGTTGTCCTCGCCCAGCGAGAAGCGCACGCTCGCGTGCGCGTCCTCGGGGCGGAGTCCCATCGCGACCAGCACGTGGCTGGGGCCCGGCTCGCCGCTGCTGCAGGCGCTCCCGGTGGACACCGTGATGCCCGCGCGGTCCAGCTCGTGCAAGAGCGCTTCGCCGTCCACGCCCTGGAAGCACACGTTGAGCGTGCCTCCCGCGCGGCGGTTCAAGTCGCCGTTCAAGCTCGTGTTGGGCACGCCGGCGAGCACTCGAGCGAGCAGCCGCTCACCCAGCGAGCCGACCCGCTGCGGCACGCCCGACAGCAGTCCCTCGCGCGCGCGCGCCGCGGCCACGCCCATGCCGGCGATCGCGGGCACGTTCTCGGTGCCGGCACGCAAGCCCCGCTCGTGGTGGCCACCGTGCACGAGCGGCACCAGCCGGGTGCGGCGCCGCACGAACAGCGCCGCGGCCCCCAGCGGACCGTGGAACTTGTGCGCCGCGATGCTGACCAGGTCCGCCTGCCAGCCGTCCACGGCGAGCGCGATGCGCCCGGGCGCCTGCACGGCGTCCACGTGGAAGCGTGCGCCGCACGCATTCACGAGCGGGCCGATGTCGTCGAGCGGCTGCAGGACGCCGGTCTCGTTGTTCACGGCCATGACACTCACGAGCGCGACGTCATCGCCGAGCGACTCGGCCAGCTCGGCGGGGTCCACCGCGCCGTTCGGGCGTACGGGGACGACGGTGAGTGCGAAGCCCTCCGCCTCGAGTGCGCGCGCCGCAGCCAGCACCGACGCGTGTTCGACCGCCGTGGTGACGATGCGGCGCCGCTCGCCCGTGGCCGCGCGCAACACGCCCTGGAGCGCCAGGTTGTTGGACTCGCTGCCGCTGGCGGTGAACACCACTTCCTCGGTCTGGGCACCGAGCAGGCGCGCCACTTCGAGTCGCGCCGCCTCCACCGCGTCGCGCGCCGCCTCGCCGCGCGAGTGCACGCTCGAGGCGTTGCCGAACGTCTCCCCCAGCCAGGGCTGCATCGCCTCCAGCACCTCGGGCGCGGGCCGCGTCGTGGCGGCGTGGTCGGCGTAGATGCGGTTCATGCCGGGCTGCTCACCGAATCACCGAGCGTGGCGATGCTGACACGCTGCGCCAGCGCGCCCGCGATGGTGCGGAATGCCGCCGCGGTCTCGCTCGCCGGGTCGGCGGCGACGATCGGCGCGCCGGTGTCGCCCCCTTTGCGCACCGCGGATTCCAGCGGCAGCGATCCCAGGAATGGCAGTCCCAGCGCCAGGGCACGTGTCTTGGCGTCGCCGCTCGAGAAGATCTCGTGGCGCGCCTGGCAGTTCCCGCACACGAACCAGCTCATGTTCTCGATCACACCCAGCACGGGCACCGACAGCTTGTCGAACATGCGGATGGCCTTGACGGAATCCTCGATGGCGACCGTGCTCGGCGTGGTCACGATGACGGCGCCGGTCACGAACGTTTGTTGGATCAAGGAAAGTTGTACGTCGCCCGTGCCGGGCGGCAGGTCCACGATCAGGTAGTCACAGCCGGACCAGTCCACGTCGCCCAGGAACGACTTGATCGCGCCGTGCAGCATCGGGCCACGCCACACCACGGCCTCGCCGGCTTCGACCAGCAGGCCCATGGACATGAAACGGATGCCGTGCGCTTCCAGCGGCACGATGCGCCCGTCCTTCTGGAAGGGCTGGCGCTGCGCTCCCAGCATGCGAGGCAGGTTGGGCCCGTAGATGTCGGCGTCCAGCAGGCCCACGGTCGCGCCCGTCTGCGCGAGCGCGATGGCCAGGTTCGCGGCGACCGTGCTCTTGCCCACGCCGCCCTTGCCCGAGCCCACCGCGAGGATGTGACCCACACCCTCGAGCGGCTTGCGGTCGGCGGACGGATCCTTGGGCTTGCGCACACGGCTCGTCGTCGTGATGTCGACCTTCGTCACTCCGGGGATCTTCGTGACCGCTCGTTGGCAGTCGGCCTCGATCTCGGCCTTGAGCGGGCACGCACTCGTCGTGAGCACGAGCGTGAACCGGACCGTGCCGCCGTTCACCTCGACGTTCTCGATCATGCCGAGCGTGACGAGGTCGCGATGCAGGTCGGGGTCGTTCACCGTGCCGAGCGCGGCGAGGACGGCTTCAGTCGTGATCACGAGCGGCACCTTCCGACGAGGTCTGGCGCGGCGGGTGGCCGCCGCGCGGGAGGAAGCGAGGACCGCCGCGGGCGCTGGGCCCGCGCGGTGCCCCGCGGGTTACGGGAGCGCTAGCGTCGAGCCCGGCGTCGCTCCCACCACTCGCGCGCGGCGTTGAACCCGATGGCGAGCAGCACCGTGCCGCCGATCAGGAACGCCGCCACGATGAGCCCATACCCGTACATCACGGGTCAGCCCTCCGCCTGCACCTGCGTCACCTGCGGCAGCTTGTAGCGCAGATACCGCTCGATGCCGTTGCGCAGCGTGGTGGTGGAACTGGAGCAACCGCTGCACGAGCCATGCAGCCGGATGGTCACGACCCCCTCGTCGGACACGTTGACGAGCTCGAGGTCCCCGCCGTCCGACTGGACCATGGGGCGCAGTTGCTGGATGACTTGCTCGACCTGTTCTCGCATAGTGCCTCCGGGCGCACGGCC
>Ga0075429_100005393_pt1 | contig 11003 bp, 14 predicted proteins | sample RhiMetdeltSRZDD3_FD_75295 | JGI IMG/M metagenome (GOLD analysis project Ga0075429, IMG submission 75295) | Populus rhizosphere microbial communities from Tennessee, USA - Rhizosphere MetaG P. deltoides SRZDD3 | ecosystem: Host-associated > Plants > Roots > Rhizosphere > Soil | place: USA...
GTCACGACGGGGCGCTGGGACGCCTCCGGCGGCCAGTCGCACTCGTGCGTGACGCCGACCACGCGGTCGCCCAGGCCGAGCGCGAACAGCACCTCGGTCGCCGCCGGGACGAGCGAGCAGATCTTCACCCGGGTCAGCCTAGCGGTGAGTGATGAAGCTGATCTTCCCGTTCGACTCGAGCACGGCCCAGTGAATCGCCCGCAGCGACGGGATCTGCTGCAGGCGGGCCTCGGCGGCGATCTCCTCCACGGTCATGCGCTCGCGGCGGAGATTGCGGTCTACCGGCTTGCCGTTCTCGATGAGGATGAGCGGCTCGGCCTCGAAGACGGGCCGCAGGGGACGGAACCGGTAGACGAGGTAGGAGACGCCGACGGTCAGGATCGTGAACGTGCCGCCGGCGAGGACGAGCCCCGTGAACGAGTAGTCGCTCTGGGTTACGCCCTGCTGGATCAGGTCGCCGAGCACGATCAGGAGGATGAGGTCGAACGGCTGGAGCGACGAAAGCTCTCGCCGGCCGATCACGCGCGTGACGATGACGACGAAGAGGAACGCGCAGAAGGCTCGGATGACGATGTCCATGGGCTACGGGAAGATCGTGAGCGTGCGCTCGACGCCGACGATGAACTGGTCGCCGTCGTAGAGCTCGACGTCTGCCGAGCGCCGGCCGACGTTCGTCGGGTTGACCTGGAACTGCATGTAGACGACGAGCCGCTCTCCCGCGCCGAGCGGGCCGAAGTGAAGGCTGAGGTTCCCGTCGCGTCCGGTCTCTTCCGTGGGCGCCGGCTCGATGGTGTTGATGTGCATGTTCTCCGCCCAGCCCGACGCGAGGACGAGCACGACGTCCTCGAGCGCGTCGTTCGCCGTCACGGTGAAACGGCCCTGGAAGAAGAGGCCGCCGCGCAGCGCATCCGGCGCGAAAACCTGGAGCTCGGCCGCCTCGCCCGACGCCGTCGCGGTGTTCGGGTCCTGGCCGAAGACGTTGAGGAGGGCGGCGAGCGAGATCGCCGTCAAGAGCCCGAGGACGATCCAGCGCGCGCTGAGCTCCGACCACCACGAGGCGTCGCGGTGGCGACCGAGGTCGAGATGCTCGGGAAGGTCCGCCAACCCTCGTGATTTCTGCGGCGAGGGGCGGCGTCCTGCGCGTCGGTAGCCTCCTAGGGACTACTTCGAGGAGGTGCAGCATGAGTGCGTTCGACGACCTTGCGGCCATGTCGCCGCTGCGGATCTGGGACGGAGTTGCAGCCAGGGCAGTGCAGGGCGAGGAAGGGACGATGGCGGTCGTCGAGCTCGACCCCGACGCCCTCGTGCCTGAGCACCATCACGTGAACGAGCAGCTCGGCATGGTCATCGCGGGCACGCTCTCGTTCCGCGTCGCCGGGGAGACGAAGGAGCTCGGCCCCGGCGCGACGTGGCGAATCCCGGGGGACGTCCCGCACGAGGTGCGCGCAGGTCCCGAGGGCGCCGTGGTGATCGACGTCTTCGCGCCGGCGAGAGACGACTGGCGCGGCCTCGGCCGGGACAGGCCGCGCGAGCCCCGCTGGCCGGCGGGCTAGCGCGATGCCGCCCGCTCCCCTGCCAGCCGAGCTCGTCGCGTTCCTGAAGGGACCGCACGCCGCCGTCGTGTCGACCGTCCGCTCCGACGGCGCGCCGTACTCGGCCGCGACCTGGTACGACTGGGAAGACGGGCAGATCCTCCTCAACATGGACGCCGAGCGGCTGCGCCTGACGCACATGCGCCGCGAGCCCAGGGTCGCCGTCACGGTGCTAGACCTCGGCGACTGGTACCGGGCGGTCACCGTCCTCGGCCGCGTGGTCGAGTTGCGCGACGACGAGGGCCTCGTCGACATCGACCGCCTGTCGCAGCGCTATCGCGGCACGCCGTACAAGAACCGGGAGCGCCCGCGGGTCACCGCGCTCGTGGAGCCCGAGCGCTGGCACGAGCACTCGTAACGCGAGCACAGGGCTGCGCCGGGACGGCTAGGGGCTACTCGCCGAGCACGTTTACGGCTCGAGCGGCGACAAGAAGGATCGTCACGGCGGAGATGCCTGCCTCGAGTCCCATCGCCGCCTTCGCCCGGAGCGACAGCGGCATCGCGTCGGTCGGACTGAAGGCGATCGAGTTCGTAAGCGAGAGATAGAGGTAATCCCAGACCACCGGGCTCCACCCCGCCGTCGCGAGCTGCGGGTTCTCGTCCTGCGGGAACTGAAAATCGGGAGTGGTTCGCTGCGGACGAACGATGCGCGCTGCCGGCCCGCCCACGTCCAGCTCCCAAAACAGGAGCCCGAAGACGATGACGTCCGCCGTCCAGATCGCGAACCCGGTGAGCAAGAGCTCTCCGCCGCCGAGCTCCGACGCGCGAGTGGTCACGAGGCCGGCAACGAGCAGGCCGAGTGCGACCAGGTTTCCGAGGACGAGGAGACCGAGAAGTGCAAGAGCGGCGCGGCGCGACCGTACGAGGCCCTTCCCACCGAACGTCAGCAGGAGATCGACCGTCAGCAGAAGGGAGGGAACCGCGACTGCCAGCCAGATCCACCACGGCAGACCTACGAGCTCCCAGTCTCTGGCCCGGCTGACCAAGGCAAGCCCAACGAGAACGACAAGCGCCACGAGTGCGACAGGCGCAGCCTCGCGGCGGCCTTCGGCTCTCGCTTCGGCGTCGATCGGCGGCATCTCTGCCCAGCAAGTCAACCGGACCGAACTGACGACGCCCGGAGCACAGGCATGGCGAGATGCGCCCGGCACGATTCGAACGTGCGACTTCTGCCTCCGCAGGGCACGCCGACCGAAACGACGTCTGACGACGCTCGACGCGCAACGCCGCTTGTAGACACAGGTTGCGAGCCGCCCGAAGCCCTGCGTGACCGAGCGCGGTGCCGCGGTTCCGAGAAGGTCGAACGGCCGCGGCGCATGTTCTGGGAGTCTCGTGCGTCTGTGTGTACATGCTGTGGTGGTAGCCGCGCCTCCCGGCGTTCGCTCCGGCGGGCTGTTGACCGAGGGCGTTTACGCTGCCGGCGTGCCCGGTGTCGAGGATTTCGACCGCTACGTCGACGAGCGCGGCATCGCCGAGGAGGCCTATCCGGCGGCGTTCGCGCTCTGGCTCGCCGAAATCTCAGGCGGCCGCCACCGGGACGGCCCGTTGCTCGCCGCGATCTACCGCGCCCCGTGTCGGGCATGCGGTGATGGAACTCGTGCACCGAATCACCGGGCAGTAGGACATTTGGCCCGCTAGTGGCCCGCGGGTCGCGTCCCGCACAAGCCGCCAAGAGCCCGCAAACCTGCATGGACAGCGAGATGCGCCCGGCACGATTCGAACGTGCGACCTCTGCCTCCGCAGGGCAGCGCTCTATCCCCTGAGCTACGGGCGCGGGACGAGGGTCAGTGTAGCGGCCGGGCTTTCGACCGGCCGAGGTCCAGCTCGGCGTCGGCAGGCACCTCGGCCCGCACGTACGCGAGCGCGACGATGCCGCCGTCGGCCGCGGCCATGCTCGTGACCCGGCCGACCGCCTTGCCCTCGTAGACGAGCTCCGCGTCGGCGGCGGGCTCCTCGTCGCCCTCGATCGCCAGCACCCGGAGCCCGCGGTTCGCGTGGCCGCGGTAGTGGAGACGGGCGATCGGCTCCTGGCCCGGGTAGCAGCCCTTGGTGAGGCTCACGGCCCGCTCGACGAGCCCGGCCTCGGCCGGCATGACGCGATCGTCGATCTCGCGCCCGAAGCGCGGCGTGCCGGCGCGGATGCGGAGCGCCTCGAGCTCGTCCTCCCCGAGCGTCGGCTCGAGCTTCGCGTCGAGTATCTCGACCGCGGGCTCGCCGTAGTCGTCGTTCGGGATCCCCTCGGCGCCGCCGAAGACGAGCGTCGACGTGTGCTCCTCGAGCGCAATCTCGGCCTTGGCCGCGAAACGCGAGCGAAGCAGATGCTCGCGCAGCGTCTCGCCGAGCTCGGGCTCCGTGAGCAGGAGATAGTCCTCGGGTCCACGCCGCAGGACGCGCATCGGCGCGATCACACGGGCCTTCGGGGTCAGGAGGAGTGCCTGGCACGACTCGCCGGGCGCGAGCGCCTCGACGTCGTTGGAGACCATGCGCTGGAGGTAGTCCGCGGCCTCGGGCCCGGTCACTCCGACGAAGGCGCGCGGGCGGCTCGCAACGGCGCGGGTGAGGGCTGCTGCTTCCACCCATCTAGTGTAGGCAGCGTGCCCAGGTCGACCGCCGAGCGGAAGGTGCTGGAAGCCGGCTTCGACCCGGCCCGCCTCCCACCGGGGCAGTACCTCACGCACAAGTGGCCCGTCCTCCACGTCGGCTCCGTCCCCGCCGCCGGCCCCGCGGGCTGGCGCCTGCGGATCTGGGGCGAGGTCGAGGAGGAGGTCGAGCTCGGCCTGGACGAGCTCCGCCGGCTGCCTGCGACCGACGTCGTGACCGACATCCACTGCGTGACGCGCTGGAGCCGCTTCGACGCCAGCTTCCGCGGCGTGCGCCTCGAGGAGCTCGCCCGACCTACCACCGCCGCGCGCTTCGTCGTCGCCCACGCGGTCGAGGACTACCGCGCCAACCTGCCCCTCGAAGTGCTCGACGAGCCGGGCTCGCTCGTCGCCTACGAGGCCGACGGCGAGACGCTCACGCCCGACCACGGCGGGCCTCTCCGGCTGGTCGTGCCCTCGCGCTACTTCTGGAAGAGCGCGAAGTGGCTCACCGGGCTCGAGCTGCGCGCCGAGGACGAGCCGGGGACGTGGGAGCGGCTCGGGTACTCGAACGACGCCGACCCCTGGGCCGAGGAGCGCTACTCAATCTGAGAGCGCGAGGTGGAGGCGCTTGTTCAGGCGCCCCTTGCTCTTGTACTCCGGAATCGCGACCGTGCCGATCTCGCCGGTGCGGGCCACGTGGGTACCGCCGTCGGCCTGGAGATCGAGGCCGTCGATCTCGACGGTGCGGACAACCGTGATCGACTCCGGGAGCAGGCTGACCCTGGTGCGGATCAGCTCGGGCCGGCGGTCGGCCTCCTCACGCGGGAGGAAGTCGACGCGCACCGGGCGGTCGGCGGCGACCTCCTCGTTCACGCGGGCCTCGATCTCGCGCACGAGCTCGCCCGAGAGGCCCTCGAGCTCGAAATCCATGCGGCCGCGCAGCGGCTCCATGCTCGCGCCCGTCACCTTGGCCTCGTGGTCGCGCCAGATGACCGCGGAGAGGATATGGAGCGCCGTGTGCGTGCGCATGAGCGCGTGGCGGCGGCCCCAGTCGAGCTGCCCCTCCACCGCGTCGCCCTCCGAGGGCAGCGGCCCGTCGCCGAGCACGTGCCAGATCAGCTCGCCGTCGCGGGCGACCGACTCGACCGGCACGCCGCCGAGCGTCCCCAGGTCGTGCGGCTGCCCGCCTCCGCCGGGGAAGAAGATCGTGCGGTCGAGGGCAACGCGCCGTCCCTCGGCGTCGACGGCGAGCACGACCGCGTCGAACTCCCCCAGGTAAGCGTCCTCGGCGTACAGCCCGTGCGTCGACGACATGTCGCCGACCATAAAGGTTCACAAAAGCAAAAGGGCCGGCTTTGCCGGCCCTTTTCGCTGTGCCACCTTCCGAAGAAGGGGGCTCACGGGGGAAACATGGTTTCCCCCGTGCGACTACATCATGTCGGGCATACCGCCCGGCATACCGCCACCGCCGACGCCGGCCTTCTCGGGCGCCTCGGCGACGATTGCCTCGGTCGTGAGGATGTTCTTCGCGATCGAGGCGGCGTTCTGGAGCGCCGAGCGGGTGACCATGGTCGGGTCGATGATCCCCGACTTGACCAGGTCCTGGTACTCGCCGGTGTCGACGTTCAGGCCGTGGCCCTTCGTGCCGGTCCGGATCTTGTCGACGACGATCGAGCCCTCGAGCCCGGCGTTCTGCGCGAGCTGGCGGACGGGCTCCTCGAGCGACCGGGCCACGATGGACGCGCCGGTGCGCTCGTCGCCCTCGAGCGTGTCGAGCTTGATGGCCTTGCCGGCGTTGAGGAGCGCGACGCCGCCGCCGGGCACGATGCCCTCCTCGAGGGCAGCCCGCGTTGCCTGCAGGGCGTCCTCGACGCGGTGCTTCTTCTCCTTCATCTCCGTCTCGGTGGCCGCGCCGACCTTGATGACGGCGACGCCGCCGGCCAGCTTGGCGAGCCGCTCCTGCAGCTTCTCGCGATCGAAGTCCGAGTCCGTGGTCTCGATCTCCGACTTGAGCTGCTTGATGCGGCCCTTGATGCCCTCCGAGTCGCCGGCGCCGTCGATGATCGTCGTCGTGTCCTTCGTGACGACCACCTTGCGGGCGCGGCCGAGCTGCGAGAGCTTCGTGTTCTCGAGCTTGAGGCCCATCTCCTCGGTGATGACCTCGCCGCCGGACAGGATGGCGATGTCCTCGAGCATGCGCTTGCGGCGGTCACCGAAGCCCGGCGCCTTGACGGCGACGGCGGTGAAGGTGCCGCGCAGCTTGTTCACGACGATGGTCGCGAGGGACTCGCCCTCGACGTCCTCCGCCACGATCAGGAGCGGACGGCCGGCCTGGATGACCTGCTCGAGCACCGGCAGGATGTCCTTGACCGCGCCGATCTTCTGGTTGGCGATGAGGATGTACGGATCGTCGAGCACGGCCTCCATGCGCTCGGGGTCCGTGACCATGTAGGGCGAGAGGTAGCCCTTGTCGAACTGCATGCCCTCGGTGAACTCGAGCTCGAGGCCGAAGGTCTGGCCCTCCTCGACGTTCACGACGCCGTCCTTGCCGACCTTCTCGATCGCGTCGGCGATCACGTCGCCGATCTCGCGCTCGCGCGACGAGATGCTGGCGACCCGGGCGATGTCCTCCTTGCCCGAGATCTCCTTCGACTGCTTCTTCAGATCCTCGACGACGCTCTCGACGGCGGTCTCGATGCCTCGCTTGAGGCCCATCGGGTTCGCGCCTGCAGCGACGTTCTTGAGGCCCTCGCGGACGATGGCCTGGGCCAGGACGGTCGCGGTCGTCGTGCCGTCGCCGGCAACGTCGTTGGTCGCCGTGGCGACCTCGCGGACGAGCTGGGCGCCCTGGTTCTCGAAGGCGTCCTCGACCTCGATCTCCCGTGCGATCGTGACGCCGTCGTTGGTGATCGTGGGCGCGCCGAACTTCTTGTCGAGCACGACGTAGCGCCCCTTGGGGCCAAGGGTGACCTTGACCGCGTCAGCGAGGGTGTTGACGCCGCGCTCGAGCGCGCGCCGTGCCTCCTCGTTGAAGAGAAGCTCCTTGTGAGCCATATAACTCCTCCGGTTTCTTTGGGCTGATCGGCGGCCGCTAGGCGGCGGCGCCGGCCAGCTCCTTCTTCTTGCTCTTGGACTTCGTCTCGGCGATCACCTTGGCGAGCACGTCCGACTCCCTCAGGATCAGGTAGTCGTCGCCGCCCAGCTTGATGTCGGTGCCGCCGTACTTCGAGAAGATGATCTCGTCGCCGGGCTCGAGATCCATCTTGATGTACTCGCCGTCCTCGTCCCGCGGGCCGGGGCCAACGGCGAGGACGCGGCCGCGCTGCGGCTTTTCCTTGGCGGTGTCGGGAAGGACGATCCCGCTTGCGGTGGTCTCTTCCTCCTCGAGCGCCTCGACGATGAGCCGATCGCCCAGTGGCTGAAGGTTCATCCAGCACTCCTCCTTGCGATGTGAGCTATTCCTGGCACTCGACTCAATCGAGTGCCAGAGGCATCCTAGCGGATCCGGGACGCCCGGATCAAGAACTTTCTGGCACTCGTGCGAGTTGAGTGCCAAAGACTCGACGCCCCCGGGTGAGAGCGACCAGGGTTCCGGCGCACACCAGTGCCATGAGGGCGAAGGGCAGCGCGTCGCCGGCCGCGTCGGCAAGGCTCCCGCCGAGCGACGGCCCGATCGAGTTACCGCCTCCCCAGGCGGCGTTCATGAGCCCGAAGGCGAAGCCCTGGGCGAGCCCGATGCGCTCCGCGCCGTCCGACAGGAGCGCCATCGCCGGCGCCCAGAAGGCGCCGAAGGCGATCGACGCCGCGACGACGAGCGGCGCCAGGAAGAGCGGCCGGTCGGCCAGCGCAAGGCCGGTCGTGACGAGGATCGCCCCGCAGAGGGCGAGCCGGAGCGGCAGGAGGCGTCCGACGCGATCCGAGAACCGTCCCTGGAGCGGCGCGATGACCATCTCGATGGCGGCGGCACCGATGAAGACGGCTGCGATCGCGGCCGCGCCCCAGCCCGCGTCGCCGAGCTCGAGCGGCACCAGGACCGCGAGCACGCCGAAGAGAAGCGCGGGGAGGGTCATGAGCCAGAGGGCACCGAGAATGATCGGGCGCTTGAGTGCCCGGCCGAGCTGCGCTACGGGCTGCGGGTCGGCCGAGACGCCGGGCGTCCGCAGCGCCCAGGCTGCGAGGGCGAGGGCGACGGCGGCGATGCCCAGGAACGTCGGCCGCGCCCCGACGGACTCGGCCAGGGCGCCCAGCGCGGGGCCGAGCAGCGCGCCGAAGATCGCCGCGCCGATCGCGGTGCCGAGCATCTCGCCGCGCCGCTCCCGCGGCGTCCCGGCCACGAGCCAGGCGAGCGCGCCCGCCCACGAGAAGGCACTGCCGAAGCCCTGGGCGAGCCGCGCGACACCGAGCGTGACCGCATCGCCGGCGAATCCGAAGGCCGTGCTGGCCAGCGCCATGAGGAGCAGGCCCGAGATGACCGCGCGCTTGGGGCCGAACTTCGCGGCGGAGATACCGCCCGGGATCGCCCCGAGCAGCGCACCGGCGGCGTAGGCGCCGACGAGCAGGCCGGACTGGCCCTTCGAGAGCCCGAATTCGTCCGCGTAGTGCGGGAGGAGCGGCACGAGGGCCGCGTAGAGGATGGTGTCGGCGAGCGTGATGGAGCACGCGAGGATCAGCAGCCTGCGCATCCGGCTGACGATATCGACGCGGCTAGGCTCTCCTGCATGAGGCGCGAGTTCTCGGCCGGCGGCGTGGTCGTGCGCTCGATGCGAGGCAGCCTGTGGCTCGCCGCGATCCGGCCCGGCGGCAAGAAGAACGTGTGGGCACTACCGAAGGGCCTCGTGGGCACCGGCGAGAGCCCGGCCGAGACGGCCGAGCGCGAGGTGGCCGAGGAGACCGGCGTCCAGGGGCGTCTGGTCACGAAGCTCGGGGACGTCCGCTACGTCTACACGTGGGAGGGCGAGCGCGTGTTCAAGGTGGTGAGCTTCTTCCTCTTCCGCTACCGGCGCGGCCGGCTCGGCGACATCCCGCCCGAGCACGCGCACGAGGTCGACGAGACGCGCTGGCTCCCGCTCGAGGATGCTCCCCGGCTGCTGGCCTACAAGGGCGAGCGCGAGATGGCCGAGAGGGCGCTGAAGGCCCTTGTCGAAGAAGCCGTATGATGGGGCCGCCTCCGGCCCCGTCCCCCTGCATGTACGCCCTCAACTTCTACTCCCCGATCGTCGCCGACCAGCTGCGCAGCCGGCGCAAGACGGCCACGATCCGACTGGGCGACAAGGCCGGGAAGTACAAGAAGGGGATGGTCGTCCAGGTGCTGGTCGGCCAGCGCTACGGACCGCGCCAGAAGATCTTCGACGCGGTCATCGACAAGGTCGAGGTCAAGCCGCTCGCCGACTGCTCCCCCCGCGAGATCGAAAAGGACAACCCGGAGATCAAGCGCACCGACGACATGGCGAACTTCCTCGGTCAGCTCTACAACCGCGAGGTGACCGAGGAGTCCACGGTCACCATCATCCACTTCTCCGAGATCCACTCCTAGTCACTCACGTGGACGTCGTCACCGGCGCCTTCTCCTTCACGGGGAGGTACGTCGCCGCGCGGCTGCTCGAGTCCGGGCGCGAGGTGCGGACGCTGACGCGCCGCCCGCAGTCCGAGAGCCCGTTCGGGGACCGCGTGCGGGCGTTTCCGCTCGACTTCACGGACCCAGGGCCGCTCCGGGGCGCCGACACCTCTACAACACGTACTGGATCCGCTTCCCGGGCGGAGGGACGACCTTCGGGGACGCCGGGGCCCACAGCCTTGAGGACGCACCGACCCTGGGCCGGCGCCTCGCCACGGGCGACCGGCGCCCGTGGCCGGGCTAGGACTTGGGCGGCTTGCGGATGGCGACGCCGAACGCCTCGTCGGGCCGTAGCCGGCCCCCGCACTCCTCGCACTCGACGGCGAAGGCCGACGCGATCCGGGCCGAGCAGGACGGGCACCGGGCCCTCAGCTCGCCGCCGCAGGTCGGGCACGCGGACGGGAGTGCCTCCTCGTCCTCGGCGAAGTACCGCTGGACGTGGCCGCACCCGAGACAGAAGCCGACCCAGTCGCCGAGAGTCTTCCGGCGCTCCTCGCGGAGCCAGTCCGAGGCGCGGCCCATAGCCCAACCCTAGACGCTAGAGTTCGACCCGCGAATGGCGATCGCCAGGGAAGCAGAACCGGTCGGCTCGCTCACGGAGGTCAAGGAGTTCGGCCTCGATCGCGAGGACCTTCTCGGCATCTACCGCCACCTCTTGACGACCCGTGGGATCGAGGAGCGGGGCCACATCCTCTACAAGCAGGGGAAGATCCCCGGCAGCTTCTACACGGGCCGCGGGAACGAGGCCTCCGCCATCGGCGTCGCCACCGCGATGGGGCCCGAAGACGTCGGGACGCCGCTGCACCGGGACATGGGCGTCCACGTCGTGCGCGGGGTCGAGCCCTGGCGGGTCTTCGCGCAGTTCATGGGCCGCATGGACGGCCCGACGAAGGGCAAGGACGGCAACGTCCACATGGCCGACGACCGGCTCGGGCTCATCGCCATGGTCAGCCACCTGCCTGCCATGCTCCCCGTCGCCGTCGGGTGCGCGCTCGCCTTCCGGATCCGGGAGGAGAAGCGCGTCGCGCTCGGCTGGTTCGGCGAGGGCGCGTCGGCCCGCGGCGACACGCACGAGGCGATGAACCTCGCCGGGGTGCGCCGCCTGCCCGTGGTCTTCATCTGCGACAACAACCAGTGGGCGTACTCCACGCCGAGCCACCTCGAGTTTGCGATCGAGCACATCGCCGACCGCGCCAAGGCCTACGGGTTCGAGGG
>Ga0075429_100005394_pt1 | contig 11003 bp, 10 predicted proteins | sample RhiMetdeltSRZDD3_FD_75295 | JGI IMG/M metagenome (GOLD analysis project Ga0075429, IMG submission 75295) | Populus rhizosphere microbial communities from Tennessee, USA - Rhizosphere MetaG P. deltoides SRZDD3 | ecosystem: Host-associated > Plants > Roots > Rhizosphere > Soil | place: USA...
CCACCGGCGCCCTCGTCGGCGGCATCCACGGCGTCGCGGCCACCGCGGCGATGGCGCTGGTGCCGATGTTCCATCCGCTCATCACCGAGGTCGCGCCGGCGTCGATGGCGTTCCTCAGCGTCGGCGGCGCGCTCATGTTCATCTGCCTCCACGTCCTCTTCGGCTTCATCGTCGGCGGCGTCGGCGCCCAGTGCCGGCGCGGGCTGTAGGAGGGCGCCGTGGCCACCGTCAGCGACTTCCCACCCGCGACGAGCGCCACTCGACCCGCGGCCGCGCCCATCTCCTGTTCGAGATGCTGCACGGGCCGCCGGCTCTGCTGCGGGCGGCCGCTGATCGAGATGGGCTGGGCCGACGCCGCCCGCCGGCAGTGGCGGCGGACCCTCGACACTCTCGCCGACGACATCGCCGCCGGCGTGCCGGTCGTCGGCGTCGAGCCGAGCTGCACGGTGGCGTTCCGCCACGAGCTGGTCGCGCTCTTCCCCGACGACCCGGTCGCCCGCCGGCTGTCGGCGCAGACCCGCTCGCTCGGCGAGCTCCTCGCCGAGACCGGCCACCGGCCGCCGCCGCGCCAGGGCCGCGTCCTCTACCATCCCACTGCCAGGGCCACGCCGTCCTCGACGCCAATCGCGAGCCGGAGCTGCTGCGCCGGATGGGCCTCGACGTCGAGGTCCTCGACTCCGGCTGCTGCGGCATGGCCGGCTCGTTCGGCTTCGAGCGCGACAAGTACGACCTGTCGGTCGCCCTCGCCAGCCGCGTGCTGTTGCCGGCGATCCGCGCCGCGCCCGACGCGCTCGTCGTGGCCGACGGCTTCAGCTGCCGCGAGCAGCTGCGCCAGCTGACCGGTGTCCGACCGCTCCATCTGGCCGAGATCATGCGCGACGGTGCCGCGCCGACGCGTCCGCTGCTGCCGGCTCGGTAGCCGGGCACGTCGGCGGCAGCGCGCGCTGCGGCCGCAGCATCGAAGGGGGCATGGCGGCCCTGTTCCCGCCGTGGGCGAACACGGTCTACCGGGCAGTGCTCGCGGCGGGGCTCGTGGGGGCAACGGTCGTCGTCGCCGCGCCGATGGTGCTGGCGCGGACCTCCTACGTCACCGGCGAGGACCAGCCGATCGAGCAGCCGATCGAGTTCGATCACCGCCACCACGCCCGCGACGACGGCATCGACTGCCTGTACTGCCATCCCGGCGCCGAGCGGACCGCCCACGCCGGCATCCCGACCACCGAGACCTGCATGGGCTGCCACGGCCAGGTCTGGAACCAGAGCCCGCTCCTCGAGCCGGTCCGGCGCAGCTACTTCTCCGGCGAGCCGATCCGCTGGCGCCGCGTCTACGACCTGCCCGACTTCGTCTACTTCCACCACGGCGTGCACGTGCAGGCCGGGGTCGCCTGCGCCCGCTGCCACGGCGACGTCGCGAACATGCCGCGGGTCTATCGCGCCGCGCCGCTGACCATGACGTGGTGCCTCGACTGCCACCGCGATCCGCCCGGCCCGGCGCACCCGGGGCGCCGGGTCACCGCGATCACGACCTGCAGCGCGTGTCACCGCTAGGTGCCCCATGTCCTCGCCTTCTCCTTCCCTGGCCGAGCCGCTCACCGACGTCCTGACCCGCGTCGAGATCCGGCGCCGCGATGCCCTGAAGCTGCTCGGCGCCGGCATCGCGCTGGCCAAGGCCGGCTGCATGCAGGCGCCCGGTGAGGAGGTCCTGCCGTACGCGCACAAGATGCCCGAGCTGTCGCCGGGGGCGCCGCTCTGGTACGCGACGTCGATCGTCCTCGACGGCTACGCCACCGGCGTCGTGGTCGAGAGCCACGAGGGCCGGCCGACCAAGATCGAGGGCAACCCGGCCCACCCGGCCAGCCTCGGCGGCACCAGCGCGATCCAGCAGGCGTCGATCCTCGACCTCTACGATCCCGACCGCGCCCGCGTCGTCGAGCTCGCCGGCATGCCGTCGTCGTGGGCGCGCCTCGCCGAGCAGCTGGGCGCGCTGCCGCCCGGGCCGCTGTGGCTGGTCCTGCCGCCGCAGAGCTCGCCGCTGGTCGCCGGGCTGATCGCCCGCATCCGCGAGGGCCACCCCGGCACGCGCGTCGTCTACCACGCGCCGCTTGGCCGGGGCGCCGCCTACCGCGGCGCCGTCCACGCCTTCGGCGCGCCGCTCGAGGTCCAGCTCGATCTGACCCGCGCCGACGTGGTGGTAGCCCTCGACGCCGATCTGCTGGGCGCGATGCACGGCGCGGTGCGCTGGGCCCGCGACTTCGCCGCCCGCCGCCACCTCGACGCGCCAACCGACACGCCGGTCCGGCTGTACGCGATCGAGCCGATGGTGACGCCGACCGGCAGCCTCGCCGATCACCGGCTGGCGGCGCCGGCGCGCGACGTCCTGCCGGTGGCGACGGCGCTGCTCTCCGAGCTCGGCCGCCGCGGCCGGCCGGTGCCGCCGCTGCCGCCGGTCGCGGCATCGGTCGGCCTGCCGCCCGAGCGGCTGCGCTGGGTGCGCGCCGTCGCCGACGATCTGATCGCCCACGCCGGCCGGTCGGCGGTGGTCGTCGGCGATCGGCAGCCGGCGGCGTGCCACGCCCTCGGCCACTGGATCAACGCCGCGGTCGGCGCCCTCGGCGCCACCGTCCGGCTGACCGCGGCCGCGCTCGACGAGCCGCTCGGCGACGCCACCCTCGCCGACCTCGCCGCCGCCGCCCGCGCCGGCCAGATCGGCACCGCCGCCGTCCTCGATTGCAACCCGGTCTACGCGTCGCCGCCGGCGCTCGCGATCGAGGCCGCGCTGCGCGCGGTGCCGCTGACCGTGCACGCCACGCCGCAGGTCGACGAGACGTCGCGCGCCTGCCAGTGGACGGCGCCGCTCGCCCACTACCTCGAGGCGTGGGGCGACGCCCGCGCCCTCGACGGCACCGTGTCGTTCGTGCAGCCGCTGATCCGGCCGCTGTACGGCTCGCCGTCGACGGTCGAGATCCTGGCCGCCCTCGCCGGTCTCCGCGGCAAGACCGGGCGCGCCCTCCTGCGCGAGCCGTGGCGGCCGCGCCTGGCCGCCGCCGGCCCCGCCTTCGACCAGGCCTTCGAGCGGGCGTGGACCGCCGCGCTCGGCGACGGCTTCCTCGCCGGCACCGCGGCGCCGGCTCTGCCCGCCACCCCGACCGCGGCGCTGCCGGCCGCGCTCGTCGCCGAGCTCGACCGCGTCCTGGCGCCGCCCGCCGACGATCGCCTCGAGCTGGCGCTGGCCGGATCGCCGGCGGTGCACGACGGCCGCTTCGCCGACAACGCCTGGCTGCAGGAGCTGCCGCAGCCGATGACGTCCCTGACCTGGAGCAACGCGCTCCTGGTCTCGCCGCGGCTGGCCGATCGCCTCGACCTCGCCGACGGCACCGTGGTCCGGATCCGGTCCGGCGACCGGACGCTGCTGGCGCCGGCGCTGCGCGTGCCCGGCCACGCCGACGGCAGCGTCACGCTCGAGCTCGGCTACGGCCGGCGCGCTCCCGACCAGCCGATCGCCGACGGCGTCGGCGTCGACGGCTTCGCCCTGCTCGGCGCCGACGGCGCGCTGATCGTGCCCGCCGTCGATCTGGCGGCGACCGGCCAGCGCCGCCGCCTCGCCCGCACCCAGCTCGAGCTCGACGACCACGGCCGCGACCTCGCCCTCGCCGCCCGCCTCGACGACTACCGCCGCGATCCCGACTTCACCCGCGAGCACCGCGGCCCCTTGCCGTCGCTGTTGCCGGTGCCGGAGCGGACCGGTCTGCAGTGGGCGATGACCATCGACACGACGATCTGCACCGGCTGCAGCGCGTGCGTGATCGCGTGTCAGGCCGAGAACAACGTCCCGGTGGTCGGCGCCGACGGCGTCCGCCGCGGTCGCGCCATGCACTGGCTGCGCATCGATCGTTACGTCGCGCGCGAGCGCGTCGTGCACCAGCCGATGCTGTGCCAGCACTGCGAGATGGCGCCGTGCGAGTACGTCTGCCCGGTCTACGCCACCAGCCACAGCCCCGACGGGCTGAACGAGATGACCTACAACCGCTGCGTCGGCACCCGCTTCTGCTCGAACAACTGCCCGTACAAGGTCCGCCGCTTCAACTGGTTCCACTACAACCGCCCGGAGACCACCGCCGCGCTCCAGCACAACCCGGACGTCACCGTGCGCGACCGCGGCGTCATGGAGAAGTGCACCTACTGCGTGCAGCGGATCCGGGGCGCCGAGATCCAGGCCCGCATGGAGCGCCGCGACGTCCGCCCCGGCGAGGTCGTGACCGCGTGCCAGCAGGCGTGCCCGACTGGCGCCATCCAGTTCGGCGCCCTCGGCCACGCCGACACCCCGATGGTGAAGTGGCGGCAGCAGCCGCGCGCGTACGCCGTCCTCCACGACCTCGGCACCCGCCCGCGCACGATGTACCTGGCGGCGATCCGGAACCCGAACCCGGCGCTCGACAACGACGAGGACGAGCCGTGACCCCGACCGCCGCCGCCGATCCGATCCTCGTCGGCGCGCCCACCCCGGGCGAGCTGCAGGACCAGCTCCTCGCCACGACCTGGGGCCAGGGAGGCCGCGGCTGGCGGATCGCCTTCGCCATCGCCGGCGCCCTGACCCTGCTCCTCTTCGGCTGCATCGCCTACACGGTCGCGACCGGCATCGGCGTCTGGGGCAACAACGTCCCGGTGGCGTGGGCGTTCGGCATCATCAACTTCGTCTGGTGGATCGGCATCGGCCACGCCGGCACCTTCATCTCGGCGATCCTCTACCTGCTCGAGCAGCGGTGGCGGACGTCGATCAACCGGTTCGCGGAGGCGATGACGCTGTTCGCGGTGATCCAGGCCGGCCTGTTCCCGCTCCTCCACCTCGGCCGGCCGTGGTTCGCGTACTGGCTGTTCCCGTACCCGTCGGTGATGGGGGTCTGGCCGCAGGTGCGCAGCGCGCTGCCGTGGGACGCCGCCGCCATCACCACCTACTTCACGGTGTCGCTCCTGTTCTGGTTCCTCGGCCTGGTCCCCGACCTCGCCACCCTGCGCGACCACGCGCCGACCCGGCGCCGCCGCATCCTGTACGGCCTGCTCGCCCTCGGCTGGCGCGGCAGCGCCACCGCCTGGCGCCACTACCGGGCCGCCTACCTGATCCTGGCCGGCATCGCGACGCCGCTGGTGGTCTCGGTGCACAGCATCGTCTCCTCCGACTTCGCCATCGGCCTCACCCCGGGCTGGCACTCGACGATCTTCCCGCCGTTCTTCGTCGCCGGCGCCATCTACAGCGGCTTCGCGATGGTGCTGACCCTGGTCATCCCGACCCGGGCCGCGTTCCGGCTGAAGAACGTCATCACGGTTCGCCACCTCGAGCTGTGCGCGTGCCTCTTGCTGGTCACCGGCCTCCTCGTCGCCTACGGCTACACGGTCGAGTACTTCATCGCCTGGTACTCCGGCGACGAGGCCGAGCGCTACCAGTTCTTCCACGGCCGGCCGTTCGGGCCGGGCAGCTTCGTCTTCTGGGCGATGCTGGCCTGCAACATCCTGACGCCGCAGCTGTTCTGGTCGCGGCGCCTGCGCCGCAACGTCCGCGTCCTGTTTGTGGCGTCGATCCTGATCAACGTCGGCATGTGGGCCGAGCGCTTCGTCATCATCGTGCAGAGCCTGCAGCGCGAGTACCTGCCGTCCGGCTGGCGCGGCTACGCCCCGACCTGGGTCGATCTATCGATCCTGGCCGGCACCCTCGGCTTCTTCTCGCTCTTGTTCCTGACCTTCCTCCGCCTCCTGCCGTTCGTCGCGGTCGCCGAGATGAAGGAGCTGCGCGCCGAGCTGGCGCACGAGGACGCGGCGCACCGGGGGCCCGCATGACGCGACTCCTCGCCGAATACCCGACCGCCGACGCGCTGGTCGGCGCTGTACGCGTGCTCCGCGACCAGGGCTACCGGCTCGAGGCGTACACGCCGTACCCGGTGCCGGAGCTCGACCGCGCCCTGGCCGCGCCGCGGTCGCGGCTGTCGTACGCCGCGTTCCTCCTCGGCATCTTCGGGGCCGCCGCCGCCTACGGCGGGCAGTGGCTGATCTCGGCGTACCTCTATCCGATCGACGTCGGCGGCCGACCGCTGCACTTCCCGCTCGCCTTCGTGCCGATCACGTTCGAGATGGGGATCCTGGCGACCGCGCTCGGCGCCTTCGCCGCCGTGCTGGTCCTGGCGCGCCTGGTCGTCCTCTGGGATCCGCTGTTCGAGGTCGACGGCTTCGCGTCGGCGACCGGCACCGGCTTCTGGCTCGAGGTCCGCGCCGGCGAGCCGGACGTCGACGCCGACATCCGCGCCGACCTCGCCGCCACCGACCCGGTCCGGATCGCCGAGGCGGGAGGGCCGCCATGAGGCTGCTGCTCGCCGCGCTCGTCCTCCCCGCCTGCAGCTGGAAGCTCGAGCGCATGATGGAGCAGCCGCGCTGCGAGCGCGACGAGCCGACCGCGCTGTTCGAGGACGGCCGCTGCAACCGGCTGCCGCCCGAGGGGACCGTGCCGTGGCGCGGCGGGCCGCGACCGCCCGACGTCCGGATCGCCGGACAGCCGGAGCGCGCCAGCGCCGACCTCACCGGCCTCGCCAACGAGCCGTTCGCGCCGCCGCCGCCGACCCGCGCCCTCGTCGAGCGCGGTCGCACCCGCTTCGAGACCTTCTGCGCCGCCTGCCACGGCCTGACCGGCGACGGCCGGTCGCAGGTCGCCGAGAACATGGCCGAGCGGCCGCCGCCGGCGCTGGTCGAGCCGCCGGTCACCGGGCGCAGCGACCGCTACCTGTTCGAGGTCATCACTGCCGGCTTCGGCGTCATGCCGTCGTACGCGAGCGAGCTGCCGGTCGCCGATCGCTGGGCGGTGGTCAGCTACCTGCGCGTCCTGGCGCTGCGCCGCGACGTCGGCCTCGACGAGCTGCCGCCGGCGGTGCGGGCGGAGGCGGTGTCGTGGCTGCGCTAGGTCGCATCGGCCGGCTGGCGCTCGGGGCCGCCGCGGTCGCCGTCGTCGGCGGTGCCGCCACCGCGGCCGGTGCCTGGCTCGATCCGACCCGCGCCGCCCACGCCTACCTGGCCGCCTTCGCGTACGTGGCGTCGATCGCGGTCGGCGGCCTGGTCCTCCTGCTCATCGGCTACGCCGCCGGCGCGCGCTGGATGGCGGTGCTGCGCCGGCTCCACGAGACCCTCGTCGTCGGCTTCCCGCTGCTGGCGCTCCTCTTCGTGCCGGTCGCCCTCGGCGTCGAGTACCTCTACCCGTGGGCGGGGCCGGCGGCGCTGTCCGAGCCCGAGCGCCACCTGATCGACCTCAAGCGCGCCTACCTGAACGTCCCGTTCTTCGTCGCCCGGACCGCGCTCTACTTCGCGGTCTGGATCCTCGCCGCCGAGGTCCTGCGCCGCTGGTCGCGGCGCCGCGACCGCGAGCCGGTCACCGACCTCGGCCGCGAGCGCGCCTTCGCCGCCGCCCTGCTGCCGCCGGTCGGCCTCGCCATCACCTTCGCCGCCTTCGACTGGCTGATGTCGCTGCAGCCGACCTGGGCGTCGTCGATGTTCGGCGTCTACTTCTTCGCCGGCGGCTTCGTCGCCGCGATCGCCCTGCTCGCCGTGCTGGCCCGGCGCGCGGTCGTCACCGGCGCGGTCGCCCTGACGCCGCACCACTTCCACGCCCTCGGCCGCCTGCTCCTCGCCTTCGTCGTCTTCTGGGCGTACGCCGCCTTCTTCCAGGCGTTCCTGATCCAGATCGCGAACAAGCCATCCGAGGTCACCTTCTACCTCGCCCGCGTCACCGGCAGCTGGAAGGCGTTCGTCTACATCCTCGTCCTCGACCATTTTGCGCTGCCGTTCCTCCTGCTCCTGCCGCGCGCGGTGAAGTACAGCTCCGGCTACGTCGCCGTCGTCGCGACCTGGATCCTCGTCCTTCACTACGTCGACGTCTACTGGCTGGTGCTGCCGGTCCTCGGCGGCGCCGGCGTCGCGCCGCACTGGCTCGACCTGAGCGCGCTCGCCGCGGTGGGCGGCGCCACCGTCGCCTGGTGCGCCTGGCGGCAGCGCGGCGTGCCGCTCCTGGTCGCCGGCGATCCGCTCGTCCCCGAGGGCCTCCACTACGCGAGCCCGACATGACCGACCTCGAGATCCGCCAGGAACCGGACCAGGTGCCGGGCAAGCCGATCGCGGCGGTGATCATAGCCACCCTGGCCACCATCGCGGTCTCGGTGGTCGCGGTCTGGATGATCGGCGACTGCGGCGGTACCGACCTGCGCGCCGGCCCCTCGGTGCGCACCTGGGGCGGCGTGCCGCGCGAGATCCACCACGTCGAGGCGCACGTCCTGCGCGGCGTCGAGACCGACGCCGAGCGCGCCCGCCGCCAGGCAATCCTCGAGCTGTCGACCTGGCGCTGGGTCGACCGCGATCGCCGCCGGGTCGCGGTGCCGGTCGACGTCGCCATCGATCTCTACCTGCGCCAGCGCGCGGGAGGCGGCCCGTGACCGCGGCGGCGCTCGCGCTCGCGGCGGCGCTGGTGACCACCGGCGTCGGCGTCGACGAGCACGTCGGCGCCCGCGTCCCGCTCGAGCTCGGCTTCCGCGACTCGCGCGGAGCCGCCGTCCACCTCGGCGACGAGCTCGGCGGCGACCGCCCGGCGCTGCTCGTCCTCGCCTACGCCCGCTGCACCCTCCTGTGCAGCGTCGTCCTGCGCGGCGTCGCCGAGGCGGTGCGCGCCGCCGATCTCGAGGTCGGCCGCGACTACCACCTGGTCCTGGTCAGCCTCGATCCGCGCGAGACCGTCGACGAGGGCGCGCGCAAGCAGGCCGCGCTGCTCGACCAGATCGGGCGCCCCGGCGAGCGCTGGCGCTGGCCGTACCTGACCGGCGATCCGGCGTCGGTGGCCCGCCTCGCCGGCGCCCTCGGCTTCCGCTACGCCTGGGACGCGCGCACCGAGCAGTACGCCCATCCCGCGGTCGTCTTCATCCTCACCCCCGACGGCCGCATCGCCCGCTACCTGTACGGCGTCCGCTTCGCGCCGGCCGAGCTGGCGGCGTCGCTGCGGCTGGCGGCGACCGGCGCCCTGGTGCCGGCGCCGGCCAACGACGTCCTGCGCTGCTTCCGCTTCGATCCGGCGGCGCGGCGGTGGAGCAAGGCGGTCCAGCTCTACTTCCAGATCGGCGCCTCGGCGATCTTCGCCCTCCTGTCGGCGGGGGTGATCGGCCTCCTGGTCTGGGAGCGCCGGAGGCGGCCATGAACGAGCTCTTCCGCACCCTGCTCGGCCTGCCGGAGCAGGCCTCCACCGTCGCCACCCAGATCGACTACCTGCACTACGTCGTGATCACGACGGCGCTGCTCGGCGCCACCGGCGTCGCCGCCGCCATCATCTTCTGCCTGTACCGCTTCCGCGGCGACGCGGCGACCGAGAACCACCGCGGCCCGAGCGCGCCGTTCTGGCTCGAGCTCATGGCGGTGGGCGGCCTGCTCGGCATGTTCCTCGCGTTCTGGCTGGTCGGCTTCCGCCAGTACATGACGCTGCAGACGCCGCCGGCCGACGCCATCGACATCTACGTCATCGGCAAGCAGTGGATGTGGAGCTTCGCCTACCCGGACGGCACCGTCTCCAACGTCGAGCTCCGGGTCCCGGCCGGCCGGCCGGTCCGCCTGCTCATGACGTCGCGCGACGTCATCCACAGCTTCTACGTCCCGGCGTTCCGGGTGAAGCAGGACGTCGTCCCCGGCCGCATGACGTCGCTCTGGTTCGAGGCCCGCCGGCCCGGCACCTACGACATCCTGTGCGCCGAGTACTGCGGGCTGTCGCACTCGCGCATGCGCGGCCGCGTCGTCGTGGTGCCGCCGTCGCAGCTGGGCGATCGCGAGGGCGAGCAGAGCGGCGACCTGGCCGCCACCGGCCAGCGGGTCGCCGCCGAGCGCGGCTGCCTGCGCTGCCACACCGTCGACGGCACGCCGCACATCGGCCCCACCTTCGCCGGCCTGTGGGGCTCGCGCGTCCCGCTCATCAGCGGCGGCAGCGTGGTCGCCGACGGCGCCTACCTGACCGAGTCGATGATGGATCCGCTGGCCAAGCTCCACGCCGGCTTCCCGCCGGTGATGCCGTCGTACTTCGGCCGGCTCAGCGCGGTCGAGACCGCCGCCCTGGTCGAGCTGATCCGCAGCCTGCGCGACCGCGGCGGCGGCGACGAGCCGCTGGCGCCGGCGCCGACCGGCTCGCTCGCCACCCCGACCACCGAGGTGCCGCGATGACCGCTCTGCCGGACTTCTGGCGCGCCGACCGCGGCCTCCGGTCGTGGCTCCTCACCACCGACCACAAGCGGATCGGCGTCCTCTTCTTCATCGGCGTCTCGCTGTCGCTCCTGATCGGCGGCGTCTTCGCCCTCCTGCTCCGCCTCGAGCTCCTGACCCCCGACCGCACCCTCTTCAGCGCCGCCACCTACAACAAGCTCTTCACCCACCACGGCATCGTGATGGTGTGGCTGTTCATGATCCCGGCCATCCCGGCCACCTTCGGCAACTTCTTCCTGCCGATCATGATCGGCGCCAAGGACGTCGCCTTCCCCAAGCTCAACCTGGCCAGCTTCTACGTCTACGCCCTCGGCGCCATCGTCACCCTGGTCGCGATGATCGCCGGCGGCGTCGACACCGGCTGGACCTTCTACGCGCCGTACAGCACCGTCAGCCTCGGCCGGGTCGGGCTGGTCGCCACCGGCGTCTTCATCCTCGGCGTGTCGTCGATCCTGAGCGGCATCAACTTCATCGTCACCACCCACACCCTGCGCGCCCGCGGCCTGGGCTGGTTCGACATCCCGCTGTTCGTGTGGGCGATCTACGCCACCAGCATCATCCAGGTCCTGGCCACGCCGGTGCTCGGCCTGTCGCTGGCGCTGGTCGGCGTCGATCACGTCTGGGGCCTCGGCCTGTTCGACCCCGAGCTCGGCGGCGACCCGGTGCTGTTCCAGCACCTGTTCTGGTTCTACTCGCACCCGGCGGTCTACATCATGATCCTGCCGGCGATGGGGGTGATCAGCGAG
>Ga0075429_100005395_pt1 | contig 11003 bp, 7 predicted proteins | sample RhiMetdeltSRZDD3_FD_75295 | JGI IMG/M metagenome (GOLD analysis project Ga0075429, IMG submission 75295) | Populus rhizosphere microbial communities from Tennessee, USA - Rhizosphere MetaG P. deltoides SRZDD3 | ecosystem: Host-associated > Plants > Roots > Rhizosphere > Soil | place: USA...
TAGAAATCAGATAAAGTTGTTTGCTTTACTTTTTCCATTAATCTAAAGTTGAATGTAAGGGATTGACATTGTTTACAATATGAATCCTTAGGTACAATTTTTGATGGGCCGGAAGGGATGCGTGACGATATCGGTTCTAAAAATGGGTTCTTAACAGACGGAAGCGTTATTAGTATCGCACATAAGTTATCCCTGCGGTCAACTTGCTCGGCTTTACGATGAAATCACCGAAGTCGGAAACAAGGATGGTAAAATCCTGTCACAATATTGACTAATTTACGACCAATTATAATGCTATTTTTTAGTATAATACATAGTTCTGCGATTGATAGAAGAGGCCTAAATCAAAACTAATACAAGGAACATATGCAGACAAAATTATGACGAGTCTACTGGGATTTTTATTTATTTAATCTGCCAAACTCATCCAAATATGTTGAACTTATCAGGCCCGGTAAGGAGGATTCATTTTCTTTTGGGATTAAAAAGCTATTATCTAATTTGTTTTTAGCGTGTTGATTTCTTATTACATAAATTCCTTCATGAATATCGTCATATTCGGTATTTCCAAGATTAAATCTTGATGTTAATACAAGCGCGGAAATTTTAGTACTCAATTTAAGTTGCTTTAAAATTGAGGTGTTCATCTTCTCCAAGTAGGTTTTTGTTATTATTCTATTAAAATCACTTAGGTCGACATACACAATTCCTGGAAGCTGTCCGCTGAATTGTCTGGCCGCATCCCTCATATTACTAATGATTGAAGGAGATGGTAACTCTCCTAATTTAAATCCCAGCATTCTGATATTTTTCAGTTTGGGAGTTCTCGAATTATTTGGCCTAGGCATATATTTGCAATCCCAAACTATCTGACGAATCCCTGATTTAAAACCAAAAATGGTGGGTAAATCGTCACCAGAGACGATATTTCCTTCGCATACCTTATCATATGGAAGTAACAAGCTTGCCTGAATTGTTAGTCCTAATTCGGGAATACGAAAGCGGCCCTCTTTTCTTTCTTTTACAATATGATAGACTTCACTTGAGATTCTTTTTACTACGTCCGGTGAAAGATTTTTCTCTGTTTGTATAACAAGACGGTAATTAACCCGAATATTGTCCATTAATTCCCACACTTTCCTTGTCATCGACTTCCAAGATTCAGAATTACCACTGTTTATTGGATACAGTGATTTCTTTTTGCACTCAACTTCGACATCGTTATTGACTAAAATATCTGGAGTCTTTTTGCTGCTCACCTTAATAAAATTGGTATTGTAACCGAGTTTTACAAAATTTGAAGCAGTCTGTATTTCGTAAAGAGTTTTTTCATAAAGTGAGAAATCGGAAGAAACGAGATTTGAAAATTTTTCTTTGTTACTAGTCATATTGATATTCATGATTGATATATCATCAGCTATATTCGAAAGATTAACCATTTTTTGTGTCTCTTTAACCATAATGCCAAAATCGAATGGTCGGAGGCTATTGCGGACTTCATGAATGAGCAATGCTAATGGATGAATTGCGTACTTTTCTATTCCGAATTGACGATATTGTTTTGAATCATCAACATCATAATTAGCATCAGGCGCTGTACTCTGTTCAACCTTATCGAGTTCGGAGCTAAGCCAATTTTTTTCTAAAAGGCTCATTAATGTTGAAATTGAAACAGCATGCCGTTTCAAAATATGGTAATTGGCTGGTAATATCAGGATAAGATATTAAGAATGTGGCATATAATAAGTTCATGGCCACACTGATATATGTATGGGCCGGAAGGGATGCGTGACGATATCGGTTGTAAAGGAGGATTTCAAATATAAGAGAGCTGTACTCGGTTTTAAACAATTCTTTTTGGCATAGGACAACTGATTTTGGAGCGAAAGATTTGTGAATTCCTTACGACTCAACTTTTGGTACTAAAATATCAACATTTAGCACTACAAATTATGAAACTACCCATTTGTACTTGCTCGTCTTTAATTTGATTTTATAATTGCTGGTAAAGTTCCCATTGTCCTGTCTTTCTATTTAAGACCCTAGTCAGTTCAGGCTTAATAATTACAGCATCATATACTGGTGAATGATAAGGTTTGGATTTGGACGTTTCTATTCTATATTCATCGAGATTAACCAAAGGTGGATTATACTTTGGCGTAGGATTCGCAAATTTTGAAAGCAAATCTCCAGCGCACGATAACGCGTTTCCATAGTATGGTATTATGTTTCCGGAAAACTTCATCAAGTCACTAGTGACATTAAATGTATCTTTGTAGGTAGGGTCTCTGCGGATGGCCCTAATTCTTTTTTTAAATTTTAATAACGCTGCCTTTACTTTACTTGGTATACCCATTAGATATTTCTGTTGCGATAGATATGTAATAGTACCCTCATCCAACCAGTCGTTAATCCTTTGATATATATCTGGTCCCACTATATCTGGTACGAATGTTAGAACTGGAACCCTTTCTTGTTTTCTATAAAGATTCCACAGTCCTTGTATCTGAGCAAGTCGAACTTGAGCCTCTCCATGTAGAGAGTTGAATAATTCATCAAGAAAAATTGGCATCTGGAAGGTCATTGGTATATCTGCTTGAGCTTCATGTTTAATTGAAAGAGTTAATTTGTAGACGAAGTCAGTTAACACATTCAAACGAAGTCTTTTCTGCCAGTCTGATTCCGAGCTCAATTGTTCATACAATGGTTCAAAATACCTCTCTACTTTCTTACGCGTTACTTGATGAGTATCAATTTCTCTTATTCTATTCGCAAGTGAAGGTACATCTAAGTATTCCGGATGGCTTGTCCTTACATGAGGAATCAAAATTTCATGAGAAGACGACCTAAGAAGCATCATGGCGAGATATGGCAACCCTGAACTAGCCGTAAGCAAAGTCCTGCCGCTCGTAGGAGAGCGTCCAATTGAAGGCACAAGAAACTCGTCGGTGACAATCCTACCAAGTAGTCCTACCAAATCTTAAAAGCTCCATCCAATATTATGAGTTTCTCATTCTTAAAGGCTCCATTCAATTAACTAGAAACGAATTGTTATAACATATGATGGAAGGGATATGGAACAAATTATATTTAATAAAAAAGCATATAGACGTCCGGAAATAAGGATATTTTAAAGAATTCATACTATTTGTCTGCAACAATCGTTTGAGGAGGAATGATCATTATCATTTTACCAGATTCTCGATTAGGATAAATTCTATGGAACAGGTGATATAGGCGGCTCTATATTTGTATTATTTATCACAGTAAGAATTCTTGTGAATCCCAAAAGTAGTCAAATATAATATTTCAGGTTATAACGATCCATTTGTAAAAATTATTTTTTCAAAAGTTCATATATATATTATTTCACTTAATTTTAAGAGATGAACCAAGTAATCTTATCGTTATTTTTAACATTCTTGTCTTTTTTTTTATTAGCTCCTTTTTCCGTCTATGCGGAGACAGAAATAGATACTCTTGATCCAATTTCTAAATATCAAGATATTATAATTGCCATAATTTCCGTTGGAGTTGGAAGCTTAATTGCAACATTCTTAGTTCAATATTGGAACAATAAGAAAGAAACAAATGAAAAAAGGAGGACAGTTTTAGAAAATTACTATAATGAAGTAAAGAAACCCGTAAGTTTGATGGATAATTTCATAGATAGATTATTAATTTATTTATCTATTTTAGATAAGACAAATGAATTAAGTAACGGAAAAAAATTGTCGGAATATCTTGCATGGACATACACTTATCGGGATTTAGAGTACTATAAAGACAAAGTCCTTCCTTTTAAAACATATGAGGGTGCCGTACACGGAGAAAAAATATATTATACAAAAGATGATATTTCGAATTTTTTTAAAGAACTACAAGATGAAAATGGTAAATGGATTATCGATATGAATAATCTCACTTCAGATCAGAAAGCCGAAATAAAAAAAGAGTTAAAAGAATTTGAAAATGAGTTCCACGATATACAAATTAAGAGCGTTGAGTTCTCTATTTCTCTGAGGCAATATTATACCGAAAAGACATTAATGTTGGAGTACCATGCCATGTTTGAATATATGATGGGAAGTTTTTTTATTATTAGAAAGATTACTGACTATCTTGAAGACAAGAAAAAAATATTAGATTTGGTTTCGTCATATAATAAAAATTCAAATTTCCTGCACGATATGATGATCGACTTTGAATCGAAATTGATAGTTGGAGATTTAAAAATTAAATGATATAGTGAAGGGATTGAATTATCTTTTTCAATTAACTTTTATAATCATTAATGAAATAAGAAATACTGAATAAGTCTATTTCACATTTTTCAAGACCTGTAGAAATTTCTCCTTTGAATATTGCACTTTATTATTTGTTTAGCTCTATCTATGAGATGATTAGATTCTGGCCTATCAAATTTATTCAAGTCAAAACAGTTTATCTAATGTAATCCCAGGCTTGATTTAGGAACAGATATTTTGTAATATCAATCTCTTCCTAAAGTAAATGTCTAACTATTATTGAATTTATACAAATATTAAAATAAAATGGGGTTCGTATAACTACAGAAATTCTTAATGAAAATACAAGATTATAGAATTGGGTTTCACGTTTCAATTTCTGGCTCAAAATCTAAATCTTTTGCAAACGCAGAAAAAATAGGATGCACCGCATTCCAGATATTCAGTCGCAATCCAAGAAACTGGCAAGCTAAAGATTTATGCAAAGATGAAATTGAAAAATTTATTAAAAAAAAAGACACTAGTAAAATCAATAAAAATAATATAGTACTCCATATGCCATACCTCCCAAATTTAGCATCACCGAATGAGGATTATTTTTTGAAATCTAAAAATACGTTATTAGAGGAGGTAAAGAGATGTGCTTTATTGGAAATACCATATCTAGTAATACACCTAGGAACTCATCTTGGAAGTGGCGAAAAAAAAGGAATCAAACAAATTGTAAAGTCCTTAAATTTTGCAATAGATGAATTTAAAAAGACAAATTCAAGCAAACTAGCAGTAAGAATGCTTTTGGAAAATCACGCAGGTGAAAAAAATTATATTGGAAGTAAATTTGAACAACTGCGTGAACTATTGGATTTGTTAGATAAAAAATACCACGGAATTTGTTTTGATACTTGTCATGGATTTTCAGCCGGTTATGATTTAAGAACTAGCGAAGATGTTTTAAATACATTAAAAGAATTTGATGATACAATAGGATTAAAGGAACTCTGTGTTTTACATATGAATGATTCTAAAGGAGACTTGAACGAAAATAAAGAGCGACATGAACATATAGGTCTGGGCAAAATTGGAAATATTGGTTTTAAGGAGATATTAAAGAATAAATTTATTCAAAAAATTCCTATTATAATGGAAACTCCTATTGATGACAAACGTGGTGATGTGGATAATTTTGGAGTTGTTAAAAACTTAATAGAATCAATATCTAGAAGGTAATAATAAAATTAGATTTATAAAATTTGATAATTAAAAAATCCCCATGAAAATTATGTTGAATAGGCAAAATCGTATAGACGTTTTGATACCATAAGGAAAGACACGCTATTAGTTCAGTTAATTACGCCTGCAGGATAATGGTACCTATAAGCACAATCAGGGACTATATGAAGGATAAAATTGAAATCGAAAGCATGGTCGTATGGAGGGGATGCGTGACGATATCGGTTCTAAAAATGGATTTCATTATGCTAACAAACTACTAAGCATTAAGTTTGCATAAATTCCGAAAAAAAAGATTATTTTCCTTACTCCAATTCTCGATTACCGTGGCTGCTTATTGAAGGACAATGCTAATCGTGAATGGTTCGTGTACAAGAAATTTGTAAGATTAAGAATAAATGATGTTTTGCAGACATGATTAGATAGAGATTGGGTCTCCGAAAAATTGCTACTATCTGCGGCCCCTTAGACGTATTGAGACTTTCATCATCTTTCTTTGGACTAAAGAACACAATGAAATCTTCTATACAGTTTGGCCGAAAAAATAATCATGAAAGACGAGAACACATTAACCCTACAAAATTGGCAGTTCTAGGCTAAAAAGTCAGTAAAGTTGAAAGCGAACTGATAAGTAGTTAATAGTAACACCAATGAATGAACCTTTACATATTAAGAATTCAAAACTTAAGTCAGACGAAGCGTTAAGTCAGTGCGTAGATAAAATTGATGTAAATAAAGGACATTGCATCTTTGAGACTAAATATAATAACTTACAAGCAACCACAGAAGAAAAATTCGAGCGTTGGACGTGCTTAGAAGTGACAGATACAAATTCATCATTTTGTGTTTTTCATAACAAGTCAAGGATTCAATGGGAAGATAAAGACTATCAAACATTTAGGGACAAAGTAGATAAAATAGTTAGTGACCCGAAACGTGGTATCAATACTCCATTATATTGCATTGGGTATCATTTCCCGATTAATATCAACTTCAAACACCTTGCAGGTTTAAATCCCAATGATAGATACGAATTTGACTTTCCCATTTACTTTTCTGAGGCGAATTTTGAAGGGCAAGTAGACTTTTCACGCTGCACATTCAAAAGTACGTTTAGCTCGGCCGGAGCAACATTTAAGAAAGATGTACTCTTCAGAAAAACTTATTTTTCTGGCAAGTTCTATCCTAGAAATACAAAATTCAATGGTAACGTAAATTTTAGATGGGCGAATTTTAATAATGCTGATTTCCACGACACACTGTTTAGTGATAAAGCAAATTTTCATGACAGTGTTTTCGAAGGAGATAAAACAAGATTTCTTGATGTTATTTTTGAAGGGAGAGCAAACTTCGAAAAAACTCACTTTAAATCTAAAATAGAGTTTGATGGAACGACATTTAATCATGCCAAATTTTCGGATGTAGAATTCATGGATATTGCAAAGTTCAGAAAAGTATTATTTGAAAATGGCGAAAAAGTTAATTTTGATGTTCTAAAATTGGAGAATGTATCTTTTCTGAATACAGATATTACACGGGTAAAATTTGCAGAGAATGCAAATTGGGGTGGACGTGACAAATTTACTGTGATAGAGGAGAGAGAACTAAAAGCACAGGAATATTTCTTATTTATCTGGGATAAAGTACCTGAGGATGATGAACAACTACGAGGATTGATGGGTTTTTTAGAAACTAAATTTGGTATAATTCCTTCCAAAAACATTATGAAAGCAAACTATACAACGATTAATGTTAATAACATCCAACTGAAAAATGGCAAAAATTCTTACGTTGATGAGGTTGTGCTAATAAACAATCAGATAATGCATGAACTTTGTATCAAAATAAATAATGAGCGAACGAAAGCTACTTTGAAAATTGATGGTAAGAAATGTTATGATTTTTCTGTCAAAGTAGAAGGCGGTCAAACAAAAATTTATACGAGTGAATATCAAACTTTAGATAGTATTAAATCGATATACCGAAATCTCAGAGAAAATTATGAGTATAGATTACGATATGATGAAGCAGGAAAGTTCTTTATAAGAGAAATGGAATTAAAGAGGTTATATAGGTTAATATATACAAATAGAAAGTTTAAAGGTAACGTTACTCAACTCAGGAGAAACAATTGGTTTAGAAGAAATCTATTTTCGTTAACCGGTTGGTATTACCACCTTGCACTATATGGAGAATCTTTGGTCAGGCCTATGCTTGCTGGCATAGCCATTATATTTCTTTCAACATTATTTTGGTTAATTCAGGTTAACCCAAGTGCTGAACCTTCATTCACTAATACAGTCGGCCTCGCCAATGCAACAAACTTTACTGTTTTACAAAAAGCTTTCGAACGAACTATGACTGATTTTCTTCCACTTCTCTCCGCCCCAAGCGAAGTCAGACCAGGCCTAATTGATTTTGTAATAAAGATTATTGGAGGAGCAGTGACATTTGGTCTGCTAGCAATTGCTTTAAGAAGAAAATTTGAAAGAAGATTTAGACATTAATTATTGTTCTCTACCTGGGACATATATTGTGCATCAATTTTACAAATTACGAATGTTGTATTCAAGCTAAGGTCGTATGGAAGGGATGCGTGCCGATATCAGTACTGAAAGGAGATTTTTCATATTGAAAAGGAGCACTATGCTTAGCTCTTAATTTTTCGTGGGAATATATATTGCTGATTTCCACTATTCAGTCGTACCTGTATATTCCAGATTAAGATTGTTGAACAAGTTAAATTCTTGATAAACAGCCATAAAATATTAAATTCAGCACTAGATGCCATGCTCCTATTTAATCGGATTCGGGTTCAGCGCTACTTTTGTCTTCACTGGATTCGGGTTCAGCGCTACTTTCGTCTTCATTGGATTCGGATTCAGTGTTACTGTTACTTTCGACCTCAATAGTCATATCATCTGAGTCTGAGGCATCTTGGTTATCTATAACGGTGAGCTCGAAGACCAACTTTGAATCTTCAGATAGAGATGGTGCGTTAAATCTAGCTTTAGCTTCATCAGAGTCCTTAATATCTACTTTAGGACCGTCCGTTTGTTCCCACTTGTATGAAACAAGATTTCCATCATCATCGCTGCTCTTGGTTCCATCGAGTATGACTTCAGTATCTGCGGATGCTTTTCTTTTTCTTCCCAAATATTATATTTGGGCAAATTAATTTCGAAGAATTTGTCAATTATAGCTAGAAATTACTAAATTTACTAGATATCTTTTTCTACCCTAACAATATTATAGAACAAGTGTTAAGGACGGGCTTAGCTAGTAAATTGGTGCAACATCTTTTTTGCAGCGTTAACAGTTCTTTTGGATTGGAGTCGCAAATATGTTAATACGCCTTTTCGCATTAGCTCTCGTATCATTACTTTTTTTACCCGCATTTCCAATGGAGAGTTATGGCCATAGAAGTGGATGTCATGCTGCGCACAGCTGCCCATCGGATACTGGTAGCTATGAATGTGGCGATACTGGTAATTACTCTCAATGTCCAGGCAACCATTCAGAGGACGATGACGAAAAACCTGAAATAAAGAAATCAAGCACGACACCCAAATCTAACGCCGAAAAGTCCGATCTAACTCTTCCATCAGAAACATTTTCAGAAGGTATAGAAATTTCCGGACCAGTTACCGATGTAGTCGATGGTGATACGCTGGATATTAATGATATTCGCATTAGGTTATCACTGGTTAACACACCGGAGATAGGAGAAGCAGGATTTGTTCCAGCAAAGGAATTTGTCGAAAGCCTGTGCCTTGACAAGAACGGTCAGGTAGATATTGACGACGGTCAAAGGCAAGGTAGTTTCGGTAGGGAAATTGGAGTTGTCTATTGTGACGGCATTAATTTGAATTCGGAGTTAATTAAAAAAGGATACGCGCTCATCAGTGCAGAGTTTTGCGAAGTTTCTGAATTTTCTGCAAAGCCTTGGGCAAAGTCCTCATGCCAAATGGAGAGCGATGAATACAATAATCTGCTCAATAATTCGAATCAAAACTCTGATTCTTTATCTCAGAAACAAGAACAGCAAGCACCATTTGATTCAGAATTTTCTGGATCTAATGAAACTCAGTCTTATAGCAATAGCAAATTAGGAATAAACCTAAAACATCCAGCTGACTGGGACCTAGCAAACCTGAAAAATGGAATCCAATTCATAAAGGAGAAGAACGGGGTGTACGTCGAAGTGCGAAAGCATAATTTAGAGTCTCTAGGTGTGCCGTTAAAACAATACGTTGGTGATTATATTAAGGACAGAAGTTCTTCAAGAGAAGATTTTAAATTGCTCAATATAACGGAGACTACAATTTCTGGAAATCTTCCAGCATACAAAGCTATTTACACATTTTTGAAAACGGAGAACCAAAACGACTTTACGACGGGAGGAACGACTAACAAAATTTTACGAATATGGACATTTGCACAAGACAATGCATATTTGGTAGCATATGTGGCTGATAAAGACAAGTATGATATGTATCTCCCTATCGCAGAGAAAATTATTGCGAGCATAGAGTACATACCAATTCAAGGTAATGATAATTTTGAAGAGGAAGAAGATGATTCGTCTGATTCTGAGAAAGAAGATAACAATTCTGATTCTAAAGATGAAGGTGATGATTCTAAAGATGAAGGTGATGATTCTAAAGATGAAGGTGATGATTCTAAAGATGAAGGTGATGATTCTAAAGATGAAGACGAAGATAAGGAAGACTGTGATGACTCATATCCGGATGTCTGCATCCCCTCACCACCACCCGATCTTGATTGTGGTGAAATTTCAGAGGAAGGTTTTAAAGTTAAAGGATCAGATCCACACCGATTCGATGGTGATGAAGATGGTATTGGCTGCGAATAAGATTACTTGTTGTGGTGACCCAAGAGCCTTGAAGTTAAAGTATGACACACTACTCAACGATGACTAACTAGAAAAATGATAAGCCCATATTATGACCCTCCTAATCGGTACGATTATGTCGTAATAAACTCAATAATATTTGCCATTATCTTGGTGGCGATACAACTAATTCCTATTATATTTGTCCATGCTGAGCCAACAATGACTAATACCCATTTTAGGATTGAAAGAACCTTTTCGGCGAATTTTGAACCCTCTAGTATGGCATTTTTGGGACAAGATGATATACTCATACTTGATAGGGATGAAGGAAAAGTATACAGAGTAACGCATGGGATAAAATCGGGCCTCCTTCTAGATGTAAATGTAGGGACAGATGGGTATAGGGGGCTCCTTGGTGTGGTTGCCACATATGACTCTCAAGAATCTATTCATGTGTTTCTGTATTTCACTGAATCTCCAAAGAATGACGGAGATGATGTCAGTAAAAATCCAGTTAATCCACTTGGTAACAGGTTGTACAGATATGATTTAGTAGATAACAAATTAATTAATCCCAAATTATTGTTAGACCTTCCTGTATTGCCTGGTCCACGGCATGCAGGAGGCGTTCTATCTATTGGTCCAGACAAAAACATCTATCTTACAAT
>Ga0075429_100005396_pt1 | contig 11002 bp, 7 predicted proteins | sample RhiMetdeltSRZDD3_FD_75295 | JGI IMG/M metagenome (GOLD analysis project Ga0075429, IMG submission 75295) | Populus rhizosphere microbial communities from Tennessee, USA - Rhizosphere MetaG P. deltoides SRZDD3 | ecosystem: Host-associated > Plants > Roots > Rhizosphere > Soil | place: USA...
GAAGCCGTGCAGGAAGAGGAGCGGCGGGCCGGCGCCGACGCTGCGGACGAAGATCGACCGCCCGGAGACGGGCACGAAGCGGCCGCTCTGGCGCCAGGCCTGGTAGCTCACCGGCCGAGGATATGTCATTCCACGGGCGGCTTGCGCTTCGGGCCGAGCAGCCAGGTCACGCGGCCGACCTCCTCGCGCCGGAACAGCTGGCGGGCGGCGACCCGGTAGCTGTGCTTGCGGTGCGCCTCCGGGATGTGCACCAGCAGGCGCAGCGCCGTCCGCGACCGCGCCGGAAACAGGACCTCGCCGAAGCGGGTGCGGCCGTGCGGGTTGATCGGCAGGTGGACGACGTCGCGCTTGCGGTCGTGCTTGCCGTCGTCGAGCTGGTGGTGGGCGTGGAGGAGGTCGTAGAGCGCCACCGGCACCTCGAGCAGGGCGCGGGCGCCCTCGGGCAGGCGGGCGTCGAGCTCGAGCGCCATGAAGCGCGCCTTGTCCGGGGTGCCGGGCGCCAGGAAGCGCAGCGCCTTGAAGCCGGCCGGCACGGTGGGATCGGCGACGTCCGGCTCGTTGTCCTCGACGTTGAAGTTGCGCCAGGTGACGTTGTTGTTGTCGCGGATGAAGCGGCGGAAGTTGTCCCAGTCGCCGAACGCCGCCGGCCCGGGCGCCGGATCGACGCCGTTGCCGACCAGGCCGACCAGGCAGTAGTGGCCGGGCGGCGGCAGGTCGTCCCGGTGCCAGACGATCGCGTTCGACACCGTGAGCTGCTCGCCGACCGGCACCGTCGGGATCACCGTGGTGCCGACCAGGGTCCACAGGTCGGGGGTGACCAGGGTCGCCACCGGTGACCAGTAGACGGTGGCCGCGACGTCGGTGGCCGCCGAGCCGCCCTGGTTCAGGACCCGCACATAGATGTAGTTGTCCTGGCCGGCCTCGACGGTGAAGCCGAGGGTGGCGCTGTTCTCGGTGCCGCTGCCGGCGCCGAACGAGGCCTGCGGGTTGGCCTCGGCGGTCGGCCGCAGGATGATGTCCGGGCTGGCCGAGATGGCGCCCGAGTGCGGCTCGCCGCTGTCGCCAACGAAGTCGCGCAGGTAGACGTCCGGGGCGGCGTTGAGGACGTCGTCGAAGATGGCGCGCAGGTCCGGCATGACGCCGACGCGCGTGGTCTCGCTCGCCGCCGGCGCGGTGCCGGTCGCCGGGTCGGAGAGGATCGCCCGCATCTGGCGCGGGCTGAAGCGGTGGCCGAGCTGCGCCTCGGCGCGGCCCTGCACGGCGAGCGCGGCGCCGGTGATGATCGGCGACGCGCCCGAGGTGCCGCCGAAGACGGTGGTGTAGCGGCTGGTGTCACCGTCCTCGTCGGAGCTGAGGGTGTTGACGTTCTGGCCCCAGGCGTAGCAGTCGATGCGGCGGCCGTGCGGGCCGTACACCAGCCGGGTGTGCGGCGCGGTCGAGGTCGCGGCGGTGACGATGATGGCGCCGGAGTCGCGGAAGTCCGGGTTGGCCGGGTCGCGGTTCAGGATCGCGCGCCCGGACAGGGTCGTGTAGGTGTCCATGTCGAGCGCCGGCGCCGACCCGTTGTCGGTGCCATTGCCGCCCGCCTCGACGACGATGACGCCGAGGGCGGTGGCGAGCCGGATCGCCTCGTACTCGGCGTCGTAGGCCTCGATCGGGCCGAGCAGCGTGGTGCCATTCAGCGCCACCTGCGCCTCGAGGAGCAGGACGTCGCCGAAGCCGAGGTGGGCGAGGGCGGCCAGGATGGCGGCCGGGCGGGTGCTGCCGTTGAACGACACGACGTGCACCGAGGCGACGTTCGGGACGATGCCGACGCAGCCGACGGCGTTGTCGACGGCGCAGATCTCTCCGAGCACCGAGGTGCCGTGGGCGCGCGAGGTGTCGAGCAGGACGCCGTGCAGCACGGTGGCGCCGTGGGCGGCGATGTCCTCGTGATCGAGGGTCCAGCCGCGCTCGAGATCGATGAAGCGCTGGCCGGCGCCGTCGCCGCCGGCGAAGCCCCAGGCGTACTCGGCGTCGATGCCGTCGGGGGCGGGATCGAGGTAGCCCTGGTTGACCGCGCGCGGATCGTCGCCGGGGTCGACCACCGGATCGGGGCCGGCCTGGTCGACGTACGCCTCCTGGACCGTGCCCCAGCCGAGGAGGCTCTTCGCGAGCGCGACCAGGTCGGTGCCGGGCGGCGCGTCGAGGTAGTAGAAGACCGCGAAGTCCGCCGGCTCGTAGGTCGGGTCGGCGCGCAGCGCGCGCCGGGTCAGGCCGGCCAACAGCTCGTGGGTCTTCGGCGTGAAGACCGGGCTCATCCGGAGGCCGGGGAACTTCGCCGTCAGCTGCTTCCACGGCCCGACGCCGCAGCGCTCGACGTGCTCCTCCGCGTCGACCGCCGGCAGCCGGACCCCGTCGCGGAACCGGACGACCACGCGCGCCCGCTCGGGCGCGACCTCCTCCGGCGTGCAGTCCTCATCGTGATGTTTGCTCATTGTCCCTGCCGGCATGGGCGGGCCAACCCCCCCGCTCCCCTACCGGCCCATCGATCCCTGCCGGTCGCTGCCGCCCGGCCGCGCGTCCTTTCGGGACCTTACGTGGGTGTCTGACACCCTCGTAAGGGGGCGAATCGGGCTCCATTGGGCCCCGGGAGCGTCTTGTCGGCGCGGGGGGATGGGGACTAGATTGGCCGTCCTGGAGAACCCCCGTGGGGATCACTGATCTATTCAAGCCGAAGTACCGCCACAGCGACGTGCGGGTGCGCAGCGAGGCCGTCCGTGCCTTGACCCGCGACGACGCTGACACACTCATCCAGATCGCCCGGACCGACCGCGATCCGACTGTGCGCCGGATCGCCATCGAAAAGCTCGAGCAAGCCGAGGTCCTGGCTACCATCGCGAAGGACGACAGCGACCGCGCCGTCCGCGATCTCGCCGGCCACCGCGCCGCCGAGATCTGGACGATCGCGGCCTGCGGTCAGTCCGACTCCGCGGAGGCGGCGCTGGCCGGGCTCATCGAGCTCGGCGACCAGCGCGCCGTCGCCGAGGTCGCAGCGCGGGCGACGCGCCCGCCGGTCCGCAAGCGCGCCTTCGACGCGCTCCGCGAGCCGCGCGCCCTCGCCGAGCTCGCCCGCACGGCGTCGTCGCCGGAGGTCCGCCTCGAGGCGATCAGCCGGATCAGCGACCAGGACGTCCTGCGCGGCATCGCCGTCGACAGCTCGCAGAAGGACGTCGGCCTCGCCGCGGTCGAGCGGATCCACGACGCCGAGCTGCTCGAGGCGATCTCGCACAAGGCCAAGGCCAAGCAGGTCCGCCAGCGCGCCCGCAAGAAGGTCAACGACCTCGAGGAGGCGCAGCGGGCGGCCCGCCCGGTGGTCACCGACGAGGTCAAGCGCCGCCGCGCCGAGCACGCCCAGCTCCTGCGCCAGGTCGAGAACGCCGAGCACGGCTACGAGTGGAACAAGTCGCTCGACACCGTCCACGACGTCGAGAAGGCGTGGCAGGCGATCGGCGCCGCCGACGATCCCGCCATCGAGGAGCGCTTCCAGAAGGCGCTCCGCCACTACTACCAGCGCCGCGAGGTGCACGAGCACCAGGTCGAGGAGGTGCGCCACCACCACGACGCCGAGGCGCGCGCCAAACGCGAGGCGGCCGAGCGCGCCGAGGCCGAGCGCGCGGCCCGCGCCGCCGCCCGCGCCCAGCGGGTCGCCGAGGAGGACGTGGTCGCGGTGGCCGCGGCGACGGATCCGGCCCGCGAGGCCCGCAAGCGCGAGGCCGAGGAGAAGCGCGCCGAGCGCGACAAGCGCCGCGCCGAGGACGAGGCGCGCAAGGCGGCCGAAGTCGCCGAGCGCGCGGCCCGCGCCAAGGAGGACGCCGAGCGCGGCAAGGCGATCGCCGCCAGCCTCGCCGCCATGGCCGAGGAGATGGAGGCGCTCGCCGGCTCGACCGACGTCCGCGCCATCGATCGCGTGCTCGGCCAGTCGGCCAAGGCGTTCGAGCAGCTCGGCAAGGTGCCGGCGCCCGAGCGCGAGCCGCTGGGCAACCGCTACGGCGCGGTCCGCGCCAAGCTGGTCATCCAGATCAAGGATCTGCGCGACGCCGAGGACTGGCAGCGCTGGGCCAACGTGCCGCGCCAGGAGGCGCTGATCAAGGAGGCGCAGGCGATGTTCGAGGCCGAGGCGACGCCCGATCTCGGCCAGCGCCTCAAGGATCTGCAGAGCCGCTGGAAGACGGTCGGCCCGGTCCCGCAGAAGAAGTCGAAGGAGCTGTGGGACCAGTTCAAGTCGGTCTGCGACCAGGTCTACGGCAAGGTCAAGACCGGCCGCGACGCCGAGAAGGAGCGCTGGGCGCAGAGCGCCGCCGGCAAGGAGCAGCTGATCGCCGCCGCCGAGGCGCTGGCCGACTCGACCGACTGGGAGACGACCGCGGCCCAGCTCAAGGCGCTCCAGCAGCAGTGGAAGGAGAGCGGCCCCCTGCCGCGCAAGCAGGCCGACGAGCTGTGGAAGCGGTTCCGCGCCGCCTGCGATCGCTTCTTCGAGCGGCGCAAGCCGATGCTCGACGCCCAGCGCGCCGAGCTGGTCGACAACCTCGAGCGCAAGCAGGCGCTGTGCGCGCGCGCCGAGGCGGTGGTGGCGGCGGCGCCTGGCGACGACGGCTGGGGCCCGGCCATCAACGAGATCAAGGCGCTGCAGCGCCAGTGGAAGGAGATCGGCTTCGTGCCGCGGCGCGACGCCGACGCCGTCTACAAGCGCTTCCGCGCCGCCTGCGACGCGCTGTTCGACAAGCGCGATCAGGCCCGCGACGCCGAGGCCGAGGCCCGGCGCGCCGAGGTCGAGGCGGTGCGCACCGAGGTCGAGGCGGTGCTCGCCGACGCCGGCGGCACCGACGCGGTCGCCCGCGCGGTCGCGGTGCGCGGCACGCTGCGCGAGCTCGCCGAGCGCGACGCCCAGCCCAGCATCGAGCTGGCCGGCCTGGTCGACCGCATGCTGCGCGCGGTGATCACGGCGCAGCCGGACGCGACCAAGGGGACCGAGCTCGATCCCGAGGCGATGCGGGCGCGCCGCGAGAAGCTGCTGGCGCGCGCCGAGGCGCTGGCGCCGCGGTCGGCGCCGACCCTGAGCGGCAGCGAGTCGCCCGCGGAGATCGCCGCCAAGCTGAAGAGCGCGCTCAAGTCGAACGCGCTCGGCGGCCTGCGCATGGACCGCGATCCGGTCGAGGTGGTCGAGGAGCTCGCCGCCGAGTGGCAGGCGATCGGCCCGGTGGTCGGCGAGGCCAGCGAGGCGCTGGCGGCCCGCTTCGACGAGATCTCGGCCAAGGTGCTGGCCGCGGCCGGCGCCGAGGGCCGACCGGCGCGCCGCGACGAGCCGGCCGAGGGCGACCGCGACGACGGCGGTCGCCGCCGGCGCGATCGCCGCGAGCGCCGCCGCGTCGAGCGGAGCACGAACGACGCCGCCGGGCTCGGCGAGGCCGCGCCGGCCGCCGCCGCCGCGATGCTCGAGCAGGCCCGCGCCGAGGCGATCGTCGCGCCGGCGATGGATCCGGTGGCCGAGGCGGCACCCGAGCCCGCCGCCGAGCACTCGTCGGAGGCGGAGGCGGTGACCGTCACCATGACCGTCACCATGCAGGCCGCCGCGGCCGAGCCGGCGCCCAGCGAGCCCGAGCCGGTCCACGCCGCCGACCTGGCGGCGCACGCCGAGGCGCCGGCGGCGCCGCCGACCGATCCGCTCGCCGCGTCGCCGCGCAAGAAGTCGATCACCGACCCGCCGCCGCCCGACATCGTCGACGACGCCTGGGACGTGGACGACCATCGCCCGCAGGCCGCGCCGCCCGAGCCCGAGCCGCCGGCCGCCGGCGAGATGGCCGGCGACGGCGCCACCGAGGGCGAGGGGCTCGACACCGGCTGGGACTGACGCGCTCGCTCCGCGCGTCGGGCGTCAGCCGAGGAACGCCTGCCCCTCGCCGCGGTAGGTCGGCATCGCCTCCGCGACGTGATCGCCGTCGACGAGCTGCAGGGCGTCGACGTGCTCGCACAGCTCGCCCGCCTTAGCGTGGCGGAACCAGACCCGGTCGCCGATGCGCAGCGCGGCGGCGCCGGGACCGACGAGCGGCGTCTGCACCTCGCCGGCGCCCTCGGTCGGCACGAGGTGGAGCGCGCCCGGCAGCCACGGCGTCGGCAACCGGCTCGGGCCGGCCTCGCCCGAGGCGATCCAGCCGCCGCCGAGCACGGTCGCCGTCGACCGGGTCGGCTTGCGCACCACCGGCAGGGCGAAGAACGCGCACGGCTCGGGGCGCCACGCCCGGTAGACGTCGAACAGCGTCGGCGCGAACAGGCCAGAGCCGGCGGTGACCTCGGTGATCGCCGGATCGCCGGCGGTGGCGGCGACGCTGCCGGTGCCGCCGCCGTTGACGAAGTCGAGCGCGGCGTGCCGGCGCACCGCCGCCACCGCCGCCGCGCGCCGCGCCGCCAGCTCGGCGAACGAGCCGGCCTGGAAGGCGCGGATGAGCGCGCCGCGCAGCGGCTGCCCCGGCGGCGCGTCGCCGAGCCCGGCGATCTGCGCCTCGTAGGCCATGAGCCCGACCAGCCGGAAGCCGGGCCGCTTCGCGATCGCCGCCGCCAGCGCGCCGGCCTCGTCGGGAGCGTGCACCGGCGACCGCCGCACGCCGAGGTGGACGCCGGGCAGCGGCCGCCACGACGCATCGAGATCGAGGCAGACCCGGATCGGCGGCCGGCGCCCCGGCGGCACCACCGCGTCGACGACCTCGAGCTGGGCGACGTCGTCGATCATGAGGGTGATCGACGCGGCGGCCACCTCGTCGGCGGCGAGCCGCGCGATCGCCTGGCGGTGCACGGTCGGATAGCCGATCAGCACGTCGCGGGTGACGCCGGTCGCGACCAGCCACAGCGCCTCCGGCAGCGAGTACGCCATGACGCCGCGCCAGGCGGGCCGCGCCAGCAGGCGGCGCAGGAGGGCGCGGCAGCGCACCGACTTGGTCGCGACCCGGATCGGCTTGCCGGCGGCGCGGCTGACCAGCGCCGCCGCGTTGGCGTCGAAGGCGGCGCGATCGACGATCGCGAACGGCGGATCGAGCGCCGCGGTGGCGGCGTCGTAGCGGGCGCGGCGCGCCGCTCGCGACACCTGCGCGGTCGCGCTGGCGGGCGTGCCGGTCTCGGTCGGGTGGCGAGGAGCGGTGCTGCGGGCCATTGTCGCGGCGAGCCTACCGCGGCCCGTCGATGCCGGGGTCGCGGAGGAACGCGATCAGATCGGTCACGCCCGGATCGACGCCGGCCTGGTGCAAGAGCGTCGTGACCTGGCCGCGGTGGTGGGTCTGGTGGTTGAAGAAGTGGCCGACCGCCCACCACAGCGGGTGCTCGGACGGCGCCCCGGTCATCGTCTTGTAGCGGAACGTCGCCGCCAGTCGGTCCTCGTCGAGCCCATCGGCCCACACGACGATGTCGGCGTCGGTGGCGGCGCGCTCGCGGGCGAGGTCGTCGAAGCCGGCGTACAGCTCCTGGGCGAGACCGGTGATCGCGATGACGGCGCCGGCGCCGTCGCGCGAGGCGTAGCGGTCGCGGTCGCCGGTGAAGCGGGCGAGCCAGACGCGATCGGCGAGGAGCAGGTGGTTCAGCGTGCCGTGGATCGACCGGAAGAAGGCGCCGCGATCGCGCCGGCGCTCGTCGTCGGGGAGGCCGGCGGCGAGCCCGTAGAGGCGGCGGTTCATCCAGGCGTTGTAGCGGGCGAGGGCGCGGTACTGGTCGACGGGCATCGCCCGAGCTTTACCGCGTCCAGCGCTCGATCGCCGCCGGCGGGCCGCCGGCGAGGATCTGGACCCGGTCGAGGGCGACCGCGGTCGGCAGCTCGGTCGACAGCGTCACCTCCTTCACGTTGGCGGCGACGTCGACGCTGCAGGTCGCGGCGTCGCCGCACAGGCTGTCGAGGCGGCGGAAGGCGACCTCGCCGAGCTCGAGGCGCGGCATCCAGCCCTCGAGGATCGGCGCCAGGTCCTGGGCGCGCGGGTCGGCGTGGTCGAACGGCAGCGCGTAGCAGGCGTCGGCGCGGCGGCAGAGCGCGCGCGGCACCAGGACGTGCCAGACGACGACCTGGTCGCGCCAGCGGGCGGCGACGGCGGCGTAGGCGGCGTCCTCCCGGCGCGGGTCGTCGGAGGCCTGGGCGGCGCGGAGGTCGCGGAGGAAGGCGTACTGATCGCTGTGGGCGAGCGGGGCGCGCGGGGATGGGGCCGCGCTCGACGGGGACGCCGGCGCCGGCGCGGCGCGGGGAGCCTCGCCGCGGTGGCAGGCAGACCCGGAGAGGGCAAGGGCAAGGGCAAGGGCAAGGGACCTCATGGAAGGACCTCCAGGCGGCGCTCGAGCTGGGCGACGAGAACGGGATCGACGGCGCGGGCGGCGGGCAGCGCGCCGGCGAGGGCGGCGCGCGCCTCGACCGGCTTGCCGGCGGAGACCTCGACGAGGGCGGCGTAGAGCGGCAGGCGCGGATCGCGCGTGCCCAGCCGCCCGGCGCGGGCGAGCGACGCGCGCGCCTCCCACGGCCGGCCGGCGCGGGCGAGGGCGAGCGCCTCGACGGCGAGGGCCTCGACGGTCGGGCGCGCCCGCGCCACCGCGCTGGCCAGCTCGATGGCGCGCGCCGGCTCGACGCCGCGGCGCGCCCAGTAGCGGGCGGCCTCGCGCGGGTCGTTCTTGCCGCGCACCGCGATCGCGGCGGCGATCCGCGCCGCCTCGGCGGAGCGGCCGAGCCCGTCGAGCAGGTCGCTCTCGAGCGACAGCTCCTCGATCGTCCGCAGTCGCTCCGGGATGGCGCCCAGGCTCTGCAGGGCGCCGGCGAGGTCGCCCTTGCCGAAGCGGACCCGCGCGTCGAGGAGGCGCGCCGCCGGGTAGTCGGGCACCAGCGCCAGGGCGCGGGCGGCGCTCGCCGCCGCGGCCGCGAGGTCGCCGCGCTGCCACATCATCGTGCCGAGGGCGACGTGGCACCAGGCGGCCGGCTCCGGGTCGCGCGCGCTGGCCGACTCGAGGGCGAGCTGGATCAGCTCGAGGGCGCCGTCGACGTCGCCGTCGAGCCAGCGGACGTGGGCGCCGCGCTCGTAGGTGCGCAGGTCGGGGTGGCGATCGATCGCGCGCTGGTAGGCGTCGGCGGCGCCGTCGTAGTCGCCGAGCTCGAGCAGGGCGTCGCCGAGGAGCAGATGGCCGTCGGCGTCGTCGGGGTGGGCGGCGGCCAGGCGCCGGGCGGCGTCGCGCGCCTCGGCGAAGCGGTGCTGCTCGGTCAGCAGGTAGATCTCGGCGACCGCGACGCCGGGCTGATCGCCGCCGCCGAGCTCGCGCGCCGCCGCCAGCGCGTCCTCGGCGTACACCAGGAAGCGCGGATCGCGGGCGTGGCGCTGGCGCTGGATGAAGGCGGTGGCCAGCGCCAGGTAGGCGTCGGGGCGCGGCTGGCGGTGCACGGCGTCCTGGGCGCGCGCGATGGCGGCGTCGTCGCCGGCAGGGGCGGCGCGGTAGCCGAGGGCGAGGCGGGCCCGCGCCGGCGCGACGTCGTCGGCCGGCAGGTCGCCGGTGCAGCCGGGGAAGGCGAGGGCGACCGCCACGGCGAGGGTCAGCGGCAGCAGCTTCGAGGAGAGGAGCGTCATGGCACCGTCCAGAAAAGGGGCCAGAAAAGGAAGGAGAGGCGGGCCGGCGCAGCCGCCGGCCCGCCCGGTCACGCCGCGGTCACGGGTTGCCCGAGACCGGGCTCGCCAGGTACGGGAACGTGGTCAGGAACGGCTTGTCGTTGGCGTTGACGCCGTCGCCGAGGGCACCGCCGTTGTTGCAGAGCACGGTCAGCTCGGTGTCGGTGACGTCGTCCGCGAGCTTGCGGCCGTTGGGGAAGCTGCTGTGCTCGAAGGTCTGGCCGGCGCGGATGTCGAGGCGCAGGAGGTCGGCCGCGGTGGTGCCGCGCGGCGACAGGAGCCCGACGATGTCGGTGCGGCCGCTGGCCGGGGTCGGGGCGCAGCCGGCGTTGAGCACCGCGTTGAGCAGACCGGGCAGCTCCGGCATGAGGATGTAGGCGCCGAAGTTGGCGACGTCGCGGTGCGGCTGGGTGCGGTTGAACTTGTCCTTGTCCTTGAGCGGGATCAGGACCTCGTTGACCAGCGGCCAGCCCAGGCGCGACACCTGGACGAAGCCGCCGTCGTTCTCGGTCGGGCTGTTCCGGCGGCGGATCGTGACCTTCTGCCGGCTGGAGCTGGCGTAGACGCCGATCACCGAGCTCGGGCTCATGTCGCCGGAGCGGGGCCGGACGCCGTCGATCGCGACGTCGCGGATCGGGACCTCGAGGACCAGCGACATCACGTTGACGCCGTCGGTGGTCGGCGCGCCGCCGACGCCGAGCAGGTCGAAGACGTGGAGGTCGACGAAGAACGGCTCGTCGCGCGGGCCGGCGAAGACCTTGACGCTGCCGGCTGTCTTGATCGCCTGGTTGGCGACCATGTCATAGGTGTTGTTGGGGAAGCTGCGCTTGCCGACGTACCAGGGCGCGACCGGGACGTCGCGGGCGATGACCTCGGCGTCGTCGGAGACGTCGTCGATCCGGGTCAGCGTGTAGGTCTGCTTGACGTTGAGCGCGGCGTCGGTGATCGAGGTGATCGGCCCGGTGTTGTAGAGGAAGGTGTTGCCGTTGCCGACCTTGGTCTTGAACGTGAAGCGATACGTGATGTCGGAGACGGCGTCGCCGTCGTTGTCGATGTGCATCTCGTAGCGCACCGAGTCGGCGAACTTGTAGAAGTTCGGGCCCGAGGCCGGCAGCAGGAGCGGCACGTAGTTGGCCACCAGCACGACCCGGTCGGGGCTCTGCGGGCTGATGAAGGCGTAGACGTCGGTGTTGTCGGCGAACTGGTCCTCGGCGATCGCCGGGGCCTCGCGATGGCTCGACGCGTGGGCGGTGCCGCTGGCGGCGATGGTGATGCCCGCGGCGAGCGCGGACAGGAGCGTGTTCTCGATGATGCGCATGTCGGTCCTCCGTGGATCCGGGGTGTCAGTT
>Ga0075429_100005400_pt1 | contig 10997 bp, 8 predicted proteins | sample RhiMetdeltSRZDD3_FD_75295 | JGI IMG/M metagenome (GOLD analysis project Ga0075429, IMG submission 75295) | Populus rhizosphere microbial communities from Tennessee, USA - Rhizosphere MetaG P. deltoides SRZDD3 | ecosystem: Host-associated > Plants > Roots > Rhizosphere > Soil | place: USA...
AACCAGAAGGTGCTGATGCTGCCGATCGAGGCCATGAACGTGCTCGGCTCGCTCGCCGGCATCGGCGAGATCGTCAAGGCGACGTTCGGCGGCGACGGCAAGGACGGCGCGCCCGCCGCACCGCCGCGGCGGCCGACCGTGCCGACCGCAGGTCCACGCGTCTAAGGAGAGCGTGCCATGCTGGAGTGGATTGTTTCGCTCGGCTCCTGGAACTGGTTCATCCTGGCGGCGCTGCTCTTGCTGATCGAGATCCTCGCGCCCGGGATGTTCATGCTGTGGCTCGGGCTCTCGGCGATCCTGGTCGGGATCATTTCGAGCGCGGTGGTCTGGTCGTGGCAGGCGCAGCTGATCGCCTTCGCGGTGTTCGCGATCGCCGCGGTTCCGGCCTGGCGGCATTTCGCCCGCAAGGTCGAGAAGCCGGCCGACAGCCCGTTCCTCAACCGCCGCGCCGAGGGCTATGTCGGGCGCGAGTTCACGCTCGACAAGCCGATCGTCGGCGGCGTCGGCACCATCCGCATCGACGACACGGTCTGGCGCGTGACCGGACCGGACGCCCCGGCCGGCAGCCGGGTGCGGATCGCGCGTGCCGAAGGCGCAGCCCTGATGGTGGAGGCGACGTGACCAGGGATCAGAAGTCAGTCGTCAGGGATCAGACAGGAAATCTGATGCCTGATTGCTGACCACTGCTTCCTGATCAGGCGATGCCGGCGCGCAGCAGATCGTGGAAGTGGACGATGCCGACCGGCTTGCCCGCCTCGGCGGCGATCAGCGCGGTGATCTTCGAGGAATTGAGGATTTCGAGCGCCTCGCTGGCGAGCTGATCGGGACTCACCGTTTTCGGCGAGTGGGTCATCACCTGCTCGACGCGCGCCTCGAGCAAATCAGGGCGCATATGGCGGCGCAGGTCGCCGTCGGTGATGATGCCGACGAGAACGCCGCTGGCATCGGTGATGCCGACGCAGCCGAAACCTTTCGCCGACATTTCCACGACCGCTTCCGACATCAGTGTGCCGACTGCCGCCAGCGGAATCGCCGCGCCGCTATGCATCACGTCGCGCACGAATTTGAGCATGGCGCCCAGCCGCCCGCCGGGATGCAGCTTGCCGAAATCGAGCGCCGTGAAACCGCGCCGCTCGAGCAGCGCGACCGCCAGCGCGTCGCCGAGCGCCGCCTGCATCAAGGTCGAGGTGGTGGGGGCGAGGTTGTGCGGGCAGGCCTCGCGCGCCTGCGGCAGCACCAGCACGGCATCGGCCGCCTTGCCAAGCGTGCTGTCGGCGGCGGCGGTGATGGCGATGAGGCCGATATTGAAGCGGCGCGAATAGTCGACCAGGTCCTTGAGCTCGACGGTCTCGCCCGACCACGACAGCGCCATGATCACGTCGTCGGGCGTGATCACGCCGAGGTCGCCGTGGCTCGCCTCGCTCGGGTGCACGAAAAAGGCCGGCGTGCCGGTGGAGGCCAAGGTGGCGGCGATCTTGCGCCCGACGTGGCCGGACTTGCCCATGCCCGTCACGATCACCCGCCCGCGGGCGTCATGCATGAGGTCGATCGCGGCCACGAAGGCGCGGCCGAGCCCGTCGTGGATCGCGGCCGAGAGCGCGGTGATGCCGCCGGCTTCCGCCTCGAGCGTCCGCACCGCCGACGCGATCAAGGCGCGGCCGTGGTCGCTGGTCGGCCTCTCGCTGCTGGACGGCTTCGATTTCGCCATGGGGAGCTTTCGTGCAGATTATAGGGCAAGGGGCGGAGCGCGCGGAACCCATCGGACAGGCCCGGCAGGCACGGTCAACGCCCCGTTAACCATATCCGTTTTAGCTTCGTTAACCAAAGCCTATTGGCCGCGGGTCGCGGCCGCCGGTGGCTCGCGCCGGGGGCGGCGGCCATTCGTACAAAGTATTGATCTCAACGAGGATTCCTGGCGCGGGCAGGACCAACGGACAGCGCGAGCCAGGACTTGAGGATTGCAGGTGCGTCGTCGTCATCCGCCTTTTGCGCTCCTGCTGCGGGCCTGCGCGCTGGTGGCGTCGCTCACCATGGCCGGCCGGGAAGCCGGCGCCCAGGGCGCCGCGCGGCCGGTGCTCGACGGCGATCCACAAGACCCGCCGCGCTTTCGTCCGCCGAAACGCGGCGGCCAGCAGAGCGACGTTTCGCGCTTCAGCCAGGTCCCGAGCTACAGCTATCGGCCGGCTGCGGGCGCCGGCACCAGCGGGTTCGATTCCACCAACGCGGCCAAGCGCAAGGCCAAGGGCAAGGCGGGCCAGCCGGCGAAGCCGGCGACCGATCTCGGCGCGCAGCCGGGAGCCGACGCCGCACCCAAGAGTGACACGACCGCGAAGCCCGGCACGACGACGAGAACCGACGCGCCGGCGGCGACGCCCAAGCAGCTGCAGCCGGCGAGCGCTCCGCTCGCGCCGCGCATCCGCCTTCAGAGCCGGCCGGGCGCGCCGCCGCTCGGCCCCGACCTGGTCACGGCCACCATCGCCACCACGCCGCCGAGCCGGCGCCCGCCGCCGGAGGAGAAGCCGTTCGATCCGCTCGGCATCCAGGTCGGCGCCTTCAATCTGCGCCCGGCCATCGAATATACGCGCGGCTGGGACAGCAATGCCCCGCGCAACACCGCGCCGCCGGCCGCCAGCTCCTGGTACAACGTCTACGCGCCGGAGCTTCTGGTCAAAACCGACTGGTCGCGCCACGAGTTCACCGCCAATCTGCGCGGCTCCTATACCACCTACGACACCTATCACTCGATCGATCGGCCCTCGGTCGACGCCAAGGCCAACGCCCGCATCGACGTGACCAGCCAGACCCGCATCGAGCTCGAAGGCCGTTACCTCCTGTTCACCGATGCTCCCGGCAGCCCCAACATCCAGGCCGATCTCGCCAAGCTGCCGATCGCCCAGACTTATGGCAGCACCGCCGGGATCGGGCAGCGCTTCAACCGGTTCGAGGTGGTGGCCAAGGGGACATTCGACCGGACGGTCTACAACGACTCGGAATTCGTCGACGGCTCGACCGCCAGCAACGCCGATCGCAACTACAACCAGTACGGCGCACAGCTGCGCAACAGCTACGAACTCACCCCGGGCGTGAAGCCGTTCATCGAGCTCGGCGCCAATATCCGCGCCTACGACCTTGAGATCGACGCCGGCGGCAACAACCGCTCGTCGCAAGGGGGCTACGGCAAGGCCGGTTCGACGTTCGAGCCCGCCCGCAACCTCACTGGCGAGGTCTCGGTCGGATATCTGACGCGCCGCTACAAGGACCCGACGCTCGCTGATGTCAGCGGCTGGACCGTCGACGCCTCGCTCATCTGGCTGTGGACCGCGCTCATCACCGTGAAGCTCAACGCCTCGACGACGGTCGCGGAATCGACGATTCCGGGCGTCTCGGGCGCGTTCACCCGCGACATGACCATCCAGGTCGACCACGCGTTCCGGCGCTGGCTGGTGGCCACGCTCAAGTTCTCGCGCGGCTTCGACGACTATGTCGGCTCGCCGCGCGAGGACTATCGCTATGTCGCTTCAGGGGCCCTTGCCTACAACCTCATGCGGGAGATCCAGCTCAAGGGCGAGTACCGCCAGGAATGGCGTTACTCGAATGAGCCCGGGAACGATTTCTGGGCGCATATCTGGCTGGTCGGGCTGCGGCTGCAGCGCTGACGCTGGCGAGTAGCGAATGGCGAATAGTCTGTAGGGTGGGCAAAATCGCTTACCGTTGTTCTGGTGGGCACGGGCGCGCGCACGATTTTGCCCACCATAGCCGCCCGTCAGCGCGCCTTTGCCCACCCTACGAGTTACCCAACATCCGCTTGAGCTCCGCCCGCATCGCCGGCGCGATATCGCTGCGCTCGAGCGCATAGGAGACGTTGGCGGTCAGGAAGCCCACCTTGGAGCCGCAATCGAAGCTGCGGCCCTCGAATTCCAGCCCATAGAACGGCTGGGTCTTGGAGAGCTCGATCATCCCGTCGGTGAGCTGGATCTCGCCGCCGGCGCCGCGCTTCTCGGCCGCCAGGATGGTGAAAATCTCCGGCTGCAGGATATAGCGGCCGGTGATGATGAGGTTCGACGGCGCCTTCTCGCGCGGCGGCTTCTCCACCATCTCGGTGAGCGAGAACAGCTTGCCCTTGCGCTCGCCGACGCCGACCACGCCATACATGTGGACGCGGTCGTGCGGCACCTGCTCGACGGCGATGATGTTGGCGCCGTCGCCGACCCCGCGCGCCGCGTCGATCATCTGGGCGAGGCAGCCGGGATTGTGCTGGATCAGCATGTCGGGCAGCAGCAACGCGAATGGCTCATGGCCGACGAGCTCGCGCGCGCACCACACCGCATGGCCCAGGCCCAGCGGCAACTGCTGGCGCGTGAAACTCGCGGTGCCCGGCCCCGGCAGGTCGCGCGCCAGCGCCTCGAGATCGGCGTGCCGCTGGCGCTCGGTGAGCGTGCGCTCGAGCTCGAACTGGCGGTCGAAATGGTCCTCGATGACCGCCTTGTTGCGGCCGGTGACGAAGATGAAATGCTCGATGCCGGCGTCACGGGCCTCGTCCACCACGTGCTGGATCAATGGCCGGTCGACGACCGGCAGCATCTCCTTCGGCATGGCCTTGGTGGCCGGCAGGAACCTGGTGCCGAGCCCGGCGACCGGGAAGACGGCTTTGCGAATCGGTTTCATGACCTGGCTGGGATTGTAGTGGGAAGTTTCCGTCCCCGCCGTCTCCGTATTGCCGAAGTTCGCAGGTGTAAACCTCGGCTGAAGGCGTCGTGGCCGCATAGCGCATAACCGACGGCTGCCGACAATGGGTTAAGGAAGCGCGGCGGGCGAAGGTGCATGGGCGACAATGACAGTCGTTAACGGTCCCGCAACCATATAGGTTCCCGATAGCCGCGCCCAGCGATCGACCCGAGCGGAAGCAAGATGGCAAGATTTTCCCGATCGATTTGCGCCTTCGGAGCAGCCGCTCTCGCGGCCACGGCATTGACGGTCCCCGTGCTCGGCCAGGGCTTCGACATCCGCTCGCTGTTCAACCGGAGCCCCGCGACGACCGGCACCACCGGCACCACTGCGCCGCCCGCGGCGGCGGTCCCGGCCGCGCCGCCGGCGCCCGAATGGAGCGGCGAGTCCGGTTCCTCCGGCCATCCGCTGATGACGGCGGAGGCGATCCGCGCCGCCGCTGGCGATTTCCGCAATTGCCTCGCCGGTCTGTGGCCGCTGGCCGAGCAGCGCGGCGTCTCGCGCGCGGCCTTCGATGCCAACACCTCCGGTCTCGCGCCGGAGCTGCGGATCATGGACCTGCTCGATGCCCAGCCCGAGTTCACGAAATCGATCTGGGACTATCTCGACATCCTGGTCAACGACGCGCGCATCGAGAACGGCCGTGCGATCCTGACGCAGCATCGGGCGACCTTCGACGCGGTCGAGAAGGCCTATGGCGTCGACCGGTACTTCATCGCGGCGATCTGGGGCGTCGAATCCAACTACGGCACCCAGATCGGCGAGCGCTCGGTGATCCGCTCGACGGCGACGCTCGCCTGCATCGGCCGCCGGCAGGACTATTTCCGCGAGGAGTTTCTGTCGGCGCTGGAAATCCTGGCGCGCGGCGACGTCACGGCCGACCACCTCAAGGGCTCGTGGGCGGGCGCTTTCGGCCCGACCCAGTTCATGCCGACCTCGTTCAAGCGCTATGCCGTGGATTTCGACGGCGATGGCCGCCGCGACGTGGTCGAATCGATGCCCGACATGATCGCGTCGACGGCGAACAACCTGAAGAAGGACGGTTGGGTGGCCGGCCAGACTTGGGGCTACGAGGTCGTCGTGCCGCAAGGCTTCAACTATCTGCTCGCCGATCGCTCGCGCATGCTGACCATGCGCGAATGGGAGCGGGCCGGCATCCGTCGCCCCGGCGGCAAGGCATTTCCGCGCCCCGACGACCGCGCCTATCTGCTGGTGCCGGCCGGCGCGCAGGGGCCGGGCTTTTTGATGCTGCAGAATTTCCGCGTGATCATGAAATACAACCCGGCCGAAGCCTATGCGCTTGCCATCGGCCATCTCGCCGACCGGCTGCGCGGCGGCGAGCCGTTCGCGCAGCCCTGGCCGCGCCACGAGCGGGTGCTCTCGCGCACCGAGCGCTATGAGTTGCAGCAGCACCTGGCGCAGCGCGGCTTCGATGTGGGCGAGCCGGACGGACGGCTGGGCGGCAGGACCCGCGCCGCGATCCGCCAATACCAGTCGTCGATCGGCCAGGTTCCCGACGGCTTTGCCTCGGGGGCGGTGCTCGAACGGTTGCGCGGCCAATAACCCTGGATTTGTGCGGGTTTACCCGTCATTGGGTAACTACCGGCCGATCTTCAAGTTGACATTTTTGTCGGGCTGTTTAGCCGATGGTGGCCGGCGGCCCGTTGACGGGCCCGGCCGAGGGCGGCAACGGCGGCAAAACGGCGGATGGGCATGGGTTTACCGGTCAAGTCCCGGAGTGTTGTGGCGGCGGCCGCGACCGTCCTGAGCGTTGCCCTGCTGCTGCCCGCGCAGGCGCAGTTCTGGGAGCCGTGGGGCGGGCGTCAACAGCAGCAGCAGCCGCAGCAGCGCCAGCAACCCTCGAGTCCCTTCGGCGGCGGCTTCTGGTCGCCGTTTGAAAATCGTCCGCAGCCGTACCGCGGCGAGCGCGACCCGTCGCGCGAAGCCCCGTCGGATTACTCGCGCGCGCCGGCGCCGGCGCAGAAGAAGCCCGAGGCCACCACCAACATCGTGGTGATGGGCGACGCGATGGCCGACTGGCTGGCGCTCGGGCTCGAAGAAGCGTTCTCCGAAAAGCCGGAGATCGGGATCGTGCGCAAGCATCGCACCGAGTCCGGCCTCATCCGCTACGATCAGCGCCGCGATATCGAGTGGCCCCAGATCGCCAAGGAAATCATCGCCGCCGACAAGCCCAAATTCATCGTCATGATGGTCGGCAACAACGACCGCCAGTCAATCCGCGAGAAGGCGCCGGTCGCCCGCCCGGTCGCGCCCGGAGCACCGAAGGCGCCGCAGGCGGCGCCGGCCCAGCAGGCCCAGTCGACCGCGCCGGCGCCGCAAGCGGTGGCGCCGCCGCCGGACCCCGAGCAGCAGTCGCCCGAGGCACAAGAAGCTCCCGAGCCGACGCCCACGCCCGAGCAGATCCGTGCGGGCGCGCTCGGTCCTTGGGACTTCCACACCGAGAAATGGGAGGCCGCCTATATCCGGCGCATCGACGCCACCATGGCGGCATTGAAGACCGCCGGTGTGCCGGTGATCTGGGTCGGGCTGCCGCCGCAGCGGAACACCAAGACGAGCTCGGATTCGGCCTATCTCAACGAGATCTACCGCAGCCGGGCGGAGAAGGCGGGCATCACCTACGTCGATGTGTGGGACGGCTTCGTCGACGAGTCGGGGCGGTTTGCGCAGCAGGGGCCCGATTACGAAGGACAGACGCGGCGCCTGCGCAGCGGCGACGGCGTCTTTTTCACCAAGTTCGGCGCCCGCAAGCTGGCGCACTATGTCGAGCGCGAAATCCAGCGCCACATCACCAATCGGGCCGTTCCGGTCGCGCTGCCGATCCCGGTCGAGCCGGGAGGGCAGCCGGGCGCCGCCAAGCCGGGCGGCCCGGCGCAGCGTCCGGCGGTCGGGCCGGTGATCCCGCTGACCGCGTCCGCGGCGCCTCCGGTCGAGGAGCTGATGGGCGGCGGGCGCGCGCCGCGGCAGGCGACGCCCGATCCGGTCGCCAGCCGCGTGCTCACCAAGGGCGAGCCGATCACCGCTCCGACCGGCCGCGCCGACGATTTCGCCTGGCCGCGCGGCAGCGCGCCGATCGCCGAGCCGGTCGCGCTGCAGCCGACGCCGCCGAGCCCGCCGACGCCCGGCGCGGCGGGCACGCCCAGCGCACAATCGAAGGCAGGCCAGCCGTCCCAGCGCGGCACGACCGACGCGCAGGCGGGCGATCCGAAGCAGGCGCAGCAGAAGCAGCGGCCCCGACAGGACGCGCCGCGACCGCCGCTGTCGATCTTCCAGGGCTTTTTCCGCTGACGTTGCTGCGGGTCGAGGCCCGTAGCCCGGATTTCGCTTCGCTCAATCCGGACTACACGCTACACGCCGGCAGCTAGCGCGGCAGCGTCGTCGATCCCATCAGGAACTTGTCGACCGAGTGGGCGCACTGGCGGCCCTCGCGGATCGCCCACACCACCAGCGACTGGCCGCGGCGCATGTCGCCGGCCGCGAACACCTTCGGGTTCGAGCTGCGGTAGGCTAGCGTGTCGGCCTTGACGTTGCCGCGCTGATCGAGCTCGAGACCGAGCGCCTTGATCATGCCTTCGTGCACCGGATGCACGAAACCCATGGCGAGCAGCACCAGGTCGGCGTCGAGCTCGAACTCGGTGCCGGCGACCGGCTTGATCTTGCTGTCGACGCGCACGCAGTGCAGTTTCTTCACTTGGCCGTTCTCGCCGGAAAACTTCGTCGTCATCACGGCGAAATCGCGCTCGGCGCCCTCCTCGTGGCTCGACGAGGTGCGCAGCTTCAGCGGCCAGTCCGGCCAGGTGAGCGCCTTGTTCTCGCGCTCGGGCGGCTGCGGCAGGATCTCGAAATTGGTGACCGAGAGCGCGCCCTGGCGGATCGAGGTGCCGATGCAGTCGGAGCCGGTGTCGCCGCCGCCGATGACGACGACGTGCTTGCCGCCGGCGAGGATCGGCTCGCCGTCGTCCTGCGGCTCGCCGCTCACGCGCCGGTTCTGCTGCGGCAGGAAGTCCATGGCGAAATGGATGCCGTCGAGCTCGCGGCCCGGGATCGGCAGGTCGCGGCCCTTCTCCGCTCCGCCCGCGAGCACGACGGCGTCGTAGTCGGCGAGAAGCTTCTCCGCCGGCAGGTTGACGCCGACATGGGCGCCGTAATGGAAGGTGACGCCTTCGCCTTCCATCTGCCGGACACGGAGGTCGATCACCCCCTTCTCCATCTTGAAGTCGGGGATGCCGTAGCGCAGCAAGCCGCCGGCCTTGGCGAATTTCTCGAACAAGTGCACGTCGTGGCCGGCGCGGGCGAGCTGCTGCGCGCAGGCCATGCCGGCCGGCCCCGAGCCGACGATCGCGACCTTCTTGCCGGTCTTCACCGCCGGCGGCTCGGGCTTGATCCAGCCCTGCTCGATCGCGCGGTCGGCGATCGCGCATTCGATGGTCTTGATGGTCACCGGATTGTCGTCGATGTTGAGCGTGCAGGACGCCTCGCACGGCGCCGGGCAGACGCGGCCGGTGACCTCCGGGAAATTGTTGGTGGTGTGGAGATTGCGCGCGGCTTCCTGCCAGTCGCCGCGATAGACCAGATCGTTCCAGTCCGGAATCTGGTTGTTCACCGGGCAGCCGGTCGGAGCGCCGGTCGTGAGGTTGGTGCCCTGGCAGTAGGGGATGCCGCAATCCATGCAGCGCGCGGCCTGCTTCCTGTTGTCCTCCTCGGGCAGCGGCAGGACGAATTCGCGCCAGTGCTTGATGCGCTCCTCGACCGGCTCGTAGTCCCGGTCCTCGCGTTCGAACTCCAGAAATCCGGTGATCTTGCCCATTTGCCTTATTGGCTTGTGCAAAAGCCGGCATAAGCGGCGGCGGCGCCATACCCGAACTGGTTATGAATAGAGTAATTCGCGGGCCTCTTGCCTTCCACGTCCCTAAAGACCGTCAGAACCGAAACACCGCCGATCTCACCTCGCTCTATGACGGTGATGTTACCCAAGAATTCGCTCCATTGGGCTTTCGCCCGGTATCCAAACCCAACGTGCTCCACAGTCGCGCTGTTGCTTCCATCCTCATCCAATTTCACATGCAATTCGCGCTTCTTGTCGCCGCGCTCCAGCGTGTTGTCCCAGCGCCCCTCCTTCAAATAGACGCTTGTAGAATATTGCTGAAGGTTACAGCCGTAGACGCCCGCCCCAGCGGGACCACAGGTTACTGCCAACAGCACACTTGTCAGGAGGAGGCGCATGCTAGTCATTCCGCCGCCTGCATCGCCGCCATCTTCGCCTTTTCCATCTCGGCTAGCGCGCGGCGGTACTCGAGCGGCATCACCTTGCGGAACATCGGGCAATAGGTCTTCCACTCGGCGAGGATCTTGGCGGCCAGCGCCGAGCCGGTGAAGCGCTGGTGCCGCGTGATCAGCAGGTGCAGCCGCTCGACGTCGTAGCGCGTCATGTCGTCCAGCACCTCGACCCGGCCGTGCGATTCGAGGTCGTGGATGTGGTGGTAGATGCGAGCGCTGGCTTCCTCTTCCTCGAGCATCGGCTGGAGCTCGACCATCGCCATGTTGCAGCGGGTCTCGAACGTGCCGTCCTCGTCGAGCACATAGGCGATGCCGCCCGACATTCCGGCCGCGAAGTTGCGCCCGGTGCGGCCGAGCACCACCACGATGCCGCCGGTCATGTATTCGCAGCAATGGTCGCCGGCGCCCTCGATGACCGCGATGGCGCCCGAATTGCGCACCGCGAAGCGCTCGCCGGTGATGCCGCGGAAATAGCATTCGCCCTCGATCGCGCCGTACAGCACGGTGTTGCCGACGATGATCGATTCCTCCGGCACGATGCCGGCGTCGGCGGGCGGGCGCACGATGATGCGTCCGCCGGAGAGGCCCTTGCCCACGTAGTCGTTGGCGTCGCCTTCGAGCTCGAAGATCACGCCGCGTGCCAGCCAGGCGCCGAAGCTCTGCCCGGCGGTGCCGGTGAGCTTGACGTGGATGGTGCCGGCGGGCAGCCCTTCGTGGCCGTAGCGCTTGGCGATCTCGCCCGAGAGCATCGCGCCGGCGGTGCGGTCGGTGTTCTTGATCGTGCTCACGATCCGCACCGGTGCGCCGCGGTCGAGCGCGGCCTGCGCCTCGGCGATCAGCCGGCGGTCGAGGATCTGGTGGATCTTGTGGTCCTGCGGCTCGCAGTTGTGGATGGCGACGCCTTTGGGTGCCTGCGGCTTGAAGAACAGCTTGGAGAAATCGAGCCCCTTCGCCTTCCAGTGCTCGATCACCTGGCG
>Ga0075429_100005403_pt1 | contig 10995 bp, 10 predicted proteins | sample RhiMetdeltSRZDD3_FD_75295 | JGI IMG/M metagenome (GOLD analysis project Ga0075429, IMG submission 75295) | Populus rhizosphere microbial communities from Tennessee, USA - Rhizosphere MetaG P. deltoides SRZDD3 | ecosystem: Host-associated > Plants > Roots > Rhizosphere > Soil | place: USA...
CGCGGCGGGACGTCGTTCTGGGTGCACGCCGGCCGCGACGGGATCAAGAGCACCATCCTCACCGTCCCCATGACCTTCCCGCCGGAGGAGATCGCCCACGGGGAGATGCTGGCCGGACTGCCGTTGCCCGACATCCGGGGCACGCTCGGGACCTTCTACTACTGGGCCACCGACCTCTCCTCGTTCGAGGAGGGCAATGCCGAGTTCGGCGGCTACCTGAAGCGGCTGCTCTTCGACGGCGGCGTGGCCCAGACCTTCCTGCGCGGGCCGGAGAGCCCCGTCCTCCGGCAGGAGGAGACCGAGCTCAAGGAGGGGCTGAAGGACGGCAAGCTGTCCGGCGAGCAGCGGCAGCGGCTCGACGATCTGCAGCAGGGCGGCAAGGACCTGAACATCCCGGTCACGGTGCGGTGGACGGAAGGGTCCGGCCAGGCCACGGTCGAGGTGCAGGGCCAGAACCTGACCCTCAAGGCCGGCGAGTGGAGCCCGTGGGTCCCGCTCACCTTCAAGGTCAACTTCCTGGTGAGCCTGCACGGCATGACGCAGTTCTACGTGGTGCAGGCGGGCCGGGAGCTGCAGCTCTACGCCTCGCCGGTCAACATGGACCCGAGCCAGCCGCCCATCCCGATCTCCAAGCCCGACGGGTTCTCCGTGGACCTGGCCAAGCAGGTCGGCCCCTACCGCACGCTGGGCTGGGCGGAGTCCGCGGACAAGGCCCTGCAGGAGGGCCGCCTCGACGAGGGCGCGTTCGTCTACGACTCCGAGCGGGCCTTCGAGGACCGCGAGAAGATCATCTTCAAGAGCCTGGAGAAGGACGACTGGGACCTCTTCGTGGCCGTGATCGAGACTACCGACCGGTTCTCGCACATGATGTGGCGCCTCACGGACCCCAAGCACCCGCTCTACGACCAGGCGCTGGCCGCCAGGTACGGCGACTCCATCGAGAAGATCTACCGCCGCGCCGACGACCTGGTGGGCCGCCTCCAGGCCAAGCTGCCGAAGGACGCGGTCTTCATGGTCATGTCGGACCACGGCTTCCACTCCTTCCGGCGGAGCGTGAACCTGAACACCTGGCTGGTGCAGAACGGCTACATGATGTTCGAGGGCCAGCAGAGCGAGAAGAAGACGCTGGCCGACCTCTTCGGCCGCGGGCGGTTCTGGGAGGGTGTCGACTGGAGCCGCACCCGCGCCTATGCCGTGGGCCTGGGACAGATCTACTTCAACCTGCGCGGGCGGGAGTCGCAGGGGATCGTCTCCGCCGGGGCCGAGTACAAGGCGCTCCAGGAGGAGATCGGGGCCAAGCTGGTGGAGCTGACCGACCCGGACACGGGCGAGAAGGTCATGCGCTCCGTGTACCGCCGGGACGACATCTACAAGGGCGACTACATACAGTTCGCCCCCGACCTGCAGACCGGCTTCAACGACGGCTACCGCGTGGGCTGGCAGGACACCATGGGCGGCGTGAGCCGGGCCGTAGTGGAGAACAACAACCGGAAGTGGAGCGGCGACCACTGCGCCACCGCCGCCGAGATCAGCGGCGGCGTCTTCTTCAGCAACCGCAAGGTGGCCACCACGACGCCCCACATCATGGACCTGGCGCCGACGATCCTGAAGCTGCTGGAGGTCCCGCTTCCCGCGGACCTCGACGGCAAGCCGCTGCTCTGACGTGAAGCTGCTGCCCTGCCTCCTCCTCGGGGCGGCGGTGGTGGCGGCGGCGCCGGCGGGGCCCCTCCCCCGGGACGAGCGCCTGCGCAAGGTCCAGGAGCGCCGCAAGGCCCTGGAGCAGGACCTGGCCCGCCTGCGCGGGCAGGAGAAGAGCCTGCTCGGGGACGTCGAGCGGCTGGAGATCGAGGTCCGGCTGCGCGGCGAGGAGCTGCGCGAGATCCAGCTCGGGCTGCAGCGCACGCAGGAGCAGATGGCCGCCACCGTGAAGCGGCTGGGCGAGCTCACCGCGCAGGTCGAGCGCGAGCGCCCGGTGCTGGCGGCCCGGGCGCGGTCGCTCTACAAGCTCGGCGAGCTGTCCTACCTGCGGCTGCTGCTCTCGGTGGACCGGCCTTCGGACTTCTTCAGCGGCTACCGTTTCGTCACCGCGCTGGCGCGCCGCGACAACCAGCGCATCGCCGCCTTCCGGGCGGACCTTCAATCCCTGGCCACGGTCCGTCAGGACCTCGAGACGAGGACGCGCGAGGCCATGGCCCTGCGCGAGAGCCGCGAGAAGGCGCGGCGCAGCCTGGACGCCGACCGCCGGCGCAAGACCGCGCTGCTCACGGAGATCGTGGAGAAGAAGGAGACGAACGCCGCCTACCTCGCGGAGCTGCAGGAGGCGGAGAGCCGGCTGATCGCCCTGCTCGAGGGCCTGGCCGAAGGGGACGTCGCCGTGCCGGTGTTGGCCTTCAAGGGGTCCCTGCCCTGGCCGGCGGACGGGCGCGTGCGGTCCACCTTCGGCCGGCACAAGCACCCGAAGTTCGACACGTACACGATCCAGAACGGCATCGAGATCGACGCGCCCGCCGACGCCCCGGTGGAGGCCGTCCACGAGGGCGAGGTGGTCTTCGCCGAGCGGTTCAAGGGGTATGGCCTGATGGTGGTCGTGGACCATGGCGGCAAGCACTACTCCCTCTACGCGCACCTCGGCGAGGCCCGCGTGCAGCCCGGCCAGAAGGTGGCGGCGGGCGAGGTCGTGGGCACGGTGGGGTCCACGACGCTCGAAGGCCCCGGCCTCTACTTCGAGATGCGCTTCCAGGGCCGGCCCGAGGACCCGCTGGAGTGGCTACAGCCGTCCGGGCACTAGCCGTATAATTCCGAGATGAGCCCTCGCGTGCGCCTCGTGGTCGCCTTCGTGTCCACCGGATTGATCGGCTACATCGCGCTTGGATCCGTCCTGGGGCGGGTGCGGGGCGACTCGACCTACGGCCAGCTCGCGGTCTTCAACGAGGTGGTGCGCATCGTCCTGGACGCGTACGTGGACCCCGTGAACCTGGACCGCACGATGGCCGGGGCCAGGCTGGGCCTCACCGAGGCCCTGGACGGCGACAGCGCCTACCTCGAAGCGGACGACTTCCGCGCCTACCAGCAGTCGCCGCGCGACGACGGCGAGGTCGGGATCCTGCTCTCCCGGCGCTTCTCGTTCCTGATGGTGGTCTCGGCCCGCGCCGGATCGCCCGCGGACAAGGCCGGGGTGAAGCCGGGCGACATCATCAAGACGATCGACGGCCGGCACTCCCGGCCGCTTCCCGCTCCGGTGGGGCAGCGGCTGCTGCGCGGCGCCCCCGGATCGGTGGTCAAGCTGACCCTGCTGCGGGCGGGCAGCGATCCCATCGACCTCTCGCTCACACGCGAGCGCCTGGTCGCCGCCCAGCCCCAGAGCCGCGTGCTGGAGGACGGGGCGGGCTACTTGAAGGTGCCCGAGTTCCCGGCCCGCGTCGCCGACGACATTCGCGGCGAGCTGGCCGCGCTCAAGCGCGGCGGCGCGCGGCGGCTGGTGCTGGACCTGCGCGACTCGGCGGACGGCGCGCCGGCGGAAGCGGCCAAGGTGGCCGAGCTCTTCCTGCACGGCGGCGTGGTCACGCGCCTCTCCGGCAACAAGGTCACCGAGCAGGTCCTGACCGCCGACCCGTCGCGCTCGGCCTGGGACCTCCCCATGGCCGTCCTCGTCGACACGGGGACCGCGGGGCCGGCCGAGATCGTGGCCGCCGCGCTGCTGGACGCGGGACGGGCCCCGCTCGTCGGCGAGCACACCTTCGGGCGGGCGGCCGTGCAGAAGGCGGTGCCCCTGCACGAGGGCGGCCTCGTCGTCACCGTGGGCAAGTACGTGTCGCCCAAGGGCAACCCGATCCACGGCAAAGGCCTGGAGCCGACGGTATCCGTGGAGCCCGCGGCCGAGGACGAGGTGCCGGAAGGCGAGGCGCCCAAGGACCTCATCCTGGAGAAGGCCCTGGAGGTCCTGAAGGGCGAGGCGGAGAAGAAGAAGGCCGCATGAACAAGGGACAGCTGGTCGCCCGCATGGCCCGCGACGCACGGCTCACCAAGGCCGCCGCCCTGCGGGCCCTCGACGCCTTCCTGGACAACGTCACCCGCACCCTGAAGAAGGGAGAGAAGGTGACGCTCGTGGACTTCGGGACCTTCCGCCCGGCCCGCCGCCGCGCGCGAGTCGTGCTGAACCCGCGCACCGGCGCCCCCGTGAAGATCACGGCCCGCCGGGTGGCCCGCTTCTACGTCGGCAAGGGCCTGAAGGACATCGTCAAGTAGGCCGTCCTAGCGGATCTCGAACTCCGCCTCCTTCGTGTAGTCCTTCTTCGCCAGGTTGTCGCGGACCTTCATGCGCACCAGGTATTTCCCCGGGCCGTACTTCGCGAGCGGCACCGGGCCCACCCCGGGCGTGGCCGTTGGGGTGTCGTAGGTCTGCTCCGGGGCCTGCGCGACGAGCTTCCCGTCCTTGGAGATCGTGAAGCCGACGGTCACCGAGGCCTTGGCCGGAGGCGCATCCGCCGGCGGGGCGGCCCCATCCACGACCACGGGCGCCTCCTCCGTCTTCGCGTTGTAGAGGACGCCCAGCAGCATGATGGAGTCGCTGGCACGGAAGGCGTTGTCGTAGTGCGGCAGCAGCCGCGTGTTCCCCAGCGAGAACGCCCAGTAGGGATCGGTCGGGACGAGGGCGATGCCTTCCTGGACGTCCTCGAGGATCAACAGATCGGACATCGCCAGCTCGTCGGTGCCGAAGTCGGGCATCTTGAGGGGGGCGGAGACCACCGTCCCCTTCTGGCCGGCGGTGTCCAGGACGGCCACGTTCACCGTGTACGAGCCGGGCTTGGCGGCCATTCCATAGGAGGTCAGGAAGGAGTTGTCCTCCGCGACCTCGGCCTGCACCTCGTGCTCGGTGACGGGCCCCGCCTTGCCGGCCTCGTCCACCGCCTGCGTGGCGACGAGGACCTTGACCGTCTTCTTGCCCGATGATTCCTGGATCTTCATCCCCGTGGCGTCGCCGCGGACGAGCCCGGCCAGGTAGCTGCCGCCGCCGCCCGCGCTGCGCAGGAACATCTTGCTCTGGGCCGCGGCCGTGAAGTCCTGGCGCGGCGCCTTCAGCAGCGCGGACCCCGCGCTGGGCTTGGGGAGCTGGTCGGCCAGCTTCACCAGGCGGCCGTCGCTGCCCGTGCGGTAGTCGAGGTTCGGGTTCGCGATCTTGCCCTCGGCCAGGCGGTTCAACTGCTCGGCCATCCGCCCGCCTTGAGGCAGCGCGCACTCCGCGTCGAACAGGATCTGGGCCTGGCCGTCCTTGAACTTCATGCTCGGCCGGTCCCGATAGGTCCAGGTCTCCGGCGTGCGGGATCCGCCGCTGCCGGGCTCGCGCTTCACCTCGTCGGGGGCGCCGAGCAGGATGTAGACCCGCCCGCAATCGGTGGCCGAGCCCGCGCGGCCGGTGACCCGGTACCGGGTATCCACGTCGGCCTTCGTCGTCTCGTATTCCGTGCGGTACTCGTTGGCGGGCGTCTCCAGGTCGGGGTCCCGGCGGGCCCAGAAGATCTTCTGGAACTCCTCTCGGTCGCCCTTGTCCTTGAGGCCGCGGAAGGTCTTCTCCTCGTCGGCCAGGAGCAGCGGGCGGACCTCGTCCAGCCACTTCTTCGCTTCCTTGTCGAGCTTGTCCGCGGGAAATGCGGCCGCGGGCGCGAGCAGGGCGAAAGCGGCGGCGAGGGCGGGGGTGGCACGGCGGAAGAAGGACATGGGGCCTCCTTGGGCGGCGAGGAACCGCGATTCTACAGGAAACCTACGGCGGACCCGCGGGCCCGACCGCGCGGCGCGCCGGGCCGGCGCGCACGCGCCGGGCGCGGCAGGAGGGCGAGACCGTCCCGTCGCAGGACACGGCGATGCGCTCGGCCGGCTTCAACTCCTCGAGGGCCAGGGCCCGTCCGGAGGCGGTGATCGTCGTCGCGGCGTCGACGGCCACGTCCATCTCGCGGGCGGGGCTCCCCGCCGGCCGGAGGACGAGGATCCGCTTGCCGAGGTCCACGCGCACGAGCTCACCCTCGATCAGCCGGTCTGCGGCAGCCGCAGGCGCCAGGGCGCCGCAGAGCGCCGCGCCGGCCGCGAACACCGCCGTCCGTCCGCATCGCGCCATGATCCCGCAGTCTACTGCAACGCGGCCGGGCTCGGCGCGCCGTGAACCGTGTTACCTTCACCGGGATGACCGTCCGGGGCCGCGTCGTCTCCGCATCGCTGGTCGTGGCGATGCTGGGCGCGTCGGGCCTGGACACCTGGGCCGCCGCCAAGAGCGCGAGCCGGCGCCAGAAGAGGCCGGCGGCCGCGCGCCGGACACAGGCGAGGCGCGTGGCCATCGCTCCGCCGTCGGTGGTGGTGCCGCCGGGGGCCTCTGCCCGTGACCTGGCGGTGGCGGAGGCCTCGCGACGCGCCCTGGCCGGCGCGGGCGGCGCGGTGGTGGCCATGGATCCCCACAGCGGCCGCGTCCTCAGCATCGTGAACCCCGGCACCGCGGTCCAGCGGGCGTACCAGCCCTGCTCGGTGTTCAAGATCGTGGTGGCCATCGGCGGGCTGACCGAGGGCGTGATCACCCCGTCCACGCTCATCACCTGCGACGGAGGCTGCTGGTTCTGGCCGGGCCACGGCCCCACCGATCTGCGGCGCGCCCTGGCGAACTCCTGCAATCCGTATTTCCAGCGGGTGGGCGAGCGGCTCGGATACGAGAAGGTCCAGCGCTACGCGCAGCTCTTCGGCCTCGGGACCCGGTCGGGCATCAACGTGGAGGGGGACGAGGCATCGGGCCGCATCCCGTACTACGTGAACCAGGCGGGAGTGGGAAAGCTCTCGAGCCACGCGGAGGGGATCAGCACCTCCGCCGTCCAGCTCGCGGTGCTGCTTTCGGCCGTCGTCAACGGCGGGGTGGTCTATCAGCCCCAGCTCAGCGCGGCCGAGGGATTCACGCCGAAGGAGCGATGGCGGCTGCCGAGCGGGACGGTCCTCCGTGGCCTGGCCGACGGCTTCCTGAGCGCCGTGAACGAGGGCAGCGCCGCCGAGGCCTTCGACCCCGACATCGTGGTGGCCGGCAAGACCGGCACCTGCGCCGGCGTGGGCTGGTTCGCGTCCTATGCGCCCGCCGACAAGCCCGAGATCGTCACGGTCGTCTTCCTGCGGTCCGCCACCGGCCATCAGGCCTCGAGCGTGGCGGGGCGGCTGTACCAGGAGCTCTACAAGGGCGTGCCCGGCACCGTCGCTGCGGGCGCCGCGGTGCCCGCGGCCCAGACGGCGGGCGACTCGACCCCGGGCGGCCGCTAGGAGGAAGGCTCGAGGGCGGCGCGCAGCTCCGTCGTCTCCCCGGACCGGACCTCGATCTCGCGCTCCTCGGTGCGGTAGCCGGGCCGCACGATCTCGACGCGGTGGCGTCCCGACGGCAGCAGCACGCCGTCCATCGCGCGCGCGGGGCCGCGGAAAACGCCGTCGATGTAGATCGAGGCGTCGGACGGACGGACGTCCACGCGCAGGCGACCGGTGTCGGCGGGCATGGCGCGGCGCGGGTCGCCGACGCGCGCGTCCCTCGGTTCGTCCTCCAGCCGCTCGTACCCGGCCGGCCCGCCCCGGACCTCCGGCTGGCTCGCCAGGTCTTCCGTCTCCTCGCCCGCGCCCCGCGCCATGTCGTGGCGCAGCTTCACGGTGTGTCCCACCGGGACGAACACCCGGAAGCGGTGCGTCCGATATCCGTCCAGCTTCAGCATGATCTCGTGGCGCCCCGCCGCGACGTGCAGTCGCTGGAACATGCCGTCGAAGTCGTCGGCGGTCCCCGCGTAGTAGCCGTCCACGAACACCCGGGCCTTCGCAGGGTCCACGATCACGCGCAGCGAGCCCGTGTCCTGATATCCGTAGGACGGACCGTAGGGCCCGCCGGAGTAGCCGGAATAGCCCGCGTACCCGCTGTAGTAGTAGGCGGGATAGCCGAAGTAGACGCTCGAGCCGTACCCGTGGTCGTCGTGATCGTAGGGATAGTCGCCGGTTCCCGTGCCCGCGCGGGGATGGCGCCGCTGCGCCGGCGTGGGCGCCTTGGACGCGCTCGACGAGGAGGTCTTGCCGGAATCGTCGGACTTGGAGGACGAAGACGAGCGGGAGGACGAGGACGACGAAGAGGAAGAGTGGTGCCTCGTGCCGGCAGACGATGCCCCCGACGAGGACGAGCCGTCGCGGCTCTTGGCCTTGTCGTCCGCGCCGGAGACCCTCGCGGCCAGGATCAGGGCCACGGCCAGGACCGCAAGTCGCCTCATGTGCGCCTCCCTGGTGCACGCCGTCGTGCAAGCGATGTGCCGCGCCTTTACCCGCCGGGGCTCGAGCGGCAATGCCATGGCGATCATCGCGTTACCGCGCGGACGAGCCGCGCGGGCCGTGTCCCGCGCCCAGGACAGCCGGGCGCGTCAGGGGACACCCCGGTCTATACTGGCCCGCCACGGCATGCCCCGCCTCCTCGTCTCCTGCGGCGAGCCCTCGGGCGATTTCTATGGCGCCGAGCTGGTCCGGCACCTCCGGCCGCGGGTGGGCGCCCTGGACGTCTTCGGCCTGGGCGGAGACCGCTTGGAGAGCCAGGGGGCGCGCCTCACCGCCCACGTGCGAGAGCTGGCGGTGGTGGGACTCCTGGAGGTCGTCTCGCACCTCCCCCGGCTGCGGCGCATCTTCCGGCAGGTGCTGGCAGAGGTGGACGCGGACCGTCCCGACCTCGCCGTCCTCGTGGATTATCCGGACTTCAACCTCCGTTTGGCGAAAGAGCTGCGCCGCCGAGACATTCCGGTCGTCTACTACGTCTCACCTCAGGTATGGGCGTGGCGGCGGGGACGGGTGCGCGCGATCCGGGAGACGGTCTCCCGGATGCTCGTGATCTTCCCGTTCGAGGAGACGATGTACCGGGAGGCGGGGGTGCCGGTCACCTTCGTGGGGCATCCGCTCGTGGACCTCGTGCGGCCAGCGGAGGACCGGGCCGCCTTCCTCCGATCGTGCGGTCTCGATCCGGATCGGCCCGTGGTGGCGATCCTGCCCGGCAGCCGGCGGAAGGAGGTGGCCCACAACGTGGGCCCGCTGGCGGCCGCCGCGGAGCGGCTCCGGCGCAGCAAGCCGGAGCTCCAGTTCCTCGTCGCCCTGGCCCCTTCGCTCGACCGGACGCCGGTCGCGCGGGCCTTCGAGCCCTCGGGCGGCCGGATCGTGGCGGGGGCCACCCACGCGGCCCTGGGCGCGTCCCGGCTGGCGCTGGTCGCCTCGGGTACCGCGACCGTCGAGGCGGCTCTCCTGGGCGTCCCCATGGTGGTCGTCTATCGCGTTTCGCGCCTGACCTACGGCCTTGGCCGGCCGCTGGTGAGGGTGCCGCACTTCGCCATGGTCAACCTGGTCGCAGGGCGGGCCGTGGTCCCGGAGCTCATGCAGTCCGATTTCACCGCGGAGCGTGTCGCGGACGAGGCGGCCTCGCTCCTGGACGACCCGGCCCGCTACGAGCGGATGCGCCGGGACCTCGACGAGGTGCGCCGGCGCCTGGGCGAGCCGGGGGCGTCGGCACGAGCCGCCACCCGGGTTGCCGAGGCCCTCGGAAAGGGAGAAAAGCCTTGACAGACGGCGGTTTCCGTGGGACTGTTTCATACGTTTTCTAGGCCGGAGGGTACCCATGAGGGCATGTCGGCCGTTCGCGTTGATCGCGCTGGTCGTATTGACCATGGGCGGGTGCCAGACGCTCACCGAGGAGCTGCCGTCGGCTCCCACGACGCCGCCGGTGCAGATCCCCGTGCTGCCCCCCATCGTGAACCCCGGACCGATCCCTGACGTGCCCTCGGGTGGCGGCGGAGCGCCACCGCCGCCGACGTCGGAGCCGGCTCCTCCGCCGCCCGGAAACGGCGGCCCTCCGGGACAGATACCGAACAATTTCAATCCGGTCACGAAGGTCGGCGCCAAGGTGTACTTCCTGGAGTGCGAGGGGGAGATGGTGCCGGACTCCGAGTTCGCGACCGCGGCCCAGGTCGGGTGCCGGATCCACTTCGATTGCACCCCCAAGGATGCCGCCAACAACCCGACCCAGTCCCAGTCGTCGCCGCAGTGGAGCTTCAGCCCGGGCGGCCTGGTGGACGTGGGCAACCCCAACGACTTCACACCCACCGTGACCGCGAAGTCCCCGGGAAACCTGACCGCGTACGTGGTGATCGACGGGGTCACGTCGAACACCCTGAACATCAACATCTACAACTAGGGCGGGCGGCGGATAATCGGCGGCGTGCCGCGAAGGCGCCGCCGTGTGCTCGGAGCCGGTCATCCCCTGACCGCGGCCTTGCGTGAGCTTCTCGGCGCGGAGCGCGGGGACCAGGCGCGCGACTACCTGGCCCTGCTGGACGATCGCCTCGAGGCGCTCGCCGCCCTGGCGGCCGGGGGCCCGCTGGTCCACGGAGACCTGCGCACGAGCCCGGCCGATCGCGCCGTGGCGCGGCGCTTCCTCGCATCGCACGAAGGCGCCTGGGACGACGGGGACGAGAACCTCGTCCGCGGCTACCTGGACCGCTGGATCCCGCAAGGCGACGATCCGCTGGTCGCGGCCGCGCGCGGCTTGAGCGAGGCCGCTGTCGCCCTGGCCGGCCTGCGCGCCCGACCGGAGACCCTGTGGTTCTTCCTCTGGGAGATGGAGTCCATGCTGGCCGCCGTTGCTGACAACCCTGGCAGACCTTGCTAGAATCGCGCCGCTCGAACCGGGGCCGGCCGGAGGGTAATCGTGGCCAAGCGGATCCTAGTTGTCGATGACGACGAGAACATCCTGAACCTCGAGAAAACGATCCTGGGGCAGAAGGGCTTCGAGGTGACCGGTGCGGCCGGCGGCGCCGAGGCCCTGAAGCTGCTCGGCGAGCGGACCTTCGACCTCGTCCTGCTGGACGTCATGATGCCCGAGGTGGACGGTTTCACCGTGTGCCGCAAGATCAAGGACGACCCGCGCCTCAAGGACATCCCCGTCATCTTCCTGACGGCCAAGGGCGGCGGCGAGGC
>Ga0075429_100005407_pt1 | contig 10991 bp, 9 predicted proteins | sample RhiMetdeltSRZDD3_FD_75295 | JGI IMG/M metagenome (GOLD analysis project Ga0075429, IMG submission 75295) | Populus rhizosphere microbial communities from Tennessee, USA - Rhizosphere MetaG P. deltoides SRZDD3 | ecosystem: Host-associated > Plants > Roots > Rhizosphere > Soil | place: USA...
GTCGTGCTGAACTGGACGGAAGAGCTGAAGAGCCGCGTCAAATAGGGCGGCGCAGGATACAACGGCGTGCGGAACCCGCCGCGGCTGGAAACTGGCCGCTGACCACCGGGCGGGATATAGTCGACGCTCATGGTCGCGGCCGTAATCCTGCTGGCGGTCACTCTCACCGGAAATGGGCTGGCGCCTGTGCCCTTCACGACCATCAGTCAGAGCGAGCAGAGCGGGGTCGAGGAGGCACGCCAGGTCGTCGTCCGCACGGCGCAGGAATGGAAAGCGCTCTGGAAGGAGCACGCGCCGGATCGACCGATGCCCGCCGTCGACTTCACGAAGTCGATGGTCCTGGGCGTGTTCCTTGGATCCCGGAATACCGCCGGCTATCGTGTGACGATCGCCGGCATCGAGCGCAGCGGCGCGACCGTCGGCGTCACCTACCGGGAAGAGCGCCCCGGCGGGCGCGACATGCTGGCCCAGGTGATCACGTTCCCGCATCATCTCGTCCGCGTCGAGCGCATCGACGGAGAGGTGAAGTTCACCCGCGCGCCGAGTCAGCCTGCCTCGCCGTAGCGCGAAGCGCGGTCAGCCTGCCTCGCCGTAGCGCGAAGCGCGGAGGCGGGCCCGCCGCGCCAGATACGCCACCCGATCCCCGAGATTCGCAAAACGCGGATCGCTCGTCTGCCTGTTCACGAAGCGGAAGTAGATCTGCTGAACGACGACAGCGATTTTGAAGAGCGCGAAGACCTCGTAGAACTTCAATCGAGTCAGATCGCGGCCGCTGCGCGCGGCGTAGCGTTCGACGAGCTCGGCGGAGGTGAGCCAGCCTGGCAAGGTCGTGACGGTCGCGAGCGCGTCGTGCTGGCCCGGCGGTGCGGTGGCGCCCCAATACGCCAGGAGAATCCCAAGGTCGACGAGTGGATCCCCCAGCGCCGCCATTTCCCAGTCGAGTACGGCGACCAGGCGAGATGGATCCGCCGCGTCGAGCATCAGGTTGTCGAGCTTGAAATCGCCATGCACGATGGCGGGTTGCGCTGGAGTTGGCGGCAGCGAGTCGATGAGCCAGCGCGCGACCGACTCCATCTCCGGCAGGTCGGAGGTCCTGGATCGATTCCACCGTTCGGTCCACCCGCGCACTTGCCGTTCAACGAACCCGTGAGGTTTGCCAAGATGGGCGAGGCCGGCGCCCGCGACGTCGATGGCGTGCAAGTCAGCCAGCGCGTCGATCAGTCTGAGGCTGACGTCACGCCGCGCGGCATGCTGGTCATTGATGCCCGGCGGTTCCTGGCCCCGGACTACGACACCATGACGCCGCTCCATCACGTAGAACACCGAGCCGATGACGGCGGGGTCCTCGCAGAGTGCGTAGACGCGCGGCGCCAGCGGGAATACCGGGTGGACGGCGGCCAGCCACCGATACTCGCGCGCCATGTCATGCGCGGTCGGCGCGACCGGGCCGAATGGAGGCCGCCGCACGACGAGCTCTGTCGTGCCAAACGTCACGTGATACGTCAGGTTCGAGTGCCCACCCGGGAACTGCGCAACCTGCATGCGCTCGCGCCGGTCCCGCTCTGGTAGATCAGACGCGGACAGCCGCTCCCGCAGCCACGTCTCGAGCTGCGCCCAGTCAAGCTGTTCGCCGGCGCGGACCGGGCTGGTGTCGCCCCTCGACGTTGCTCGGGGCGACCCTGAGCGAGTCGAAGGGTCGGCCCTCGACACGGCTCGGGCCGATCCTGAGCTAGTCGAAGGATCGTCCTTCGACATCAGGACGACCCTGAGCGAGTCGAAGGGCGGAAGCCATAGTAGCGAACGATCCACTCGGCGACGACGCACGGCTTCTCGCCGCCCTCGCGCTCGATGGTGACGTTCCACGTCGCCTGAACGCTGTCCCCGACATCGTCACAGCGGCGGAGCACGACTCGCGCGCGAATGCGCGACCCGGCAGGAACAGGTGATACGAATCGGACCCGGTTGAGCCCGTAGTTGAGGGCCATGCGCGGACCGTCGACCGTGACGGCGTCGTGCATCAGGGCGGTGACCAGCGACAGGGTCAGGAACCCGTGTGCGATCGTCGTGCCGAACGGCGTTTCTGTCCTGGCCCGTTCGACATCGACATGTATCCATTGACGATCGCCGGTGGCCTCTGCAAACGCGTCGATCCGGCCCTGCGTGACGTCGAACCAGTGGCTGATCGCGACCTCCTGTCCGACCAGCGCGCCGAGATCGGTCAGGCGAACGACCGTCACGCCGCGTCACCGTAGAAGCTGCCGCCCTCGCTCGCCAGTTTCTCCAGCAACGGCGCCGGCCGCCAGTAGTCGCCGAACTGCTGCCGGTATTCCCTGACTCGTGCGAGAACAGTCGGTAATCCGACGCTGTCGGCGTAGAACATCGGGCCGCCTCGGTGGCGAGGGTAGCCGAACCCGTTCACGTAGACGACGTCGATGTCGCTGGCGCGAATGGCGAATCCTTCCTCGAGGACGCGCGCCCCTTCGTTGGCGAGGGCGGTCATGATGCGCGCGATGATCTCTTCATCGGGGATGCTCCGCCGGTTGACGCCGCGGTTCGCCGCCTCCTCGGCGGCCACTGTCTCGACGAGCGGATCGGGAATACGCGCCCGGCTGCCGGATTCGTACCGATACCAGCCGGCGCCGGTTTTCTGGCCGTACCGTCCCATTTCGTACAGACGATCGGGGACCACGGATTGGGGTCCCTCGGCTCGCGTCTTCCCGACAGATTTCAGATGCTGCCGGATGCGCCAGCCGACGTCGATGCCCGCGATGTCCTGCATCCCGAACGGTCCCACCGGGTAACCGAAATCGGTCAGTGCGGTGTCGATCCGGCTGACGCTGGCGCCTTCTTCGAGCAGCAGGTACGCCTCGCGCATGTAGTACGCGAGCATGCGGTTGGCAACGAACCCGAAACAGTTGCCGACGACCACGCCAATCTTGCCGAGCTGCTTCCCGAGCTTCAGCGACGAGGCGATCACCTCGGGGCGGGTGTCGCGTCCGCGGACGATCTCGAGCAGTTTCATGACGTTGGCCGGGCTGAAGAAGTGGTGTCCGATGACCTGTGCCGGCCGCCCGCTTGCGGCGGCGATCTCGTCGATGTCGAGCGTGGAGGTGTTCGACGCGAGAATGGCGTCGGACGGTGTCACCGCGCCAATCTCGGCGAAAGTTCCCTTCTTCAGATCCATGTTCTCGAACACGGCTTCCACCACGATGTCGACGTCGGCGAACCCCTCGTAGCTGGTCGTCGGCGTAATGCGCGCCAGCGTGCGGCTCATGGCTTCCGGCGTCATCCTGCCCTTGGACACCGTCGATTCATAGTTGCGCCGGATGACGGCCAGGCCCCGGTCGAGCGCCTGCTGATCGACATCCTTGAGCAGAACGGGAATGCCGGCATTGGCGTACGCCATCGCGATGCCGCCCCCCATGGTCCCGGCGCCGACGACAGCGGCGCGCGTGATCGGGCGGGTGGGCGTGTCCTTCGGGACGTCCGGGATCCTGGAGGCCTCACGCTCGGCGAAGAACAGGTGGCGCATGGCTTTCGACTCGATCGAGAGGACGCAGTCGGCGAACAGCTCGATTTCGTGTCGTGAGCCCGCGTCGAAGTCCTTGGTGAGGCACGCCTCGATGGCGTCGACGGCGGCGAACGGAGCACGGGCACCGCGTGCCGTCCTGGCGAGTGTTGCCCTGATCGCCCGGCAGGCAGCAACGCCACTCTCGCGATCGGCGATGCTGTCCTGCAGATCGCGAGTCCGGCGCCGCTCGCCGGCCGCGGCCCGTGCCTTCGCGAACGTCATGGCGCCCGCGAGCAGATCGCCATCGACAATCGCATCGACGATGCCCGCTTCATGGGCCCGGCGGGCGCCGACCGGCTTGCCGTCGGTGCACATCTCGAGCGCGAGCGAGGGACCGCACAACCGCGGGAGCCGCTGGGTGCCGCCGGCGCCGGGAATGATCCCGAGGTGCACTTCGGGCTGCCCGACGCTGGCGCTCGCGACCGCCACGCGGTAGTGGCAGGCCATCGCGAACTCGAGACCGCCACCGAGCGCATGCCCGTGAATGGCCGCGACCAGCGGTTTACTGGCGTCTTCGAGCTTCTTCAGCCGTGTGTGCACGGTCTGTGAGCGTTCGAGAGACTGCTCGCGCGTCTTCAGCTGCCTGAAGGCGTTGATGTCGGCGCCGGCAATGAACGTCGTGCCGGCGCCAATCAGGACGATGGCGTCTGCGGACGGGTCGTCGCAGGCCCGCTCGACAGACTCACTGATCGCTTCGGGAACCCCGGCGCCCAACGCGTTCACGGGTGGATTGTCGATGGTGATGACGGCGACGCGGTCGCGCACGTCGTACCGAACCAGGCCTTCGGACACCGAGCTCACAACCCTGCGTCGCTCGTGATCGCACGGGGAATGGCGGGCGGCTCCAGGTCGCAGTCGATCGGACCGATATCCCGGGTCGGCGCGTAATGACGGGCCATCAGCTTTCGGGTCGCGACGAGCGGTCCATCGAAGCGACTCAGCTGGAACCAGTCGAGGGTGGCCTGGTCCCGCGGCATCTTTTCGATGATCGCCTTGTCGCGATCGAGTTCGGCCGAGACGAGGCGGCAGAACAGGGGCCGGGCGAGATGCGGGATCGCCTGCATCCACGTTCCCGCAATTTTCCAGTAGACGAAGGAGAAGAGGCTGGTGCGTTCCGCGCTGACCTCGGTGTAGTAGTTGACGAAACGCATGCCGAACGCCCGGGTACTGCCTCCCGGACCCGCCGTCCAATGGATTTGATACGAGGCACACGGCGGCGTGAACGAGACGCTGGCGGTCTGCACGTACACATCACCTCGTCGAAGCCCCATGAGCAGCGACAAGTAAAAGGGCAGCGAACGCTGCCGCCCCCGATAGAAGATCGTGACGGAGTGGTCGTCGTGCCGGCAGCGCGTCTCGACCGTCTCGTAGTCGTCGATGCCGAAGGCGAGTTGTTTGTGCACCGTCCCGGTGTGCTCCAGCTCGGTCATGTTGTCGACGACGAGCTGCAGCGGCGCTTCGATGTCCTTTGCGACAGCGGCAACGAACACGTGGTCCCCTTCGGCCAGATCGGGGTGCAGGCCGGTGTCGGCCGCCAGATCGTGCGACACCGTTTTGGCCGCATCCCCCGAGCGCACCCAGACGATGTCGTGCAGCACCTTCGTTTCGAATACGGGGATGCGGAACCGATTCGATCGGGTCGTCGGACAATACCCGGTGCCGTCCGCCGAAAACCGGCAGCCGTGGTACGGACAGGTCACGCCCTGCGGCCCGACGGTCCCATGCGAGAGCGGCATGCGGCGGTGCGCGCACCGATTGTAGATAGCGGCAATCCCCTCGCCGCCGTTCCTGAAGAGGACAATCGGCACGCCGCAGCACTGGATCGCCATCGGCTTGCCGGTCACGCGGTCTTCCGGCACGACCGGATGCCAGTGACACAGTCGATCATCGATAGGCCAGAACCGTCCAGTCATGATTGGCCGGCACTATACAACGCCGGGATGGGGAAAAGGCGGGGTTATTCCATCCCGATCCGCTATCATCGCGCGTCACCCTGGACTGATTTCGCCACCCTGAACACCCGTGCCGCCCTGGAACGTTCGGGTTCCGGCTTCGGCAGGAAAGCGAGTTGCCGGCATGAGCGAGAACCCTGGCCTTGCCGTGTTGATCTACGTGCACCTCCTGTCGCTGACGCTCTGGTTCGGAGGTCTGTTCGGATACGTCGCCATCGTCTGGCCGGCCATCCTGAGCGAGGCCGATGGCGCGTTTCCGCGCGATCTGCTCGTCCGGATTGCCGTGCGAACGGCGCCATGGGTCTACCTTGGCATGTCGAGCGCGTTTTTGAGTTTCCTGGGGATCTGGGTGATGGGCGGCGTATCGGCGCCGTTCGTGTTGCTGGCGGCCTACGGCGTACTGCTGGCGGCGCTGGTCGGCAACAACGTGTACGGCACGCTCGTCGCGTGGCCCCGCATCATGTTCGCGCCCGAGCGCGTCGCCAGGCGGGAATGGTTCTGGTTCCGGGTGAGAATGACGGCGTCCCTGGTGTTAGGGCTTGGACTGCACGGCATCGCGGTGATCGCGACGTAAGGGGCCGCACTATGTCAAATCCCAAGCTCCAAGTCCCAAGCTCCAACGCACTCCCAAATCCCAAATCCCAAGCCAACTCCCAATCCAATTCACAATTCCCAACCGGTTGAGAGTTGATTTGGGAATTGGTTTGGGATTTGGGCGTACGTTGGGATTCGGAGCTTGGGATTTGGGATTTGACACTCTAGGAAGCGTCTACTCGTGCCTCAAGGCAATCATCGGCTGGACGCGAACGGCCCGTCTCGCGGGGACCCAGCAGGCAACGACCCCGATGGTGGCGATCAGCAGAACGACGACCGCGAACGTCACCGGATCGTTCGGCGACGTGTTCCAGAGCTGTGTCTTCAGCAGACGGTTGGTGGCGAGGCTGATGGCCAGCCCGATGACGAGACCGGCGGCGACCAGCTGCAGGCCGAACCGCACGACCATGCGAATCACGTGGCCGGACTCGCCGCCGAGCGCCAGGCGGATGGCGATCTCGCGCGTCTGCTGCGAAACGGTGTAGGCGAGCACCCCGTAAATACCGAGCGCTACGAGCACCGCGCCCGTCACGGCGAAGATGCCGAGCACGAGCAGGCTGAAGCCGGCACGCGCGTAGAAATTCATCTGAATCAGTCGTTCGAGCGTGATCGGGTTGCTCAGTGCCACCTGCGGATCCACGACCTGGATCTCACGACGGAGCGGGATCAACGCGCGCATCGGGTCGTCGGCGGTGCGTACGATCAGCCCAAAGCCGCTCGGCAGCCGCAGGCTGAACGGAAGCAGCACTTCCGGCACGGGCGGTTCCCGCGGTCCCTGATTCACCACGTCGCGCATGATGCCGACGACCTGGAATGTCGGATCCTCGATCGGCCGGGGCAGCGTCGCGAGGCGCGACACGCGGACGACACGACCGAGCGGATCCTCGGAGCCGAAATATCGTCGCGCGAACGCGTCGTTGATCACGGCGACGCGGTGGGCCTGCTCCACCTCGATTGTCGAGAACCCGCGCCCCTTGACGATTGGGATGCCAAGCGTCTCGAGCAGACGCTCGCTGCAGAATCGGACGTTGGCCTCTGACGTTGGCGGCAGCGCGATGCCCGGGATCTCGAGGGCGCTCGTCATCGCCCCGAAAGGAGGGAGGCCGTTCGACACCGCGACGGACCGGACGCCGGGCACAGCCGCTGCGCGCTCCACGATCTGACGGTAGATCTGGCGCTGAGCGTCGGCCGTCATGTCCTGCCGCGGCGGAAAGGCCATGCCCGCGATCAGCACGTGCTTCGGATCGAACCCGAGGTCGACGCCGACGAGCTTCACGAAGGTTCGCATCAGGAGCCCGGCGCCGAGGAGCAGTACGATCGAGAGCGCGACCTGGGCGACAACGAGACCGCTGCGCATGCGCGTCTGGCGGCGGCCGGCCGTCGTCCTGCCCGCGACGTTCGTGCCGGCGGCGATATCGCGCCTGACGCTCTGCAGCGCGGGAAACAGGCCGAACCCGAACGTCGAGGCGGCGGCGACGATGACCGCGAACACGAGTACCGGTCGATCGAGCCTGATCTGCGTCTCCCACGACACGCCCTGGCCCGGCGGCAACAGCTGGGCGAGCGCGTGGATGCCGCCGTAAGCCATCAACGCTCCCGCGATGAGCCCGCCAGCGGCCAGCAGCGCGCTTTCGACGAGCAGCTGCCGGACGATGCGGCTGCGGCTGGCGCCAATCGCCGCGCGAATCGCGATCTCGCGTTCGCGGATGGTCGCGCGGGCCAGCAGCATGTTGGCGACGTTGCAGCACGCGATGACGAGCAGCAGGCTCACCGCACCGAACAGAGTGTAGAGCACCGCACGGAAGTCCCGGACGACCCAGTCGATGACCTTGATGACCTGGAAGCGGTACTGCGGCGGGTACTCGTTCGGGTAGTCGCGCGCGCGGCGGGCGCCGATCACGTTGAGCTGCGTTTCCGCTTCCTTCGCCGACACGCCGGGGCGCAGGTGCGCCTGGAACGCCCGGGTTCCTCGCGCGGTCCGCGGATCGTCGGCGGGATTCATCGCGGCGGGCACCCACACATCGGCGATGTTCCACTCGAACCGCGGCGGCATGACCCCGATGATCGTCCACGCGGTGCCGTCGAGCACCAGCGTCCGCCCGAGCACGCCTGGATCGCCGCCGAACGAGCGCAGCCATGCGCGGTGGCACATCACCGCCACGCGCGGCGCGTCCGGCGCGGCGTCGGAGGCGTCGAACACCCGGCCGAGCATCGGCTTGACGCCCAGAAAATCGAACCCGTTCGGCGTCATCCACACGACGTCCAGGCGTTCGGCGCCGTTGTCGCCCTGCCAGAGCATCGAGTCGCGGCTGGTGCCGACCACGTCCTCGAATGCGGTGGCCTGCTGCTGATAGAAGAGGAACTCCTCGGCCGGGAAATAGGGGCCCCGGACCTGTTTATCCGAGCTGTCCCGCAGGACGACGTTCACGAGCCGGTCGGATCGCGTGTACGGAAACGGCTCCAGCACGACGTTCCGCAGGACGCTGTAAATCACCGTCACCGCGCTGATGCCGAGCGCCAGCGTGAGCATGGCCGTGATGGTGAACCCGCGCGTTCGCGCCAGCGTGCGAAGGCCGTACCCGACATCCCGGCGCAGATCCTCGAGCCAGCGGAACGATCGGGCATCGCGCTGCTGTTCCTTGACCTGTTCGACGCCTCCAAACGACCGCTTGGCGGCCAGCCGGGCATCCTCGGGGGAGAGTCCGCGGCGCTCGAACTCACGCTGCAGCTCCCCGAGATGGGCGTCGACCTCGCGCCCGAGCTCGCGTTCGGCGCGCCCGTGGCGGAAAGCGGTCAGGAGACGCAGCAGGGCACGGCGCAGGTTCTCCATCGCCTCACCTCGTGGATCGGTCAGCGCGGGACGATCGCGGCCCGGCGGCGCGGGTTCCTCACGGTTCGTGGAGCAGCAGCTTGTTCACGAACCCGACCAGCCGCTGCCAGCGTTCGGTCTGCCGGTCCAGCGCCCGCGCGCCGGGTCGGGTGACCGAGTAGTACTTTGCCTCGCGGCCGGCTTCGGTCGTCTGCCAGGCGCCTTTGATCCATCCCTTGTGCTCGAGACGCACCAGCGCGACGTACAAGGTCCCCTGGTTGAGCGGAAACGGATGGTCGGCGAGCTGATCGAGCCGGGCGGCGAGGCCGTAGGCGTGCTGCGGCCCCATCGTCGAGAGCGCGCGCAGGACGATCAGGTCCAGCGTTCCCTGGAGCAGCTCGACCCGGGCGCGGTCTTCACTGGGCATTGCAGTGAAGTAGAGCGCGGCTGCACTGGGATGTCAAGTGGAGGGCGCCGCGATCGCTCCCTCGCGGCGCCGGTGTCGGGGCTCGGGGCTCGGGGCTCGGAGCGGGTGGTAGCCAGAGGCAATTGCGGCAAAACCCAAGCGGCCGGTTGCCTCTGGTTACCACTGCCATCCGAGCCCCGAGTCCCGAGCCCCGAGCCCCGAATCGGGTATTCTCGTTGGTCCGCAATTGACATGGACTTCGAGCATTCCGCGAGCGTGAAGGACCTGCTGGCGCGGTTGACCGCCTTCATGACCGCCCACGTCTATCCGAACGAGCAGCGTTTCGGCGATCAGATCGACGCCGGCGAGCGCTGGCAGCCGATCCCGATCGTCGAGGATCTCAAGGTGAAGGCGCGCGCCGAGGGCCTCTGGAACCTGTTCCTGCCGGCGACCGAGTACGGCGCCGGCCTCACCAACACCGAGTACGCGCCGCTCTGCGAAATCATGGGACGGGCCGCGCCGTTCGCGCCCGAGATCTTCAACTGCTCGGCGCCCGACACCGGGAACATGGAAGTCCTGGTGCGCTATGGAACGGCGGAGCAGAAGCGGCAATGGCTGGAGCCGCTGCTCGCCGGGGCCATCCGTTCCTGCTTTGCGATGACGGAGCCGGACGTGGCGTCCTCGGATGCCACGAACATTCAGTCCACGATCACGCGAGATGGCGATGACTACGTCATCAACGGGCGCAAGTGGTGGATCTCGGGCGCCGGCGATCCCCGCTGCCGGATCGCCATCTTCATGGGCCGCAGCCACCCCGGCGCGCCGCGTCACCGGCAACAGTCGATGATCCTGGTGCCCATGGATACGCCCGGGGTGCGGATCATGCGCACGCTCCCGGTGTTCGGGTTCGACGATGCCCCGCACGGCCACGCCGAGATCGTGTTCGAGAACGTGCGTGTGCCCGCGGCGAACCTGCTGCTCGGCGAGGGCCGCGGGTTCGAGATCGCGCAAGGACGGCTCGGTCCCGGGCGCATTCACCACTGCATGCGCCTGGTCGGCATGGCGGAGCGCGCGCTCGAGCTGATGTGCGCGCGCGTCACGCGCCGCGTCGCATTCGGCAGGCCGCTCGCGGACCAGGGCACCATTCGCGCCGCCATCGCCGAGTCACGCGTCGAGATCGATCAGGCACGGCTGTTGACGCTGCGCGCCGCGTACCTGATGGATACCGCGGGCAACAAGGCTGCGCGCTCCGAGATCGCCCAGATCAAAGTCGTCGCGCCCCGGATGGCGCTGCGCGTGCTCGACCGCGCGATCCAGGCGCACGGCGGAGCCGGTGTGTGTGACGATTTTCCGTTGGCGCGCGCGTGGGCTCACGCGCGCACGCTGCGGCTGGCCGACGGGCCTGATGAAGTGCACCTGGAGGCCATAGCGAAGTCGGAACTGGCCAAAAAGCTTTGAGCCGAACCCGCGACCCTTCGACTTCGCTCAGGGTCGCCCCGAGCATCGTCGAGGGGCGAACCCGCGAACCGCGAACCCGCGAACCCGCGAACTAGACGGTGCAGATCTCCATCGCCCTCTTGAGACTCTCCATCGGATCATGCCCTTCCGCTGGCGAGTACTCGTGGGTCACGAAGCCGGTGAACCCGAGATCAGCGATGG
>Ga0075429_100005408_pt1 | contig 10991 bp, 6 predicted proteins | sample RhiMetdeltSRZDD3_FD_75295 | JGI IMG/M metagenome (GOLD analysis project Ga0075429, IMG submission 75295) | Populus rhizosphere microbial communities from Tennessee, USA - Rhizosphere MetaG P. deltoides SRZDD3 | ecosystem: Host-associated > Plants > Roots > Rhizosphere > Soil | place: USA...
CTGCAGCGCGACCATGGCGATGATCAGCTCGGCCGCGTTGCCGAACGTGGCGTTCAGGAGCCCGCCGACACCGGCCCCGAGCCGCGAGGCCAGCTTCTCGGTGGCCTCGCCCATCAGCCCGGCGAGCGGGATGATCGCGATCGCGCTGCAGACGAACACGGCCAGCGCGCCCCAGTGCAGGAACTCGGCGAGCGGCGCGATCACCACGAAGACGAGCAGCGACTGCATCAGGCGCTGGGGCGTGAGCCAGGGGGTCGCTTCGGGGCGGGGCTTCGCGTGGGCGGCCATGGCGCGGGAATGTGCCCGAGCGACGCCGCACGCGCAACGCCGGGACGCAGCCGGCCCCCTGCCGGCACGCGGGCCGACGCCGCCGTTCGGCGCTCGAGTGCGGTTCGCGCTACTCTCGCGGCTGTCGCGTCACGCAGACGGAGACACGGAGGTCGCCGTGATCAAGTACATCGGCTCCAAGCGCTTGCTGGTGCCGCGCATCGTCGCCGCCGTCCTGGGTGAGGACGAACGTCCGCGCACCGCGCTCGACCTGTTCTCGGGCACGTCGCGAGTCGGGCACGCCTTGAAGCGAGAGGGCGTGCGCGTGCACGCGAACGACCACAACGCCTACGCGCACGTGCTCGCGGCCTGTTACGTGGCGGCCGACGCCAGGCGCTGGCTCGCCCCCGCCGAGCGCTTGATCGCCGAACTCGACGTGGCGCCCGGCCGCGCGGGCTGGTTCACCGAGACCTACGCCGTGCGCTCGCGCTACCTGCAGCCCGCGAACGCCGCCCGCGCCGAGGCGATCCGCGCGCGGATCACCAAGTTGGGGCTGCCGGCCACGCTCGAAGCCATCGCACTCACCAGCCTGGTCGAGGCCTGCGACCGCGTGGATTCCACCGTGGGCCTGCAGATGGCGTACTTGAAACAGTGGTCGGCGCGCTCGGCGAACCCGCTGCGGCTGCGGCTGCCCGAGCTCTTGCCCGGCGCGGGCTCGGCCTCGTGCCTGGACGCACTCGAGGCGGCCACCCGGTTCGAAGCCGACGTGGCCTACCTGGACCCGCCGTACAACCAGCACAGCTACCTCGGCAACTACCACGTCTGGGAGACCCTCGTGCGCGGCGACGAGCCCGAGGTCTACGGCGTGGCGTGCAAGCGCACCGACGTGCGCGAGCGCGGCAGCGCGTTCAACCGCCGCGGCCTCATGGAGCAGGCGTTCGCGGACGTGCTCGAGCGCGTGCGCGCGCGCCGGCTGGTGGTGTCGTTCAGCGACGAGGGGTTCCTGACGCTGCCGCGCCTGCGCAAGCTGCTGACCCGCCGCGGCGAGGTACACGAGGTCTCGGTCGCCCACCCGCGCTACATCGGCCACCGGCTCGGCGTCTACAACCCGCAGGGCGAGAAGGTCGGCACGCCAGGAGCCGCCAAGAACCGTGAGCACCTGTTCGTGGTCGAGTGCGCGGACGCACTCGCCGGGCGCTGACCGCTCGACCGCTGCGATCCAAAGCAGGAGAATCGCGCCAGACGCGCATCAGGGGGTGGGCGCAGTCTTGGGGCGTCCAACCCGTAACGTGGCGTGAGCGGACCGAGGAGGAATGCGAAAGTGACTGTCCCTGCCGAACACGCGGAGCCACTGGCGAGCGAGATGCGCAGCATCCAGTGGTTCCACACGATCGATCTGGGTGGCGGCCTCATGACCCCCGGAAAGGACCCTTCGGGCAAGAAGCTCGCGACCCTCGACTTCCCCGCGGACCTCACCGGGAAGACGGTGTTGGACATCGGTGCGTGGGACGGATTCTTCTCGTTCGAGGCAGAGCGCCGCGGAGCGTCGCGCGTGCTCGCGACCGATCAGTTCTGTTGGGGGGGTGGTGGCTGGGGAAGCCAGGCGGGCTTCGAGTTCGCGCGACGCGCACTCCATTCCAACGTGGAGGACCGGGTGATCGATCCGATGGATCTCAGCCCGAAGAACGTCGGCACCTTTGACGTCGTGCTCTTTCTGGGTGTGCTATATCACCTGCGGCATCCGCTGCTCGCTCTCGAACGCATCGCCAGCGTCACGAAGGAGTTTCTCCTCCTCGAGACCCATATCATGAACCGCCACAGGCACCCGATGATCGAGTTCTATCCGAACGATGAGCTGGCGGGGGATCCGACCAACTGGTGTGGCCCGAACAAGGCGGCGGTCGAAGCCATGTTGCGAGTCGTCGGATTCAAGCGAATCGAGAGCCGGATCCAACAGTCGGGCATCGCGCGCCGGCTTGTTCGCGCAACCCGAGATCGATTCGGCCGCGGGTTGCCGTTCGAAACGAGCCTGCATCAGGCTCGCTTGGTCTGCCACGCGTGGCGATGATCGTGTGCCGTGCCGTCATCACGGACCCCCACGGCGGTGCCTGTGCTCGTCCCCAGCGTCCCCAGTGCCGCCATCGCGGCGGCGGGCACGGCGTCTAGACGACCGAGCTCACCGCCCACATGTAGAACCACGCCAGCGTCAGCCACGCTCCGCCGGCGGCCATCCAGCCTCGTCCCGGCCCACGGGTACGGGCCGCCACGAACGTGGTCGCGGCCATCGCCACCAGGTTGATCGTGATCGTCGCGTAGCGACGCGAGCTGTAGTCAGGACCGATGACGGGCGTCCAGGCCAGCCCGGCCCACAAGAGCAGCAGGTTCGCGGTCAGCAGGACCAGCAGCGCCAGCCGGATGGGCTGCCCGGGCCCGCCGGCCTGGGCCCGCAGCGCCGCCAACCACCCCATGCCGACGGCAACCACCGGCAGCACCAGCAACGTCCACACCAGACCACGGAGCAGGGCTCCTACCGAATCGTCATCCGTCATGCCGCGGGGCTCCTCTCGGGCTCACCCGAGTGAATGTCGCCACACGCCTCAGTGCAACAGCCGCTGCAACAAGTGCACAGGCAACAGCAACCGGTCGATCGTCATCTCGCGCCACGTCAGGCTCTCGTTCATGGAGACGAAGCCCAGCCGGTACTGCAGCATGGCCAGGCCGTTCCAGGCCGTGAGCGCGAGGATCAGTGCGGTAGCCACCCAGCGGGACCTCGCCCGCTCCAACAGCACCGCCAGCGGCAGCGCGAGCAGTGGAACGAGGCTGACGAATCGGCGCCCGCCGAAGGCGTCATCCTGCCACCACCGGGTCGCCGCGCTATTCACGTACAGCTCCGCCAGGACCACGAACGAGATGGCGATCGCCGCGGCTCGCTCCCGGCGGAACAGCGGAATGAGGCCGAACAGCGCGAACACGTAGATGGGATGCCAGGACAAGAGGCCATGCCGTGTGGAGAACAGCACCTCGACGACATGCAGCTGCCACCAGTTGAACCAACTCGAGCCCTGCGGAACCGTCAGCGCGGTCCCATAGATCACTTGCCACATCACGAGTTGTGGGCTCAGGCAGCACACGACGACGATCGTGAACACGGCGAGATCACGCAGCCCGCGCGTGAGGCTCGTCTCGCCACGGGCCACACGCCAGGCCAGTTCCCCGAGCGGCACGAGGGCGATGACCCCGTCCTGGTGGCGCACCAGTGTTGCCAGCCCCACCGCGAGCCCGAGCCGGAACCATCGCCCGGGCGAGTCCTCCTGTCCCGGTGGGTGCCACCAGTAGAAGAACAGCGCCATCGTGAACACGCCGATGCCGTGCGACATCGAGGGCTCGGCGATCAGGTAGTACACGGCAGGCGTCGCCCACAGCATGCCCAGGACAGCGAGCCGCGCAGCGGGGATCGGCCGCGGCAACACCCGGCACGCGGACTTGAACGCGAGCACGAAACCCACCGCCGCGTACGCGATGGTCCCCAGGCAGACGGAGGCTTCGTAGAGGTAGCCGTAGCCGTCCTTGGGGACGCTCCAGCCCACGGCGTTCAGCACCAGCGCTAGCAGGTGGGCGGCGAGGAAGAACGGCAACCACAGGATCCCCGTGCCGATGCCCTGCGCGTTCTCGGTGAGCCCGGTGCGCGTCAGGTGAATGGGCTCGTGGAGCGCGGCGTACTCGTTCCGGTAGTCGAAGTCCCGGTCGAGCACCATCGATCGGGTGATGGCGTAATAGCGGATGCCATCGGAACCGATCAGGTGGCCGTCCACCCTCGGCAGCGGAATGCTGGCCAGGAAAACAAACGCGCACAGCACGCCCGAGAGCGCGACCGCGAGCAGTCCGCGCTTGTCGGCCGGGAATGCGCGCGAGCGATCGGGCGCGTCGCGGCCAGGCTCGGGTCCGGTTTCGGTGTCCATCAGCCGACTCCAGGTGCGCACGAGAGGAGCTCGAGGCGAGATCGAGCACCGGAAGCGCGAGTGTCACGAATATTTCGCATCCTGTGACCGAGAATGTCCAGCGCGCCCCGGTGGCCCGCAAACACGAACGGCCGGCGCACGTCGCGCCGGCCGTCGCTTCAGCTCAGGGCTCTCGGCCCGCTCAACTCACGAACAGCCCATCGAGTTCCCGCAGTTCAGGCACTTGTAGCAGGTGCCGTTGCGGATCGTGATGTGGCCGCAGCAGTCGCAGGCGGGGGCATCCCCCAGCAGCTTCTTGTTCTGGTAGGCGAGGCTCGCCGTGCCGGCATCGTCGGCGTCGCCCAGGCGCGACGTCGTCGTCACCACGGGCCGGGCAGGCGAGATGCCCGCGACCGGGGGCCCGGGCACGGTGGGCGTGTGGCGGTGCTCCTTGCCCACGGGCATGTCGCTGGCGTGCGGACGGCGCACGAGCTGGCCCGTCGGGGTCTCGTCCACCACGTGCGCGAGGTCGGTGCGGTTCAGGTACTCGTAGCCGAGCACGCGGAACACGTAGTCGATCACGCTCGTGGACACCTTGATGTTGTCGTGGCCCTCGACGCGGCCGTGCGGCTCGAACCGCGTGAAGCAGAACTGGTCCACCAGGTCCTCGAGCGGCACGCCGTACTGCAGGCCCATGCTCACGGCGATGGCGAAGCAGTTCATCATGCTGCGGAACGCCGCGCCCTCCTTGTGCATGTCGATGAAGATCTCGCCCAGCCCGCCGTCTTCATATTCGCCGGTGCGCAGGAACACCTTGTGCCCGGCGATGCGCGCCTCCTGCGTGAAGCCGTGGCGGCGCCGCGGCAGGCGGCGGCGGTGCAGCTTGGCCGGACCCGCGCCCTCGACCGTCGCGGCCGCGGGCTCCTCGGTCTTCTTCTTCGCGCTGGACGCCAGCGGCTGCGACATCTTGCATCCGTCGCGATAGAGCGCCACGGCCTTGAGGCCCAGCTTCCACGACTGGCGGTAGATCTGCTCGACTTCCTCGACCGTGGCCTCGTTGGGGAGGTTCACGGTCTTGCTGATCGCGCCCGAGATGAACGGCTGCGCCGCACCCATCATGCGCACGTGGCCCATCGGCTGGATGAAGCGCGTGCCGCGTGCACCGCAGCGGTTGGCGCAGTCGAACACCGGAAGGTGCTCGGACTTGAGGCCCGGCGCGCCCTCGACCGTCTGCGTGCCGCAGATGTACAGGTTCGCGTCCTCGATCTGGATGTCGGTGAAGCCCAAGAAGGGAAGCACGTTGAACGCCGGCTTCTCGCGCTCGGCCATGGTCACACCGAGTCGCGTGAGCGTCTCGTCGGAGAGCATGCCGCGTCCGAACGCCTGGCGGATGTCGAGCACGTTGGGCAGCGACTTCTCGATCCCCTGCAGTTCGGCCTCGTTGAGCCCCTTGGTGTGCAGCGTCGACTCGTTGATGTGCGGGGAGCCCGAGAGCGTGCCGTGACCCACGGCGTAGCGGATGATGCGGTCGATCTCCTGCGGGTCGTAGCCCAGCCGCTCCATCGCCTTGGGCACGGACTGGTTCACGATCTTGAAGTAGCCGCCGCCGGCGAGCTTCTTGAACTTCACCAGCGCGAAGTCGGGCTCGACACCCGTCGTGTCGCAGTCCATGAGCAGGCCGATCGTGCCGGTCGGCGCCAGCACCGTGGCCTGCGAGTTGCGGTAGCCGTGCAGGCCGCCGAACGCCACCGCGCGATCCCACGCTTCGATGGCGGCCGTGCGCATGTCACGCGGCGCCAGCGCCGGATCGACCGCGCGTGCGGCTTCGCGGTGCAGGCGCATCACGCCGAGCATGCTGTCGCGGTTCTTCTCATAGCCGCGGAACGGGCCCTTGCTGGCGGCCATCTCGGCCGACAGCGCGTAGGCCTCGCCGGTCATGATGGCGGTGATGCACGCCGCGAAGCTGCGCGCCGCGTCGCTGTCGTAGGGCAGGCCCTCGACCATGAGCAGCGTGCCGAGGTTGGCGTAGCCCAGACCCAGCGGACGGTAGTCCTCGGAGTTCCGCGCGATGCGCTCGGTCGGGTACGACGCGAACGACACCAGGATCTCCTGCGCCAGGAAGAACACGCGGTTCGCGTGGCGGTAGCCCTCGATGTCGAACGAACCGTCCTCGCGGCGGAACTTCATCAGGTTGATGGACGCGAGATTGCACGCGGTGTCGTCCAAGAACACGAATTCGCTGCACGGGTTCGTCGCGTTGATGCGGTCGGTGCCCTTGCAGGTGTGCCACTTCTGGATGGTGTCGTCGTACTGCACGCCGGGATCGGCGCACGTCCACGCGGCCTCGGCGATGTCGTGCCAGAGCTTGCGCGCGGGGAATGTCTCGTACACCTCGCCCGTGGTGCGGAAGCGCGTCTGCCAGCTGCCGTCCTTCTCGACGGCGTCCATGAACGTGTCCGGCACGCGCACGGAGTTGTTCGAGTTCTGGCCCGACACGGTGGCGTACGCTTCGCCGTTGAAGTCGGACGAGTAACCCCCGGCGACGAGAGCGGCGACCTTGCGCTCCTCGCGAACCTTCCAGTGCACGAAGTCCACGATCTCGGGGTGGTCCATGTCGAGCACGACCATCTTCGCGGCACGACGCGTCGTGCCGCCCGACTTCGTGGCACCCGCGCCGCGATCGAGCACCTCGAGGAAGCTCATCAGTCCGGACGACGTGCCGCCGCCCGACAACTTCTCCATGCGGCCGCGCAGGCGCGAGAAGTTCGTGCCGGTGCCCGAGCCGTACTTGAAGACACGCGCCTCGTTCTTCACCAGATCGAAGATGGACATGAGGTCGTCCGTCACCGATTGGATGAAGCACGCCGACACCTGCGGACGCGAGTACGAGTCCGTCGTCATGCGCACGGTGTCGCTGGGCAGGTCCACGGCGTAGCTGCCGCCCGAACCGCCGATGCCGTACTCGTGGTAGAGGCCGCAGTTGAACCACACCGGCGAGTTGAACGCGCCGATCTGGTGCACGAGCATGAACGCGAGCTCGGCCTCGAACGCGTCGCCGTCCTCTGGCGTCGCGAAGTAGCCGCCCTGCTGTTCGCCCGCGATCCGCGCGGTGTGCGCGAGCCGGTGCACGACCTGCCGCACGCTGGTCTCGTGACCGGGCATGCCGGGCACGCCGGCCTTGCGGAAGTACTTGCTCACCACGATGTCGGTGGCGAGCTGCGACCACGATGCGGGCACTTCGACGTCGTTCATGGCGAAGACCGTCGAACCATCCGGGTTCGCGATCACGGTCTTGCGCTTGTCCCACTTCACGTCGGCGAGCGGGTCACGCCCGGGGGTCGTGAAGCGACGAGCGACGTGCAGTCCGGCCTGCGTGGGCGCTGCGGTGCTGGGGGAGGAGTGCTCCGAGGAAATCATCTGCGACATGAGGGACCTCCCTGGTCCGTGTTGCATTCGAGATCGTGAACCCCGGCTCTCGATGTGCGTCCTGCAAGGTTGGCTTCCGTGGACAGTGAACCGTCGCTGCGTGAAGCCGGCATTGGAGGACGTGGATGTGAGTCGCGGGGTCGGGTGACGGGCGGGAAGTTAGAGATGGTCGGATGCGGGGGGTGACCATCGCGGCGAGGTTGGGTTATCGCACGCGAGCGAGTATCAGGACAAGGGAGAAAATTTCCGCACAAGTCGCGGTCAATTTTCCACTGGACAGCGCGCGCCCGCGCCGAGCGCGGTCGCGCTCGGTCAGTGAACTCTGCTGAGGCGCGAGTGTCACGAGCGAGTCACGATTGCGTCACGCGAGTCGTGAGCTCCACGGACCCCAGACCGCGAACGTCATTCCCGGATTCTGCACGTTGAAAAAAAGCGTGCCTCCGTCGGGAGAGAAACACGCGCCGGCGAGTTCGCGGTTCATCGGATGCGCGTTGCGAGCGAGAACGTAGCAGCGTCCCTGAGGAGTGACTCCCACCACGTTGTTCTGGCGCTGCGCGAGACTGTCCTCGCAGATCACGAGGTCACCCCACGGCGCGACGCAGAGATTGTCGGGCCCGTCGAGCAGCGTGTGCTCACCCGGTTCGACGACGAGTGACAACTTCCTCTCCCGCAGGTGGATGCGGAACACCTGGCCGTAGCGCTTCGGACCGCCGCCGGTGCAACAGAAGTAAACGCTGCCGTCCGCATACGCGATCCCCTCGGTGCGCGCGAAGCGCGCGCAGCCGTTGGCGAAACCCTGCCCGCGCGTGGAGCTGGGTGCGGTGCGCTCGTCGTCCGGCGCATCGGCCGGGTGCTCCTGGTCCGTGTCGGGGTCCACGTCCTCGATGCGCACCCACTCGATGTCGAGCGACTCGCCGAGGCGGATCGCGATGCCCGCGGTGCGATTGTCGGTGAGCAGCTGAGGCTTGGTTCTCACGCGCAGCGCTTCGAGCACACCGCCGCGCGCGTAATCCCCGACTCGCAGGGAACTTGGCGCGGCGCCATTCGCGAGCGCGGCGGGCCGGAAACGATAGAGCAGCCCGTCCGCCCAATCCTCGGTGAGGTACGCGAAGCCCGTCTCGGGATCGACCGCGACCGCCTCGTGACGGAAGCGTCCCATGGCCTTGAGCGGCACTGGGTCCACCAGGCCCGTGCTGCGTGAGTCCACCTCGAAGATGTAGCCATGACGCTGCGTCACTTCCGGCGTGCGGTCGGCATTGCGCTTGTCCCGGGGACCCGGCATGTAGGTGGTCTCCTCCGCGGTCAGCCACGAGCCCCACGGCGTGGGACCACCCGCGCAGTTGCGCAGCGTGCCCGAGAGGCTGGCGAACGACTTCACCAACTTGCGGTTCGAGTCCACCCACAGCGTCGTCGTGCCGCCGGACGCCTTCTTGTCGTAAGGCCGGCGACGCTGCGGGTCCACCATCGGCGCGTAGCCGAGGTCCAACTCGTGATTCCGCACGAGGATGGTCCCGCCGTCCGGACCTGCGAACGCGGCCATGCCATCGTGCATGCCCGGCGTCGGGGAGCCGTCGTCCAGCTTCGAGCGGAACCGCGCGTCCCCGCGCTCGTCCGATTCGAGGCTGCCCGGCGAGAACATCCGGTACTGGAAGCCGGCGGGCAGGTCCAAGAGGCCCGCGGGATCGCGCTTGAGCGGGCCGTAACCCCCTGCCGACAAGCGAGGTCCGGTCGCGATCGCCGCGAGCGCGCCGTCCACGCCGCCGGCGAACACGCCGGTGGAGCCCAACAGTGATGCACGAAGGAACGATCGTCTCGACCAGGTCACGGGCGCGAGACCTCCACCATGCCGAGCCGCCAGCGCAGGAATTGCAGTTCGTCGGCGTAGTCCTGCATGCGCTTGTCCACGCTCTGCCCGCCCGCGTGCCCAGAGCTCACGTCGTAGTGGAGCAGCACCGGGTTCTCGCCACCGAAGGACTGCATCAGGGCCGCCATCTTGCGTGCGTGCAACGGGTCCACGCGGGTGTCGGAGTCGCCCGTCATGAGCATCACCGAGGGGTAGGCCACCCCCGGCTTCACCCGCTGGTAGGGCGAGTAACCGCGCAGCCAGTCGAGTTGCGCCGGGTCCTCCGACGAGCCGTACTCGGGCACCCAGAAGCGCGCCACCAGGAAGCGGTGGTAGCGGATCATGTCGATCAGCGGAACCTGGCACAGGACCGCACCATAGAAGTCCGGCCGCTGGCTCATCGCCGCGGCCACGAGCAGGCCGCCATTGCTGTCGCCGATGATGCCGAGGTTCTGGCGGAAGCAGTAGCCGCGCTGCAGCAGCCAGCCGCTGATGTTGATGAAATCGTCGAACACGTGCTGCTTGTTGCCGAGCATGCCGTCGCGGTGCCACGCCTCGCCGAACTCGTTACCGCCGCGAAGGTTCGCACTCACGTACACGCCGCCCAGCTCCAGCCATGTCGCCACGAATGCCGAGAACTCCGGCTTGATGCCGACGTTGAAGCCGCCGTAGCCATGCAGCAGGACGCGGTTCTTGCCGTTGAACTCCAAGCCCTTGCGCGACACCACGTAGAACGGGATGCGCACGCCGTTCGTGCTCCGGATGCTGAACTGGCGCATGTCGAACGACTCGGGATCGAACGGGTCCGACGACTTCCACCACGGCGCGGCGTTGCCCGACGCGAAGTTGTAGCGGTAGATGATGGTCGGGCGATTGAACGACGAGAACTTGAAGTACCCCTCGGCCCCGTCCCACTCGCCGGTCATGCCATCGGTGGTGCCGAGGCCCGGCAGCGGTAACTCGCTGCCACCCTGGCCGTCGAGCCCGTAGACGCGCACCTTGCTCGCCACATTCTGCAACAGCGTCACGTAGAGCCGGCCGCCGGCCGCCTGCGTGTCGTCGATGACCGCATCGGGGGCCTCGGGGACGATCTCCTTCCAGTACTGCGGCTGCGGCTTCTTGGCGTCCGCCAGCAGGATGCGCTGGTTCGGGGCCTTCCAGTTCGTGGTCAGGACCAGCTGGTCCCCCACCATGTCGAACGAGATCGCGCTCTTGAGCGTATCGGCCACGGTCACGATCGGGCCGTTGCTCTCGACGTTCTTGAGATAGAGCCGCGTGTCGTCGCCCGAGGAACCCTTGGCCACGCCGATCATGAGCCAACGTCCATTGTCGCTGAGCCTTGCGAACGGGATCTCGGCCGCGGTGAGCTTCTCGCCATACACCACCGGGTCGCGCTCCGGGGCGTCGCCCAGCTTGTGGTAGCGCACGCGCGAGCCGTCGGCCGACCAGCGCGAGTACCAGAACCCCTTCTTGGCCTTGTCGAAGCTGACGCCGAAGTAGCGTCCCTTGGGCAGCCC
>Ga0075429_100005412_pt1 | contig 10989 bp, 13 predicted proteins | sample RhiMetdeltSRZDD3_FD_75295 | JGI IMG/M metagenome (GOLD analysis project Ga0075429, IMG submission 75295) | Populus rhizosphere microbial communities from Tennessee, USA - Rhizosphere MetaG P. deltoides SRZDD3 | ecosystem: Host-associated > Plants > Roots > Rhizosphere > Soil | place: USA...
GGCCTCGCGCCGACGCGGGCCGCGCCGATCTTCAGGACGGCGCGCTGCGATCGAATGTTTCCCGGGCCGATCAGAAACAGGACGGTGTCCACGAAGCGGAACGCATGGTCGAGCATGAGCCGCTTCATCTCTCCATTATGCGCCCCGCCCCAGTGAGACCGGGCCAGGAAGGTCCAGCCGATCTCGATTTCACGCTTTTCAGGATCATAGCCGTGGTACCGCGATGACCCGATGACCTTTCCATCCAAGGTGTCGATCGCCAGCAATGCGCCGCCCGAGGCCAGCGCATCCCGAAAAAAGGCACGAAACGTTTCCTCTTGGTAGCGGTTCGGATCGGGATGCTGCTCCCAGATGAGGGGGTCCGCGGCTACGGCGTACAAGGCCGCGAAATCCTCGGCCTCGAGCGGTCTGAGGGTGACGAGTGGGCCTCGCAACGTGGGCTGCAGATCGAATGCCATCCTTCCCTCGACCCTAGCTGAGGTTCTCCTGGATGAAACGCGGACTGAGGTGGACGTCGACTTGCACGAGTGGCGCGTCACCGATACAGCGAAAGCTGTGGATCTCCCCGGCTTTGATGACCAGGATGTCCCCTGCCGCGGCCTCGAACTCCTGTCCGTTGACGTTCCACAATCCGCGACCTTCCCGCACGAATTGCACTTCATCGTACGGGTGACGATGAGGTCCCGGTCCCTTGCCCGGAAGGGCGGAAAGGAGAAACGCCGATACGGCGACATCCCCGTTATCGGCGCCGACAAAATGATGCGAGCTCCCGTGAAATGGCAGGTCTTCCTGGCGGACCCGGTACATGCTCTGAACCTCCTTTGCGAACATCACCCACCGACTGGCACCACGTGGGCGTCAAGGGCTATCGGCATTCCCACCGACACACGTGGGTGGACTGTCAACGGATCTAACTGGAGAGGAGTCGACTCGTGCCGTAATTGAGCAGTGAATGGCGGTGTTGTTGTTCTCGATGGTGGCAGACCATCCATCGGCCCGCAGGAGAATCGTAGGAGGGCGGTTCCCAGCCGAGACATCGAACGCATAAGGAGCTCGCAACGTGACGGTCGGATAGCCCGAGTCGGTCACGAACGCGGACTCCGCGGCCGCGACCTTGAGCAGGTCGCTCTGCATTGCGGCTACGGACTGCCGGCGCAGACGGAACCGCTGATCGATGGCACTCGCTGGAACGCTCTCCGGTTTGGTGGTGAGCTGCCGGGCGGTTTCTTCCATTTCACCGCGCAGACCGGCGACGCGGCCGGGGATCCGGCTGCGGGCGAGGGAGATCGCGACCAGAAGCAGGAGCGCCCCGATACCGAGGACCGTGAGATACTTGCGCATGGAAGTCACGTTGCCTTCACGGGCAGCTCAGGTCGTCATCGCTTGCGCACGACGGCGATTCGGGCTTTCACGAGCTGCTTGACGAGTGTGACCGGGATGGGCTTGGTGAGGGGGAATTGAATCGTGCCCTTCGACGTCTTGTATTTCTTGAGCTCGGCCGCGTGGGCGCGCTTGAAGGCCCCGGTCAACGGGTACATGCTCGTGTGCGCCTTCCAGGCGGCGTACCCCAGGAGCGAGTGTCCGTTGTACTTGATCGCCGGGATCCCATAGCTGAACGCGTCCTCAGCACCCGGGGCGGCGGCGCGAATGGTCGAGCGGAGTTTCCGGAGGGCGCGTCGGCTTCCGGGCGGGAGAGATGCGAAGTATGCGCGCACGAGAGCTCCGGCGTCTTTGGCCATGACACCCTCAACGATTTGGGTTGAACGTCAATTTACAGCCCGTCTTCAGGTCCGGTGCCTGGGAACGATGCACACCGCTCCGACGTTAAGGAACCCATGTCCATCCTCGATGCCATTGGCCACACGTCCATAGTTCGCCTTCGCAAGGTCGTTCCTGCCAACGCGGCCGACATCTTCGTGAAACTCGAGTGGGAGAACCCGACCGCCAGCGTGAAGGACCGTATGGCGTTGGCGGTGATTACCCGGGCGGAGGAGGACGGCCGCCTGAAACCCGGCGACACGGTCGTCGAGTACACCGGCGGCAGCACCGGGGCATCGCTGGCATTGGTCTGCGCCGCCAGGGGCTACCAATTACAGATCGTCAGCTCGGATGCCTTCAGTCAGGAGAAGCTGGATCAAATGGCGGCGCTGGGCGCCGAGCTCACGCTCGTCCCAAGTGAAGGGGGCCGCACCACCAGGAAGTTGATTCTGGACATGATCGAGGTCGCCCGGCAATTGAGCCGCGCACCGCACACCTACTGGACCGACCAGCTCAACAACCACGACAGCATCGCCGGTTACCACTCATTGGGCGAGGAGATTTGGACCCAAACGGGCGGAGCGGTCGACGCGTTCGTGCATAGCGTGGGCACCGGGGCGTCTTCGCGTGGCGTGGCCACGGTGCTGAAGCGATACAAACCGGGCATCAAGATCGTCGCCGTCGAGCCCGCGGAGTCGTCGGTGCTGCTGGGGGGACCCGCGGGGCCCCACAAGATCGAAGGGATCGGGATCGGCTACACCCCTCCCCTTTGGGAGTCCTCGCTCGTGGACGAGATCCTGCCGGTGACGACTGACGATGCAAAGGACATGACCAGGCGACTGGCGCGGGAAGAGGCGCTCTTCGCGGGGACGTCCTCTGGAGCAAACGTGATCGCGGCGATTCGGGTCGCGGAGCGGCTGGGGCCTGGCCGCAAGGTGGTGACACTCATGGCAGACTCCGGCCTGAAATACCTTGGCACCGATGTATACAAGCGGAGTGATCGTTCACTTGCGGCGCCCTGAACGCCACGGCGCCAGATCCTTCTCGAACCAGTGGTGCGCGTACGGCTCATCGTTGAATGGTCGGACTTCGCGGTACCCGGTGCTCTTATAGAGTGCCTGGGCCTCGATCAGCGTCTTGTTGGTTTCGAGCCGGAGCAGTGGAATGCGGCGTTCCCGCGCCAGCTGCTCGAGCCGATGCAGGACACGCTTCCCGATTCCCAGCCCGCGCGTCGCCGGCTCGACCCACATCCGCTTGATCTCGCCATACTCCGCGTGACACTTGAGCGCCCCGCACCCGACGGGATTGCCATGCAACGTGGCCAGAAGAAAGAAACCCTTGGGTGCTGTGAGCTCCGTTGCCTCCGCGGAGATACTGCGCGCCGGGTCGAAACCCGATTCAAAACGCGTGGCCAGCTCATCGAAATAGCGTTGCACGCAGTATCGAGCAGAACGGCTCCTCGGGTTCTCCACGTCCACGTGGACAGCACCCGCGAGGAGCAGCCGCTCCACCGCGCCCATGGCGGCAGTAAGGGCGGCCCGTTGGGCCTCCGGGAGCCGGTTGAGCAGAGTGGTGGCGGCGCGGTCCGAGAGCCGGTTCAAGACGGCCAGCTCCTTCCGGCCGGCCGGTGTAAGCGTGACGACGCGGACGCGGGTGTCGCTGGACGACTGATTGGTCTCGATCAGGCCCTCGGCCTCCAGACCGCGGAGCAAGCGGCTGAAGTAGCCGGAGTCGAGCTCCAGGTGCGCCCGCAGGCGGCGAACCTCGCTTCCTTGGGGGCCGATCTCAAACAGCAGCCGGGATGCGCCGAGCGAGCGATCGCGGCCCAGGAAGCGACCCTGCAAAGCGCCGATCTCGTGGGTCACGGTGCGATTGAAACTGCGAACTTGGGCGACCGCGTTCATCTCTGACGTTAGTCAGAGATCAGGCAGGCGGCAAGGGAAGCCGTCGCAGGCGGCGCCACAGCACCAGCGCCGCAACCGCCGATCCGAGGAGCAGCGCGCCCGAGGTGACGATCGAGATCAAGATGAAGGCGAACCCGATCATGTCCCCGCCCTGCGCCCCGGGCGCCCAGAGCATCGGCAGGTAAAGCACGACGGCGGCGAGCAGCAGGAGAGCGGCAAGAATGAGCGCGACGGTTGCGGCGGAGCGAGCACGCCATGGCAGCCAAAGCCCCGCGCACAACACGTACGGGACGGCCTGCCCCGCCAGGATGACCGGATTCCGCAAGTAGACGGAGAGATGGGGCGCCGCATACGCGAGGTACAGAGGGGTTCCGAGCGCCAAGACCACTCCGGCCACGAGGAGCAGGATGGCATAGCGCTTCGGGGCCTCGGTCACTCTCAGGCGGCCTCCGGGGTCCCATCGAAGAATTCTACCACACCGGTTTCCAGGGAATACTCCGCGCCGACGATCAGCAGGCCGTCGCGCTCCACAAGGCGCTCCAGAATCTCGGAGCCATGCCGCAAGTGGTCGGCCGCGGCGCGAATGTTGGCGCGGACGGCATGCGCCACCAGGACGTCCGGTTGCTGGGCGAGCGGCGTGTCCAGCAACGGCTCCACCGAGGGCCGGATCCGGTCGACGATCGAGCGAAGGTTGGGCGAGCGCTGTGGGGTCGGTTGACGAAGCTCCTCCAGGGTAGCCGCGATCGCCCCGCACTGCGTGTGCCCCAGCACCACGGCGAGCCGTGAGCCGAGCCGCCCGGCGGCAAACTCGACACTGCCGACCTGGGAGGGAGCGACGATATTGCCGGCGACGCGGATGACGAACAGGTCACCGAATCCCTGTCCGAAAACGAGCTCGGCGGGAACCCGGGAGTCCGAACACCCAAGGATGACCGCGAAGGGCTGTTGCCCCTGAGTGAGAGCGTTGCGACGGCTCTGGTCGAGGGCGCCGGCGAGGTCGTGGCGGCCGGAGACAAAGCGACGGTTGCCTTCTCGCAACCGCGCGAGCGCTGCGGGGCCCGAGATCATTTAAGCGCAGCCACCAATGATCATGGTGACCAGTGGGAATTCATGGGCCAATTACGAGCGGGGGCGCTCATGATCGGTCAGCACCGGCAGGTACGGGACCCAGGGACCGACCTCATCTCTGTACTGTTTGGCCATCACCCGCGCGACTTGTGCCAGGTGTCCCAGGTCGTGCACCACCCAGGCCGCGAGCAGCTGGCGTAACGTGACCGGGCCCAGACTCGGATGCTCACCTTGCAGCGCGAGCTCCGTGTCGGAAAGCTCCCAGGAGCGGAGCAGATCGAGGTTCCCGGCTCGCAGTGCGGCGAACTCCGCCAGGAGCGAATCCAGGGCCCGACCCGCGTTCCGGGCTCGATGGCGAAAGCGGTCGTAGGGCTCGAAGCGGCGGTTGCTCCCCTGGGCGAGGATGATGCGAGCGCGGGGCATCCAGTCCGTTTCCTCGCCATCGATCAGGTGACCGACGACGTCGAACGGGCTGAAGGTGTCGGGTCCTTCCCTGCCCCCCGCCCACGGCGGCGCGACGCCCTCGAGCAGCGTCCGCAGCGTTCCCGGGGTTCGTGCAAGAACGTCGATCGACAGCTCGAGACCGAACTGCATTCGTGTCTCAGCGCGCCGGGGTCAGGACTACATTGCGGTACTCCACGGGGCCGTGATCGCCCTGCAGCAGGATCGGACCCGGCGACCCCTCGTTGCTGTCGAGTGCCCCGCCCGTGATTCCGGGAATGGGTTGATCGCAAATGACCTGATGACCGTTGAGCACGATGGTGACGCGGCGTCCAATGAGCGTGATGTCGTACGACTGCCACTCGCCGGCCGGCTTGGCCGCGTTCTCGTTGGGAATGAGAAACCCGTAGACGCCCCCGAGCCGGTGCGAAGAGGTCTCCTGCCCGTACGAGTCTTCGACCTGCACCTCGTAGCGCCCGCGCAGGTAGATGCCGCTGTTCCCATCCGCGGGATAACGGAATTCGACGTGCAGTTTGAAATCTCCGTAATTGGCGCGTGTCGCGATATTGGCGCCGGCTTTCGTGTTGGTGAGCACGCCGCCGATCGCCTTCCATGAGTTTTCGCCGTTCCCCTGAGGCTGCCAGCTCGCGAGATCGGATCCGTCGAACAGTTTCACCGGCGCTGCCCACTGCGGCGTCCCGGCGCGCTGGAGCGCAGGCGCCCGGACCGCGGTAAACGGCAAGCGCGCACCGGTGCCGTCGACCATCCAACCGGAGAGCGTACTGTCGGTCCGCACCGCCTCGAAACTGAGCGGACGGTCCCCCTGCTCCCACTGCAGCGGCACGGAGAAACGGATCGTGTCGTTCGCGTAGTCGATCTGGGAGATCGGTCGGGCGCTGCCGACGCGTCCCACCAGTTGACCCACGTGCGTGCTGTTGCCCGATATCCGTATCTCCAGCCAGGAGGGAAAGGTGTGACCGTCGCCGGTCTTGAAGGTGAGATCCCACCGGCCCGTGACCGGGTCCTGCGGCTCCTGCCCTGACAGCGGCGCGACGATCAGGCATGCGGTGAATACGATGCAGCAGGTGCGAACCATGGCCGTGACCTCGGATGCAATGGTGAATCGGAAGCGTGTCATCGCGGCACGCGCTGGCCGACCAGCTCCGGAAGTGCCGTCGGACCGAACGAAACGTTGTACTCCGTGTCCAGCAGCAGCCGCTCACCCTCGAATCGGAACGACAACGCCGCCGCATAGGGGGTCTGGTACAGCGCCAGCTTGGCGGTGAAGACGTCATCCGCCGTCCACGCTCCGCTCGCGGCGATCAACGGGTCGGCCGGCACGCTCAACATTCGGTTCAGTCCGCTGGTGAAACCACCCTGACTTTTCACCCAGGAGCCGATGCCGATCGGGGTCCGCGTCTCTCCCGCGGCGGAGCGCACAACGAGCGTCGGCGATTGCGGGTCGAAGTCGAGCGCGACAGCCCGGATGCCACGGTCGTTTGCGGGGAACTCATACCACCGGCCCGATATCTCCGCGGCGAGCGGACCGCTCGGATGCCCCGACGGTGACCGCAATGTCAGGCTGCGAAGCTTCGCCACGAGGCGGCGACGCGCGGCGGAATCCGCCGGCAGAGCCCGGGCCTGCATAGCCGGCAGGAGCTTCTCCCACACCACATTCATCACCGCCTGCATGTCGCGGACGCCGCTCGTGATCACGACCACCGCGTCGACGTCGGGGAGGACCAGGCAGTATTGCCCGAACGCCCCATCCCCGCGATACGAATTGTGACGGGAGCGCCAGAACTGGTAGCCGTAGCCCTGGTCCCAGTCGCTCTCCGGTGACGAGCCATTCGAGACCTGCATCGCGGTTGCCGCGGCGACCCAGGCGGCCGGGATGAGCTGCCGGCCGCGCCACACGCCTTTCTGCAGATACAGCTGCCCGAAGCGCGCGATGTCCTCGGTCCGGATGAGCAGGCCGACGGCCCCGACGGTGACGCCCTGCGGGCTCGTCGACCACACCGGATGCTCGATTCCCAGCGGCTCGAACAGCCTCGGCCGGAGGTATTCGAGCACGGACGAGCCGGTCACTTGCTGCACGATGGCCGACAACATGTAGGTGGCGGGCGAGTTGTACTGGAAGTGCGTGCCCGGCTTGAAAGGCACCGGGTGCGCGAGAAACCTCTTCGTCCACGGCTCCCCCGGCGTTGAGCCCGGCTGGTCGAACCATGGCCAGAGGCTGGCCTCTGTTTGATTGCCGGTGGCCATGCGCAAGAGGTCGCGCACGCGCATCGCCCGCAAGTTCGCCGACGGATCCGTCGGAGCGTCCTCCGGAAAGAACTTGAGGACCGGGTCATCGAGGCTGAGCTTGCCGTCGGCGATCGCCAGTCCGACGGCTGTGGACGTGAAGCTCTTGCTCAGTGAGTACAGCATGTGGGGCGTGGCCGAGTCGTACGGGCTCCACCATCCTTCCGCGACGACGTACCCATGCCGCACCAGCATGAAGCTGTGCATCGCGTCGATGCCCGTATCCGCCTGCTCGACGAACGCGAGGATGGCGGCGGATGAAATGCCCTGCCGCTCGGGGGTGCTGCGCGGCAGGCCCTGAGCCGCCGCCGTCGAGCTGGCGACAAGGCCGGCCAGGAACAGCCGAAGGGCCCCTGTCCTCATGGCACGCTGTCCAGCACCGCGACGAGCGGTTCCCGCGCCGAGCGTTCCGGGGTGTGGTTCGCGTCGAGGCGGTGGACAGGCCATTTCCGCGCGGCCGCCCGGTCCGCCGCCCATTGGAATGGATCCGGATTCACCGCCGCCTCCACCGTCAGGATGTAGGTCCCCGGCACCAGCCGTCCGGCCGGGTTGACGAGGTTCAGGGTATCGGTGAAGGTGTGAAACGACTGCGGCACGTCGCGCGGGATGGCTGTCGTATCGGTGACCCACGGCGGCACGCTCATGCCGTTTTTCAACGTGGACTGGATGAACCCGAGGCCGCTCGTACCCATCAGCTTCATTACCGATTCACCGGAATCCGGCACCATCGCGTCGACGTAGACGAGCCGGCGAATCCGGTCCGGGATCCGGTCGGCGACGCCCGTGATAATCATGCCGCCGTAGCTGTGACCCACGAGCACGACGTCGTGCAGGTCCTCCCACAGGATCGTGTTCACGACGTCGGCGATGTGGGTCGCCAGCCGGATCTCCGGCGATGCGAGATGCACCCGCTCGCCCGAGCCCGTGAGCGTGACGCGGACCACGCGGTGACCGCGCAGCGTCAGCATCGAGTCCACGGCGCGCCAATCCCAGCCGCCACCCCAGGCGCCGTGCACGATGACGTAGGTATGGTGGCGCTGCTGCGCGCCCAATGGCCTCGCGCCGAGGGCGAGGCCGACGAGTGCGACGGTCAGTAATCTGCGCATCGTAGCGCCCCCCTACTCCTTGAGAAGCTTCAGTTGTCGCCTGAGAACGCGTTGCAAGTGCGACCGCCTCGACGTGACGTCCTTCAGATTGTAAAACGAGGCCAACCTCCGTCCGTCGGCATAATCACCTTCGAGAAAACCGGAGGTATCCTTGACCCCGGCTCCGCCCCAAAACACCAGACGGATACAGTCCTTGCGATACAGGTTGAACACCACGAGGTAGCGCCGGTACTGTTTGGGATCGCTGGCTGGCATGTCCCCGGTATAGAAGAAGGTCGGCGCGTTCCATTTGACTTCTTCGCCGATGGACCGGTCCGTCTTCAGAATAGTCCGACGCAGCGCCTCGACCACCTTCGTCAGCGGGTGTTTGAGGCGCTTCATGTAGGCGTTCACCTTGTCGGGTTCCGAAGGCTTGTTCGTCACGGGCGCGGCTTGCGCCGGGCGACCAGCTTCCAGAACTGTCCTTCGCCGATGATCGTCACTCGGTGGCCTTTGGCCTCGAGGCGCCGGATCTCCATCAGCTTGAGCCCGCCGACTTTCCCCGCCACCTGTAAGGCGTTGGGCCGGCCGCGCACCAACACGTCGGTGGAGGGTCCGGGGCTTCCCTGGACCACCGCCCCGGCTCGAGTGGCGGCGGCGATCGCCTCGCGCCGCGGCCGCTGCAGGAACCCCGTGAACGAGAGGCGCCGGCCCTTGAGGCTCCGGACCCGCCCGGTCGACAGCTCCTTGGGACGCTTCCGCAACGCGGCAATCAATTCGCCGGCCGACTGGTAGCGCTTCTCGCGCGCGCCGAGACAGCGGTGAATCACTTCCTTCAGGTGATCGCTGCAGGGAAGCCGGCGAACATCGCGACTCCGCATCGGGCTGTGGACGTCGCCCCGGAGCAGCATGGCGATGAGCTGGCCCACCTGGTAGATGTCGTCGCGCTGCTGCCATTTGCGGACCCTGCCCCACGCGATCTCGGTGGGGGCGCCCAACGGATTGAACGCATCGGCCGTCACCCCGTGGCGGCTCGCCTGATGGGTCGCGATACCGAAATCCCCCAGCTTCAGACGTTCGTTCTCACAGACGAAGACGTTGAACGGCGTCAGATCCCTGTGGAGGGCCTGACCGCGATGCAGCACGTCCAGCGTTTCGAGGATGGCGGCGATTTCCTGGCGCACGTACCTCTCGGGCTGCCCACCCTGCGCATCGAGCCAGGCGGCGAGGTCACCGTGCTCGGCGTACTCCATGACGAGGTAGTAGCGCGTGCGAGCCGCATCGGGCTCGACAAAGCGGTCGAAGACCCGCAGCGCGCGCGCTTGCCGCTCGAGCAGCTGGGCGAAATACGCCTCGCGGAGCCACCCCGAGATCTGGAAGCTGATCTTGACGCACACACGGGGTGGCAGCGGTCCCGCCGGCGACGGGCTGGCGAGGTAAATCTCTCCAAAGCCTCCCTTGCCGATCAGACGGTCCAACCGGTAGCGCCGACCCGTTTCGTTGCTGTACACGGTTGGCAAGGCCGGTCGCGAGGACACGGCAGTCCGCGGCCCGGTCGTGGCGGCCGTGAGGCGCCGCGTCGCAACGGCCGTCCGGGGTCGGCGCCCCCCCCCTCTGGACGGCCGGACTGCTCGTGTCGCGGCCGAGGGTTTCAGAACTCGAGCCCGTGCAGATACTGGAAGTTGCTGCGCGCGGCGGCCAGCTCGTCGGCCGCGCCTTCCTGCTCCACGTAGCACGGCTTGTCGTTGATGGCCGGCACCGACGCGAGAAAGCGCTTGAAATCGAAGATGCCGCGACCCAGCTCGACATCGCTCGAGCGATCGGCCACGACGTCCTTGAGGTGGAAGCTCCAGTAGCGGTCGCGGTACTTCTGGAAATACTGCATCGGGTCGCCACCCCCGATCAGCATGTTGCCGACATCCAGCTGCAACCGGACCACCGTCGGATCGAGACGGTCGACGAAGACGTCGTACGGCACCATGCCGTCGATCTTCGGCATGTGGTCCGCCTCGTTGTGGAATGCCAGCCAGATGCCGGCCCGCCGCGCGACGGCGCCGGCGGCGTTGAAGCGGTCGGCCCACTCCCGCCAGTCGTCCAGTGACCGCGACGTCTCCACACCAAAACTCGGAACGATGAGATACTGGTGGCCCAGCTGCTTCGCCGTCTCCAGACTGCGCTCCCACCCGACGAAAATGGTCTCGGCCGACATGTGGGCCGAAGGCGCGCGCAGTCCCTCGCGTTGCAGCGCGGCGACCACCTGCGCCGTGGTGCGGCCGAAGTTGCCGAACGACCAGAGCAGCTCGACGTCGGTGTACCCGGCGGCGCGCACCGCGGCGAGCGTCCGGTCGGGGTCACGCGCCATCTCGTGGCGCACCGCGTACAGCTCGAGCCCGACGCGCTCCAGGTGAGTGGCCGAGAATCCGTACCGG
>Ga0075429_100005413_pt1 | contig 10989 bp, 5 predicted proteins | sample RhiMetdeltSRZDD3_FD_75295 | JGI IMG/M metagenome (GOLD analysis project Ga0075429, IMG submission 75295) | Populus rhizosphere microbial communities from Tennessee, USA - Rhizosphere MetaG P. deltoides SRZDD3 | ecosystem: Host-associated > Plants > Roots > Rhizosphere > Soil | place: USA...
TCGCCGGCATGCCGCCCGAGCAGCGCCAGCTGCTGGCGATGACCGTGCTCGAGTGCGCGGTCGGCGCCGCCCACGAGGAGGTGTGCCGGCGCGCCCGCCGCGAGCCGGACAAGCACGGCATGGGCACGACGCTCGAGGTCGTGCTGGTCACCGGCAGCGAGGCGTTCGTCGCCCACGCCGGCGACAGCCGGACGTACCTGATCCGCGACGGCCTCGCGACCCAGATCACCCGCGATCACACGGTGGCGGCGGTGCTGGCCAGCGACGGCCAGATGTCGCCGGAGCAGGTGCGGCTGTCGCCGATGCGCAGCGTGCTGGTCAACGCGGTCGGCGTCGGCGGCGACGTCCACGTCGATCTCACCTACGTGCCGCTGCGCCCGGGCGATCGCCTGCTGATCTGCACCGACGGCCTGTATCACTACTTCGCCGCCGACGAGCTGGTCGCCGAGATGGCGTGGACCGACGCCGGCCGCGCGGTCGAGTCGCTGGTCGACGGCGCCCGCGACCGCGGCGGCCACGACAACGTCACCGGCGTCGTGGTCGAGGTGATCGATCCGCGCCACGGCCCCGCGCTGGCGGCGGTGACCGCCGAGTACGACGCGATCTCGATCGAGGTCGACGGCGGCGACGACAGCGACGGCGTCGTGCGCGCGATCACCGAGGATGGCGAGGACTCTGACGATCGCGCGGAGTTCGATCTCAGCGATCTCGGCCAGGTCGCGGCTCGGTAACGTTCGGAGACCGCTCGCTCGGACGATCTGGCTCGCTACGAACTGACCGACCGTGACCGGCCGTCGGCGGCGCGGGCGCGCCAAGCCCGCGTCGCGCCTGGCTCGAGGCCGCGGCATGACCGCTGCACAAGCAGCCGGGCGTGTCGGGTGGCTCGCCGCGTTCAGCGCCGTTCTGGTGCATCCTCGCCCTGGTGGCGACGATCGCCGGGTGCCGCCGGCACGAGGGTCACTTCGGCCTCGCGCCCGGCCCGCACCCGACCGCCGCGGCGGTGCGCAGCGCGCCGTCGGTGGCGGCGTCGCGCCGGTTCGTGCGCCTCCTGCTCGAGAGCAGCAACCAGCTGCGCCTCGCCGAGGTCGCCGTGCTGCGGCCGTGACCCGCCGGCGAGACCGGGAAAAATCCCGGTCTCTGCATCGATCGACCGGCCGGCCGAAGACGGCCGCCCGGTCTCCGCCAGAGGAGATCGGGTCCTGCGGACCCTCAGGACGCGGCGCCGACCACCAGCGCGCTGTAGTAGTAGCCGCCGAAGCCGATCGCGTTGCACAGGATCGCGCCGTCGCCGAGCGGCCGCGGCGCGCCGCGCACGAGCGACAGCTTGACCCGCGGGTCGACCTGCTCGACGTTGATCGTCGGCGGCAGGAGCCGGCGCTCGGCGGAGAGCACGGCGGCGACCACCTGCAGGGCCGAGGTCACGGCGCCGGTCTGGCCGAGGGCGCCCTTCATCGACCAGACCGGGACGTCGCCGATGGTCGGGCCCAGCACCTCGGCCAGGGCGTCGGCCTCGAGCAGATCGTAGGCGACGCTCGACGAGCCGTTGGCGCTGACCGCGGCCAGCCCGCCGGCGGCGACGCCGGCGTCGTCGAGGCCGGCGCGCAGCGCGCGCACCATCGGCGCGGCGTCGAGGACCGGGTCGAACGGATCGTAGGGCCGGCGCTGGCCGGAGGCGCGCGACGCGTAGCCGAGGACGCGGCCGCGGGCGCGGGCGCCGCGGCGGGCGGCGTGCTCGGCGGTCTCGAGGACGAGGAAGCCGGCGCCCTCGCCGGGGACGTTGCCGTCGCGGTCGACGTCGAACGGCCGGCTGGCGGCGCCGGGCCGCGGGTTGTGGCGCACCGCCAGGGCGCGCGCCGCGGTCATCGCGGTGAGGAAGGCGCGGTTGAGCTCGGCCTCGGTGCCGCCGACCACGACGGCGTCGGCGCGGCCGAGGCGGAGCCAGTCGACGGCGAGGCCGATGGCGTCGGCGCCGGCGTTGCAGCCGGAGGTGACGGTCGCGACCGGCCCGCGCAGGTCGAGCTCCGACGCGATCTCGCACGCGGCGGCGTGGGCGAAGGTGCGGAAGGCGGTCGCCGGCGCCAGCCGGCTGCCGGCCTGGTCGTCGGCGAGCGCCGCCTCGATCAGATCGAGGTTGCCCAGGCCGGTGCCGACGACGACGCCGATCCGGTCGCGGGCGTTGCCGCGGGCGCTGTCGAGATCGGCGTCGGCGGCGGCCAGGCGCGCCGCCACCAGCGCCAGCTCGACGCCGCGCGGCATCGGCGCCCGGCGGTCGTGGCCGCGCGCCGGCGGATCGGCGACCTCGGCGGCGACCGCGCAGCCGCGCTTCAGGGGGGCCAGGCGGGTGAGCGGGCCGGTGCCGGAGCGGCCGGCGACCAGGGCATCGAAGAAGACGTCGGCGCCGTTGCCGAGCGCGGTCACCGGGCCGACCCCGGTGACCACCGCGGCGCCCTTCACGCCGCCTCCAGCAGGCGGCCCAGGGCGTGCGCGAGATCCTCGACCGTCCGGATCCCGGACACCATCGATTCGGGGACGGTGACGTCGGCGCGCTCCTCTAGCTCGGCCAGGAGCTCGATGCGAGCCATCGAGTCGAGGCCGAGGCTGTCGAGGCAGGTGCCGGCGGCCAGCGGCACGTCGGCGAGGTCGGACGGCAGGGCGCCGGTGCGGGCCAGCTGGTGGATGGTCGTGATCACCAGGTCGACCAGCCGGTGGGGCTGGGCGGTGCGGCGCTGGGTGGTGGCGCGCCGGAAGCGGACGCCAGTATCAGTCTCGAGTCTCATGCGACCTCCCGGGTCACGGCACCAGGCCGGTCGGCGCGCCACGCAAAGAGGACGTCGCGCTGGGTGGAATCGGTGAGCAGGACCGAGCCGAGCTCGAGGCGCTGCTTCTTGCCGCTCGAGGTCTTGGGCACGGCGCCGGCGCGCAAGAGGTAGACGCCGAACGGCTCGACGCCGTGCTCGGCGGCGACCGCGGCGCGGACCGCGCGCGCGATCTGCGCCAGGTTGAGCGGCGCCGCCTCGGCGCCGCGGTAGTGGAACGGCCGGCGCCGGCGATCGGTGGCGCGACGGTCATGGCTGGCGCGGCCGGCGCCGCGGCGATCGTCGGCGCCACGGCGCTCGGCGGTGCGCCGCTCGATCTCGACCGCGACGAATAGCCGCTCGTCGCCCGAGATCTCGCCGGCGAAGGCGACCGCGCCGCCGGCGCGGTAGTAGGCGGCGCCCTTGGCGAGGACGTCGACGGTGGTCTCGACGTCGGTCGGGTACAGCTTCTTGCCGCGGACCAGGATCAGCTCCTTCTTGCGGCCGGTGACGTAGAGGTTGCCGCCGACCATGAAGCCGAGGTCGCCGGTGCGCAGGAACGGTCCGGCGCCGTCGCGGGTGTGGGCGCCGAAGGTGGCGGCGGTGTCGTCGGGCCGGCACCAGTAGCCGGCGGCGACGCTCTCGCTGCGGACCCAGATCTCGCCGATCTCGCCGTCCGGGCGCCGGACGCCGGTGGCCGGGTCGACGATCGCCAGCTCACCGCCGGTGACCAGCTGGCCGACGCCGACGACCGGCCGGCCCTCGTGCGGCTCGACGTCGACGCCGCTGCCCTTGCGGATGCCGGTCACGATCAGCGTGCCCTCCGCCAGCCCGTAACAGGGGTACCAGGCCGACGGCTTGAAGCCGCAGCCGGCGAAGGCGGCGTTGAAGCGCTGCACGGTGTCGGACCGGATCATCTCGGCGCCGCAGTAGGCGAGATCCCAGCTCGACAGATCGAGGCTGGCCTTCTGCTCCTCGGTCACCTTCTGCACGCACAGGTCGTAGGCGAAGTTGGGCGCGCCGCTCGAGGTGGCGCGCATCGACGTGATCGCCTCGAGCCAGCGCAGCGGCTTGAGGAGGAACTGCGACGGCGTCAGGTGGAGGCACGAGAAGCCGGTGTAGACCGGCTGCACGATGCTGCCGATGAGCCCCATGTCGTGGTAGGGCGGCAGCCAGGTCACCATGCGGGTGTCGCTGGAGTAGCGATGCGCGCGGCGGATCGCCTCGGCGTTGTGGAGGAGGCAGCGGTTGGTGATGACCACGCCCTTGGGCCGCCCGGTCGAGCCGGACGTGTACTGGAGGAACGAGACGTCGTCGGTGCCGACGCCGGGATCGCGCCACGCCGAGGCGTCGCCGGTCTCGCTGCCGGTGTCGATGGCGTGCCAGCTGAGGCCGCCGAGCTCGGGGACCAGGCGGGCGATCGGCTCGAAGCGCTCGACCAGCGCGCGCGTGGTGAGCGCGGCGGCGGCGCCGGCGTCGGCGACGATCGCGCGCAGCCGCGGCAGGGTCCGCTCGAGGCGGGCCGGCTCGGGCGGATAGGCCGGCACGGCGATCAGGCCGGCGTAAGAGCAGGCGAAGAAAGCGGTGATGAAGTCGAGGCCGGGTGGGAACACGAGCAGCACCCGGGTGCCCGCCCCCAGGCGGTCCCTGAGCCGCACCGCGGCGGCGCGGCAGAGTCGATCGAGCTGCCGAAGGTCAGCCACGACTCATCGCCGCGCTCTCCCCACGTGCCGAACACGCGGCGCTCGGGGTGGAGGTCGGCGCCCACGCGCAGCGCCTCTCCGAGCGTCCGAATTCCGTACATCATGCGACTGGCAAACTGCAGGAGGCGGGCCACGAGCTTCTCGCACGCGTCACGTCACCCGGCTCACCTGGGCAACTACGGGCATGAGCTAACCAACGGACGCGCGGCGCCTGTGCAGCCGAGCAGGTGGGGGCAGGTCCGCGTCCACCTGTCCCACACCGCACCACGATTTGTCACCTGCACTGCTCTCGCTACGCAAAGCGATCGGACCGGTCACGCGGATCGCGGTCCAATCACGGCGCGATCACGCGCCGATCGTGCCCGCTCAGGGCACGAGGACGCTGGCGAGTCGCTCTGGCTCGACGACGCCGCCGCTGATCAACCAGCCCGTCCCCGATACTGCGGCCTCGTCACTTTCGGCGCCGTCGAGGTTTCGCGCCAGCGCGAGCCGCGCGGCCGCCACGTACAGCGCCATGTCCGCCGCCGTCAGCAGCTCGATCGCGCGCCGGTACGCCGCCGCGGCGGTCGGACGATCCCCGCTTCGCTCGATCACTCCCGCGCGCAACAGCTGCGCGAGCGCGGTCGCCCAGCCGGCGTGCTCGCGATCGAGCGCGCGGATCGCGTGCTCGACCGGCCCGATCCGCCCGCACGCAAGGTGCGCGCAGGCGCGCAGATGGACGGTGCGGATCCGGATCTGCTGCACGCGGAGGAGCTGCGAGCGCTCGGCGTCCGACCACATCTCGTCGAAGCGCGCCACCGCGCGCTCCGGATCGGAGTCGTAGAGATCCGCCGACGCCAGCGAGCAGAAGCCGTTGACGTGCTGGACGTGGAAGCCCTGGCGCGACCAGCGCGTGAGCGCGTCCTCGACGTCGGCGCGGGCGAGATCCGGCCGGCCGGCGACGATGTCCATGAACGGGCGGAACATCGTGTTGAGGTTGGTCGCGGCGTAGAGATCGCCGCGCGCCTCCGACTCCCGCCCCAGAGCCGGGACTCGCTTCGCCAGCTGCGACAAGTCACCCAGATAAAACCTGACCCACAGCGAGAAGAAGCGGGTCGTATCGAGCTCCCACGCGACGCCGGTGCAGCGCTCCTGGAAGACCTCTTCCGCCTCGGCGAAGTGGTCTGACGCCTCCCGCCAGCGCCCGGCGAGAAACGCCGCGGTGCCGGCCGCCCAGTTCGTCAGCCCCTGCCCGGTCGGCTCGTCGCGGCGCGACGCCAGCTCGCGGGCACGATCGAGCAGCCGGCGGGCGCGCCGCTCGGTGCGGGTGCCGCCGGTCGATACGAACGCGGTCTCCATGGCGAGCGCGCGCAGGACGCGCGACGGCTCGCCGGCCTCGAGGGCGAGCAGGAGCTGGCGGGCCTGGAAGTCGGCGCCGCGGATGGTGTCGACCACGCCGAGCCCGGCCGACACCGCCGAGCAGATGTCGATCAGCGACAGCGTCTTCTGCGACAGCGTGCTCGGATCGCGCTCGCGGAAGGTGAGGCCGCGCATGCGGACGCGGGCGCGGTTGAGCAGGAGCGACGCCAGCGCCGCCCGCGGCGTGCGCGGCAGCTCCTTGCCGACCGCGGCCAGCACGTCGCGGATCGCCGACAGCCCCTCGTCGACGTGGCCGGAGCGCAGGAGCTGCTCGGCGGCGCGCCGGCGCAGATCGAGCGCCTCGCCGGCGGGCACGGTGGCCGCCGCCTCGAGGTACATGCGGCCGGCGTCGCCGCCGCGGCCGGCGTTGGCCAGGGCGTCGGCGAGCTTGATGCGCAGGTCGTTGCGCGGATCGTCGCCGGCGCGCGGCTGCAGCTCGAGGCACATCTGGTAGAAGCGGACCGCGCGATCGAAGGCGAGGGCGCGCGCCGCCTTGTCGGCGGCGACCCGCGCGTAGTGAAGCGCCTTGTCGAGATCGCCGGCCTCGCGCCAGTGCAGCGCGAGCGCCTCCGGATCCGACACGCCGGTGGTCTCGATGGCGAGCGCGAGCCGCTGGTGGAGGGTGCGCGCCTCCTCGGGCGACAGGTGGCAGAGGACGGCGGCGCGGGTGCGGCCGTGGTACGGCTCGATCAGATCGGAGCCGCGCATGCCGGTGGTGCGGACCAGCCGCGCCACGCGCAGGAGCGCGATCCGCTTGGCCAGCTCGCCGAGGTCGATGCCGGACGCCTCGGCCGCGGTTTGCTGCATGAGGCGGCCCGAGGCGAGACAGGCCAGCTCGAGGATGCCGCGCGAGCCGGCGTCGAGCTGCTCGATGCGGGCCCACAGCGCCTCCTCGAGGGTGAGCGGCCGCGCCGCGCTCTCGCCGGCGGCGACGCCGTGGCGGATGAGCTCGTCGATGAACAGCGGGTGGCCGTCGGACTCCTGGGCGATCCGCTGCGGCTTGAGCCACGACGGCGCCTGGGCGCGGTGGATGAGCGTGGTCGCCAGCTCGCGCGCCGCCGCCGGCGGCAGGCGGCCGAGCGGCATCCGGTTCATGCCCGGCAGCGCGGCCTCGAGGCCGCCGCTCTCGACGTCGCTGCGCAGGGTGGCGACCAGGAGCAGGGCGGGAGCGTCCGGCGGCCGGACGAGCTCGGCGAGCAGCGCCAGCGAGTCGGCGTCCGCCCACTGCAGGTCGTCGATGACCAGCACCAGCGGATGGCGATCGGCGAGGCGCCCGAACAGATCGCGGACCGCCTCGAACAGGCGCTGCCGCAGCTCCTGCGGATCGAGGTGGCTGACGTCGCCGCGCGGCGCCTCGGCGACCGCCTCGACCCGGCGCAGGACCGGGAAGACGTGGGAGAGCAGCCCGGCCCGCCGCGGCAGGGTCGCCGCCGCCTCGGTCTTGGGCGCGCGCCGCAGGTAGCGGCTGAGCGCGTCGACGACGCCGTCGACGCCCTTGAACGGCACGCTCTCGCGCTCGTAGCAGGAACCGCCGAGCACCACCGCGCTGGTGTCGCGCGCGACCAGGAGCTCGGTGAAGCGCCGCGCCAGCGAGCTCTTGCCGACGCCCGACTCGCCGACGATCGCCACCACCTCGGCGCCGTCGCGCGACCGCTCGTACGCCTCGCGCAGGATGGTCAGCTCGCGCTCGCGGCCGACGAAGGTGGTCGACGTCAACGAGCCCGCCGACGGGAACGACGGCGACTCGCTCTGGCTGCCGAGCCGGCGCCGGACGGCGCGGCCGTTGGGGCGCGCGCTCGGCTGGAAGCGCAGGAGGTCGCGGCACAGGTCGTTCAGGTCCGACGGCACCGACGACTCGACGTCGCGCGGCGCGAAGCCGTCGCGGCGCTGCTTCTGCATCAGCACGTCGAGCGCGGCGCCGGTGAGCGGCAGCCGCCCGGTCAGCGCCTCGTACATCATGACCCCGACCGAGTACCAGTCGGCGGGCGGCCCCACCTGCTGTGCGGCGGCCTGCTCGGGCGCCATGTAGCCGACGGTGCCGACGACGTCGACCTCGCTGCGGTACTCGCCGCGGCGCAGGGTGGTCGCCAGCCCGAAGTCCAGCAGCACGACCCGACCCTGCGGGGTGACCAGCACGTTCGACGGCTTGATGTCGCGGTGGACCTTGCCGGCGTCGTGGAGCGCGTCGAGGCCATGCGCGATCTGGACCAGGCCGGCGCGCAGCTTCGACTCGTCACAGTGGCCGGCGCGCGGGATCGGGCTCTGCGCGCGCTTGGGCGGTCGCATGTCCCAGGTGATCGTCGAGCTCTGGACATCCGGACCGGGCAGGCCGCGCACCCAGCGCAGGAAGTTCACGCCCTCGACGAGCTCCATCGAGAGGTACCACTCGCCGTCCTCGCAGAAGAGCTCTCGCACCGCCACCAGGTTGGGGTGAGCCATGTCCTGGAACTCGCGAAACTCCTCCTTGAAGCCGAGCAGCGCGTCCGGGTTGGTCAGATGGAGTCGCTTGAGCGCCACGCGATCGTTGCGTTCGGGATCGAACGCTTCGTACACGGACCCCATCCCGCCCGCGCCGAGCGCGCGGACGATCTCGAAACGCCCCGCTCTCAGGAGCGACGCCGCCGTAGACACGGATTCATCGTACCTCTGCGACCGTCCGCGACACTACGTATTGATCTCGCCTATATGTCCATTCCGTGCGCGCCAGCGATCTGCACCGGCCCCGGAACTAGTGCGCCGGCTGACGTCATTCTGACGACCCGACCATGGCGCCGAGGCGCTCGAGGGCTCCCATGAGGTCGGGTCGCTCGCTGAGCACCGGGCGCACCGGGTCGGTGCCGAGGCGCTCCATCCGCTCGAGGGCATTGCGGATATGGAAGCTGCGCGGGTCGAGCCCGGGCACGACCTCGTCCCAGGTCAGGGGCATCGACACCGCCGCGTGCGGCACCGGGCGCACGCTGTACGGCGCGACCAGCAGCTGGCCGTGGGCGTTCTGGCCCCAGTCGAGATAGACCTTGCCGCCGCGCGCCTGCGGGTTGCGCAGCGTGGTCGCCATGTCCGGGAACCGGCGCTCGACGACGAGGCCGAGCAGGTACGCCAGCGTCCGCGCCTGGTCGTAGGTGCAGAGCCCGCCGAGCGGGATCAGGATGTGGAGGCCGGTCTGCCCGCTGGTCTTCACGTAATGCGGCAGCGCGAGCGAGTCGCACAGCTCGTGCACCGCGAGCGCCAGCGGCACCACCCACTCGCGCGGCGCGCCCTTCGGATCGAGATCGATGATGGTCCAGTCGGGGCGGCCGAGGTCGGTGGCGCGGCTGGCCCAGACGTGGATCGGGATGGTGGCGAGGTTGGCGATGAAGGCGAGGCCGTCGGCGTCGTCGATGAGGACGTAGTGGATGTCGCGCTGGGTGCTCTCGCTCCACAGCGAGATGGTGCGCAGCCACGACGGGATCCAGTCCGGGATGTCCTTCTGGTAGAACATCTTGCCGTTGATGCCGTCGGGGTAGCGGGTCATCACGACCGGCCGATCGACGAGGTACGGCAGGATCCAGGGCGCGATCGCCCGGTAGTAGGCGATCAGGTCGCCCTTGGTGTAGCCCTCGTCGGGCCAGAACACCTTGGTAAGGTTCGACAGCCGCAGCTCGCGCGGCGCCTGCTCCTTGACGATCGCGGGCGCCGGTGGCGGCGCGTCGTCGCGTTCGGGCCGATCGTCGCCGGGCGCGTCCTGGCCGGCGCGGCGCGCCGGCCGCGTGCACTCCTCGGCCGGCTTGTCGCGGCGCAGGCGCAGGAACACCGGCTGGCGCAGGAGCGCGTCGTCGGGCCACTCGTGGTAGCGGACCTGGGCGACCAGGCGCGGCTCGACCCAGCGGCTGCCGCTCGACAGCTCGGGGCGCGGGAACGGCAAGGTCCACGGCGGCTCGGCCTCGAGCTCCTTGCGCAGCTCGACAAGGGTGGCGTCGTCGAAGCCGCTGCCGACCTTGCCGGCGTAGCGCCAGCGATCGCCGTCGCGCGCGCACAGGTGGAGCGCGCCCATGCCGATCCGGTTGCCCCTGGCCGGCGTGAAGCCGCAGATCGCGAAGTCGGCCTCGCACTCGGGCCGGATCTTCAGCCACTCGCGCGAGCGGACGCCGCTCTTGTACGGCGAGTCGGCCTTCTTGGCGACCAGCCCCTCGATGCCGCGCGCCAGCGCCTGCGCCAGCAGCGCCTCGCCGCGCCCCTCGATGTGATCGGCGTAGCGGAGCGGCCCGGCCGGCGGCACCAGCCGCTGCACCAGCGCCTTGCGCTCGAGGAGCGGCAGGCCGCGCAGGTCGTAGCCGTCGAGGCCGACCAGGTCGAAGGCGAAGTAGGTCGCCGGCAGCATCGCCGACGCGCGCTGGATGTCGGTCGAGCGCGACAGCTGGCTGCGCTGCTGGAGGAGCTGGAAGACCGGGCGGCCCTCGCCGTTCAGGACCGCGACCTCCCCGTCGAGGACGACGCCCGGGCACGGCAGCGCCTTCACCGCCGCCGCGATCTCCGGGAAGCGATCGCTGGCGTCGAGGCCGGAGCGGTACAGCAGGCAGGCCTGGCCGGCGCCTCCGAACGCCGCCAGTCGGTAGCCGTCGTACTTGAGCTCGTAGACCCAGCCCTCGCCCGCGGGAGTACGGTCGGACGTCTCGCACAGCATCGGCTTCCAGGTCGCCGGATCGAGGGTGCGCTTCGGCAGGCGGAGGCCGGCGACGTCGGCGCGCAGGGTGTCGATGCGCGCGGCGCCGTCGCGCAGCTCGAAGGCGGTGAGCCCGGACAGGACCGAGGTCGCGGGCAACGGCTCGCCGCGGGCGAGGAACGACTCGGCCCAGACGTCGCGCTTCTTGATGAGCAGCCAGTCGTCGGAGCCGCCGCCGGCGCCGCGGCCGCGCTTGTGCTTGCCGGTATGCACCAGCGTGAAGGCGCCGCGCAGCTTGTAGCCGTGGAGCTCGAACTTGATCTCGCCCTGGCGGATCCCCTCGCGCGGATCGATCTGCGGCACGAACAGCCCGCGATCCCAGACGATCATCGGGCCGGCGCCGTAGTTGCCGGCCGGGATGACCGCCTCGAAGCCGAGGTACTCGAGCGGGTGG
>Ga0075429_100005414_pt1 | contig 10988 bp, 9 predicted proteins | sample RhiMetdeltSRZDD3_FD_75295 | JGI IMG/M metagenome (GOLD analysis project Ga0075429, IMG submission 75295) | Populus rhizosphere microbial communities from Tennessee, USA - Rhizosphere MetaG P. deltoides SRZDD3 | ecosystem: Host-associated > Plants > Roots > Rhizosphere > Soil | place: USA...
GGCGAAGTCCGCGCGCAACGGCAGGTTGTTCGCCACGTTGGCGTCCAGGCGGAGTAGCCGTCCGGTGCCGTCGAGCCAGTACAGGACCGCGCCGCCCTGGTCGGCGAACGCCGGCACGTGCGTCGCCGACGGGCTGACCTTCGGGCCGACCACGTCCGGACCCGGCGTGGGCGGCACCGCGGGCCCGAAGACCACATCGACGGGTACGTCGCCCGCCCGGTCCCGCCTGACCCACCGCGCCTCGCCCTTGCTCAGCCGGTCCGCCGAGTCGACGCGGTCGGAGGCGAGGGCGAACAGCAGCGCGAGGAACCCGTCGAGCGGCGAGCCGTCCGGGCCGGTGGAGCCGAAGAGCCGTACCCGCCAGCCGTCCACGGGCGGTTCGGCGGGTGGGCGGCCGTCGCTCATCCGGCCGGGGCGCAGCGCGATCACACCCGGTACGGCCTGCACGAGGCCGTCGGCCGGTCCCGGGTTACGACCCGTGACGGCGAGGTAGACCAGTGGCCGCTGCCAGTCCACCCAACCGGTGTACGTCACCTCGGCGTCGCCGGTACCGATCGTGGCGCGCAGCCCGGCCCGGCCCTCGCGGTGGTTCTGTAGCCGCATGGACGCCAGGCGTTCGGCCTCGGGGCCGGTGAGTTCCCGGGGGCTCGGCGCGGCGGCCGGTCGCCGGGAGGGTGCGCCACACGAGACCAGGCCCGTGGAGAGGCTGGCGGCCCAACCGCCGGCCATGAGTACGACGACCACGACGGCCAATGTGCGCCGGCCCTTCAACCCCACAGGAAAGAGAACGGGCTAGCGCCGTTCGGGTAACGAAGCGAAGGGCGCTCGCGGCGGCCCGTCAGCGCGTTAGCGCTGCTCCGCACGGGGTGCGCTCGCCAGCACAGAGGCCAGGTGCTGCATCCGCCAGTGCGCCGGGTCGACCGGCCGGTGTGGAGGCCCGGTCGTTGAACCCGGTCGGCCGCCGCGAGCGGCCTACCCCTCGACGGTAGCGCGGGGACGAAGGGCACACAATCGCTATGTTGAATGCGATCGTGCACGCAAGGTACTTCTGTCACACCCCCGGCGTACGGTTGACCGCATGAGCTTGGACATCCCTCGCCTGGACGGTCGCTTCGAACTGGTGAGCGACTACCAGCCGTCCGGTGACCAGCCGACGGCGATCGACGATCTCGAGCGCCGAGTCCGCCGCGGGGAGCGGCATATCGTGCTGCTCGGGGCGACGGGAACCGGCAAGAGCGCCACCACTGCCTGGCTGATCGAGCGGCTGCAGCGGCCCACCCTCGTGCTCGCGCCGAACAAGACCCTCGCCGCCCAGTTGGCCAAGGAGTTCCGGGAGCTGATGCCGCACAACGCGGTGGAGTACTTCGTGTCCTACTACGACTACTACCAGCCCGAGGCGTACATCCCGCAGACGGATACGTACATCGAGAAGGACTCGTCGGTCAACGAGGAGGTCGAGCGGCTGCGTCACTCGGCGACGATGTCGTTGCTCACGAGGCGGGACACGATCGTGGTCGCGACCGTGAGCGCCATCTACGGCCTGGGTACGCCGCAGGAGTACCTGGACCGGTCGGTGAAGCTGAAGGTGGGCGAGGAGTTCGAGCGGGACAAGCTGCTGCGGCGGCTGGTCGACGTGCAGTACGTGCGCAACGACATGGCCTTCAACCGGGGCACGTTCCGGGTCCGCGGGGACACGCTCGAGATCATTCCGGCGTACGAGGAACTGGCCGTGCGCGTGGAGTTCTTCGGGGACGAGATAGAGAAGCTCTACTATCTGCACCCGTTGACCGGCGACGTCATGCGCGAGGTCGACGAGCTGATGATCTTCCCGGCTACCCACTACACCGCCGGGCCGCAGCGGATGGAGCGGGCGATCCGCGACATCGAGGCCGAGCTGGCCGAGCGACTCGAGGAGCTGGATAAGCAGGGCAAGCTGCTGGAGGCGCAGCGGCTGCGGATGCGCACGACGTACGACGTCGAGATGATGCGGCAGGTCGGCTTCTGCTCCGGCATCGAGAACTACTCGAGGCACATCGACGGCCGGGAGCGCGGCAGCCCGCCGCACTGCCTGCTCGACTACTTCCCGGACGACTTCCTCACGGTCATCGACGAGTCGCACGTGACCGTGCCCCAGATCGGTGGCATGTACGAGGGCGACGCCTCCCGCAAGCGGGTCCTCGTCGAGCACGGGTTCCGGCTGCCCAGCGCGCAGGACAACCGGCCGCTGCGGTGGGACGAGTTCCTCGAGCGGGTCGGCCAGATGGTGTTCCTGTCGGCGACCCCGGGTCCGTGGGAGCTGCAGCAGGCCCAGGGCGAGGTGGTCGAGCAGGTGATCCGGCCGACCGGGCTGGTCGATCCGGAGGTCGTGGTCCGGCCGACGAAGGGGCAGATCGACGACCTCATCCACGAGATCCGGGTGCGGACGGAGAAGGACGAGCGGGTCCTGGTCACCACGCTGACGAAGAAGATGGCCGAGGACCTCACCGACTACCTGCTGGAACACGGCATCCGGGTGCGGTATCTGCACTCCGAAGTGGACACTCTGCGCCGGGTCGAGCTGCTGCGCGAGCTGCGCAAGGGCGACTACGACGTGCTGGTCGGCATCAACCTGCTGCGCGAGGGCCTCGACCTGCCGGAGGTCTCGCTGGTCGCGATCCTCGACGCGGACAAGGAGGGCTTCCTGCGCAGCGGCCGGTCGCTGATCCAGACCATCGGCCGGGCGGCCCGTAACGTCTCCGGCCAGGTGATCATGTACGCCGACAAGCAGACGCCGTCGATGGAGGACGCGATCGACGAGACGAACCGCCGGCGCGCCAAGCAGGTCGCGTTCAACGAGGCCAACGGCATCGACCCGCAGCCGCTGCGCAAGAAGATCCACGACATTCTCGACGACATCTACCGCGAGGCGGACGACACCGAGGGTGCGCTGTCGATGGTCGGCGGTGGTGGGCGGCAGATGTCCCGCGGCAAGGCACCGGTGCCCGAGGCCCGCTCGCGGGCCGCGAAGTCCGTGCCGGTCCGTGCCGGCATGGCCCGCGCCGAACTGGCCCAGCTCATCCAGGACCTCAACGACCAGATGCTCGGCGCCGCGCGGGAACTCCAGTTCGAGCTGGCGGCCCGGATCCGCGACGAGATCCACGACCTCAAGAAGGAGCTGCGCGCGATGGACGTGGCCGGCGTGAAGTAGCGGGTGACAGGGCCGCCGGCCCGCGCCGATCCTGCTATGGTGCCCGCGCCCGGATCACCTGCGCGGGGAGAACGCCGATGACGATCAACGAGCACGTCACCGTGTTCGCCGGCCTACCCGTCGCCGCGTTCCCGTCCGATGAGCCGACTCCCGACGCGGACGCCGTCGCGTGGCGCATCTCCGGGGACTGGGACACGACCATCGAGGAATTCGGCAACCTGTTCGAGACCTTCCTGTCGACGGTCGATGCGGCCGCGGTCCGGGCACTGATCATCGGGGACTGGGGCAACAGCTACGAGACGACGGCCCCGATCGAGCTCGTCGCTTCGGCGGCTTCGCGGTTGCCGCGCCTGCGTGCGCTCTTTCTCGGCGAGATGACGTACGAGGAATGCGAGATCTCCTGGATCAAGCAGGGCGACGTGACCGCGGTGCTGGACGCGTACCCGGATCTGGAGATCTTCCGGGTACGCGGGGCGGAAGGGCTGCGGCTGTCACCGGTGCGCCACGGCGCACTCCGGGAGTTGGCCTTCGAGTCGGGCGGTCTGCCCGGCGAGGTTGTCCGGGCGGTCGGGGAGTGCGACCTGCCCGCGCTGACTCACCTCGAGCTGTGGCTCGGTACGGACGAGTACGGCGGAGACGCCACTGTGGACGATCTGGCCCCGATCCTGGCCGGCACGCGGCTGCCCGCCCTGACCTACCTCGGCATTCGGGATGCCGAGATTTCCGACCAGGTGGCGGCCGCGATCGCGGCGGCGCCGGTCGTCGCCCGACTGTCCACTCTGGACCTTTCGTTGGGCGTGCTCACCGACACCGGCGTGATCGCGCTGCTGGGCGGCCAGCCGCTCGTCCACCTGCAGCGGCTCGACGTGCACCATCACTTCCTCAGCGCGGAGTTGGCCGCGCGCCTGACCAGCGAGCTGGGTGAGGCCGGGGTCGATGTCGACGTGTCCGATCCGCAGGATCCCGAGGGCGAGGACGGACACCGCTACGTCGCCGTGGCGGAGTGAGCCGGGACGCGCCGTGGAGCTGTGCGTGGTGGGAAACCCGGACAACCGGCGGGTCGCCTTCCTGCGCGCGGCGGCGGCGAGGACCGGGGTACTCGTGCGGCAGGTGGTGCCGTGGCGCGAGCTTGCCGCCGGGACGGTGACGCTCGCCCGCCGCACGCTCGTCCGCGTCGACTCCCCGGGCGAGGACGCCGAGGTCGATCGCCTGCTGCGGGGCGCGACCGCGCCCGCCCGGCACGGTGAGATCGTCGGGCTGCGCGCCTGGTACCGCGGCCTGCGCGCGGCCCTGACCCGGCTGGCCGAGGCCGCCGACCGTGCGGATGCGCTGCTGCTCAGCCCGCCGGACGATGTCCTGATCATGTTTGACAAAGGCGCGTGCCACGCTCACCTCGCGGCGGCGGGAGTACCCGTGCCACCGGCCCTGCCCGCTCCCGGCGGCTATGCCGAACTGCGGGCGGCGATGCGCGCCGCAGGCTGGGCCCGGGTGTTCGTCAAACCGGCCCACGGATCCTCGGCGTCCGGGGTGCTCGCCCTCCAGGTGGCGCAGGGCCGGGTGCGGGCAACCACGCCGGTCGAACTCGCTGCGGGTGGCGCGCTGTACAACTCATTGCGGGTGCGGACCTATACCGACGAACGGGCCATAGCGTCTATTGTGGACAGACTGGCGGCCGACGGGCTGCACGTCGAACGGTGGTTCCCCAAGGCCGGACTGGCTGGGCGGGTGGTCGACCTGCGGGTACTAGTGGTGGCCGGCCGGGCTACCCACGTGGTCGTCCGATCCAGCCGCACGCCAATGACCAACCTGCACCTCGGCAACGGCCGCGGCGACCTCGCCCAGTTGCGCACCGCTGCCGGCGAGCGGGCATACCGCTCGGCCCTCGATACCGCCTGCCAGGCGGCGTCCTGCTTTCCGGGCTCGGTCCAGGTCGCGGTGGATCTGATGTTCGGGCCGGGCTGGGCTCGGCACGCGGTCGCGGAGGTCAACGCGTTCGGCGACCTGTTGCCCGGCGTGCTGTCGGCGCAGGGCAGGGACACGTACACCGAGCAGCTCGTCGCGCTGCGCACGTTCGCGCCGGGGGTGGCATGCGCGACATGAACGCCATCGTCGGCGATCACGATCTGCTGTTCGTCACGCTCGACACGCTCCGCTACGACGTGGCGGCCGGACTGCTGGCCGCCGGGCGGACGCCCAACCTTGCCCGCGCGCTCCAGGGCGGTGTCTGGGAGCGCCGACACGCGCCGGCCAGCTTCACCTATGCGGCGCATCACGCGTTCTTCGCCGGATTCCTGCCGACGCCGACGACTCCAGGCCCGCACCCGAGGCTGTTCGCGGCGGAGTTTCCCGGCAGCGAGACGGCCGCCACGGGTACCTGGACGTTCGCCGAGGCCGACCTCGTCACGGGGTTGCGCGCCGCCGGCTACCACACGGTGTGCGTCGGAGGCGTGGGTTTCTTCGATCACCGGTCCGCGCTGGGCAGCGTGCTGCCGTCACTGTTCGCGGAGAGCCATTGGCGGCCCGAGTACGGCGTCACGAACCCGGCATGCTTCGAGGAACAGCTCGGGTGCGTGGCTGCGATCGTGCCGGCGGTACCGGCCGACCGCCGGATGTTCCTCTTCGTGAACGTCGCCGCCATGCACCAGCCGAACCGGCACTACCTGCCCCGGGCGGCCGCGGACTGTCTGGAGAGCCACGCGGCGGCGCTGGAGTACGTCGACCGGCACATCGCGCGGCTCTTCGCGCTCGCGACCGTTCGGGGCCGGCCGTGCTTCGCGATCGTCTGCTCCGACCACGGGACAGCGTATGGCGAGGACGGACATGTCGGCCACCGGGTGGGCCACGAGGTGGTGTGGACGGTGCCATACGCGGACTTCGTCCTGCGTCCGGGACGGTGGTGAGGCATGGACCTCCACGGCTCGCCATACCAGGGATACCTGTACGCGTACCCGCACAAGACGGCGTACCGACCGCTACGGCCCCGGCCACCGCTGACCGACGTGTGGGCCGGCGAACAGACCGGTGCGCTGTTCCTCTACCTGCACGTGCCGTTCTGTGAGATGCGTTGTGGGTTCTGCAACCTGTTCACCCGTGCCCGCCCACCCGCCGAGCAGGTTCGGGCGTACCTGGCCCAGCTACGCCGCCAAGCCGGCCGGGTCGGGGCGGCACTCGGTCCGGCGGCCCGGTTCGCGCGGGGCGCCATCGGCGGCGGGACCCCGACCTATCTGACCGCGGCCGAACTGCACGCGCTGTTCGATGTCGTCGACGGGATGGCAGGCCGCCCGTTGCCGGTGTCCGTGGAGACCTCGCCAGCTACCGCGACCGCGGACCGGATCGCGGTACTGGTCGAGCGCGGCGCGAGCCGGATCAGCATCGGCGTGCAGAGCTTCCTCGACGTCGAAGCGCACGCCGCTGGACGGCCGCAGCGGCGGGTCGACGTCGATCGGGCGCTGGCGGTGCTGCGCGACCTGCGCGCACCCGCGGTCAACATCGACCTCATCTACGGCATCCCGGGGCAGACCCCGCGTAGCTGGGAGGTGTCGCTGGCCGCCGCGCTGTCGTGGGCTCCCGAGGAGCTGTACCTCTACCCGCTCTACGTCCGGCCGCTGACCGGGCTCGCCCGTCGTCCGTCTACTGTCGACGACGAGTGGGACGGGCAGCGGCTGTCGCTCTACCGGCAGGCGCGGGACCGGCTGCGGGCGGCCGGCTACCGCCAGCTGTCGATGCGACACTTCCGCCGGCCGTCACCATCCGATGTAGACGATGGCGACTACTGCTGCCAGGACGACGGGATGGTCGGTCTCGGCTGCGGTGCCCGCTCGTACACCCGGAACCTGCACTACTCGTTCGACTACGCGGTCGGCATCCGCGGGGTTCGCGGCATCATCGACGACTACCTGAAACGGCCGGTGGAGGATTTCGAGTTCGCCGAGGTCGGTTTCTGGTTGGACGGTACCGAGCAGCGGCGGCGATGGCTGGTGAAGACGCTGCTGCGTACAGAAGGCACCGACGTCGCCGGTTATGCCGAGCGCTTCGGCACCGCCTTGCTCGACGACTTCCCGCAGCTGGCGACCCTGGGCGATGAGGGCTGGCTGTCCATTGTGGAAGGTCGGCTCGTGCTGACCGACGCCGGGCTCGAGCGGTCCGACGCCGTTGGACCGTGGCTGGTGTCCGGCCCGGTCCGCACGGCGATGGCGGAGTACGTGCCGCGATGAGGCTCTCGATTCTCTACCGGGGGCCGTTGGCCAGTTGCAACTACGACTGCCCGTACTGCCCGTTCGCCAAGCGCCGGGACAGCCGGGTCGAGCTCGCGGCGGACCGGGCGGCGCTGGCCCGGTTCGTCGAGTGGGTCGAGGCCGACCGACAGGACCGCCTCGGCCTGCTCTTCACGCCGTGGGGCGAGGCGCTGACCCGGTCGTGGTACCGCGCCGCGCTGGTCCGTCTGTCCCATATGGACCATGTCGACCGGGTCGCCATCCAGACCAACCTGGCGTGCCGGTTGGACTGGCTGGCCGGTGCCGATCTGCGGACGCTGGCGCTGTGGGCGACCTACCATCCGGGCCAGGTACGCCGGCAGACCTTCCTCGGCCGCTGCGCCACGCTGCTCCGCCTGGGCGTGCGGTTCTCGGTCGGCATCGTCGGGCTGCCCGAGCACCTCGCCGAGGCGGTGACGGTGCGCGCCGCTCTGCCGCCGGACGTCTACCTCTGGGTCAACGCGGCGGACGGGTACGCGTACCGCGCCGACGAGCAGGCGGCCTGGACCGCGATCGACCCGCTGTTCGGTTACAGCGTCCGACCGCACGCCTCGTTCGGCCGCGAGTGCCGCGCCGGCGAGACCGTGGTATCCGTCCGGGGCGACGGCAGTGTCCAGCGGTGCCACTTCATCGCCGAGCCGCTCGGCAACCTGTACGACGGCTCGTTTCGGGCGGCCTTGCGGGCTCGGCCGTGCACCAACGCCACGTGCGACTGCCACATCGGTTACGTGCATCTGAAGACCCTGCCGCTGTACGACGTGTTCGCCGGCGGCGTGCTGGAACGCATCCCGGCGGTCAGGTCTGGATCGTGGGCGCGTACTCCTCCGCGGTGAGCCCGAACGTCCACGCCACGGCCTCCCGCGCGCTGCGCATCCGCGGCGGCACGCGCAGCCAGTACGTGCGCCGGCTGCCATCCGGCTCCGGGGTGGCGTTGCGCACCTCGACCATGCACAGCGGCTCGTCGTCGGGGATCGGGACCCGCCACAACACGCCGTACTCGTCGCGCTGCACCGCCACCGCGGCGGACTCGCGCAGGTAGCGCTCGTACCCGTAGTGCTCGAGCATGACCCGGCGCAGCTCGGCGTTGGTCTCGCCGTGAATCCGCGCGGCGGTGAGCGTGTCGAGCTGGGTCACGAAGTCCGCCGGGATGGGCATGCCACGCCAGGCATGCACCGCATACCCGTCCGGATACCCCAGCGCCGGGCCGTCTCCGCTGTGCAGCCGGCCCAGGTTGTCCCGGAGCAGCCGGGCCGGCCGCTCGCTGAGCACGACCACCCGTTCGTACGGCCACCACCAGCCGGCGGCCTGCGCAACCCCGGCCAGCCCGGTCAGTTCACCGGCGGTGTCGAACGCGGCAAGCCACGCGGCGTCATGCTGCCCGTAGACCGCGTCCAGCAGCGCCGACCGCGCCGCCACCGGCAGATCCGTGCCGAGCTGCGTACGCAACGGGACGACGACGCGCCCGACGATCAGCTGCCATGGCCGCTGCCCGGTCTGCGCCCAGTGGGCCGCCCATCCGGACGGGCCGAGGCGATCGGCGATCCGGCTCCGAGCCGTGGCCCACGGCCGCGTCCGCACCTGGGTTCGTACGGACCGCCCGCGATCGGTCGCGCCGGCCGCCGCCACCGCGCCGGCATGCGGTGAGCCGCACCATTCGATCCGTTCGGGTGCGGTCAGACCCGCCAGGGCGTAGGCCTTCCCGACTGCCGCCTCGGCTTCGGCGCGATCGGCGGCTCCGGTGACGAGCCCGACCCCGAGCCAGTCGGTCATCCGGCCAGCTCAGTCCGCGACCGGTCGCCAGGCACCCGGCACGTACTCCCGCTGGCGGATGACCTGGTAGTGGCCGGCGGGGACGCCGATCGGGCCGTGTTCCTCGTGACTCAACCGCCCGTGGCCCCGGACGATCAGGAACAGCACCTCCGGCTGGTCCGGCAGCGTCCACGTGGTGACATCGGGGCCAGTGACGACGTGGGCGTGACCGGTGGCCTCGCCGGTGGCCAGGACCAGGCCACGGGTCCGGCCCGGCGGGGCAGGCACGAGGCCGTCCGGCAGCTCGGAGGGATCGATCGGCCGCAGCAACACGTCACCCTGGCGGAACATGCCCCGCACAGTAACGTCAGGATGCGACATCGATGAAATGCTCTACGATGGGTGGGCCGGCGAAGAATGGCCCGATGTGTCCTCTCCAGACAGTGAACCGATCTGTTCCGCGGAAGTTGTCCAGGTGAGCCTCGACCGAGTCCCACTCGACGAGCAGGACGAACCGCGAGGGCGACTCGACCCCGCGGGTCAGCCGTACCGAGCGGCAGCCCGGGGTCGTGACGAGCGTCTCGACCGCCTCGCGGTACGCCTTCGTGAACTCGTCCTCCTGCCCGGCCAGGACGTCGATCAGCGCCACCTCCAGCACCATGTGCCACAGGCTACGGGTCGCCCGAATCACCAAAAAGGCCACCCGGCCTCGCCCACAACGGCGGGATGACGGAGAATACTGGTCCGAGGAGGGGAGTATTCCCTCGCGACGGTGTCGTCAGCACGGTTGCGCCGGGCTACCGGCCACGACCCGGCACCGCCGGTCCGCCCACCATTGGGGCTGACGGGAGAGACCTCCGCCAGTCACTGCTACGTGCCTGCCGGAGGACCGCTGCGATGGATGTTTCCACCACCACTTGGATCGTGACCCTGGTCGCCCTCGGCGTACTGCTGCTGGGCGACCTGTTCGTGATAGGGCGACGCCCGCACGAGCCTTCGATGAAGGAGTCGTTCGCCTGGGTCGCGTTCTACGTCGGTCTCGCGGTCCTCTTCGGTGGTTGGATCTTCGTCGGCTACGGCGCCGGGCCATCGGCCCAGTTCTTCACCGGCTGGATAACCGAGTACAGCCTGTCGGTGGACAACCTGTTCGTCTTCGTGATCATCATGAGCCGTTTCGCGGTACCGCGGCAGAACCAGCAGAAGGTCCTGCTCATCGGTATCGCGATAGCGCTGGTGATGCGCGGCGCGTTCATCGCCGCGGGGGCCGCGCTGGTGCGCGAGTTCGACTGGGTGTTCTACATCTTCGGCGCGTTCCTCGTGTACACGGCTGTCCGGCTCGCCATGCACGGCGAGACCGACGCGGGCGACTTCAAGGAGAACGTGCTGATCCGGTGGAGCCGGCGGGCGCTACCGATGTCGCGCTCGTACGACGGTGGCAAGCTGACCACCACTGTGGACGGTCGACGGCTGTTCACGCCGATGCTCATCGTGATGATCGCGATCGGTACCACCGACCTCATCTTCGCGCTCGACTCGATACCGGCCATCTTCGGCATCACGTCCGAGCCGTACCTGGTCTTCACCGCGAACGTGTTCGCCCTCATGGGTCTGCGCCAGCTCTACTTCCTGCTCGGCGGGTTGCTCGACCGGCTGGTGTACCTGTCGGTCGGCTTGGCCCTGGTGCTCGGTTTCATCGGCGTGAAGCTCGTCCTGGATGCCCTGCACGGCAACAACCTGCCGTTCGTCAACAGTGGACAGCCGGTGACCTGGGCGCCCGAGATCCCGATCTGGCTCTCGCT
>Ga0075429_100005418_pt1 | contig 10986 bp, 10 predicted proteins | sample RhiMetdeltSRZDD3_FD_75295 | JGI IMG/M metagenome (GOLD analysis project Ga0075429, IMG submission 75295) | Populus rhizosphere microbial communities from Tennessee, USA - Rhizosphere MetaG P. deltoides SRZDD3 | ecosystem: Host-associated > Plants > Roots > Rhizosphere > Soil | place: USA...
GCCCCGGCCAGTCCGGGCACGGCCTGCGCGGTGGCCCGCACGGCCGTCGTCTGTTCGAAACCCTCTGCGGAGTACGCGACGGCGCCGCGATCGGTCGCGGAGCCCGCGCAGCCGACCTGGAGACCCAGCACGAACTGCCGGGCCTCGAGCCAGGCGCCCAGCTGGCCGGATACGGCCAGAGCCTGGGCCGCGAGCCCGGTCGAGTTGGCGTTCGGGACGCCGGCGTCGGTGAACGAGCCGTCCGCCGCCTGGATGCCGACGAGCCACCGGACCGCCGACGCGGCGACCAGTGGCCGGCCCGCCACGAGCAGGGCCTGGACGGCGAGCGCGGTCGCGTCGGCCTGGCTCGTACACGTCGGTTGCTCGAACAGCAGCGGGAAGCCGCCATCCGCACACTGGCTGCCGGCCAGGTACGTGGCCGCCATCGCCGGAGCCCCACCGGCCCGGCCGAGCGCGAGGATCGCAAACGACTGGCTGAACGCGTTGCTGAAGTCGCCGAAGTCGGACCGGTCGGTGAACCGGCCGGACGGCGCCTGGAGCTCCCGGAGCCGGGCGAGCAGGTCGACGCCGCCGAACGAACCCGGGTCCAGGCCCCGCACCTCGGCCGCGAGGGCAAGCTTGGCGGTGGCGCCGGCGTACGACTCGGAACCGCCGCCACCGGTGTACCCGTTGAGGATCTCGGGTCGGGCGAGCCAGGCGGTGGCCCGGGCCGCGTACGCGTCGGACGTCCTGGCGGCCGCGAACGCGAGTACGCCGTCGATCGTCAACCCCTGGTCGGGGAAGGACTGGTCGCCGAAGACGACCTCGAAGTGCTCGCCGTCGACCATCTGCCGGGCCAGCCATCCGGCGGCCGCATCGACGCGGTTGAAGGTGGGGGCCGCCCCGGCGGGTACGGCGAACACGAGGGAGAGCGCGACGACCGCCAGCACGGTGCTGATGCGGTGCCGGTAGAGGCGGACGACCATCGGGCGGCGCCTTTCCGGCCCTGATGGTCGAGACACCCGGCCGGGAGGGCCGGGAGGCTCCGACCCGTGGGCCACGACGGGTGGTGGGAACCGAGGTGAGTCGACAGGTACTCGGGCTCACGGCGCGCTCATCGCGCACCGCCTACCGTTGCGGGCCAGCGCCGGACTTCGACCGGACTTCCCCCATCAACACACGGCTATGAATATGTAGCGCACAGTGTGCCCGCCCGTGGTCGCCACGTCAAATGCTCGCGCCCCCGGCGTGGTACGCCAGTAGTCGCGCCAGCAGGGACTTCAGCTGGTCCCGCTCCTCCGGTGAGAGGGGGGCCAGCAGGTCGTCCTGGATCTGTCCCACCCGCTTCTCCAGCCGCTTGAGCTGGGCGCGTCCGCCGGCGGTCAGCGTGATCACGTTGCGCCGCCGGTCGGCGGGATCAGGCGTGCGCCGGACATACCCCGTGTCGACGAGTCCGTTGATCGTCGCGACCATGTCGCTCAGGTGGATCCCGCTGCGCCGGCCGAGCGCCGCCTGGCTCATCGGGCCGACGTCGCGCAGCGCCGCCAGGATCCGGTAGTGGTACCGGTGCGCGCCGATCGTGCCGAGCCCCGCGGAGACTAGCCGGTGGGCGTGCATGGCGGTCTGCGTCAGCAACCAGCTGGGCAGCTCGCTCACGATCGCCGGGAGGTTGCTGACCGGCGGCTTCCGCATGTGTCCACGGTAACAGGTCGTTGGCGGGGCTAACGGTCGGCCTTTTCGTTTAGCATACTAACGTTAGACGCCCTAACGTTTGGAGGACCGATGACCGCCCCGACCTTCACCCCGCAGATGCTCGGCCAGGCGGAGAACACGCTCCGCGCACTCATGACCCGGTTCCTGGCCGGCACCGGCCTCACGTACCACACCTGGGTCCTGCTCAACGCGACGGCGATCAGCGGGGGCGAGGTGGACCGCGGCTGGCTGACGTCGGTCGCGATCAACGCCCTCAAAATCGACGAAGCGGCGGTGGACGCCGCGATCGCGATGCTGTCCGGCGCGCAGCTGGTGGCCACACCATCCGGGCACGTCCGGCTCACCGAGACCGGAAGCCAGCTGTATCAGCGGATTCGAGAGGTGATGGCCCCGGCGACCGCTCGCCTCATGCGGGATCTCCCCGAAGAAGACCTCGCGGCCGCGGCCCGCGTGCTGACCGCCATCACGGACCGCGCCAACGAGATCCTCACCGACCAGAGAAGCCGTTGAGCCTCCTATGTCCGACCGGAATAGTTGCTGCGCTACTCGAAGCGGGTGCTGTCGTGGCGGGTCGCGACATTCATGATCGGCAGCGCGATCAAGGAGACCGCGAACGCGGCCAGCACACCGATGCCGAGGCCGACGAAGAAGCTACCGGCCGGCCACACCCATTGGCTGGGCGGGAGGGTAGCGTATGTCGTCAGCATCGCGAGGCCAGCCCCACCGAGCACGGTTGCCACCAAGGGAACCCCGGTCTCCAGCAGGACGATGCGCCGCAGTTCGCCGAGCCGTACGCCGGAGGCCCGCAGCAACGCGAACGGGCGCCGGCGTTCAGCCACACCATTGATGGCCGATACGGTCAGGCTGCACGCCGCGACGAGCAGAATGAACACCATCGCGGAGGGCATGAGGTTGTCCGCGCTGACGACGTTCACAGCAAGCCCCGCGGGCAGGTCGTCGCCGGTCTTGCTGCGTGAGTTCGGCACGCTGACCGCGGCGAGGGTCCGGATCCTTTCCTGGGCGGCCAGCGTGCCGTCGGTAGGGATGAAGAGCGTCTGGATGGGGAGCTGCTCGGTGGCCGGGTCGGGCTCGGTGAAACCTCTCGGGCCGAAGATGTGCTCTGCCGAGGTAGCCCCGGGGTAGGGCAGGAAGAACATGTCCCTGACACGTCGGCCCGATGGGCTGTCATAGCCGTCCGGGTTGGTCGGCAGCGGACAGTCCACATCGGACACCCGGGCCAGATCGGCGCAGGCGACAACGATCTGGTGTCCGGGGGCCAGCCGCGCCACCACCACGCCGTCGGACATGAGCGCGGCGAATGAGGCTTGCGGTGCGCCTTGCACGTGTACCGCGACCACGCCGGGATCCAGCACCGAATGAACCTCGTGGTGGGTTGCCCGTTCGTGCGCGGCGTTGAGGCCGATCAAGGTGGCCACGAACATCGCCAGCGCCGCGCCGCTGACCGCACGGAAGGTGCTATAGGGATCAGCCGCGATCCGCCGGGCCACGATCAGCGTGGTGGCGCTCCCGCTCAACCGGGCCAGGCCCCGGCTCACCCACATGCAGGCCCATGAGCCGGAGAGGAACAGTCCCACCACAATGGACAGTGGAGACAGGATGGCAGCATAGAACCTTACCATGTCGCTGTCGATGAACGCCGGGTCGTTCTGTACCTTCCTGGTGAACCAGAAGCCCAGGATCCCGGCGGCCAGCGGCAGGAGCCGCCAGGCCTTCGGCGGCCGGCGCCGCATCCGCTGGCGCACGTTGAGCGGTGTGATCTGCACCGGGTGCAGGCTCGCGAGGGTGGTGATACCGGCGAGCGTCGGAACCGCCAGCAGCACTAGCACGAGCTGCGCCGTAGGCACCCGAAGGTCGCCCGGGAAGATCGGAATGCCGTGTCCCAGCGTGATGAAGCTGGCCAGAACCGGCCGGATCGCGAGAAACACCGACCAGCCCAGGAGCGCCCCGACGATCGCCGCACCGACGGTCTCGGTCGAGGCGAAAGTCGCGGTCTGCAACCGGGTCGCCCCGGCCAGCCGGACCGCGGCGAACCGCAGATCGCGGCGCGCGCCGCCGATCCGGGTGACCATGAAGATGAACACGACAACCGGCCCGATGACCACCATGGCCAGCATGCCGAAGAAGACTCCCCATAGCTGGTAGAAGTCGAGGCGGTCGCCCGGTTGCTCGATGCCGTGGATCTCGTACGCGCCGTAGGTATCGCGCATCTCCCGCGGAGTCTTGCCAACGATGCCCACCAGCTCCGCCGGAGCGATCAGCCCTTCGGGTCCGATGGTGCCGACGATCCGACCAGGGAACCGGTTGCGCAACTGGTCGTCCGGTACGGTCCGCATCAACTCGGCGAGCGCGGGTGACACGACCACCTCACCCGGACCGGGCAACCGCTCGACGCCGGGCGGCACCGGCGGTCGCGGCCCCAGTGCGGCCGCATGCACGCGGATGATGTCCTGGCCCGCGTACCGGTCGGTGACGGCCAGCCAGAGCGCCGGATCCGGTGCGGTGGCCGGGCTGGCGGCATTGGTGCGATGCCAGGCCAAGCGGTCGATGTGGCTCTGCATCACCGGCAAGGCGGTCAAGGTAAGCAGGAGCAATACCACGCCGATCGCGATGCCGACCGCCATCAACACCATCCGCGCGATGCTCTCCCGGCCGCCCGCGAGAGCCATCCGGATCCCCAGCATGATGTTCATGACACGACCGCTGGGTGCACGATCCGTCCATCCCGGACGGTGACCTGGCGGCCGGCGTACGCCGCGACCCGGGCCTCGTGGGTGACCAGGATGACGCCGGCCTGTTCGGCCCGGGCCGTGTCGACGAGCAACTCCATGACCTCGTCGGCGGCGACCGAGTCGAGCGAACCGGTGGGTTCGTCGGCGAACACCAGGCGCGGGCCGGAGATCAGCGCGCGGGCGATCGCGACCCGCTGTCCCTGACCACCGGAGATTTCGCCCGGTAGTCGTGATCCCAGACCGTCCAGCCCTAGCCGCGGCAGCCAGTTCGAGGCCGCGGCCATCGCCGCCCGTCGTCGCTGGCCAGCGAGCAGCAGCGGCAGCCCGATGTTCTCCAGCACGGGCAGCTCAGGCACCAACTGGCCGAACTGGAAGACGAAGCCGAACGACGTACGTCGTAACTGGCTGCGCTGCCGATCGGGCAACCGGTCGATTCGACGGCCGTCGAAGACCACCTCGCCGGAGTCCGGCGTGAGGATGCCCGCCAGGCAGTGCAGCAGCGTGGATTTGCCGGAGCCGCTGGGCCCCATCACGGCGAGCACCTCGCCCGCATGGATCGACAGGTCCGCCCCGCGCAGCGCCGGGGTCAGCCCGAAGCTCTTGTGCAGCCCCCGGCCGACCAGCAGGGGAGTTTCCGTGTTCATAGCTGCATCTCCGCGGCCAGAGTGTCCAGGCGTCCGGACGCATGGTCGATCCAGCGCAGGTCCGCCTCGATGTGGAAGAGCTGATAGTCGATGAGGAGGCTGTCCCGCAGGGATGCGGTGCGGCGTCCCGCGGTGAGCTCGCGCATCACCGTCAGGTGCGCCTGGCGCTGCGCCTCCAGGTACGTCTCCGCGGGCCGGCCCGATAGCAAGGCCAGTACCACCTTTTGAAACAGCACGGTCTGGAGCTGAGGTTGCGGCTCCTCAGGCTCGGATAACCAGCGCTCCAAGTCCGTCACCCCTTCCGCGGTGATCGAATAGCGTTTGCGGTCCGGGCCCGCGCCAGCCTCGACGCCGACGATCGTGACGAGGCCGTCCCGTTGCAGCTGCGCGAGAGTCCGGTACACCTGGCCGAAGCGCACCGGCCGGAGGGCGCCGAACCTGCGGTCGTAGGACTGCTTGAGGTCGTAACCGTGGCGGTCAGCCTCGTGGAGGAGTCCGAGTAACGCGTACGAGACGGTCATGGAGTGGGACTATACCCAACAGGTATACCCGATGGGAAGACATGTGGGCCGCCAGGAATCTAGTCGTGGTCCTCCCCAGCGGAAATCGCCATGCGGGCCCGTTCCGCGAGGACTGCGGCCTGGTCGCGACCTGGCCGGTGCCCGGTCTCGGTCTGGATGCGCACCGCCTCGTTGGCCAGGTCGTACGCCGCCTTCGGCTCGCCCGTGTCGAGACGAGTCTCGGCGAGCACGGTCAGCGCCCGCCCCTCGAGCATCCGGTACCCCTCGTCGCGGGAGACGCTGAGCGCCTGCTCGGCGAGGTCGTTCGCCACCTCCGGCCAGTCGACCCGGCGGTGCGCGCTGGACAACCGGATGAGCGAGTCGACCTCCTGGTAACGCTCGCCGGCCTGTCGCGCGAGCGCGGCGGCCCGTGCGTACCCCTCGATCGCCCGTGCCTGGTCGCCACCACGCTCGTCGATGCTGGCCAGCGCGGCCTGGGCCGCTGCTTCCAGCCCGTAATGGGCGAACTCCTGGGCGGCCGCGAGCGCGGCCTCGGCCAGCCCCCGCGCCTCGGTGAGATTGCCGAGGTCGCGGTGGACCTCGCTCAGGCTGCACCGGGTGAAGCCCAGGAAGTAGTCTTCGCCGACCTCGCTGAGCACGTCGAGCGCACCGGTCAGCGTCTCGAGCGCGTCGTCGAGCCGGCCCAGAGCGTGGTAGATGACGCCGAGGTTGTTCTCGGCTCGCGCCGCGGCCGGGAGGGCACCCAATCGCCGGCAGATCGCGGCGGCCTCGGCGTGGTGGTCGGCGGCCAGTTCCAGCCGTCCGAGGCTCTCGTAGACGTTGCCGAGGGCGTCGAGCGCGGCCGACTCGCCCGCCGGGCGCCCCAGCCGCCGCTGCATCGTCAACGCCCGGGACAGGTAGTCGGCCGCGGCGGTGAGCTGGCCCATTGTCTGGTACGTGATGCCGGTGTTGCCGAGCGCCGCGGCTTCCCCCTCGGCCCACCCGGCCTGTCGGGCGTGGTCCACCGCCCGGCCGTAGGCGGCGACGGCGGCCTCACCGTGGCCACGCATGAAGTGCAGCCCGGCGATGCCGAGATGGCTGGCGGCGATGGCCGCCTGGGCACCATCCGCCTCGGCGGCGGCCAAGCCGGCCTCGGCGACGGTCTGCCAGTCCACAGTGGACGCTCGGGCGACGAGGTACCCCCGCAACGCGTCGGCGAGCCGCCAGGCGACCTGCCGTGGGCCGGCGTGGGCGCTGCGTACGACCGTGGCCACGAGGTTCGCCCGCTCGGCGTCGATCCAGGCCGCCGCCTCGGCGGCATCGGCGAAGTGGTCCGGACCCGGGTCCGGGTACGGGAGCCGGATCGTCTGCGGGTACGACGAGATGGCGGCGGCGTCGACGCGGCGCAGGTAGTACGCGTAGAGCCGGTCGCGCGCGGCGTCTCTCGAGTCCTCCGGCTCCTCCGCGACCAGCCGTTCGGCGACGTACTGCCGCACCAGGTCGTGCAGCGCGTACCGGCCGGATGCGTGTTCGTCGACGAGATGGGCGGCCGTGAGCCGGTCGAGCCACGTGCCGGCCTCGGCGTGCTCGATGCCGGCCAGAGCAGCGACTGCCGGTGCGGTGGCGTCGGGGCCGGGTACGAGGCCGAGCAGCCGGAACAGCCGGCGCGCGAGGTCCGGCAGAGCGGAGTAGGAATGGTCGAACGTGGCTCGGACACCACCGTCGTCGGTCTGCAGGCCGTCGAGCCGGTTCTCCCGCAGCTGGCGGACGTACTCGGCGATGCCAAGCTGCGGGCGGGCGGCCAGGTTGGCCGCGGCGATGCGCAGGGCGAGCGGCAGGTTCCCGCACAGCGTGGCCAGCTCGGCCGCGGCCTCCGGCTCGGCGCCGACCCGCGTCGCACCGACCAGCCGGGCCAGCAGCGCGTGTGCCTCCTCGCCGGTGAGGACGTCAAGCTTCAGCGGTACGGCGCCGTTGCGCGCGACCAGCCCGCCGAGCTGGTCGCGGCTGGTGACGACGGCGACGCAGCCGGGGCCGCCGGGCAGCAGTGGCCGGACCTGGTCCGGGTCGCTGGCGTTGTCGAGCAGTACCAGGACCCGCTGGTCGGCCAGCAGGCTGCGGTACAGCGCGCTGGCTCCCTCCACATCGGACGGTACGTGTTCGGCCGGCACCCCCAGCGCCCGCAGGAAATGGGTCAGTGGCTCGATCGGCGGTACCGGTGGCTCGGTGGCGTAGCCGCGGAGGTTGGCGTACAGCTGCCCGTCGGCGAACCGGCCACGGACCCGGTGCGCCCAGTGCACCGCCAGGGCGGTCTTTCCCACCCCGGCGCCGCCCGCGATGGCCGAGATGACGACCGCGGTCGCGCTCTGTTCGCCGTCGACCGGAAGCAGTGCGTCCAGGCGACCGAGCTCACCCACCCGTCCGGTGAAGGCCCGTACGTCAGCCGGCAGCTGCGCCGGAACGAGCCGCGGCACTCGTGGCCCCGTACCCGGATGCACACCGGTGAGGATCATCTGGTGGAGCTCGCGCAGGTCCCGGTCGGGTTCCAGGCCGAGCTCGGCCACGAGCGACCGCCGCGCGCTGTGGTACGCGGCCAGCGCCTCGGCCCGGCGACCACACCGATGCAGGGCCAGCATCAGGCTGTGCCACAGCCGCTCGCGCAGCGGGTACTCACCGGTCAGCCGGTGCAGCTCGTCCACGACCTCCCCGTGGCGGCCCAGCTCCAACATCGCGGCCATCCGGTCCTCGATCGCCGCCAGCCGTACCCGCTCCAGATTGGCCGCCCATCCGGCCAGCGACGGCGTCTCCGGGACGTCGGCGAGCACCGGGCCGCGCCAGAGCGCAAGCGCCTGCGCGAGCTGCTCGGCGGCGGCCCGCGGCTGACGATTGCCGAGCGCGTCCCGGGCCGAGGCGATCAGCCGCTCGAACACCGCGACGTCGATGTCGTCCGGGTCCAGCACCAGCTCGTAACCACGGTCGCGGGTGACCAGCACGCCGTCGTCGAGCAGCCGCCGCAGCCGCATCACGTACGCCTGCACGGTGTTCACCGCGGTGCGCGGTGGCTGCTCGCCCCACAGCTCCTCCACGAGCGCCTGCGTGGCCACCGTACGGCCGGACTCGGTCAGCAACACCGCCAGCACCACCCGCTGCTGTTCGGCCGGCGGGGTGGTCCAACCCTTGCCCGTGCGTACCTGCAACGGACCCAGCATCCGGAACCGCATGCCCCTGCTCCTCCCCGTTCCGCCACAACCAGTTCGGTGCACTCCCGCCTATGGATTGCCCAGTCGCGCGAGGACGGCGGCGCAGTGCGCGAACTCGTCCTCGGTGTCGACCCTGGTCAGCAACAGCTTCGAGACGCCGAGGGCGACATAGCAGTCCAGGTACCCGGCGACCCGCTCGTAGCTTCCGACCAGCAGGGGCGCCCCCGTACGGCCGGTGCCGTACGGACCCGTCCGCCAGAGCCGCCGCCCACGCCTGCTCGTCCGTCTCGCGCGCCACCAGCCCGACGCGGATGCCGATGTCCCGCCCGCGTCCACGAGCTCCCGCAGCTCGGAGTCCAGCGCGTCGTGCCAGAACTCCGTACCCGTCAGCGTGCCGGCGTCCAGAAGAACGGTGTTGACGTCGGCGGGGCCGTCGTCGACCCGGCACACCACGAACGAGCCGCCGGTCCGGGGCGCGGCACCGAACCGCCACGAGAACGGGGCGAGGAACACGTACCGCCGGCCGGGCGAGCTCACGAGCGGCAGCCTATCGCCGCGAACACCGTGCCGGACCGGGTCGCCGGCCGCTGGACGTCACGCCTCGTCAGTCGCCGGCGGATAGGGAGCGTCCGGGAGGCCGATGGCACGCCGGATATCGGCCAGCGCGCCGCCGAGGCGGACAAGCGCGGTCGGCCCGAGATGACTGTCGAGGGCCAGGATCAGCAGATAATGGGCGAAAAGATCGAACTCGTCGCCGGTCAGGTCGAGCATCCGGAGGTACTCCGTCACCTCCTGGGACCACCGCTCGTCCGTCGAGTCCTGGAGCAGCAGCCGCAGCGCGTTGGCCCGCAGCCGACCCATCCGCTGCGGCCACGAGCGACCTGTCGCCATCAGCTTCGCGCGGAGCCGCGGATCCTCTGTCACGACGTGACAGAACTCGTCCGCCAGCAGTGTCAACAGGATCGCCAGCAATTCGTACTCACCCAGAGCGGTAACACTAGAATTCGCGCTGATGACCAGCACAGAATAGTCCGAGTGATACCCGGTATCAAGATTATCTTATCTATCCGTGTCCCGAATGAGCTGCCGGCGGCGCCGGGATTCGATATCGGCCGGCGCGATGTCGGGCAGGGCGGGCAGGGACTCGATGATCATCTGTCCCAGCAGGGGCGATGTCGACCGGGGACGAGTCTGCTGGCAGCCATCACCGGAGTATGCGTAGGCCGATTTCTTGTCCAAAAACTGTGACAGTTGCCAATACCAGTTGCCACGGTACACAGACCTATTTCGAGTCGGACCATTCCGGTCCCGCAGTGCTGTCTCTTTTCGCGCGGCGCGGTCAGGCGAGGTGCTCGCGCAGCGCGTCCAGCGAGCTGTCCCAGTCGCGGGCGAGGGCGGCCAGGAACTGCTGGGCCACCCTCATCGGGGCGGACTGCAGCCGGTACCGCACCCGCCGCCGCTCCCCCGCCTCCGGCGCCACCAGGCCGGCGTCGGTGAGCACCGCCAGGTGTTTGGCGATGGCTTGCCGGGTGATCGGCAGCTGGGCCGCCAGGTCGGTGGCGGTCGCCGGGCCGCCGGCCGCGAGCGCGGCGAGGATACCTCGCCGGCTCGGGTCGGCCAGAGCGGTGAAAACCTCCTGGGCAATCGCCTCGATATCGGTCACCTCGGTGTCAGGCGGAGGCGAGGTATTCAACCAGCTCGCCCAGCTCGCTGGCCCAGCCCTCGACATTGCCGCCGTACGCCTTGGCGTATTCGTCGCCGGTCAGCTGCGCGAAGCCGGTCTCCACCACCGTCAGGCGGGTGCCGGAACCGGCCGGTTCGAGCGTGAACTCCACGTACGTCCGGCGCGGGTCGTCGGCTGGCAGGCCGTTCAGGCTCCACGTGAACCCGAACACGTGCGGCTCCTCGACCCGCTCGATCCGCATGTTGGCCTCGTCGCCGCTCGGCCAGGCCATCCACAGGGTGCCGCCCGGCCGCAGGTCGATCGTCGCCTTGTTGCCGAACCAGCTGGCGAGCCCCTCGGCGGTGGTGAGCGCCTGCCACACGCGCGCCGGCGGCTGTCCGATCTCCATGGTCCGCTCGATCTTGTCCGGGAATCCCATCGCTTGCCTCCATATATAGCAACCACTCGGTTGCACTGAGATTATCGCAACCGGGTGGTTGCGTCAACACCGCGGTGCCACGATCAGCCCGTGGTCGAGGC
>Ga0075429_100005419_pt1 | contig 10985 bp, 13 predicted proteins | sample RhiMetdeltSRZDD3_FD_75295 | JGI IMG/M metagenome (GOLD analysis project Ga0075429, IMG submission 75295) | Populus rhizosphere microbial communities from Tennessee, USA - Rhizosphere MetaG P. deltoides SRZDD3 | ecosystem: Host-associated > Plants > Roots > Rhizosphere > Soil | place: USA...
TTGCCAATGCCGTTGGTCCCGCCTGTCACGAGACAGATTTTGCCGTTCATATTATCTTTCAACATCTCACTCCTTAACTGCCACTGGTTTCTATGAAACGGACTGGGATAACGGCAGGCGCAGTGACTTATCAAGTTCAGCCTGATGTACAGTGAGGACGACTTTTCCCTGGGCGTGTCCTTCTTCAAGATACCGGAAAGCTCCGGCAAACTCACTCAAGGAGTAGCGCCTATCTATCCTGGGTATTACTTTGCCAGCCTCAATAAGAGCTTTCATGAATACCAGATCATTCTTGTTTGGTTTTACAAGCATGTTCCCCATTTTCTTGCTTCCGGTCATTGAAATGAATTGTCCCTGGAGCATAGCTTCGAAGGTTTGAGCCATGGAACCTCCGGTTGCGACATAAATTCCCTTGGGACTTAAAGCACGTCTGTAATCTGAAATCGGATGATAGCCGTTAGCAGCAACAATCAAGTCATATTGTTGCCCATTTTGAGTGAAATCTTCCTGAGTGTAATCAATGACATGATCAGCCCCAAGCGAGCGCGCCATGTCCAAATTTCTCGTGCTGCACACGGCAGTGACTTCCGCCCCAAACGATTTGGCGATCTGCACTGCAAACGACCCCACACCGCCAGATGTGCCATTGATCAAAACTTTTTGCCCCCGCTCCCGCTGGATCTTTCCCTTATCGCGCAGACCCTGCAGGGCGACGATAGCCGATTCCGGTACGGCTGCTGCTTCCTCGAATGTCAAATTGGCAGGTTTCAGCGCGATTGCATTTTCGGGTACAGATACATATTCGGCAAAAGCGCCCAAACCACACACCGATAGATCGCCGAAGACCTCATCACCCGGCTGAAACTCCGTTACGTTTCTGCCAACCGCCTCAACCCGCCCCGCCATTTCTTTGCCGGGTATCTTGTGTTTTGGTTCTAAAAGTCCGGACCAGAAACGGACCGGGAATGGATCGCCTTTCACGACGATCGCATCACCAGGAGTTACGGTTGTCGCATAAATTTTTACCAGTAGTTCATTGTCCTTAGGCGTCGGTTTTTCGACCTCTTTCAGTCCAAGAACATCCAGGGGGCCGTATTTTGTGTATACAATCGCTTTCATTTTGTTTATCCTTTCCGTAGTGAGTTTCTATTGCCTGCGGTGCATGTCGCAGCCTCGGCTCAAGACACCCCAACTCTGTCTTGGGTGCTAATGGCGAATTTATTAGATCCGGCTAGGGTGCAAGTGGTTCTGCCACCAGATTGCTGGTTGTTGTAGGCAGAGAAGCGATTGCAGATGGGTTGAATCCCTTGACGATGAGCCAGATGCCCAGCGAAAGCTCAAATAGAAAGACCGGAAGTGCGGACAGCACTGCCAAGGGGGCCTGTCGCCCGATGACACCGAATACTACGGCGAGGAAGCCAGCGATGAGTACGGGGCCGCCAACGATACCGATCAGGGAAAGGGCTCGAGGCACGAGGCGCGACTTGTACAGCAAGAAGCCCAGTAACAGATCGTTTACAGCTGGCAAGAAGCTTTGACTAAGGAGGAAGATGCGGTCATATAGCGTGACAAGCACATTGCTGGTGACCAACGCATCTGCTCCAGCAGCGGCCTGCCGCAAGGTTACGATCGAAAAAAGGAACGCCACGCCGAGGAAGATAGCGCTGGCTTCCAAAACTCGGGAGGCGACGAGCCCCAACGCAAGCCCTTCGTTCTGCTTCTTGAGTACCGGGAACAGAACGACAGCGGTGCCGATGCCGGCGAGGGCCACGATGACCTCCAGGATACCGCCAAGCATGGCGGCAGTGTCCGGGCCAGCGCCGATGATGTAATTCGCACCCTTTACCTGACCATAGAGAGCGAGGGTCGGGATCGAGACAAAGGTGAGCAGATAGATTAGGCCCGCCGTTATCGAGATCTTTCTATGTGAGGCCATAGGTGTGGCAGCCTGCCGATTAGTGTTCACAAGTTTGACTTCTTTACTGATGTTCATTTCTTTGTTTCCATTTTTGAACAATATTGGTGATTACGAGCGAATTGAATACGAATGAACCTGTGGCCAACCCTAACACTCTATGGTCGACCACATGGTCCGTGAGTATTTATGCAGATTTGCCTTCAGCAAGCGCTATGTTATTAGGACTGCCTTCAGGGTTACGCCACGTCCATGCAAACCAGACAATGAGTGCGGTACACGCAATTTCTATCGCCGTGAAAAATGCGTAATCGGTGTCGGCACTGCAACAAATAGCGTCAAGGTCAGAGTAATAGCCATGATCATGCCTGCTATGATGCTCGCCCAGCGACTTGCCTGATATTTCAATATCCGTGATAGGAGAACCATCGTAATCGGAATCATCATGTATATGGAGCCCCCCAGCAGGAAGCTTTCCGTCAATTCAATGGATCCGTGTTTAACAGGATCCATTAATGTTACAACATCGCCGTAGGTATAGGTGAGCATTACAAATAGCCATAGTGACGAAAACAGTACTTTCCGATCTATCCTTTCGCTGGTCTTTTTGTTTATGTTTCCCATCGCAGCCATCGTATTTTCTCCTTTTTGACTATTACGCCAAGGCAGGCGCCATCCATGCGACTCGTTGATGTACAAGGAGCATGCTACAGTAGGTATCAGATTAAAAGGGTGGTAGGCCAAGGAAGGGCGGCGCGTTCTTAGGGTTTTGCATCCCCCACCCATTACGCGGTTTATGTGCTCATACTACAACCAACACCTCCCATTCACATCCGCCGATAGGGGAGGGTCTGCCTCCGCCACTTGGGGAGACGATCAGGTCAGCCTACTATCTGGTGCAACGAGGGAGCAGCAATACAGATCTCGATCATGGCTGGATATGCCCCGTTCGGAACCAGCCTCTCTGCTGCCAGACATCCACATATTTGGGATCGGGCCAGCTTTCGAGAGCATCGAAATCGGAAAATTCGATGGGGAAAATGAGGCCATGCCGGTACGGTTGGGACCAGCCAAATTCAATCTCGCGGTCACAGTTCCCGCAATTTACAAAAAATTCATCATTCTCCCGGTCAGTCTCTTCTTCGTAGATTTCATACTTTTCCGGTTCAGAAACAGAGTCATCTTCCTCAAACTCGCCGAAGTCACCTCTCTGAACGTCATCGTCTGCATTTTCCTCGATCTTTTCCTTAAACTCATATTGCCAGTGGTGATTATCTTTGAGCGATCCCCATTCCTGCCAGCTTTCACTGTCATTGCCAGCCTGGATGTTCCAAACGTGAGTGATGGTCAATTCATGACCACCGCATTTGTTACAGGTGAACTTTGATGCATCCTTATCGTTCATGGTCGTGATCCTTCTCTACATCAGACTCAACCAGCATCCCTGAATCAATCGGGAAATGCTCTCATGCCGGTTCCGAAGCTATCGTATCGCCGGGCTCTGGATGTTTTCAGTGACCCAGGGCAGGTTGTTCCCAATTCATATTATTACAAACACTCCCCCGACGCATCCGGCGTCTGGGGAGTATCTATCTCCGCCACTTGGGGGAGACCTCAATTCCGGATGCTGGGCGCCTGAAAACGGCACGCCGCATCGCACAGGATGGTTATCCGTTCTTCACGTTAAGAAGAGGGTGGCTTGGAGTGGCTGACATTTCGCACAAGCCAGACGATGCCGAATAAGGCCAGCACAATGAGGCCGACAGGGATCAGCCACATGAAGATCATCCCAACCCAGCCGAGTGGAGAGGCAGTGGGAAGGTATCCCCAATCCTCCATCATGCCGCGCGGTCCCATCATGCCCCAGCCGCGAAAGCCCCAGTCACCCATCAACGTGCCTGTTCCAAACAGGATCAAAATGGTGACGAAGCTCATGATGCCAACGATCAACCAGTTAACGTTTCGCATTTTGTATTTCCTTCTGGTCACATCCAGCGCCTGGGAAGTCTCTGTCACTGCCACTGGGGAGAGTCAGACTTCATTGGCTTATGATTCGACTTGTTTTTTCAAGCCCTGCTCATGGAGGCCCTTGCGGTAAGATTTCCAGCCTGCCACCTCCACCCGCCCGCGGCCGTTACGCTTGGCACGGTAAAGCGCAGCATCCACACTTCTCAAGATCGCCACACTCGTCGCGCCATCCTCTGGGAAGACGGCGACGCCCAGGGAGAGAGTCACTGCCGCGAGGCTTTGTCCCTCGAATTGAAGGTGGAACGTCCGGGCATATTCGCAAATGAATTCGGCGCGCTCGCGTGTCACCTCGCGCGAGGCATCCGGCAGGATCAAGATGAATTCATCGCCACCGTAACGACAAGCAATATCCTCGCCGCGCACCTGCCTGAGCAGCAGGCTGCCCAATCCGCGCAGGATTTCATCGCCCGCGGCATGCCCCCACGTGTCGTTGAACAGCTTGAGATTGTCCAGGTCTACCATGATGACCCCTAATGGGAGTTGTTTACGGGAGGCTCGCAGCAGTTCGCGCTCCAGGGTCTCCTCCATATAACGCCGGTTGAACAAACCGGTCAGGTGGTCTCGGACGGACTGCTCGCGCAGGAGCGCCTGGCTCTTGCGCAGGGCATCCTGAGCCTGTTTGCGCTCTGTAATATCCCGGATGTTGCATTGGATGACTTTTTCGCCGCCCACCAGATAGACATTGCTGACGAATTCCACATCAACCAGCCTCCCGCTTTTCGTTCTCAGCGGCAGATCTTCGTAGCGAATATATTCATTCTTCTGCAGGGCCTCGAAGGCCTCCTGGCTGGCTCTAACATCCTTGAAGGCGCCCACCTCCCAAAGCTTCTTTTCCACAAACTCTGCGCGCGAATATCCCAGCATCTTGATCAGGAATGGGTTTACATCTGTGATCGCCCCTGTCTGAGCATCCAGAATTAAGATCCCGTCCTGGGCGGCTTCGAACAGACGGCGGTAACGAAGCTCTGAAGTCCTTATTTTTTGTATGTTTGCCATGGAGTGAAACTTAAGAGGCCCCAGAAACGTCGGAGGAGCGCTCCGGCTCAACAACCTGTTCGATGGCAGTTCTCACCTTATCTTCAGTTGTCACGTTCGCGGATTCAGGAGAATTGGGTGTCGACCCCGGTTCAATGACCAACTTGATAGCAGTTCTCACCTTGTCTTCAATCGTTACTTCCGCGAATTCGGGCACGCAGCTAACACGGATGCCATCCAGCCGCAGATAACCTGTTGCGAGGGCAAGAGCTTTCACAGCCTGGTTGACCGCCCCCGCGCCAATTGCTTGAACTTCCGCCCGGTGATGTTCACGGACCACGCCCGCAATGGCGCCGGCGACAGCAGATGTCCGTGAAGTAGCAGATACTTTGATCATATTCATGATAGGCCTCCTCAACAGTGAAAATGGTTTTGGTTTGATGCTTTGCTTTGATATTGCTTCAGAAGGTAGAAAGACAGGGAGTGTAGATCACAGTCCTTGGTTAATCTTATAACAAACCCTCCACAGCCGCATCCACCAGCCGGGGAATTTTTGCCTCCGCCACCTGGGGGAGATTCGGAGCCCGGGAATGCTGCGGCTGGCATCCCATGACCTGGATCGGATAGTAGTGATACAGGTTGCGACAGCGATGAAAGCACGTCTCACCTGGCATCCGACACTGCAGCGGGCAGGGTAAAGAAAAAGAGACTGCCCTGACCTTCTTCGCTCTCGACACCAACCTGACCACCAAGTTTGTCGACGATGTTTTGCACAATCGGCAGACCCAGCCCGTCTCCGGTCCGACTGAGTCGGCTGAGTCGGCTGAGTGGGTTGCCTCGTGTAAACAGGCATGTACGAACCTCAGGTGGGATGCCCGGGCCGTTGTCGCGCGTCCAGAAGCGCAGCATACCGTCCGACCGGGGTGAGGCGCCCAGCTCCACACGCGGCGGATGCCCTCCATACTTGAGGGCATTGCTAAGAAGGTTGGCCCATACCTCTTCGATCCAGGGTCCGTAGCCCACGGCATCCGGCCAGACTGGCGGAAGGATGACCTGAGCCTGCCGTTCCCTGATCAGGTAGCTCAAGCGAGTCTGCACGTTCGCTACCACCTGGGCCATGTGCAAAGATTCCCGCGGTGCTTCCGCCCTGGTTACCTGGCTGAAGAGCAATAGGTTTTTGACGATGCTTCTCATTTCGTAGGCGGTGGACTTGAGCTGGAGCAGGCATTCCTTCAATTCCTCGCTCGTTAGATCGCGGACATCTTTGATGAGGTCTATGTTCAGGAGTAGCACGGTCAAAGGTTCCTTCAAGTCGTGGGCAACCATATAGGCGTATTCCTCCAGTTCCTTGTTGTGCGCTTCCAGGCCGGTTAGCTGCTCGCGCAACCGGGCTTTCGAGCGCTGCAGGTCATCGAAAACATCCTGTAACAGGCACTCAAGGGTCTCCGGGCCTTCGGGTACGTCTGTCAGGCTTACACCGGGCTTTCTGTATAGAAATTCCAGCAGCGAGACGCGTTGTTCGTAGGAAGTCATGGCGGTGGTCCTTCATAGATGTTAGATGATATTTTCAAATTTGACTTTATTCATATTAATACAATTCCTGCCTGGCCGCATCCATCAGCCGGGGAATTTTTGCCTCCGCCACTTGGGGGAGGTTCCCCAGCGTAAGTAAAGCCTGTCCCGATTCCTGGTGGAGGCAAGACAAAACCCCGCCGTGAGGCGGGGCTGATTCTCCAAACACGATCAAATTTCAAAGCAGACTACATGGTTGGCACTGCGATACCAAGTTGAGCAAGGATCCCCGTCAACCCCCCGCCGTCGATCCGGTCTACAACCCATGAAACGACCTTATCACCCTTGCACGTCACCTTGCCGTGTTCAAGCGGCGTGGCAAAGGATTTGTCCGTGGCAGGAGTCACACCTAGTCCCACCTGGCTCAGGTCGAGCACTCCGCGATGGGTTCCCTTAAGTTCTGCCGAGATCTTTGTGACATCACCTTCCACGCCATCCACATGGAAATGATAGTCAAGGTCCGGGAACGCCTTCTTCAGGTTCTTGTGTATTCCCAGCCATGTTTCAGCATTGATGGGTTTAGGGACAGGTCCGCTGAATTGATAATCATTGCTGAGAAGGGATTTTGCCTTCTCGAAATCCCCCCTCTGAACGGAATCCAATAGGGCTCGTACGATTTCTCTCTGATTCATGATATTTTCCTTTACTTTTGATGGAGCTGCTTGAAAGGAACCGGGCCTGGGTAAAAATGGACACTCCCTTTGGAACATCCTCCGTTTCCCCCACATGATAAACGCCTTGTTTATTTATAAGCCGAGTTCAATGTAACACACTTATGGGTCATAATCGCAACATCACAAACTTGTAAGGAGAAAGGTTCCCGCCGTGAGGGAATTGCGCCCGCCGCGCTCCCCCTAGATCCCGTGCTCGTTGGTATTTGGGGGAGGGTAGGGAGGAGGCTCCTTCACCTTGATGAGCCGCAGCTCATGATGCTTTTCCAGGGCGGGATCGATAATCGCCGACTTCAGTTCTTTGATGAGCGCTTCGATCGAGCCATACGAGAGCGTATCCAGCACCCAGTTGTATTTCTTTTGTAGGTCAAGCATCATTGCAAAGGATTGCTCCCCTTCCTGGATAATCGGAACAAAGGGGATTTGATAATCAGGGACGGTTGCCTGCAGCTCGAGCGGGGAGGATTTCGGATTGGTAATATCTGCGATTACAAACAACGAGAGCCCTGCCAGTATTTTGATCGTTTCCGTGAAATCTTTATCGGTGGGGCGATCAAAATCGAAAACAATGGGTAACAAGTCGTATTCACGCAGCTTGTTTCGAAGTGCGTCCAATATCGACCTGCGCTTTGGGATGGAGAAGCGCCCCAGAATAAGAACAGATCTGGACGTGAGGGTATTGATTACATCCCGAATTTCTTCATTATTCAAGATCAAGTGGATGAATTGAGCGACTTTAATATTATCGACTGTAATCACTGAAGTTTTGGAAGGCGTAATGATCAGATCTTTTTGCTCCTCGAATTCCCCTTTTAGATCCAAAACATTTATGGCGTAGACCAAACTTCCGGAAATTTTCGCCTTATTAACTACAGTCCTTATTAATGACGTTCCGCGCAGATCGGCTTGCCTGAGATCAGCCCCGCTGAGATCGGCTCTCTTCAGATTGGCTCCTATGAGCAGGGCTCCGGTGAGATCGGCTTCATTGAGATTGGCTTCCCTGAGATCCACTTCACTGAGATCAGCTCCCCTGAGATCGGCCCCGCTGAGATTGGCTCCCATGAGATGCGCTCCCATGAGATGCGCACCACCGAGCTGGGCTCGACTGAGAGAGGCGCCCATGAGACTGGCTCCACCGAGATCGGCTTCACTGAGATCAGCTTCCCAGAGATCGGCTTTCCAGAGATCCGCTTGCCTGAGATCTGCTCGACTGAGATTGGCTTGCTTGAGATCAGCCCCACTCAGTTCGGCTCCAAAGAGGTCTACCTGAAGACCAAGGTTCTCAGCTCGCCACTTATTCCAAGCGTGGACTCCCTGCTTCAAAATCTCTACCTGTTCGTGATTGGTCATCGTCTCATCCTTTCTACACCAGTTTCACCACCCATACTTCTTCGCCCGGCAGATCCGTCACCCTAACCGCCACCGCCCCAGCCTTTTTGGCTTCAGTGAGATTGCCTTACAAAAGGTGCCTCTCCTGCCATGTATTCTACACCCTGGAACCTTTACGCAACCTCTCTGGCTGTTTCTTATTCGGCATGATCTCACCTCGTTATCGCTTTCACTCCATTGGCGTTTGGGCTATTGTATACCCTTTTCATCGCTGTATTTGCCCAGCTCATCGGCCCTGCAGTCTCGATAATACAAGCCTATGCTACACCTGCACGGGCGAAGCCTGACCGGGCGGAGTTGCTAAAAGAATGGGGTAGGTATGATGGAAGCAAGACAAAACCCCGCCGTGAGGCGGGGTTGACGTTCCAAACACTAACAAATTTCAAAGCAGATTACTTGGTTGGCACTGCGATGCCAAGTTGACCGAGGATCGCCTTCAAGCCAGCGCCTTCCGTGGGCTCAACAACCCAGGAAGTGATCTTATTCTCTTTGACCGTGATCTTTGTTTTTTCGAGCTTGGCGTCAAAGGTTTTGTTCGTGGCGGGGATCACGCCCATCTTCATATTCGTCAGGTCAAAAGAGCCACGGTGAGTTCCGCTCAGTTGTGATGTGGTTTTTACGACATCATCGTCCGCGCCGATGACCTTGAAATGGTAATCCAGGTCTGGGAAGGCGGTCTTCAAGCTGGCGCTCATACCAAGCCAGGCTTCTCTGCCGATCGGTTCGGGAATCGGGCCGCTGAATTGAAAATTATCGGCGAGCAAAGACTTAGTCTTGACGAAGTCACCCTTCTGGACGGAATCCAACAGGGTTTGTACGATTTCTCTCTGATTCATGATATTTTCCTTTACTTTTGATGGAACTGCTTGAAAGGAACCGGGCCTGGGTAAAAATGGACACTCCCTTTGGAACATCCTCCGTTTCCCCCACATGATAAACGCCTTGTTTATTTATAAGCCGAATTCAATGTAACATACTTATGGGTCTAAATACGCGACCTCACAATCTTGTAAGGATCCATGTTACCGCGGTGAAGGATCTGCCTGATCATAGGTCTTTGTGACATTCTCCTGCACTCAGGTTTCACACCCGGTAAGGGGCGTGCCCAATGAGTATTCAACGAACTGGGCAGGGGCGAGATCGAGCCAGGTGTGATGTGCAAAACTATATTTGTCAACGTTCGTTTTTACTCTCATCCGCCCTCCAGCAGTTTTTTTAGGCCGCTAAGCACCGTCTTCCAGAAATCTGAATTTTGTTCCTGTTCTTCCTTCGTGGCGTTATTGTCTTGAGTAATTGTAAGGTGGGTGTTGCCCTTTTCAGCCGCAAGATCGTACCTTACCTGATGATAGTTTTCAGGGCTATCCTCTGAACCAGACAACGGCGACCAATGAGTGATCAGAAGTAATTTTTCAGGCTCCACTTTAAGAACAATGCCTTTGTCCTCATAGACTTTGCCTTGATATATGCCCGTGTAGTTTATCGGACTGCCTTCCTTCCAATCAGTAATTACGTCAGCTCCGAAAAGATACTGTTTTATGAATTCAGGATTTGTTATTGCTTCCCAGGTTTCCGAGGTGGGCGCGTTGATCGTGACCGCTGCTTTTGCTATCAGTGCTTTGTTCATGATTTTGATTCTCCTGTAGATCGTATCAAAAGTGAAAATTATTTAGATTGACGTTGCTTCAGAAGGTACGAAGATATAGAAGCGTTCATCACAATCCTTTCCTAATCTTATGACAAACCCTCCCCGGCCACATCCATCAGCCGGGGAGGGTTTGCCTCCGCCACTTGGGGGATTTTTAGAGTGTCAGTGGATGATATGGCTCCGCAGCGCGAGCGTTACTGCTTCTGTACGGCTGGCAACCCCTAATTTGGACAGGATATTGCTGACGTGGGATTTGATCGTGGACGAACTTACGCTCAGCCTGCCGGCGATCTGCGTATTGTTCAGTCCCTCCACCATCAGGGCCAGGACTTCAAGCTCGCGTTCCGTCAGGTCGAGACCTGGTGCCGGGGGTTGGTTCGTTGTCTCCACCAGGGCTTGAGCGGCCTCGGGGGAGAGGGTGGCACGGCCGGCATGGGCAGCGCGGATGGCCTGCACCAGTTCATCTGCGGAGACATCCTTGAGCAGATAGCCGATCGCTCCGGCTTCCAGCGCGTTCTTCACCAGGTCTCCCTCTTTGAAGGAGGTCAGCGCGATCACCTGCACCTGCGGAAACTGCTGTCGGATAATGCGGGTGGCGGCTGCGCCGTCCATATCAGGCATGACCATATCCATCAGCACGACATCCGGCAGCACCTCCGCACAGACCTGGATGGCGGCTTCCCCACTTTCCGCCTCACCCGCCAGCTGCAGATCATCAAAAACCTTCAGGAAGGCGGCTAATCCCCGGCGCACCATGGTATGGTCATCGACCAGCATCACTCGAATGGGT
>Ga0075429_100005421_pt1 | contig 10985 bp, 6 predicted proteins | sample RhiMetdeltSRZDD3_FD_75295 | JGI IMG/M metagenome (GOLD analysis project Ga0075429, IMG submission 75295) | Populus rhizosphere microbial communities from Tennessee, USA - Rhizosphere MetaG P. deltoides SRZDD3 | ecosystem: Host-associated > Plants > Roots > Rhizosphere > Soil | place: USA...
GAGACCGGCGACTACCGGGTGGTGGCCGAGCCCGACGACACGTTCGTCGGCACCGTCAACGAGGACTGGGCCATCGAGTCGATGGCGGGCGACATCTTCCTGCTCGGCACCCACTCGTGGCAGATCCGCCGGATCGAGCCGGGGGTGGTGCGGGTCTACGACGCCGGCGACACGCCCCCGACCATCCCGTTCTGGCTGGGTGAGGCGCCGGCCCGGACGGCGGAGCTCTCGTCCGAGGTGTCGGCGCTGCGGCGCCGGGTCGACGAGCACCTCGCCGCCCACGACCCGGACGGTGCGCGGGCCTGGCTGGTGGCGGAGCTGGGGCTCCCGCTGGACGCCGCCACCATGATCGTCGACTACATCGCCGTCGGGCGGGCCGCGCTCGGGGTCACGCCCACGGACGACCGCCTGGTGTTCGAGCGGTTCTTCGACGACACCGGCGGGATGCAGCTGGTCATCCACTCGCCGTTCGGGGCCCGGATCAACCGGGGCCTCGGCCTGGCCCTGCGCAAGAAGTTCTGCCGGACGTTCAACTTCGAGCTGCAAGCGGCGGCAAGCGACGACGCCATCGTCCTGTCCCTCGGGCCGCACCACAGCTTCCCACTCGACGAGGTGCCCCGGTACGTGGCCAGCCGGACGGTGCGCGACACGTTGGAGCACGCCATCCTCGACTCACCCATGTTCCAGGCCCGCTGGCGCTGGAACCTCAACCGGGCGCTGATGGTCCTGCGGTTCCGCAACGGCCGCAAGAACCCGCCGCCGATCCAGCGGATGGAGTCCGACGACCTGCTGGCCGCCGTGTTCCCCCAGGCCGCCGCCTGCCAGGAGAACGTCACCGGCCCCATCGAGATCCCCGACCATCTGCTGGTCCGCCAGACGGTCGACGACACGCTGCACGAGGCCCTCGACATCGACGGGCTCACCGGGCTGCTGCAGCGCATCGAGGCGGGCGAGGTCGCGGTGCACTGCGTCGACACCACCGAGCCGTCGGTGCTGGCGCACGAGATCCTCACCGCTCGGCCCTACGCGTTTCTCGACGACGAGGAGGCCCAGAACCGCCGCACCAACGCCGTCAACCTGCGCCGAGGTCTGCAAGTGGAGCTCAGCTCGATCGGCGCCCTCGATCCCGAGGCCATCAGCCGGGTCCACGACGAGATCGTGCCGGTCCCCGAGACGGCCGACGACCTCCACGACCTGCTGGCCTCGCTCGTGTTGGTGCGGGAGACGCCCGAGTGGGCGCCGCTGTTCTCCGAGCTGGCGGACCGGGGGCGCACACAGGTGCTGCACCACGACGGCGTCGCCCTCTGGTGCACCACCGAGGCGCTGGAGGACGCCCGCGATGCGCTCGACGGCGAGGACGAGGCCGTCGGCCGCGCCATCCGAGGGCACCTGGAGATCGCCGGGATCACCACGGTGGGCCGGCTGGCGGAGGCCACCATGCTGTCGCCCGGTCGGGTGGCGTCGGGCCTCGCCGGGCTGCAGCAGCACGGGATCGCGCTGCAGGGCCGCTACACGCCGGGTGCTGAGGAGACCGAGTGGGTGGCCCGGCGGCTGCTGTCCCGGATGCATGCCTACTCGCGGCGGTCACGGCGGGCCGCCACCCAGACCGTCACGGCGCAGGACTTCATGCGCTTCCTGCTGCGGTGGCAGCACGTCGCTCCCGGCACCCAGCTGGCCGGCGAGGCCGGGCTGGTCGCCGTGCTGGAGCAGCTGCAGGGCTACGAGAGCCCGGCGGTCGCGTGGGAGCCCGAGCTGTTCGCCCGGCGGCTGCGGCACTACGACGCCCGCTGGCTCGACCGGCTGTGCCACGACGGCGAGGTGGCGTGGCTGCGCCTGACCCCACGCTCCCGGGACGACGCCAGTCCCTCCTCGGTGGCCGCGCCGTCGAAGGCCACGCCGATCTCGGTCGTGCTCCGCAACGACCTCGAGTGGCTGCTCCCAGCGGCCCGGACGGGCGTGATGGTGGTCGAGCCGTCGGTGGGCGCCACCGCCGAGGTCCTCGAGGTGCTGCGGGAGCGAGGCGCCTGCTTCGCCGCCGACCTGGCCGTCGCCACCCGGCGCCTGCCGGAGGACATCCAGCGAGCGCTGTGGGACGGCATGGCGCGGGGCCTGGTCACCTGCGACGGGTTCGGGGCCATCCGCTCCCGGGTCGAGGGCCACCGCCAACCCCGGCCCACAAGCCACCACCTGCGCCGATCCCGGCTGGGTCGCAGCACCCGGGCCACGGCACCGAAGGCCGCGGCCGGTCGCTGGGCGCTGGTGCCGGCGGTCGACACCGACATCGACCGCCACGAGCTGGCCGAGGTGGTGGCCGAGCAGCTGCTCACCCGGTGGGGTGTGGTTTTCCGGGACCTGGCGCTGCACGACAGCCTCCGCCTGCCGTGGCGCGAGATCCAGTGGGCGCTGCGCCGCCTGGAGGATCGCGGCCTGGTCCGGGGCGGCCGCTTCGTCGCCGGCTTCACCGGCGAGCAGTACGCCCTGCCGGCCGCCGTCGAGCAGCTTGCTCACGTTCGCAAGCTGCCCCGCACCGGCGAGCGGGTCACGGTCAACGCCACCGATCCCCTGAACCTCGTCGGCCTCGTGGTGCCCGGGCCGACCACCCCGTCCGTGCGCACCAACCAGGTGACCTATGTCGACGGCGTCCCCTGACGAGCGAAGCGATCGCGCTCGGCCGGGTCGTCGAACGCGACCACCGCCCAGACGAGGTCCTCGCCGGCCCGGCGTACGCCTTCGACACGGTGGTTGCCGTCCTCGAGCGCCAGCTGGCCACCCTGATAGGTGACGATGACGGGCGGCGGTTCCCACTCGTCGCGGTCGTCCTCGATGCGGTCGGCCATGTCCTCGACGTCGTCGCGCCACTCGTCTTCGTCCACGGGGACCAGGACCGGGTCGCCGGGTGGGCCGGCCAGCCGGTGGAGCTGATCGACCGGGAGCTGGACCGGGCCGAGCCACCAGCGGGGCGGCTGGGTGAGGGCGTGGGCGAGCGCAGCGTTGTCGCTCCCCGGGCTGGCGAGAAACTGCGCCACCCAGTCGTTGAGCTCGTCCCGCTCGGCCGCCTCCCGGGCGGCCTCGACCGACCAGGCGTGCTCGTCACTCATGGCGTGGCACCGACCCGGGCCAGGTCGAGGAGGTGGCTGCTGTCGTTGAAGGTGTGGAGCGTCCAGCGGTCGAGCTGCGGGTCGTGGTCCCACTCGGTGAGCCCGGTGTTCGTCGGCAGGAGCCGGGCCCCGGTGCCCGGGTGCGGGATGCCCAGGAGCACCCGCAGCGAGGCGATGACCACCCCGGCGTGGCAGACGGCCACCACGGTTTGGTTGGCGTGGTCACGGGCCAGCCGCACGAGGACCCGATCCACCCGCTGGTGGAAGCTGTTCCAGCTGTCGCCAGCCGGCGCGAACACCCGGTCCGGCTCGGCCTCCATGTCGAAGGAGCCGTAGCGGTCGGCGTACTCGACCCAGGTCAGGCCGTCGGCCTCCCCGGGGTGTACCTCGCACAGGTCGCACTCCCGGCCGGACACCTCCAGCCCCAGCCCGGGGGCGATGATCGACGCCGTCTCGATAGCGCGGGGCAGGACGCTGGTGAGCAGAACGTCGGCTCGGATCCGGCGGGTCTCGGTGAGGTGGTCCCGAAGCGCCCGGGCCTCGACCCGGCCCCGCGGGGTCAGCCCGGTGCAGCCGCGCTCCCCGCCGATCACGCCGTGGAACCCGGCGTGCGCGGCGCCGTGGCGGACCAGGATCAGGCGCACAGCAGCACCCGGCGGAGGCCGCCACCGAGCCCGGCAGATCCCGGGCCGACTGCCCCGCCTGCTGTCCCGCCGCCCGTCCCGCTGGCGGCTCCGCCCGGCCCTGTGCCAGCCGCTGGGCCGGTCACACCGCGGGTCGTCCCGCTGGCGGTTCCGCCCGGCGGCGTCGGCAAGGCGTGCTCCACCCAGACGACGGTGCGGTCGGGCGAGGTGGTCGAGCCCCAGCGGTCGACGAGCTCGTCGACGAGGCGGAGACCGAAGCCACCGATGTCCGGCCCGCTCGTGTGGGCAACCCGGATGGCGGGTCGCCCGCCGCCACGGTCGTGCACCTCGACCCTGACCCGACCGGGCAGCAGCGTCATGACGAGGTCGATGGGTGCTCGGCCGTGCTGCACGGCGTTGGTGATCAGCTCGGCGACGGCGAGCTCGAGGGCTCCGATCAGGTCGTCGAGGCCGCCGAGGCCCCAGGCCCGGAGGTGGTCGGCGATCAGGTGACGCGCGCGGGGGACGGCCTCGGTGTGCCCCATGAAGACTTCGTGCGTTCGTCGGCGTGCGGTGTCATCGGCCATGACGCGTCCTCGATCCTGCAACCGTCTACCCGCCGGGCCGCGGCCCATCCGGAGATCACGCTTGCCACGACGCATCGGCATCCTCCGGGCGAGGTGAGCGGGGTTCGCGCTGCGCCGCCGTCCGGAGCACCGCAGGTGCCAGCCGGGCGACGGGTTCGACGGCGACGACCAGGGGTTCGTTGTCGGGCCCGCGGTCCACCATGCGCCCCTCGAGCACCCAGGCGTAGCTGTCGGGCTGCTCCTCGCCGAGGTGGTCGTAGGCGCGGATCTGGCGGGCGACCCAGTCCGTGGTCGGCAACGTCCACCAGCGCGGTGGCGTGAGCATGGTCACCGACAGACCCGGCATCTCGATGCCGGACGCATGGTCCACGCTGCGCTCGTAGCGGTCGCTCTCGGGGCCGGCCGACCAGCGGACGAACAGGTCCCGCTGGGCGTCGAGGTGCTGCTCGAGCAGCTCGACCAGCTCGTCCAGGGTCGTGACGGCCCTCATGCCTGGAGCCTTCCCGTTGGGGCCGGGAGAGATTCACGGCCCCGCCGCCGGCCGTTGTCCGCTGCACTAAGTTGCTGCGCTTGAGGAGGGGGAGTCGATCAATGGCGATCGAGCGGCCACGTCGTCGTGCCGCATGGAAGCTGGGGTCGATTGCGGCGGCGGTGGCCGGTTCGGCCGTCGTGGCCGTGGTGGCGACGCGCCGTCGCAGCACCCGGGTCACGGCCAACGGCGCCGGCCCGTTCCCGGCGCGACGCCCCGCCATCGAGCCGCCCGCCCGTCCCGAGCCGGTCGAGGCCCGACCATCGCCGGAGATCTCCGCTGCCAAGGTCGACGTCGACCCTCGACCGGGCTCGCAGGAGGCGACGCCGAGCCCGATGCCGGTCGAGGTTGCCGGTTTGGCGGGTCGGCCGGAGCCGCCGGGGCCGATGGCGGTCGTGGTGGAGCCGGCGAGCCCGGAGTTGCTGGCGGCGGCGTCGAGTCCGAAGCCGGTCGAGGTTGCCGGGGTGGCGGATCGGCCGGCGCCGGCGAGGGCGGAGCCGGTGGGGATCGTCGGGGGCGAGGGCGGTTCCGGGGGCGAGGTCGACGACGAGGCTGAGCAGGCGACGCCGTCGAGGCCGGCGGGGGGATCGAGGGTTCGGCGGTGGGTCGCCGGGGGTGTGGTTGTTGGGATCATCGGGGCGGTCGTGGTGGTTGCGGTCGTTGCCGGGGGCGGGGATGGAGGCACTGAGCGGCCGGCGGCCGCGGACGTCACCGAGCCGCGCCGCACCACGACCACCGACGTCGCCGACCTCAGCGCGGGCGACGCCTTCGGGCAGGCGGCCGCGCAACTGCGCGACGCCGGAGGGTTCTCCTACACCGGCACGTCGACGGCGACGGACGTCAGCCCGGTCCGGCCCGGCCTCTGGCTCGCCGTCGACCTGACCGTGACCGGCGACGTCGACCTCGCCTCGGGTCGCCTGCGGGAGACGGCCACGGCCGCCGACGATCAGGCCATCGAGACGGTCAGCGACGGCGTCACGGTATGGGGTCGGGTAGGCGACGCGGGGTTCCTCACGATCGGGGAACCAAGCGACGCTCCGGTGCCCCGAGGTGCCGCACTCCTCCCCGTCTGGCTCAACAGCGCCGTTGAACCCGAGGCGCTCCCGGACGACGGGTCAGGTGGCCGACGGTTCAAGGCCCAGCTCCCGGCCGAGGTGCTCGGCGTCGTGGTCGACGACGTCGCCCCGGTCCCCGGCGAGCTCCAGCTCAGCCTCGACTCGACCGGCAACCTCACCAAGGTCGAGCTCACCGTCACGGAGGGGCCGCTGCTCCACCTCGTCTTCGACATCACCAACCTCGGCAGGGTCGCCCCGATCGACCTGCCTGAGGGTTAGGGCAGGCGGTAGGCCATCAGCTCACCAGCCTCGGCGGCGTCGCCCCGATCGACCTGTCTGAGGGCTAGGGCAGGCTGTGGGCGATCGGCCGACCGTCGACGGGGCCGACGAAGCGCCCCCGTCGGTGCTCGGGTCGGCTTGTTACGGCCGGGGTCGTCCCGTTCGGGACGCCCGGCGTGTGCCGGTCGTCGGGTCGACGACCAGCGCCGCCCGGCCGTCCCGGATCTTCACCGTCGTCGAGCCGAACGGGGTCGTGCCGAACGGGTTGGCGTAGCGGTCGGTGCCGTGCAGCGCGACCTCGTCGCCGTCGACGGTCAACGGGCCGGTCCACGAGAACGTCAGAGATCCCTCGGTCGGCGACCCGTAGCTCACGTCGAACCCGTGCGACACGCCGTCAACGCTCGCGCCCAGGTCCTGCACCGTCACCGGCGCAGCGCCCACGGCCGAAACGAAGGCGTCGAAGCTCCCCCAGCGATCGGCTGTGCCCACCTCGGAGATCCACACGTTGTTGGCGCCGCCCCGTGCCACGAGGTCGAACGGCTGGGTGAGCCCGTTGGTGAACGTGACGGCCGGGTCGTGCGTGCGCCACTCGGTCGGCCGCCACGACCACAGCGCCACGTAGCCGTCGCCCTTGCGCCCGAACGTCCACCCGCCCTGCTGGCGCACCTCGTCGAACCGCTCGGTGGGGAAGTAGGCGTGGGTGTAGGGCAGGTAGCCGAAGGCGTCGAGCGGCGGGCCCGTCGGCGCCGCGTACTGCGGCGCGTACAGGTTGATGACCGCCGCGCCCTGCTGCGCGCTGCGCGGCATGGTGACGCCGCCGTTCCAGTACAGGTCGCCGTCCACCCAGCTGCGGCCCGGCCGGGGCTCGTTGCCGGGGTTGGTCGTGAAGACGACGGCGTCCTCGGAGAGCGTCGCCTGCCAGGCGTGGTACTGCTGGCCGAAGCAACCGGGCCGGTAGTCCTGGGCGCTCGACAGCATGGCGTCGGCCGCCCGCCACGTGACCGTGTCGACCGCGCCGAGCAGCCCGACGTTGATCTGGCACCGCAGCGCGTACGCCAGCTGCCGGGTCACCGCGGGGTCGTTGCCCGCCACGTCGGCCAGCGCTTTGTACGGCTTGAACAGCTGCGTGTCCCAGAGGTGGTGCTGCTCGATGGTCGCCAGCGTGAGCGGCACCAGCTGCCAGGCGGTCAGGGCGCCCCGCTCCCACCAGAACGGGATGGCGTCGGGGTCGGTGAACGACTTGTCGGGCACCGGGGACGCCGGGTCGGTGCTGAACGCCTGGTTCACGTCCAGCGGAGCGCCCATGTGCTCGCGGTCGACGAACGGCGACCGGCGGTGCGCAGCGCGCTCGACGACGAGCGGTAGCCGGTAGCGCCGGGCCGACGCCAGCGCGATCGCGCGGGCGTCCGACCGGGACGTGTACGGCTGGTCCGATGTCGCGAACAGCAGCTTCACCGTGCCGAAGACGTCCTGGTCAGCGGCCTTGGTCTTGTCCTTGGCGTACGACCGGCCGTGGGTCACGCCGTTGTTGCCGTGCACCTGGTGGAGGGCGAGGTCGTAGAGGAACAGGTCGAGGACGCCGGCCGCCCGCTGCGCCAAGTCCCGCTCGCCGTGCTCGGTGAGCAGCAGCAGCGCCTCGATGTCCTCGGCGTAGTACACGTCGGAGTGCCACTCCGAGAACCCCCACCGGGCCTTCTCGTCGAGCCAGGCCTCGATGCGGGCCCGACCCCGGGCGGCGTGCGTGCTGCCGGGCTCGCCGCTGATGGCGAACGTCGCGGTGGGCAGCGCCCGACCCGCCAGGTACTCGAGGGTGTGGAAGATGATGCGGTGGTTCTCCGACCAGAACCACTTCTCGTCGACCACCCCCGCCGGCAGCGGGTCGGTGAACCAGTAGCGGAAGCCGGTGAAGCGCTGCTCGACGGCCCGGCGCAGGTCGGGGCCGATGTCCTGGCGGTAGCCCCACCACAGGGCCGTCAGCCGCATCATGTCGAAGTCGCTGGTGTCCTGGTGGCGGTCGATCTTGTCGAAGGTCGCGGCGAAGTCGGCGGGGGTGATCGACCGGCCGTCGAAGTGGAAACGCCGATCCCGCTGGGCGCGAGCGAGGTGCGCGACGACGTTCGCCGGCGAGCCCCGGTCGAGCTGCTCGGTGGCAAAGCGCAGGTAGCCGTCCTGGCGAGAACGCCACTCGCGGCCATCGATGTAGCCGTTGCCGTCACCGATCGACCCGTGCCCGCCACCAGGGCCGCCCGGGAGCGGCCCGGGTGCACAAGCTGTTGCAGCCATCGCCATCACCACCGTCGTCAGCGCTGCCAGCCGCCGCATCGCGGTCCTCCCCCGGTTGCCTGGCGATGGTCTAGCGCGGGCGACGGCGCGCGGCACGGGCGGCGACCTCGTCCAGCAGCTCCCAGGTGGGCTCGGCCAGCGTGGCCCAGTCGAGCGCGGCCCGGCGTTCGGGCAGCGCGGCGCGGGCGGCCGTCAGGGTCGCATCGTCGAGCCGGTCGAGGGTGGTGGTGAGGTCGGCGGCGGTGCGGCCGTAGGGGATGCCAGCCGCGCCGAGCACCTCCTGCAGGTACGGCCAGGGCGACACCAGCGCCGGGATGCCCATGCCGACGGCGTCGGCGACCTGGCCGGTGGTGAGGTAGGTGCCGCCGTCGAGGGGCAGTGCGAGCACGTCGATGGTGGCGAGCCGCCGGTCGTACACCGGGCGCGGCACCTCCTCGTACGGCAGGGCGGTGATGCGGTCGTCGTCGGGAACCTTCTCGCCGTTGTGGCAGAGGACGAGGAGCTGCAGGTCGTCCCGGCCGCATGCAGCGAAGCCGTCGAGCAGCAGCTGGGTGTCCTTGCCCGGCCGGGGCGCGCCGACGAGGCCGATGCGCAGCGCGCAGGGGGCCAGGCCGAGCTCGGCCTCGCCGGCGGCCCGGTCGAGGTCGTGCATCAGCGGCGCCCAGTGGCCGTGGGGGATGACCCGGTGCAGCGCGTCGGGGCGGAAGTCGTAGCGGGTGGTCATCGCGTCGCGCCCCCAGGCGCTGTGGTGGATCACGCCCTCGGCCAGCGCGGCCCACCCCCGGTAGAGGTCATGGTCCTCCGGGGCGGCGTGGGGCGCCAGGTTGTGCTGGGTCCAGACGACGGGCACGCCGATGTCGGCCAGCGTGGTCGTCACTCGCCGGGCCCTCTCGCCGTCGAGGCCGGTGAACCACTCGGGCCAGTGGAGGTGCAGCACGTCGACGTCGGCAAGCGCGCCCGCCAGCCGGTCCGGCCGGTCGAGCAGGTGGTACGGCACCGGGCGGCTGTCGACCCGCCCGGCGAGCGGCCCGTACAGGCACTGGTGGTACCAGTGGTGATGGGCGGTCGACGCCACCCGCAGCTTGGCGGTGACCGACCACGAGAACCGCACCTCGGCGGCAGGCCGCAACTCGACCTGGTGCAGAGCCCGCAGCTCACCGTTGACGCTGCGCCACTCGGCGAGGCCCTCGACGTCGACGGTGGTGACCCGGTCGACAGCGTCGCCCGCGGCCGTCACGTGCAGCGGCTGCCCGGGCACCTCGGGCACGAGGACGGCGAGGGCGCCGGGCGGGTCGTCGAAGGCAAGGGTCTCGTCGACATGCAGGGTCCGACCCTCGACGCGGTAGCGCGCCCGGCGCCGGCCCGCGAGCTCTTCCGCGGCATCGCCGAGCCCGCCGGCGGTGGCGACGAAGCGATCGTGCCCGAGGTCGAGGTGCCCCGGATGGTGCGTGACCTCGATGGCACGACCACCGGGCGCGAACCGCGCCTCGCCGCGCCACGCGACGGGAAGGAAGCAGACCAGCGGCTGGTCGGTGGGCACGTCGAACCGCCCGGGGTGTCGCGGCGAGGGCGCGTAGTCGGCCCCCGGCCCACCCACGACCGGGAGCGTGAACCCCAGCCGGGGATCGCGGTGAGCCCAAGCCCCGATCCCGTCCCCGAACCCGATCCACTCGTCCCGGGCCGCGAAGACCTCGGCGGCCGGCGCCGCGTCGGCGGTCGCGCGGAGGTCGAGGGCGGCGGCGACGAGCTTGCCGGCGCAGTCGAGGGTCATCTGGAGGCGGCGGTGGGGGCCTCGGTAGCGGAACGGCGCCCGACGCTTGTGGGCGACCACCAGGCCGTCGGCGAACCAACCCGGGGCCGCGTCGGCGGCGGCCCGGGCGAGGCCCAGCCACCGGGTGGCATCGACGTCGACCCCGCGGCGCAGCAGCACCCCCGCCAGCTCGGCGGTGTGACAGACCGCCAGCGCACCGATCGACCGGCCCCACGGCAGCGCGGCGCCTCCCGGCGTCGCCACCGCCTCCACGAGGCGGGCCGCCGACCGGACACCCCGGTCCCACACCTCGCCGAGCCGGTCGGCGAAGGGCTCGGCGAACAGGTAGGCGTCGACCGTGTACATGTCGACCTGGCCGCGGCCGTCGTGGGAGTCGTCGAGCCAGCCGTCCGGGTGCTCGCCGAGCAGGGCTTGGACCCGGTCGAGCAGACCGTCGAGCACCGCCACCTCGACGTCGAGGCCCAGGCGGGCCCGCGCCGCCTCGCACCGGGCGAGCACGACGGCGTAGTTGCGGGGCAGGACCTGCTGGTCGAGCAGCGGGATCCAGTCGGTGCTGTCGGCCGCTGCGACGACCACCGCCCGGGTCGCCGGCTCGAGCGCGTCGAGCCCGCCGACCCGGAGTGCCGTGTCGGCGACCCGGTAGGAGAAGAACGTGTGGGTGCGGGCGGCGTTGGTCTCGGCGAGGCGCTGGTGGATCAGCGGGACCACGTCGAGCCCCGCGACCTCCTCGACTCCGGCCTCGTGCAGCAGCCCGAGCGTG
>Ga0075429_100005423_pt1 | contig 10984 bp, 10 predicted proteins | sample RhiMetdeltSRZDD3_FD_75295 | JGI IMG/M metagenome (GOLD analysis project Ga0075429, IMG submission 75295) | Populus rhizosphere microbial communities from Tennessee, USA - Rhizosphere MetaG P. deltoides SRZDD3 | ecosystem: Host-associated > Plants > Roots > Rhizosphere > Soil | place: USA...
GACGACGAGGCCAACGGCATCGCGCAGCTCAAGAAGGACGGCATGCAGGTGGTCGAGCAGGTCGACGCCGAGAGCTTCCGCAAGGCGGTGGCGCCGGCCTACGCGGGCTATGCCAAGGAATTCGGCGCCGAGCGCATCGCCGCCATCCAGGCCGTCAAGTAAACCGTGCCACTGCGGGCGGCGCGCCGACGCGCAGCCGCTCGCCGGAGCCCTTCCATGAACAGCATCGAACGGCGTTTCCTGGCGGCCAATCGCTGGGTCCTGATCGTGATCCTGGCCGCGATGGCAGTGATCATCTTCGCCAACGTGGCGCTGCGCTACCTCACGGACCAGTCGATCGAATGGGCCGAGGAAGTGGCGCGTCACCTGATGATCTGGCTGACCTTCCTCGGCGCGGGCCCGGTGCTGCGCTATGGCGGGCACATCGCGGTGGAGAACCTGCAGGACGGCGTGCCGCGCGCGGTCTCGCTGGCGCTGCGCGCGGTGATCACGCTGCTGCTGCTGGGCTTGTTCGGCTTCATGATCTGGTACGGCGCGCTCTACATGCTGCGCGCGCAGGACCAGACGACGGCGGCCACGCAGATCTCCTTCGCCTACGTGTACGCGGCCATGCCGATCGGCGGTGCGCTGCTGGTCGTGCACTGGCTGCTGGTCATGCGCGGCTACCTGCGCGAGCGGCTGTTCGCGAGCGACGCGCATTTCGACGCCAACGCGAGTGCATCGCTATGAGCCAGCCCTCGTCGACCCGTCTTCCGGCCAGTTGGGGAGCCACCTCATGAGCGCGAGCCTGATCCTGTTGTTGAGCGCGTGCGCCTTCCTCGCGATCGGCGTGCCGGTGGCGTTCGCGCTCGGGCTGTCCGCGCTGGCGGCGATCGCGCTGGGCACGGACTTCCCGCTGTTCGTGCTGCTGAAGGAAACCTTCACCGGCATCGACAGCTTCCCGCTGATGGCCGTGCCGTTCTTCATCCTCGCCGCCGAGCTGATGAGCGGCGGCTCGCTCACCGAGGTGCTGCTGCGCTTCGCGAGCCAGTTCGTCGGCCACAAGCGCGGCGGTCTGGGCTACACGAACGTGGTGGGGCTGACCTTCTTCTCCGGCATCTCGGGATCGGCGCTGGCCGACGCCGCGGGGCCGGGCTCGATGATGATCCGCATGATGGACAAGGCCGGCTACGACCGCGCCTATGCCGCCGCGCTGACCGCCGCCACCGCGATCGTCGGGCCGATCATCCCGCCGTCGATCATCATGATCATCTACGCGCTGCAGGACGAGAAGGTCTCGGTGGGGGCGCTGTTCATGGCGGGGCTGCTGCCGGGCCTGCTGGTTGCGGTGGGCATGTCCATCGTCAACTGGCGCGTCTCGACCCGGCGCAACTACCGCGGCGACGGCGAGCAGCCGGGCTGGCGCGAGATCGTGCTCACCAGCGTGAAGGCGCTGCCCGCGCTGCTGCTGCCGGTGCTGATCCTCGGCGGCATGCGCGCCGGCTGGTTCACGCCCACCGAGGCCTCGGTGGTGGCGGTGTTCTACGCGCTGGTGTGCGGCAAGTACATGTACCGCACGCTGCAGTGGAAGGCGCTGCCCGACATCCTCGCGCGCTCGGCGCTGCTCACCGCCTCGGTGCTCATCATCATCGGCATGTCCGCGTCCTTCGCCTGGGTCCTCACCATCGAGGGAGTGCCGCAGAAGCTCGCCGAGTGGATGGTGGCGCAGAACTTCACGCCCACGGCGTTCCTCATCGTGGTCAACGTCTTCCTGCTGGTGTTCGGCATCTTCATCGAGCCGCTGCCCGGCGTGATGGTGCTGGTGCCCATCCTGGCGCCGGTGGCGCTGCACCTGGGGGTCGACCCGGTGCACTTCGCGATGATCGTGATCTTCAACCTGACGCTGGGGATGATCACGCCGCCCGTGGGCGGGCTGCTGTTCGTCACCTCCAACGTCTCGCGCGTGCCGCTGGGCCCGCTGGTGCGCGAGCTCAAGCCGTTCCTGTGGGCGCACGGCGCGATCCTGCTGATCATCACCTTCGTGCCCGCGCTGAGCACCTGGTTGCCGCACACGATGGGATTCAAGTGATCCGGGCGATCGGGTAAACGATGATGGGATACTGATGTACTCATCATACCATCACGCCAGATAGTCGCAGCCGCCGGAGAAGCGGCGCGGCGCCCCCACCGGCCGTCCGATCCCGTCCGTCCGATGCCACCTCTCTGTCCGAGGAGACACCATGTCCCGACGCTTCACGCCTCGCGCCGCCGTCCTGGCCGCATTCCTGAGCCTCGCCGCCGGCGCGGCGGGCGCGCAGACGGTCCTCAAGATCGGCTACACGCCGCCCAAGGACTCGCACTACTGGGTCGGGGCGACCACCTTCTGCGACGAGGTGGAGAAAGGCACGCAGGGCCGCTACAAGTGCCAGCAGTTCCCGGCCTCGGCGCTGGGTGGCGAGCGCGAGCAGATCGAGGCGGTGCAGCTGGGCACCCAGGACCTGACCAACACGTCCACCGGGCCGCTGGGCAACTTCGTGCCCGAGACGCGCATCGTCGACATCCCGTTCCTGTTCCGCGACTACGACCACGCGCGCAAGGTGATGGACGGCCCGATCGGCCAGGACCTGCTGAAGAAGATGCAGGCCAAGGGCCTGGTCGGCCTGGCGTGGACCGAGAACGGCTTTCGCCACATGACCAACAACAAGCGCCCGATCGTGCACGCGAGCGACGCGGCCGGCCTGAAGGTGCGCACCATGGAGAACAAGGTCCACATGGACGGCTACAGGACCTTCGGCCTGCTGCCCACGCCGATGGCCTTCCCCGAGCTGTTCGGCGCGCTGCAGCAAGGCACGGTGGACGGCCAGGAGAACCCGATCCCGGTGATCCTCGCCTCCAAGTTCGCGCAGGTGCAGAAGCACCTGTCGCTGACCGGCCACGTGTACTCGCCGGCGGTGCTGATCATCTCGCCCAAGGTGTGGGACAAGCTGTCGGAGGCCGACCGCAAGGTCTTCGTCGCGGCCGCGCAGAAGGGCGCGGTGGCCCAGCGCAAGAAGGTCAACGACGACGAGGCCAACGGCATCGCGCAGCTCAAGAAGGACGGCATGCAGGTGGTCGAGCAGGTCGACGCCGAGAGCTTCCGCAAGGCGGTGGCGCCCGCCTATGCCGCCTTCGCCAAGGAATTCGGCGCCGAGCGCATCGCCGCGATCCAGGCGGTCAAGTGATGGGCGCCTCCGAGCCCCGCCGCAATCTCGTCGCCGGCGAGCACTGCGCGGCCGCCTCCGGGCGCACGCTCGACGTGCTCGACCCGTCCGACGGCCAGGTCTTCACCACCTTGCCGCGCAGCGACGCGCGCGACATCGACGCGGCCGTCACGGCCGCGCGGGCCGCCCTGCACGGCCCCTGGGGCCGCCTGACGGCCACCGAGCGCGGCCGAATCCTGATGCGCCTGTCGGAAGCGATCCAGCGCCACCACGACGAGCTGTCGGACCTGGAATGCCGCGACACCGGCAAGCCGATCCAGCAGGCGCGCGCCGACATCACGGCCTGCGCGCGCTACTTCGAGTACTACGCCGGCGCCGCCGACAAGCTGCACGGCGAGACGATTCCCTATGCGCAGGGCACCACGGTGCTCGCCGTGCGCGTGCCGCATGGCGTGACCGGCCACATCATCCCGTGGAACTACCCGGCGCAGATCTTCGGCCGCTCGGTGGGCGGGGCGCTGGCCGCGGGCAACGCCTGCGTCGTCAAGCCCGCCGAGGACGCGTGCCTCACGCCGCTGCGCATCGCGGCGCTGGCGCTCGAAGCCGGCCTGCCGCCCGGCGCGCTCAACATGGTGTGCGGCCTCGGCGCCGAGGCCGGCGCGGCGCTGGCGAGCCACCCCGGGATCAACCACATCTCGTTCACCGGCTCGCCGCAGACCGGCACGGCCGTGGCGCAGGCCGCGGCGGTCAATCACGTGCCGGTGACGCTGGAGCTGGGCGGCAAGTCGCCGCAGATCGTGTTCGCCGACGCCGACCTGGACCAGGCGCTGCCCGTCGTGGTGAACGCGATCGTGCAGAACGCGGGGCAGACCTGCGCCGCGGGCAGCCGCGTGCTCATCGAACGCAGCATCCACGCCGAGGTGATGGCGCGGCTCAAGCAGCGCTTCGAGGCGCTGGTCACCGGCCCCGGCCGCGCGGGACCCGACTGCGGCCCGCTGATCAACCGCCGGCAGCTCGAGCGCGTGACCGCGCTGGTGGAGTCCGCGCAGGGCGACGGCGTGCGCGCCGTCGCGCGCGCGCGGCTCGCGAGCGGCGTGCCGGGCGGCGGCTTCTTCTTCCCGCCGCTGCTGCTCGACGCGGTGCCGCACGCCCATGCGATCGCGCAGTCGGAAGTGTTCGGCCCCGTGCTCGCCGCCTTCGCCTTCGACAGCGAGGACGAGGCGGTGGAGCTCGCCAACGGCACCCCCTTCGGCCTGACCGCGGCGCTGTGGACGCGCGACGGCGCGCGCCAGCTGCGCCTCGCCCACCGCATCGAGGCCGGCCAGGTGTTCGTCAACAACTACGGCGCCGGCGGCGGCATCGAGCTGCCCTTCGGCGGCATGAAGCATTCCGGCTACGGCCGCGAGAAGGCCTTCGAGGGCCTGCGCAGCTTCACCACCATCAAGACCATCGCCATCCAGCATGGCTGATCGCTCGACACCGGAGAACCGAATGAGGAAGCTTCAGGACCGCGTGGCCATCGTGACCGGCGCCGGCGGCGGCTTCGGCGAGGGCATCGCCCTGCATTTCGCCGAGCTCGGCGCCAAGGTCGTCGTCGCCGACCTGCGCGAGGACGCCGCGCAGAAGGTCGCCGCGGCGATCGAGGCGGCCGGCGGACAGGCCCTCCCGGTGCACGTGGACGTGACGCAGGACGCCTCAGTGCAGGCGATGGTCGAGGCCACGCTGCGCCGCTTCGGCCGGCTCGACATCCTGGTCAACAACGCCGGCACCACGCACAAGAACCAGCCGATGCTGGAGGTCGACGAGAAGACCTTCGACCGCGTCTACGCGACCAACGTGAAGAGCATCTACCTCGGCGCGCGCCATGCGGTGCCGGTGATGCGCCGGCAGGGCGACGGCGGCGTCATCATCAACATCGCCTCCACCGCCGGCCTGCGTCCGCGGCCGGGCCTCGCCTGGTACAGCGGCACCAAGGGCGCGGCCATCACGCTCACCAAGGCGATGGCCGTGGAGCTGGCGCCCGACCGAATCCGGGTCGCGGCCATCAACCCGGTGATGGGCGAGACCGGCCTGCTGGCCGACTTCCTGCCCGGCGAGGACACCGAGGAAGTGCGCCGCAAGATCATCGCGACGATCCCGCTCGGCCGCCTCAGCAAGCCCGTCGACATCGCCAAGGCGACCGCCTTCCTGGCGAGCGACGAGGCGGACTTCATCACCGGCGTCGCGCTGGAGGTGGACGGCGGCCGGTGCATCTGAAGGTCGTCACGTGACGACCTACCGCATCGGCGTCATCCCGGGCGACGGCATCGGCCGCGAGGTCGTGCCCGAGGGCCTGCACGTGCTGGAGGCCGTCGCCGCGCGCTGCGGCTTCGGCATCCGGCTGCAGCACTTCGACTGGAGCTGCGAGACCTACCGGGCCACCGGCCGCATGATGCCGGACGACGGGCTGGAGCGCCTGCGCGACCACGATGCGCTCTACCTCGGCGCCGTGGGCTTCCCCGGCGTGCCCGACCACGTTTCGGCGTGGGGCCTGCTGATCCCGATCCGCCGCGCCTTCGAGCAGTACGTCAACCTGCGCCCGGTCCGCCTGATGCCCGGCATGACGCCGTCCGTGCGCGACCGGCCGGCGCCGATCGACTTCTGGGTGGTGCGCGAGAACAGCGAGGGCGAGTACTCGCAGATCGGCGGCCGGCAGAACAGCGGCACGGAGCACGAGATCGTCGTGCAGCAGTCGGTGTTCACGCGCCGCGCGACCGACCGCATCATGCGCTACGCCTTCGAGCTGGCGCGCCGCACCGGCAAGCGGCACGTCACCTCGGCCACCAAGTCGAACGGCCTGTTCCACTCGATGCCGTTCTGGGACGAGCGCTTCGCGGCCGTGCGCGCCGAATACCCCGACGTGCGCGCCGACCAGGACCACATCGACATCCTCACGGCGCGCTTCGTGATGACGCCCGAGCGCTTCGGCGTGGTGGTCGCGAGCAACCTGTTCGGCGACATCCTGTCGGACCTCGGGCCCGGCGTGACCGGCACCATCGGCATCGCGCCGTCGGGCAACATCAATCCGGAGCGCACCCATCCGTCGCTGTTCGAGCCGGTGCACGGCTCGGCGCCCGACATCGCGGGGCGCGGCATCGCCAACCCGATCGGGCAGATCTGGTCGGCGGCGATGCTGCTGGAGCACCTCGGGCAGGCCGAGGCGGGCCGCTTGATCGTGAGCGCGATCGAGCGCGTGCTGGGCGACGCCGATGCGCCGCGCACGCCGGACCTGGGGGGTCGGGCGACGACGCGCGAGCTCGGCGAGGCCGTCTTGCGGGCCCTGCCGACGTGACGATGGCCCCGGCACCGCGGCATCGGCGCGGCACGGCGTGATAAGGTCGTCGGCCATGTCGTCGGAACCGATCCAGCGCCGCAAGCTGTACCAGGAAGTGCTCGACCGCCTGCTGGAGCGCATCCGCAGCGGCGAGATCCCGCCGGGCGATCACCTGCCGTCCGAGCGCGAGCTGATGGAGCTCTACGGCGTCGGCCGCCCGGCGGTGCGCGAGGCGCTGCAGGCGCTGCAGCGCTCGGGCATCGTGGAGATCACGCACGGCGAGCGCGCGCGTGTCGTCGTGCCCACGGCCGAGCGCCTGATCGAGCAGGTCGCCGGCGGCGCGCGCCACCTGCTGCGCATGCAGCCGGACATGCTGGAGCACCTGAAGGACGCGCGCGTGTTCCTCGAGATCGGCACGGCGCGCCTGGCCGCCGAACGCGCGACCGACGAGGACATCGAGCGCCTGCGCGCGCGCCTGGCCGAGCATCGCGCGACGCTGGACCATCTCGACGACTTCGTCATGCGCGACATGGCCTTCCACCGCGAGATCGCGCGCATCAGCGGCAACCCGATCCTGCCGGCCATCGTCGAGGCGCTGTTCGGCTGGGCCAGCGAGTACTACCAGCCCATCGTGCGCGCGCCGGGCGCCGAGGAGCTGACCCTCGCCGAGCACGCCCGCGTCATCGACGCCATCGCCACGCGGGACCCGCAAATCGCCGAGCAGGCCGTGCGCGATCACCTGACGCGGGCGAACGAGCTCTACCGGCAGCTGGACGCCTCGGGCGCTGCGGCGCGGGGTCTGCCGCAGCGGCGCGACGCCTGAACGCTTCTCGCGCCGCAAAGCCGCCGGGCGCGTGCGCGGCAGAGAGCCGGCCGCGGCTTGTCCGTTCGCCCTGAGCCTGTCGAAGGGCAGCGTGGCCGTGAGAGACCGTTCGCGCCGAGGCATCGAAGCCCGGCCGCGCAGGCTCTAGCGCGCCGGCGCGCCGTCGCGCGCGAGGCCGAGGAAGTCGGCGCCGCCGATCTGGCCGCCCTTCAGCACGATCTCCAGGCCGTCGCGCCGGTCCACGTCCGACCAGGCGCGGCACAGCGGTGCCCCGGGCGCAAGGCCCGCGGTCACGGTGAGCGCACGGATGTCGAGCGCGCTCGCGACCTCGCCGGAGCTGTCGCCGCCGGCCACGACCACGCGCCGCAGCGGCGACCGATCGAGCAGCCGGCGCATCACCTCGGCCAGCGCCGCGCCGACGGCGCGCGCGGCTTCGCCGCGGGAGAGGCGGGCGTCGCGCGCCAGCGCGTCGAAGCCGAGCACGGCCGCGTCGTCCGGCCCTTCGGCGCTGAACACCACGCTGCTCGTGCCGTGCGCCAGCGCGCTCGCCGCGACGTCCGCGACGCGCTCGATCTCCGCTTCGCGGGTGCCCTCGGCCAGCGCCCGGTGCAGCTGCAGGCGCTCCGCATGGAACCCGTGGGACCGGGCCCACGCGATCTGCGACGCGGTGACCGGCGAGCAGCTGCCGCTCACCACGGCGATGGCCGAAGCCGGTCCGGCCGCCGGCAGCGACGGCGCCTTCGGCAGCCATCCCCGCTCGCGCCAGTGCGCCGCGAGCGCGTATTGCAGCCCCGACGACGACGCGCTGAACACGCCGGCGCCGCGCTGCTCCCACACCAGGCGGCCCGCGGCCGCGAGCGTCTGCTCGTCCAGGACATCGATGAAGACGACCGGCACGTCGTCGCCCTGCAGCTCGCGCACGCGGTGCGCCGCGGCGCCCTGGCGCAGCTGCAGCATGTCGACCAGCTCGATGCGGCGCGCCGTCTGGGCCGCCAGGTGCCGGCGCAGATCGGACTCGCCCATCGGCGTGACGGGGTGGCGCGACATCGTCGGGTGGCGATCGAGGCGGTAGCCGACGCCGTCCACCGCGGCGAAGAGGTTGCCGAAGACCTGGTAGCGCTTCAGCCGCGGCGCGCCCACGATGGTCGGCGACCACCGTCCGGGCCGGTGCCGCACGCCCAGGTCGATCGCGCGCCCGATCGAGCCGGTCGTCGGCGCGGAATCGAAGGTCGAGCAGACCTTGTAGTGCAGGATCGGCGCGTCCAGCGCGGCCAGCGCCGAGAACGCCTTGGGCAGCTCGGCGTCCATCCATTGCGGGCTGCGGCCGCGCGACGAACCCGCGAGCCCGATGCAGCGGGCCTGCGGGAACCGCGCGCGCAGCTCGGCGCCCGGCGGCTCCAGGAACAGCACCGTCGGCACGCCGGCGGCGGTCATGGCCTCCATCGCGTCGGTGGAGCCGGTGAAGTCGTCGCCGTAGTACGCGAGCAGGGGCCCGTCGGGCCACGGCGATGGCGCCGTCATCGCCAGAACCCCAGGGCTTCGCGCAGCGCCGGCACCTTCTCGGCGTGCGTCGACAGCGGGATCCCCTCGATTGCCGCATGCCACGCGGCGCGCAGCGCCTCGACGCCCGACGCCACGCCCTTCGGATGCCCGAAGATGCCGCCGCCGGCCGTGTGGATGAGGTCGGCGCTGCCGAGCGCCGTGTAGGTGTCGTGCGCCTGCAGCCCGGTCTGCCCGGAGCTGAACACCGGCATCGCGGCGAGCGGCGCGCCCGGCATCACCGGGGCGAGCACCGAGCGTGCCGCGGCGACGACGCTGTCGTCGGGCTCGCTGAACTTGTTGCGCAGGCCGTTGACGTGCAGGTGGTCGGCGCCGGCCAGCCGCCAGATCTTCTGCAGCGGCGCGAAGTCGAACCCGAGCGCCGGCGAGCGCGACAGGTAGCCCCAGCCGGCGCGATGCGCGTGGATGGGCAGCTGCGAGTGGCGGCGCAGCTCGTGCAGCCCCACGAGGCCGACCGAATTGAGGCATGCCATCACGCAGGTGCCGCCCTCGGCCAGCACCAGGTCGTGGCGGCGGCGCATCCGGTCGAGGTCGCCCGTCAGGTTGAAGGCCACCATGGCCTTCTTGCCGGTGCGGTCGGCCGCCGCGTTGACCACCTTCATCACGGCGCGCACGCGCTCGTCGAAGGGGCAGCCCGGGCCGTCGGCCTGCAGCTCGTCGTCCTTGATGAAGTCGATGCCGCCGTCCACCAGCTCGCGCACCTGGCTCGCCGTCTCCTGCGCGGACAGGCCGACGCTCGGCTTGATGATCGTGCCGATCAGCGGGCCGTGGCGCACGCCGGCCAGGCGGCGCGTGCCCTCCACCCCGAAGGCGGGCCCGGGATACGCGGCGGCGAAGGACGGCGGCAACTGCAGGTCGATCAGCCGCAGGCCGGTCACGGCGCGCAGCTCGTACAGGTTGCCGGCGATGGTCGCCATCAAGGTGGGCAGGCAGGCACCGAGGTTCTCGATCGGCCACGAGAGCTCGAGCACGCAGCGCGTGTAGCGCGCGGCGGCCGCGGGCGTCGGCAGGCTCGGGACGGCCGCGGTGTCGATCACCTCGAGCCGCTCGACGCGCGCGCCGGCGCGCGCCTTGAGCTCGGGCGTCTCGGTCGGCAGGGCGACGAAGGTGCCGCTCGACTGTTCCCCGGCGATGACCTCGGCGGCGCGCGCCGGGTCGTCGCCCGTCTCGAGCCAGTACGTGGCGTGGATGCGTTCGCCCATCGTGTGCTCCCGGCCGCAGGCTTCAGGTGATGCGGCGGATGCTTTCGGCGATTTCCTCGCGGTCGAACACCTTCAGCCAGTCGTCGCGCATCAGGCGCGGCTTGCCGTGGGTGATCGCCTTGTTGCAGGCATCGGAGAACGCCCCGGGGATCTCGTTGAAGATCACCGCGCCCAGGATGTTCATGTGCCCGAGCAGGAAGTCGCGGGCGCACTGCGCCGGCACGCCGCGGCGCACCGTCTCGTCCATCGCGTCGCGCATCACCTGCAGCAAGGTCGCGCAGACGGTTTCCGACAGGCCGGGCTCGAGGAGCGCCATCTGGTCGACCGTCAGCCGGTACGAGCGCAGGATCGGCGCGTAGATCGTCTTGGCGACGGCTTCGCCGAGCTCGAACGCCTCCTCCGGGCCCTGCATCAGCGCACTGGTGATCGATTGCCGGGCCACGGCGCCGCCGAAGAAGTCGCGGCGCGCCTGCGGCTCGGGCTCGTCGTTGAAGATCGACGGGTGGCACGGGTGCGCGACGAAGTACGTCAGGTCCTTCCGGTCGGGCAGGTGGCCGGCGAACGGCGCTGCCGCGTCGAGCGTCATCACCATCGTCGCGGGCTTCAGCTTCGGGGCGATCTCGTGCGAGACCTTGCCGATCAGGGTGTCGGGAATGGCGAGGATCACGACGTCGGCGTTGTCCAGGGCCGCGTCGGCGTCGACGCAGGCGATGCCGAGCTCGTCCTGCAGCCGCTGTCGCCCCGCGGCGCTCGGCTCGACGTGGCCGACGCGGTAGTCCGACGTCAGCAGGTTCCGCGAGAGCCGGACCCCCATCTTTCCGCCGGCGCCGAACAGGGCAATCTTTTCGTTCATGGGGTCGATGTCTCCAGGTGGGGGTCAAGGTGGCGGACGCCCGGCGCGCGACGC
>Ga0075429_100005424_pt1 | contig 10984 bp, 11 predicted proteins | sample RhiMetdeltSRZDD3_FD_75295 | JGI IMG/M metagenome (GOLD analysis project Ga0075429, IMG submission 75295) | Populus rhizosphere microbial communities from Tennessee, USA - Rhizosphere MetaG P. deltoides SRZDD3 | ecosystem: Host-associated > Plants > Roots > Rhizosphere > Soil | place: USA...
CGCCGAACTCGCTGCCCGCGAGCGCAGTACTCGCGGTCCACGCGCCTTTGCAACCGGGAAAATAGGGCTGGAGCTTCTCCATCGCGTGCTCGGCGAGGCGCCGGTAGGTCGTGATCTTGCCGCCGAATACGGAGAGTACGGGCGCCCGACCTGCCTCGTCATCGACCCGCAGCGTGTAGTCGCGCGTAACCGCGGACGGATCGCTGGACCCGTCGTCGTAAAGCGGCCGCACCCCCGCAAACCGCCACAGCACCTGCTCGGGCCTGGCCGGTTGCGCGAGGTAACGATTCGCCGCGCGGCACAGGTAGTCCACCTCCTCGTCGCTCGCCTGCGGATTCGTCGGCTCGTCGACCGCAATGTCGGTCGTGCCGATCAGCGTGAAATGTCCTTCGTACGGAATCATGAAAACGACGCGCCGATCGTCGTTCTGCAGGATGAACGCATGGTCGCCTTCGTACTGCTTCGGCAGCACGATATGGCTGCCCTTCACCATCCGCACCGCATCCTGAGAAGGCTGCGCAAGGCGCTCGTTGAGGGCGCTCTTCACCCAAGGACCGGCGGCATTGACGATCGCACGCGCTGCGACGCGGCTTCCGTCCGAGAGTTCCGCATGCCAGTCGCCGTTCTCGCGGTGCGCGCTCAGACACTCGGTGCGCAAAAGCACCCGGGCGCCGAGATCGCGTGCGCTCATCGCGTTGGCGATGACCAGCCGCGCATCGTCGACCCGGCAGTCCGAATATTCGAAGCCATGCCTGAAGTCCGGCTTGAGGCCCGAATTGAGCGGCGCTCGATCGAGTCGCACCGCAGTCGAGCCGGCGAGCGATGCGCGCCGCGTAAGGTGGTCGTAGAGGAAAAGACCCGCCCGGATCATCCACCGAGGCCGCAGCTCCGGCACGTGCGGCATCACGAAGCGGGCCGGCCAGACGAGGTGTCGCGCGATCCGCAGCAGCACTTCGCGCTCCGCAAGCGCTTCGGCAACGAGGCGAAACTCGTACTGCTCGAGGTACCGCAAACCGCCGTGGATCAGCTTCGAGGAGGCCGAGGACGTCGCGCCGGCGAGATCGTTCTTCTCGACGAGCAGCACCGAGAGCCCGCGGCCCGCGGCGTCGCGCGCGATCCCGGCGCCGTTGACGCCGCCACCGATGACGAGCAGATCGTAGTGGGCGGGAAGGGGAGCGGGTCGCTGCAAGCGGCGGATTATACGGTGCGCTCGACGGCGAGCTTCAGCGTCGCTTCGAACGCCGCACCGTTCCCCGACGGGAGATTGTCGGCGCGCAACGCACCGCCGTGGAACTCCGCGATCAAGCGCGCAATGTAGAGTCCGAGCCCGAGGTGCGGAACGCCGGTCGACGGCGCGCCGCGCAACGATTGCATCGAATCGAACGAGGAACCGCGCAACGTGTCGGGCAGCGCCCGACCCTCATTTTCGACGCGCAGCGAGACGCGATCGCTTTCGCGCGAGAGCGCTACGCGCACTGCCGTGCCCGGCACGCCGAAATCCACTGCGTTCTCGACCAGCTTGTCGAGCATCTGCGCGAGCAGGTCGGGCGCGCCTTGGATCGGTGCCTTGTCTTTCGGCAAGACCAGCTCGAACGGGCGCGGTGCGTAGGCCAGCCGGTAGCCCTCGACGCAACCCTGCACGACCGGAGTTGCATCGAAGATCTCGCGCGATGCGGCCGCCAGGCCCTGCTCGAGCCTGCTCGCCTCGCTCATGCGGGCAAGGATGGTCGCGAGCCGTGTCAGGCCTTCCTCTGCGCGGGCCAGGTATTTCGCCGACTCGTCCGCGGATTGCGCGGCGCGCAGGTTCTCGAGCGACGAGCGCACCACCGCGATCGGCGTTCGCAACTCGTGCGAAAGCCGTCCCGCCATGCCTTCGAGATAGTTGTTATAGCGGGCCAGGCGCGAAAGAACCGTCGTGAATCCGCGCGACAGATCGCCGATCTCGTCCTGCGCGTCGGACGCCGTAAGAAGCCGCGTCACTCTGCCTTTGGCATCGATCGCGGCTTCGGCTTCCTCGCTCAGGCGGCGGATGCGATTGGAGATCCGGCTCGCGAACCACAGCAGCACGGCCGCGACCAGCGCGAACGCGGCCAGTGTGAGAATCAGCAGGCGTTCCAGCGCCTGGTTGCGCAGCGATGCGATCCGGCCGGTGGTCTCTTCGACGACGACTGCTCCGTGCACTGCATCGCCGACCCAGATCGGATGTGCAGCGGAAACAATCAGCGTGACGCCGTCGAGACTGTGGCGGGAGCGCGTGCCGGAGGCGCCTTGCAGGGCCGCCGCGATCTCGCGGCTCGCGGCAAACGTTTCGTCTGCGATCGCCTCGTCGAATTCCTCGCCGGGCGCGCCTACCAGCAAGCCCAGCACCCACTGCACGAACCCCGTCGTCTCCGGCTCGCTGCGCTTCAGCGATCCGGCGAGCGCAAGCACCCGGTAGTCGCGGCTGACGACCCAGATTCGCGAGCTTGCACGCTGCAAGCCCTTGAGAATCGCCGCGATCTCCGAGTCGGGGGCGCCGGCTTCGTCTGGCGTGCGCGGAGCGCCGGTCAGTCGCTGCAGTTCGCGCTCGGCCTGGCGCCGCAATTCCGACTCGTCGGGCGGCCGGTACGCGAGCAGCTGCGGGCGGTCGTGCAGCGCGGTCGCAACCGCTCGAGCGGTCGCCGCGAGCGCCTGTTCCTGTGCTGCCAGCAGGAAGCGCTCCATCTCGCGCACATAGCGATAACCGGCCCATGGCAGCACCAGCAGGACGAGCGCGACGAGCGCGAGCTTGGCGCGCAGCGTAAAGCGGACCAACCTCAGACCTTCCAGCGGTAGCCCAGGCCGTAGACGGTCTCGATCCCGTCGAACGCCGGGTCGGCGGCGAGAAACTTGGCGCGCACCCGCTTGACGTGCGACGTGACGGTCGCGTCGTCCACCACGAGCTCCGCGTCGCGCATCAGCTGGTCCCGGTTCTTGACGTGCCCCGGGTGCCGCGCAAGCGAATGCACGATCCAGAATTCGGTCAGCGTGAGCTCGATGCGCCCGCCCCGCCATTGGGCGCTGAAGCGCTTGAGATCGAGCTCGAGCGGCCCGCGCTCGAGGCGCTCCTCGACCGGCTTTTCTTCCTGCAGCGCGTCCACGCGTCGAAACAGCGCCCCGATCCTCGCCATCAGATGCGGCAGGCTCACGCCCTTCGTCAGGTAGTCGTCGGCCCCGAGCCGCAATCCCGAAACCACGTCGAAATCCGAGTCGCGCGCGGTCAGAAACACGATCGGCAACTGCGCCGAAAGGACGCGCAGCTCGCGGCAGAGCGCGAAGCCGCCTTCGGTCTCATCGCCGAGACCGATGTCGATCACCGCCAGGTCCGGCAGTCGCGCGCGAAACGCTTCCAGCGCCTCGCGCCGGGTCGCGTACGCGGCGACGTCGTAGCCATGACGGCGCAGCGCGTCCGCATAGTTTGCGCGGATGGCCGGTTCGTCCTCGACGAGCGCGATGCGGCGGGGCATTCCCGGGGAATATACCGGAACGCCGCTTGTCATTTTCCCGCCATCTTTGTTCTCTACCCTGTCATCGAGGGCACACCCGGTTTGCCTGTTCCGGGCATTCAATGCCTGCAAAGGAGAACAGGACATGACCAGGACCCGGATGATCGCCGCGGAAATCGTTGCCCAGATCGCGCTCGCCGCTGCGATCGGGATTTGCGCCAGCATCGTGCTCGGGGGCGCCGCGCTGTTGCTCGCGGGTGGCGCGCCGACATGAACTACGGGGAGGTCGCACTCGGCGTCGAGTGCGCGCTGCCTGCCCGCTTCGAGGCAGGCATTCGCAGGAAGCGCTTCAGGTCCGTGCTCGTCTGGCTACTGCTTGCCGTCGCGGCCGGGGCGCTGCTGTAGACCCCAAAGAACCGCGGCGGCGAGCGCAGCCAGGATAGAAAGGAGGCCGGGAAATCGCTTCCGGCTGCGCCCGCCCGCTTCGGCAGCCCTTGCCGAAACTCCGCGGACACGCTCCAATTCCGCTCCATGAGCGAAGCGCTGACGCTGGTCATCGGAAACAAGAACTATTCCTCCTGGTCGATGCGCGCGTGGGTCGCGCTGCGCGGCTGTGGAGTCGCATTCACCGAAAGGCAGCTGAAATTCGAATCGCAGGGCTGGCGGGACAACATCGCCACGCTTTCGCCTTCAGGACTCGTGCCGGTGCTGTGGGAAGGCGAGCCCGGCGCCGGATTTGCGACCTGGGACACGCTGGCGATCATCGAGCGTGCCAATGAGTTGTCCCCGAGCGCCGGGATCTGGCCTGCAGATCCTCGTGCCCGTGCGCGCGCCCGCTCGCTCTGCGCTGAAATGCACGGAGGTTTTCGTGCGCTGCGCGGGGCCATGCCGATGAACATCCGCAGCCGGTACCCGGGAAAGGGGATGAATCCGGACGTCGCAGAGGATATCGCCCGCATTACCGCGCTCTGGGGGGCGGCGAGAACGCAGTTCGGGGGCGACGGAGCGTACCTGTTTGGCGCTTTTTCTGCGGCGGACGCCTACTTCGCGCCGGTCGCGTCCCGTTTCGCGACCTATGGGGTTGAGCTCGCCGGCCAGGCCAAGGCCTTGCAGCAGGCGCTGCTCGGGGCGCCCGCCGTCCGCGCCTGGGCGGACGAGGCGGTCAAGGAAACCGAATTTGTTGCGGAAGACGAGCCCTACGCCACGGCCCAGGGGCGCTGACGGCACGATCCGCTGGACGTGCGAGGGAGAGTGACGGTACGCTTGATGCGCTCGTCTTGATAAGGGGAAACCGCGTGACATCGCTCCGAAGCCGCCTTGCCGGGCTTCTCGTCCTTTCCGCGCTCGGGACGACTGTTTTCGCTGCTCCGGCGGACGACCTGAAGGCGCTGCTCGAGAAAGGGCAGGCCGCCGAAGCGTACGAGCTCGGCCGCCAGCACCCGGATCAGCTCGGCAACCCGTTCTTCGACTTCTATTTCGGCGTAGCGGCGATCGGCGCCGGCCGTGCCGGCGACGGCGTGCTCGCGCTCGAGCGCTTCGTCGTGAACGCACCCGACAACGTCAATGGACGGCTCGAGCTGGGACGCGGCTACTTCGTGCTCGGCGAGGATACGCGGGCGCGGCAGGAGTTCGAGATCGCGCTCGCGACCAACCCGCCGGCCGAGGTCCAGGCGAACGTGCAACGCTTCCTCGACGCGATCCGCTCGCGCGAACACCTCTACCGGCCGACGCAGGGCTTCTACCTAGAGGCGGGTCTCGGCCATGACTCGAATGCGAATGCCGGCATAAACAACGCCTCGATCACGCGCTGGACGATTCCTCTCGTGGTCAATTCCGCCGGCGTAGAGCAGTCCGACAGCTTCCACACGCTCTCGGGCGGTTTCGCATTCAGCCGGCCCTTTCGACCCGGCTTGTTTGGCGTACTGAGCGGAGGCTTCGACGGCAAATACCATCATTCGGAGTCGCGGCTCGACCAGGAGGCGCTGCGGATCGATGGCGGGCTGACCTGGATCCGGGAGAAGGATCTATACCGGCTCGTGGCCGGGTTTTCCACGCTGCGCGTCGAGAGCGATCGCTTCCGCGACATCTGGTCGCTTTCCGGCGAATGGCACCGGCAAATCGACGAGCTGCGCGGCTTCAATGTGTTTGCGCAGTATGCCGATTTCTCCTACACCGGCGGAAATTCGCTGCGGGACTCGGGGCTGGGTACGCTCGGTGTGGGCTACCGGCAGGCGCTGCAGTCGCCGATGCAACCGCTGCTGAACTTCGCCGCGTATGTCGGAAGAGAGGACGTCCGCTCGTCGGTGCGAAGCGACCTTTCGCGGGACCTCTACGGTTTGCGGATCTCCGCCAGCCTCACGCCGGCGCCGCGATGGAGCTTGCAAGCCGGGCTCTCGCTGCAGACGAGCCGGTTCGACGGCGGCGCGCCGTCGCCGGTCTTCGGCCTGCCACCCGAGCCGACACGCAAGGACGATTACGTAGCGATCGATCTGACGGTGTCCTATGCGCTGACGCGCAATTGGACGCTGAAGGGAGAGCTGCTCGCATCGCGCAACTCGTCGAACGATGCACTGGCCGACTACCGGCGCGAGGTCATCGGCTTCAAGGTGCGATACGACTTCAAATGACCGGTTGGAGAGACTTCGCCATGATGACTCGACTGCAAACGTGCACGCTCGCGCTCTGTAGCGCATGCCTGATTGCGCCGGCCTCGGCGCTGGCGCAGGCAGCCGGGCGCGTGCTGATGACCGCCGGCGAAACGAGCGCGGTGCGGGACGGAAAAGTCGTGCCGCTGACGTTCGGCTCGTCGATCGAAGCGCGCGACACCTTGCAGACCGGGCCGCGCAGCAATCTTCAGGTGCGCCTGACCGACGAGAGCATCCTTTCGCTCCGCGAGCAGTCGCAGATGCGGCTCGAGGAATACAGGTTCAGCGGCAAGGACGATGCGCAGGACGCTGCGGTCTTTCGCCTGGTCAAGGGTGCGTTTCGAACCGTCACGGGCCTGATCGGGCGGCGCGATAATTCCCGCTACGCCGTCAGGACGCCATCCGCCACGATCGGCATTCGCGGCACGATGTACGCAGCCGCTGTCTGCGACAAGGACTGCAAGAACGCGGACGGCAGCCTCGCGCCGGACGGCCTGTACGGGATGGTCATCGGCCAGTCGCAAGGTACGAACAAGCTTGCGCTCACCAACAAGGCCGGCGAAACGGTGCTGCGGCAAGGGCAGGTGTTCTATGTCGCGAATGACTCTAGCGCCCCGCAACTGCTGCTCGAGCCTCCAGCGCATTTGATCGACTCGCTTGCCGGCGCGGGCAAAGCGGACCGGCCAACCGCCACCGCGCTGGGGCTTCCGGGACAGAGTGACGGCGCAATCGCGGGTGCGCTCGGTGGCTTGGGCGGCGCTGGCATCGGCGGAATCGCTTCCGACAGCAGGCCGAACGCGCTTCCGACATCGCTCGAGCAGGTTATCCAGGTGTCCAGCAACTTCAATACCTTCCAGCCGACCCAGAACCTGAACGGCGGCGGGTTGCCATCGGGCAGCATCCTGACCCTCGCCGTCACGACAGGCTTCGTGAACATCGGCGGGACGGGAATCGTGCGCGGCCAGATGCTTTGGAATACGACCGCCGACATGGATCTGCACATGTTCACGCCGGACAACCAGCAAGTGTTCTTCGGCAATCCGACGGTGAATTTCCCGGCGACTTCACCGACCGCGACCGCGACTCTCGATATCGACAACACGTCCGGGGTCAATCATCCGACCGCGGTTACGACGTTCCAGGGTCAACTCCATGCGGTGGAGAATATTCGCGTGAACGGCACGACGATTCCAGCCGGCAACTACACCTTCTTCACGCGCAACTTCAGCGGCGTGACGACGGCGCCGATTCTGCTGCTCACGGGGGACAACGGTGTCACCAGCCGGCGCTTCGACGTGCCGGCGCTGACGAGCGGCGCGACGTCGCAGAACTACGTCGTCACTCGCACGCCGAGCGGCACCGCAACGTATAGCGGCCCGCAGTAGCCGTTTTCTGATGTCGTGATTTCGCTGCGCGTCACCCGCGCGACGTCGGCGTTCGTCCTACGCCGCCTCTCTAGAACTCGCCCCATACGCCTCGGTCGAATTTAGATCGCGGGGTCTTCCGCGTTTCTAAAGGAAAGGAGTGGTTCCATGAACACTCTGTGGAAAGTCGCAGCACTCACTCTGGTAGCGACGTCCGTAGCGGGCTGTTATACCCGCACGACTACGCGTGAGGTCGTGCGCGAGCAACCCATCGTGCAACAGCAGCAGCCGATCGTAGAACGCAGGACGGTTGTGGAGCAGCCCGTGATCCAGGAGCCGCGCATCATCGAGCGCGACCGCGTGGTGGTGGTACCGCGCGAGTAGATTCCACCGGCGCGAAGGCCGTTGGATGTAATTGCTAAGTGGCGCTCCGCCGCGTCCGCTATTTCTTTCGCATCTTGCGGATCGCGGCGATCTGCGCAGCGAGGTTTGCCATCTCCGCGGTAGCGGCGGCTACGCCGACCGCGTCCTTGGCGTTCGCGCGCGCAATCTCGGCCTGCTTCAGCGCCTCGTTCGCCTTTGCCTCATCGAGGTCGTGGCCACGGATCGCTGTATCGGCGAGTACCGTGATGACCTTCGGCTGCACCTCGAGAATTCCGCCGGCAACGAAAATCAGCTGCTTCTCGCCGCCGCCCGCGGGCGTGATCTCCACCGTGCCCGGCTTGATGCGGGTGATCAGCGGCATGTGACGCGGATAGATGCCGAGCTCGCCTGCCTCGCCCGGCAGGACGACGAACTCCGCCTCGCCCGAGAAAATCGATTCCTCTGCGCTGACGACGTCGACGTGGATCGTTGGGGCGGCCATTACTGCAGCGTTTTCGCCTTTTCGATCGCTTCCTCGATCGCTCCCACCATGTAGAAGGCCTGCTCGGGGATGTGATCGCACTCGCCGTTGACGATCATGTTGAACCCCTTGATCGTATCCTTGAGCGAGACGTACTTGCCCGGTGTGCCGGTGAAGTTCTGCGCCACCGTGAACGGTTGCGAGAGAAAGCGCTGGATCTTGCGCGCGCGGGCCACTGCGAGCTTGTCTTCGGGCGCGAGCTCGTCCATGCCGAGAATCGCGATGATGTCGCGCAGCTCCTTGTAGCGCTGCAGCGTGGCCTGCACGGCGCGCGTGGTGTTGTAGTGCTCCTCGCCGATCGTGTTCGGATCGACCTGGCGCGAGGTGGAATCGAGCGGATCGACCGCCGGGTAAATGCCGAGCGAGGCAATGTCGCGCGAGAGCACCACGGTCGCATCGAGGTGGCCGAACGTAGTCGCGGGCGAAGGATCGGTCAGGTCATCGGCGGGCACGTAGACCGCCTGGATCGACGTGATTGAGCCCACCTTCGTCGAGGTAATCCGCTCCTGCAGCCGGCCCATCTCCTCGGCGAGCGTCGGCTGATATCCGACCGCCGAAGGCATGCGTCCCAGCAGCGCCGAGACTTCGGTTCCCGCGAGCGTGAAGCGGTAGATATTGTCGACAAAGAAAAGGATGTCGCGGCCCTCGTCGCGGAACGCCTCGGCCATCGTCAGGCCGGTGAGTCCGACGCGCAGCCGGTTGCCGGGCGGCTCGTTCATCTGGCCGAACACCATCGCCACCTTGGACTCGGTCAGGTTATCCAGCTTGACGACTTCGGCTTCGATCATCTCGTGGTAGAAGTCGTTGCCCTCGCGGGTGCGCTCGCCCACGCCGGCGAACACCGACAGGCCGCTGTGCTGCGTGGCGATGTTGTTGATCAGCTCGAGCATGTTGACCGTCTTGCCGACGCCCGCGCCGCCGAACAGGCCGATCTTGCCGCCCTTGGCGAACGGGCAGATCAGGTCGATCACCTTGATGCCGGTCTCGAGCAGCTCGACGGAGGGCGAGAGCTCGTCGAACTTCGGCGCCGCCTGGTGGATCGAGCGCAGCTTGTCGGATTTGATCGGGCCGCCGTCGTCGATCGGCCTGCCGAGCACGTCCATGATGCGGCCGAGCGTGCCGACGCCGACGGGGACGGAGATCGGCGCGCCCGTATTGTTCACCTTCATGCCGCGGCGCAGCCCGTCCGATGAACCCAGCGCGATGCAGCGCACCACGCCGTCGCCGAGCTGCTGCTCGACTTCGAAGGTCAGGCCTTTCTCGACCAGTCCCGCCTCGCCGGTATCGGCGAGCGTAAGCGCGTCGTAGATCCCGGGCATCGCTTCGCGCGGGAATTCGATGTCGGTGACCGCGCCGATGCACTGGACGATGGTGCCTTGTGCTTGTGCCATGTGACGTTTCCTTTAGACGGCGGCCGCGCCGCCGACGATTTCAGAAAGTTCCTTGGTGATGCCCGCCTGCCGGTTCTTGTTGTAGATCAGCGTCAGCTCGTCGATCAGGTCGCGCGCGTTGTCCGAGGCCGCTTTCATCGCGACCATGCGCGCCGACTGCTCCGATGCCATGTTTTCGGCGACCGCCTGGAAAATGATCGCCTCGATATAGCGCGTCATCACCTGGTCGAGCACCGCCTTCGCTTCCGGTTCGTAGAGGTAGTCCCATACCGTCTCGGGCGCGCCCATGCGCTCGCCCGAGAGCGGCAGCAGCTGCTCGACCACCGGCTCCTGCTTCATGGTGTTGATGAAGCGGGTATAGCCGATGAGCAGCCGGTCGAACCGGTCCTGCGTATAGCCATCGAGCATGACCTTGATCGTGCCGATCAGCTTGTCCATCTGCGGCCGGTCGCCGAGCTGCACCGCGTGCGAGACGAGGTTCGCCCCGAGGCGCTGCAGGAAGCCGAACCCCTTGTTGCCGATCGCGCAGACGTCGATTTCTTCGCCTTCGGCTTGCCACGCCTTGTACTGGTTCAGCACCAGGCGAAGCAGGTTGGTGTTGAGCGCGCCGCACAGGCCCTTGTCCGTCGTGACCACGATCAAGCCGACACGCTTCACCGAATCGCGGTGCACCAGGAACGGGTGGCGGTACTCGGGGTTGGCATGGCTGATGTGCGCGGCGACCGTGCGGATCTTTTCGCCGTAGGGCCGCGCCTTGCGCATGCGGTCCTGCGCCTTGCGCATCTTCGACGCGGCGACCATTTCCATCGCCTTGGTGATCTTCCGGGTGTTCTGCACACTCCGGATCTTCATCCGTATTTCTTTGGTGCCCGGCATCGGCGTTCAGCTCAGAACGAGCCGTTCTTCTTCCAGTCCTGGATCGCTTCCTTGAGCGCCTTCTCGTCGTCGCCGGCAAGGTCCTTCTTGTCTTCCATGCGCGCGACGAGATCGGCGTACTTGCCTTTGACGTAGTCGCGCATCGAGCGCTCGGCAGCGAGCGCCTTCTTGACCTCGACGTCATCGAAAAAGCCGTTGTTCACCGCGAACAGCGTCATTGCCATTTCCCACACCTGCAGCGGGTGGTATTGCGGCTGCTTCATCAGCTCGGTGACCATGCGGCCGCGCTCGAGCTGCTTGCGCGTCGCCTCATCCAGGTCGGAAGCAAACTGCGCGAATG
>Ga0075429_100005427_pt1 | contig 10981 bp, 8 predicted proteins | sample RhiMetdeltSRZDD3_FD_75295 | JGI IMG/M metagenome (GOLD analysis project Ga0075429, IMG submission 75295) | Populus rhizosphere microbial communities from Tennessee, USA - Rhizosphere MetaG P. deltoides SRZDD3 | ecosystem: Host-associated > Plants > Roots > Rhizosphere > Soil | place: USA...
GCGCGCGTGGTCTTGATCCGGGTCCGACATCGCGGGCTTCTCGCCCATGATGTACATCCCCGTGATCTCGCCCTCGTGGACGGCGTCCATGATTTCGACGACCGTGAGGCCGCGCTTGGGATCGAGCGTCTGGCCCCAGAAGTTCTCGTACCAGCCGCGGATGTCCATCTTCTCGACGGACTTGTAGTCCGGGAAGTACATCGGGATGAGCCCCGCGTCGGAGGCCCCCTGCACGTTGTTCTGGCCGCGCAGCGGATGCAGGCCGGTGCCCCGCCGGCCGATCTGGCCCGTGATCAGCGCGAGCGCGATCAAGCAGCGCGCGTTGTCCGTGCCGTGCGTGTGCTGCGAGATGCCCATGCCCCAGAAGATGATCGACGCTTTCGACGTCGCGTAGATGCGCGCGACGTCGCGCAGCACGCCCGCGTCGACGCCGACGACTTCGGCCATGGCCTCGGGCGAGAAGTCTTTGACCTTCGCCTTCAGCGACTCGAAGCCCGAGACGTGCGCCTTGATGTAGTCCTCGTCGTAGAGCTTCTCCGCGATGATCGTGTGGAGCAGCGAGTTCAACAGCGCGACGTCGCTGCCGGGCTTGAACCTAAGCGCGTGCGTCGCATGGCGCATGAGGTCCTGGCCGCGCGGGTCGATGACGATGAGCTTCGTGCCGCGCTTCGCGGCTTGCTTGAAGAACGTCGCCGCGACGGGATGGTTCACAGTCGGCCGCGCGCCGATGACGATGACGCAGTCGGCCTCCATTGCAGCATTGAACGGCGCCGAGACGGCCCCCGAGCCGATGCCTTCCATGAGCGCCGCGACCGACGACGCGTGGCAGAGCCGCGTGCAGTGATCGACGTTGTTCGTCTCGAAGCCCGTGCGCACGAGCTTCTGGAACAAATAGGCCTCCTCGTTCGAGCCCTTCGCCGAGCCGAACCCGGACAACGCCTTGCCGCCGCGCTCGTCGAGGATTCTCTTCAAACCCCCGGCCGCACGACTCAGTGCCTCTTCCCAGGTGGCCTCGCGGAACACCGTGAAGCGGTCTTCGAAGCGCATCGTCGGCGGCACCGCGGCCTTCGACGCATAGTCGTGCCGCACGAGCGGCTTCGTCAGGCGTTCGGGCGAGGCGACGTAGTCGTAGCCGAACCGGCCTTTGACGCAGAGGCGATTCTCGTTTGCGTAACCGTTGCGGCCGTCGATCTGCACGATGCGGTTGTCTTTCACGGCCACGGACGTCTGACAGCCGACGCCGCAGAACGGGCACAGCGAGTTGACGACCTTATCGAATTTCTGCACGGCGCGCTTCGTCGCGGTCTTGTCCATCAACGACTTCTCGTACAGCGCACCGGTCGGGCACGCCTGCACGCACTCGCCACACGTGACGCAGGTCGAGAGTCCCATCGGGTCGTGGATGTCGAACACCGGCACCGAGTGGCTGCCGCGCAGCCCCATGCCGATGACGTCGTTGACCTGCACCTCGCGGCACGCGCGCACGCACGCGCCGCACGCGATGCACGCGTCGAGGTTCACGGCGATCGCTGGGTTTGAAACGTCGAGCGCGGCTTCCTCGTGGTCGCCGGCAAACTTCGACGCATACCGGTCGCTGCCCTTGATGCCCATCGACTCGGCCCATTTCCAGAACGGCGCCTGATTGTCGGGGCCCTCCTCGCGTGGCCGCATGTTGCTCGCGAGCAGCTCGAACACCATTGCGCGCGACTTCGTTGCGCGCTCCGTCTGCGTGGATACTTCCATGCCGGGCGTCGGCTTGCGGATGCACGACGCGGTCAGCACGCGCTCGCCTTTGACCTCGACCATGCACGCGCGGCAATTGCCGTCGACGCGGTAGCCGGGCAAGTCCACGTGGCACAGATGCGGGATCTTCGTGCCTTCGCGCTTCGCGACGTCCCAAATGGTTTCGCCGGCGCGCGCCGAGACTTCCTTGCCGTCGAGCTTGAATGCGATTTGATCGCTCATTTCACGGAGTCCTTCGGAAACAGCGTCAGCAAATGCGCCACCGGGTTCGGCGCGGCCTGACCGAGGCCGCAGATCGAGGCATCGCGCATGACGGCCTCGAGGTCGCGAAGCGCCGGCTCGTTCAGGACGCCCTTGGCCTTTAGCAATGTGACCATTTTATCCGTGCCTTCACGGCAAGGCGTGCACTGGCCGCAGCTTTCGTGCCTGAAGAATTTCAAGAGGTTGATGACCGACTCTTTGACGTCGTCGTGGTTCGAGAACACGACGATCGCGTGCGAGCCGACAAATGCGCCGATCTTGGCGAGCTCGCCGCCGAAATCGAGCGGAATGTCGCCCATCGACGCCGGCAGGATGCCGCCCGACGCGCCGCCCGGCAGATACGAAGTGAACTCGTGGCCGTCGAGCATGCCGCCGCAATAGTCGTTGATGAGCTCGCGCACCGTGACGCCGGCCGGGGCCTGGATGACGCCCGGCTTCTTGACGCGGCCCGAGACCGACCACGACCGCGGGCCGGGATGGCCTTCGCGCCCTTGTCTCGCGAACCACTCGGGGCCTTGCTCGAGAATGTCGCGGATCCACCAGAGCGTCTCGACGTTCTGGTTCAGCGTCGGCCGGCCGAAGATGCCGACCTCGGCGATGTACGGCGGGCGATTACGCGGCAAGCCGCGCTTGCCTTCGATGCTCTCGATCATCGCGCTCTCTTCGCCGCAGATGTAGGCTCCCGCGCCGCGCCGCAGCTCGATGAACCCGGGTGCCGCGATGCCGGCCGCTTCGAGCGCCGCGATCTCGCGGCGCAGGATCTCGAGCACGCCGGGGTACTCGTTGCGCATATAGAAGTAGATGCGCTGCGCCTCGACGGCGTGCGCCGCGATCAGCGCGCCTTCGAGCGTGCGATGCGGATCGCGCTCGAGGAACCAGCGGTCCTTGAACGTGCCGGGCTCGCCCTCGTCGCCGTTGATCGACATCAACCGCGGGCCGGGATACGAGCGCACGAATTGCCACTTCTTGCCCGGCGGGAAGCCGGCGCCGCCGAGGCCGCGCAAGCCCGACGACTGGAGCTTCGCGATGATCGCATCGGCCGTCAGCTCGCCCTTGCGAACGGAGTCGTAAAGCTTGTAGCCGCCGTTCTCGCGGTACTCCGCGAGCGCGCTGTACTTCGGCACGACGACGTCGGTGCGCCGCTCGCGCACGTCGCTCAAGAGACTTTCGACCGTGGCGTTCTCGACCTCACGGTTGCCGACTCGGGCCGCAGGAGCGCCCGCGCAGCGGCCGACGCACGCGGCACGCACGACGCGGACCTGCTTTGGATCGACGCCGGCGCTCAACTTCTCGATCAGCGCGTCGGCGCCCGCGATCATGCAGCTGATCGATTCGCAAACGCGGATCGTCACGGGCGCGGGTTTCGCATCGCCCTCTTTGACGACGTCGAAGTGATCGTAGAACGACGCGACCTCGTAGACCTCGGCTTGCGACAACCGCATCTCGTCGGCCAGCGCCTGCACGTGGCGCGCTTCGAGGCAGCCGTACTTGTCCTGAATCAGGTGCAGGTGCTCGATCAATAAGTCGCGGCGCCGCGGGCGCGTGCCGAGCAGCGCGCGAACTTCTGCGAGCGCCACATCGTCTACGATGCGGCCTTTCGGCCCGCGCTCGCGGCGCGAACGCGGTGATTCAGGTCTCATTGAAAATCCCTCTCCCCGCTCGCGCGCCCCGGTTGGTCAGAGCAGAGAGGCATATGGCAGACAACTCACTATCGTTCCCGGTTCGACTCGCGTCACGTCCTCGCCTAGCTCGACGACGCCGTCGGTATCGACCAATGAGGATAACAGCCCGGCGCCCTCGCGCGGAAATTTGGCGGCCTCGAGGGTGCCGTCCTCGGCCGTGCGCAAGTGGACGCGCACGTACTCGCGGCGCGCGGGCTTCTTGCGATACGAGAACTGCGCCTTGACGGGAACCGCGGGCGGCGGCGACCAACGCGCGCCGGCAAGCGCCACGATCGCGGGCCGCGCGACCCTCGCGAAGGTCACGAAGCTCGCGACGGGGTTGCCGGGCAGGCCGATGAACGGCGTGCCGTCGATGACACCCATCGCCACGGGCCGGCCCGGCTTCATCGCGATACGCCAGAACACTAGCGTGCCGACGCGTTCGACAGCGGCTTTGACGAAGTCACCTTCGCCCGTCGAGACGCCGCCCGAGCTCAAAATCAAATCGTTCGATCGCGCGGCCACTTTCAGCAGCTCGGCGATTTGCGCCGAGTCGTCGCGGCGGATGCCGAGGTCGCTGACGACGCAGCCGATGCGCCGCAGCATCGCGATCAGCATCAACCGGTTCGAGTCGTAGAGCTGCGCGTCTCGTCTGGCCGCGCCCGGCTCGACGATCTCGTCGCCGTTCGAGAACACGGCGACCTTCACGCGCCTGCGCACCCGGATTGCGGTGAGGCCCATCGCGGCGGCCGCCGCGACGTCCTGCGGGCGCAGCCAGCGATTCGCCGGCACGACGACGCGTCCCAAGACGATGTCCTCACCGGCCGGCCGAACGTTAGCGCCGCGCTTCAGGCCCGCCGGCAGCAAAACCCGGCCCGCGTCGTCGACGCGCGCGTCCTCCTGCATGAACACCGTGTCGGCGCCTTCGGGCATCGGCGCGCCCGTGAAGATGCGCACAGCGTCGCCGGGCGCAACGGGCGGCCCGCCCGGCGCGCTGCCCGCTTGCACTCGGCCCGCGACGCGGAAGAGGCGCGCCGGGCCGCTCGCGTCCGGCACGTCCTCACCGCGCACGGCGTAACCGTCGACGGCGGAATTCGTGAACGGCGGTAACTGCAGCGTCGCGACGAGCTCCTCGGCGAGCACGCGGCCGTCAGCATCGGCGAGCGCAATGCTCTCGACGCCGTCGACGGGGCTGAAGCGCGCGGTGATCGCCGCGACCGCGTCGTCGATCGTCAGGATCGGGGCGCCCGACGCGAAACAGTCCTGCGAGAGCTGCGCCATGAAATCGCCTAGCCGATGCGGTCGGGTCGACTGTAGACGTTGAAGCGGTCGGACTTCAGAAAGCCGACGAGCGTGATGCCGAACTCGCGCGCGAGCTCGACGGCCAACGACGACGGCGCGCCGACAGCCGCGACGAGCGGGACGCCGGCCATCTTCGCTTTCTGCATGAGCTCGAAGCTCGCGCGGCCGCTGACGATGACACCGCGGTTCTTGAGCGGCAGCTCGTCGTTCATCAGCGCGTGGCCGATCAGCTTGTCGAGCGCGTTGTGCCGACCCACGTCCTCGCGCAGCGCGAGGATCTCGCCCGCCGAATCGAACAAGCCCGAGGCGTGCAAGCCGCCCGTCTGCTCGAAGACCGCTTGCTTCGTTTTCAGCGCGGCGGGCAGCCGCCCGAGCGCCTCGCCGCTCATCCGAAAGTCGGTTGCGCCGACGTCGTACTGGCCTTGCACGGCGACGGCGTCGATCGAGGCCTTGCCGCACACGCCGCAACTCGACGTCATGTAGAAGTTTCGCTCGAGGCGCTTGAAGTCGACTTGCACGCCCGGCGTCAGCTCGACGCGCACGACGTTGATCAAGCCGTCGGCCGCGCGCTGCCCGCGCGCCACGACACCCTGCACGTCGCCGCGCGCGCGGATGATGCCTTCCGTCAGCAGGAATCCGACCGCGAGGTCCTCGTCGTGCCCCGGCGTACGCATCGTGACGGAGACGGGCTCCTCGACGCGGCTGCCGTCGCGGCGCGAATAACCCAGCCGAATCTCGAAGGGCTCTTCGGTCGCGACGAGATCCGGATCGTCGGCCTGCCCAAGCTCGCCGCCGCGGAAGCGGCGGACGTCCAGCTGCCGCGCGGATTGCCGCCGGCCGACTGCGTCTAGGTCGCCCACGATGCCCCCACACTTCTGATGACGCTCGAGTCGATGTCGCGGACGCTCGGGCAGCCGAGCAGCGCCATGTCGCGCGCGAGCTCGGTTTTCAGGATCTTCAGCGCCTGATTCACGCCGGCTTCGCCGCCGGCGCCGAGGCCGTAGAGATGCGGCCGGCCGGCCGAGCAAGCGCGCGCGCCCGCGGCGAGCGCCTTCAAGATATGCGTGCCGCGGCGCACGCCGCCGTCGAGGATCACCTCGAGGCGGTCGCCGGCCGCGTCGACGATCTCCTTGAGCACGTCGAACGGCGCAGGCGAGAAATCGAGCTGACGTCCGCCGTGGTTGCTGACCATGACGGCGGTCGCGCCGATGTCAGCCGCCCGCTTCGCATCCTCACCGGTCATGATGCCTTTGATCGCGAATGGGCCGTTCCACTCCTTGATCATCCATTCGGCGTCTTTCCAGGTAATGCTGCGGTCGATCTGCGCATTCAGAAACTGGATGATCCCGCCGAGCTTCTCGCTGCCGGGAGGCGGGCGATGGGCGATGTTCGCGACCTCGATCTTCGGCGTCGTCAGGTGCTTGTAGACCCACTTCGGCTTCATCGCGATGTCGATCAGGCTCATCAACGCGAGCTTCGGCGGTACGGTCATGCCCGTCACGATGTCCCGCTCGCGATTGCCGGAGACCGTGACGTCGACGGTGAGCTGCAGCGCGACGTAGCCGGAGTCCCGCGCCCGCTGCACGAATTCCCGGCTCAGGCCGCGGTCCTTGAACATGTAGACCTGGAACACCTTCGGCCCCGGCGAGAGCTTCGCGGCATCCTCGATGTTCGTCGACGAGACGCTCGACAGCGAGAAGATCGTGCCGCTGGCGTGGGCCGCGCGCGCGGTGCCGCCCTCGCCCTCGTGATGGAACAGTCTTTGCAACGCAGTCGGCCCGCAGAAGAACGGCCAGTCGATCTTCGCGCCGAACAGCGTCGTCGACATGTCGATCGTCGAGACGTCGACGAGCGCGCGCGGCAGGAACTCGACGCTATCGAACGCGGCGGTATTGCGACGCAACGTCCACTCGTCGTCGGCCGCGCCGTCGATGTAATGGAACATTGGTGCCGGCATGTTCTTCTTGGCGAGCTTGCGCAACTCCGCGATGTTGAAGCAACGCTCGATCCCGCTAGCCACGCAAGGATCCCTGGAGTTGATGAAGGTTGTATCTACGCAACGGAGTCGTCCTCGCCGCCGCCGCGGCCGAGGCTCCCTTCGTCCTTCTCGAGCAGGATCTGCAGCACCTTGCCGCCGCCGATGGGTTGGCTACCCTCGACGGACACCTCGCCCGGGCGAAGCCATAGGTCGAGGCGAGACTTCGGCAAGGTCACGAGGATCGCGGACTGCGCGAACGTCGCGGTTACCGCCCCGGTCGGGCGCACCTCGATCCCATAGCGCAAGCCATGCTCGGACGAGAAACGCACGGTGTCTTCGGCTTTCCCTGTCTCGGCAATTCTCGCAAGCTCGGTCTTCGAGACCCGCAAGCGAAGCGAGTTACCGCGGATCCTTAGCTTCATCGACACGGCTCTTCAAGAAGGGGCGCATTCTAGCAGCCAGACCCATTTCGGGGCTCCCGGCCAGGGGGTGGCGCCGTAAGAGACACCCCCGTGCGCCCGGCCAGAGTGCTTGCCATGTGTTTGTCATATAATCGCGCGCGGAGCGAGAACGGTGGCGCCCGAGCAACGGGGCACCCCGGGGGCCAGAGTCTGGGAGTTCTATGACTGAAGAAGTGGGTATCAGCGGCTTCGCCGTCTACGTGCCACCGTACCGGGTAAACCTCGAGTCGTGGTGTCGCTGGACGAACAACGTCTGGGACAAGACGCGCGCCGTCGTCGGCCACAGCTTCAGGATGCGCGGACCCGCGCAAAGCGTTTATACGATGGCGGCCACGGCCGTCATGCGGCTCATCGATCGCTACGACGTCGATCCCGCCCGCGTCGGATTCCTGGGGCTCGGAACCGAATCGAGCACCGACAACTCGGCGGGCGCCGTTATTGTTAAAGGCATGCTCGACGAGGGCCTGCAGGCCAGCGGCCGCGGTCCGCTATCGCGGCACTGCGAGGTACCCGAGGTCAAGCACGCGTGCCTCGGCGGCGTCTATGCGCTGAAGCATGCGCTGCGTTACCTGGCCCTCGAGCCCGAGGATCGCTGCGCGATCGTCGTCAGCGCCGACATCGCCGAGTACGCGCGCGGCAGCTCCGGCGAGCCGACGCAGGGCGCCGGCGCCGTCGCGATGCTCGTCGAGCGCAATCCCAAGTTGCTGACCGTCCATCTCGAGCACATCGGCAGCGCGTCGTCGTATCGCGCCGTCGACTTCCGCAAACCGGTGCTGCGCAACATCATCCGCGGCAAGCTGAACTGCCACTTCCAGGACCTGCCGGTCTTCAATGGCAAGTACTCGACGACCTGTTATCTCGACGAGACGCTGCACGCGCTGAACGACATGGCGCGGCGCATGGGGCGTGACCCGGCGGACTATTATCGCGAGCTCGCCGCGATCTTCATGCATCGGCCGTATCACCGCATGCCCGAGCAGTCGTTCGCGATGAGCTATCTGTTCGGCTTGGCGCAAGACGGCCCCCGCGGCCGCGCCGAGCTCGAGCACCACTGCGAGCGGGCGAAGATGCCCGTCGCGAGCGTGCTCGAGGAAATGCGCTCGCAGCCGAACATCCTGCAGCTCGTCAAAGACGGCAACATCGACGCCGACGCGTACCCGCTCAGCATCCAGCTGCTCAAAGAGTTCCGCGGCAGCAAGGAGTTCGGCGCGCTGGTCGCCTCGAAGATGTCGCTCGGCTCCGAGCCGATGAAAGACATCGGCAACGTCTACTGCGCCGCGCTGCCCGCATGGATGGCGGCGGGCCTCGAGGATGCCCACCAGCGCGGCACCGACTTGGCCGGGCGCAAAGTGCTCGCAGTCGGCTACGGCAGCGGCGACGCGGCCGAGGCCATTCCGATGACGGTTTCGCCGCGGTGGCGCGACGCGGCCTCGAAGATCGGCTTCGAAGCCGCTCTCGAGACCCATCAAGATCTCACGCAAGCGCAGTACGAGACCCTGCACGACACCGGCACTGCGCAGGGCCTGCACGACCCCGAGCAGGGCTTCGTGATTCAGTCGATCGGCAGCAGCGCGAACCCGAACTTCAGCGACGAAGGCATCGAGTACTACCGCTACGTGCGCTGACGCTCGGCATTGATCGGCACGCCGTCGGCGTGCCGGGCGCGCTTACAGGAGTTGAGAGCATGTCGAAGCGGATTGGTTTGCTCCTCGCCTCACTCTGGTTGGCGGCAAACGCGTCTGCGCAAGCGCCCACGACGACTTACAAATCTGCCGTCGTCGCTCTGACCGAGGATGCCGCGCTGCGCCAGAGCTTCGAGAGCGAGCTCGTCGCATTGGCCAAGAGTCATTCGTACGACGCTATTACGAGCTACGACATCACGAGCGATGTCGATAGCCTCGACACCGATGCGTTTCTCAAGGCGCTCTCCGACCGCGGCGTTCAAGCGGTTCTCATGGTGCGGCCTGCGGCTGTCGGCGAAGGCTCCTCGCTGGAGGCTTTGCGCAACGAAGTGCCGAGCCGAACGTTGGCCGACATGCAAAAGTTCGCGAAGCGGCCGAGCGGCCCGGGCGCCGACGACCTGATCGCCGTCGTGCATCTCGCGATTTACACGCTGACCGCGAAGAAGCCCGAGCTCGTATCGTCGGGCGCCGTGTGGCTCGACGAGCCCGTGACCGATCGCGCGGAAGGCATCAAGCGCCTGCAGGGCCTGATCCTGCAGAACGTCGATGCCGTGCGGCCGTCGATCCGGCGGCACCTCGGGTTGCCGCCGCTGCCGCAGTAGATCCGCCCCCTTCCCCCGCCAGAGCCTTCCCGCCTGCGCACGGAAAACGTGCGCGGGCTGGTATGGGACTTGCAGATCCACCGCGCTCTCAACCCATTCACGGAGGAATGGCCATGGCACGAGTGACGGAAAAACTCTTGGCGGCGTTGGGTGCGATGCTCGCTTTGTCCGCCTTCGGCATAGCGTCGGCGCAAGAGGTCGCGTTGGCGACAGACTCTCCGGAGTCGAAGTTCTTGGTGGACGCGATTCGCGGCGATCTCGCGGAAGTGAAGCTGGGTGAGCTCGCTCAGCAGCGGGGCGAGAGCGAGGGCGTTCGTGAGTACGGCAAGATGCTCGCCGAAGACCATTCGAAGGCGGGAAAGATGGCGGCCGACCTCGCGAAGGATATGAAGGTGACCCCGCCGACGCAGCCCACGTCGGAGCAACTACAGAAGTACGCCGCCCTGGAGCGCCTATCCGGCGCGGAATTCGACCGGGAGTTCGCGGCCGCGATGGTCAAAGACCATCAGGAAGACATCGCGAAGTACGAGAAGCAGGCTAACGGCGGCGACTCGAAGGTCGCGAAGCTCGCCGAAGAGACGGTGCCGACACTCGAGCACCATCTTGCGGCGGCGCAGAGCCTGCAATCCGGCGGCAACGCGAGTCACGATCACACGCCCAACTGATTCGGCTTAGCGCGTGGCAGGCACGGCGCCTCGACTCGACGCCGTGTCAGCCGCGCCGCTTCTATTGCTCGAGCTCGGCGATGAACCCCTCGATGCCGCCACTTGCGAACGCGCTTTCTAGGTTCGCGATAGTACATATGGGCTCTTTTCGACGGCAAAGTTCGCTACATTTCGAGGCCAGGCTTTCTCTCGCGTCGAAGGGTTCTCATGCGAATCGCCGTTGTAATGGCGTTGATGGTTGCCGGGCTCGGTTCGGCTTGGGGGCAAGGCGCGCCCCCGGTCGACACTTCGCGGCCGCTTCTCGCTCTCCATAGTCCCGCGACCGCGGCAGGTCTCGACCGCATCGAGCGCTACTTGTTCACCGAGAGCGCCTTGAGCGGGCGAATCGCGGGGCTATTGGCTTTGGTCACGGCCCGCGAGATGAATCTCGTGTACGAGTGGAGCATCCGCGAGGACGCAGCGCGCGCGTCGGGACTCGAGCCGGCGGTCATCGATGTCGTCAGGAACAATGGGCCTGTCGATGCTCTCTCGCGCGACGACGCATTGCTCATCGATTTCGGCCGCCAGCTGTTCCGCAATCGACACGTGCGCAGCGAGACGTTCGCGGCGCTCGTCGAGCTCAAGGG
>Ga0075429_100005428_pt1 | contig 10979 bp, 8 predicted proteins | sample RhiMetdeltSRZDD3_FD_75295 | JGI IMG/M metagenome (GOLD analysis project Ga0075429, IMG submission 75295) | Populus rhizosphere microbial communities from Tennessee, USA - Rhizosphere MetaG P. deltoides SRZDD3 | ecosystem: Host-associated > Plants > Roots > Rhizosphere > Soil | place: USA...
TCGCCCGGTGTCGACGCCCGCACCGCCTTGGCGTACTGGTCGAGGAAGCCGTCGAGGCCGAGCGGGTTGTCCTTGGCGACGACCCAGTCCGGGGCCGGCACGCCGCGGTCCGGGATCGAGGCGCGGCCGAGGCGCTCGACGACCGACTCCTCGACGGAGTCGACCAGGCCGACACCGGGACGCTGCCAGCCCTTCCCGGTGGTCGGATCGAAGAAGTGGTTGGCCGCGAACGGCGCGTCGGCGAGGGCGGCGCCGGCGGCCAGCCACGACAGCGCGTACTGGCGGCCGCGGTTGTCGGGGACGAAGCCGCCGGCGGGATCGAGGCGGCGCAGCGCCGCGATCAGCTCCGGCGCGTCGGCGGGCGGCATCGTCAGCGGCTCGTAGAGGCCGCGGGTGAAGCCGAGGCCGCGCAGGCGCGCGTGCAGGTGCGAGGCGAGGGCGGCCTGCTCGGCGAGGCCGGCGTGGGTCGTCTGCGACTCCCACGCCAGCGCGGGCGAGGCGGCGAGCGCGACGGCGAGGGCGGCGGCGCCGGCGCGGCGTGCGAGGCGGGGCGTCATCGGGATCCTCCCGGGCGGGCGGGCGTCGAGGTCGGCGCCTTCGGGGCGGGCGCGGGGGGCTGCGGGGCCGGGGGCTGCGTCGGCGTCGGCTGCGCCGGTGGCGCCGTGGTCGGCTCCTCCGGCGGCGGCTGCGCCGGCGGCGCGACGTTCGGCCACAGCGCCTTGATCCGATCGTGGATCTTGTGGGCCAGCGCGGCGGCGTCCTCCACCGACGCGCACTGGCTCTTGCCGCAGGTCATGAGCACGACCAGGCCGCGCGGCCCGTCGAGGAAGCCGATGCCGTGGATGTCGTTCTCGGCGGCGCGGAACGAGCGGCTGGCGACCTCGTCGCGCTCCTCGATGCCGGGCAGCTGGCCGAGCAGCTCCTCGTAGCGCTCCTGCGCGGCGCCGGGATCGAGGCGCCACATGCGCACGGCGACGTCCCAGGTCTCGGGCCGGCCGAGCGCCTTGAAGTGCTGCGACGAGTAGGTCGCGGTGTCCGCCTCGTCGCCGAGCGGGCCAGTCTCGAACTGGCCGTCGTAGCGGGTCTGCGCCTTGATGTCGTCGGCGGTGAGCAGCTGGGCGGCGACCAGGTAGGGGCCGCGGCCGCTGTCCTGGACCAGGCTGGTGCCGAGGGAGCCGGGGCGCTTGCGCTCGCCGGCGAGCTCGGCCGCCGCCTCGTCGGCTTCCCAGGCGGTGAGGGCGGCGACCGCGCCGCCGCCGCCGAGGTAGCGCAGGTGGCGGGCGTGGGACAGATCCTCGCGCCAGCGCTCGAGCAGCACGCTGTTGCCGAGCTGCGCGAAGTCCATGCGCGGGCCGAGATCGGCGAAGCGCCGGTCGCTCCGGTACGCGACGAAGCCGCGCTTGTAGACGAGGAGGTGGAAGTCGGTCAGCCGGGCGCCGGCCGGGACCTCGGCCAGCGCCGGGATCTTGTAGTGGCCGCTGGCGTCGGTGGAGCCGACGTGCTCGCGCGATCCGGCCGGGCTGGCCAGGGCGGTGCCGGACTCGAGCTGCCAGGTCGCGTAGACCAGCGCGCCGGCGATCGGCGCGCGGGTCGCAGCGTCGAGGACGCGGCCGGTGAACGGCCCGCGCAGGTCGCCGGCGGCCACCGAGTCGGGGTGCTGGCGGAACGGCGCGGTGCGGACCTCGGGGCCGGCGCACGCAGCCGCGGCCAGGACCAGGGCCGCGGCAAGCAGGCGAAGAGGCGGGGACGCGGCTTTGGCGCTCACGGGGCTGGCTTGACCTTTTTCGAGTGCGTTTGCTAGCTTGCGGAGTCGCTGGGCGGCGGTCTTAGCAAGAGCGTCGGCTCGTTGCAAACCGCCGGGGCGCCGATCGGCGCGGATGCTCGGCACGGCTATCGGGGGTCAGATGCGCTGCTCGATGTGTGGACACGAAAGCCCTCCAGGCTCGCTGTTCTGCCTCAACTGCGGCAACCCGCTCGCGGCTGGTGGCTTCGGCGGGCAGACTCCCGGGCCCGGCCCCGGGTTGCCTCCGATCTGTCCGAACTGCCGGGCCGAGAATCCGCCGGGCATGAAGTTCTGCCGCAACTGCGGCACCGTGCTGGCGGCGTCGTCGCCGGGGCTGCCGCCGACGCCGATGATGGGCGGCCCCGGGGCGCCGATGGGAATCCCGCCCGGACCGATGGGGCCGCCAGGCTACGGCGCGCCCGGGACGTTCCCGGGACCGGGCGGCGTGCCGCCGGCGCCGCCGCAGGGCTACGGCGCGCCGCCGGGCGGTCCGCCGATCCCGCACCCGGCCTCGGTCGGCACCACGACCTGCCCGCGCTGCGGCTCGCCGACGCCGGCCGGCTTCGCGTTCTGCCAGCAGTGCGGCTTCAAGCTGCCGGGGCCGCCGGGGCAGGGCGCCATCGATGCCCACGGCGCGACCATGGCCGCGCCGGGCGGGATGCCCCAGCCCGGCCTGCCCCAGCCCGCCGTCGCCCGGCCGCCGTCGCAGCCGGGCGCGGTCACGACCCCGGATCCGGTCCCGTCGCACCTGGCCAGCACGAGCTGGGGCACCGCGGTGTCGGTCAACCGCGACGGCTCCGACGGCGAGCGCTTCCCGTTCGCCAGCGACGTCGTCGTCATCGGCCGCGCCGGCGCCGACATCGCCTTCGATCAGGATCGCTTCCTCGCCCGCCAGCACGCCCGCATCGAGGCCGGGCCGGAGGGCGCGCGGGTGGTGCCGGTCGACGCCATGAACGGCGTCTTCCGCAAGATCGACGGGCCGGTCGAGCTCCGCGACGGCTCGGTGATCCTGGTCGGCCGCGAGGTCCTGCGCTTCGAGGCCATCGACGGCGACGAGCGCAGCCCGCAGCCGCTGGTCCAGCACGGCGTCGCCCTGTTCGGCTCGCCGCCGCGCGAGCCGTGGGGCCGCCTCATGCAGCTCCTGCCGTCGGGCGGCTACCGCGACGTCCGCCACCTCTTCGACGAGGAGATCATCCTCGGCCGCGAGGAGGGCGACCTGGTCTTCTCCGACGACGCGTTCCTGTCGCGCCGCCACGCCGCCATCGCCTGGGACGGCCGCCGCGCCGTCCTGACCGACCTCGGCAGCTCGAACGGCACCTTCATCCGCCTGCTCGGCCCGTACCCGATCAAGCACGGCGAGCACCTGCGCATGGGCGATCAGCTCTTCCGCGTGGAGCTGCGAGGCCGGTAGGTGGCCGACCGCGTCGTCGAGGTCTCGGGCCGCACCGATCCGGGGAAGGTCCGCGAGGGCAACGAGGACTCGTTCGCGGTCGGCGATCTCGACACCGGCGATCTCTGGGACGGCCGCGGCGTGGCGTCGGCGACCGGCTGGCGCGGGCCGCTGCTGATCGTCTGCGACGGCATGGGCGGCAGCGAGGGCGGCGAGGTCGCCTCCGAGATGGCGGCGCGCACGGTCTGGCGCGAGATGGTCGAGGCCCAGGCCACCCACGATCCGGAGGTCTTCGCGCGCCTGCTCCGGCGGGCGGTGCGCGCCGCCAACCGCCGCATCTTCGACGAGGCGCGCCGCGAGATCAGCCTGCGCGGCATGGGCACGACGGTGTCGGCGGCCGGCTTCGCCGGCGACCGCCTGGTGGTCGCCACCATCGGCGACTCGCGCGCGTACATCCTGCGCGGCGGCGTCCTGACCCAGGTCTCGCGCGACCAGTCGCTGGTGTCGGCGCTGATCCAGGCCGGCCAGATCAGCCTCGACGAGGCGCAGTCGGCCCAGGCCCACGGCGCCATCCTGCAGGCAGTCGGGGTCACCGAGGACGTCGAGCCGTCGCTGTCGATGATCGACCTCCGCCGCGGCGACCGGGTGCTGCTGTGCACCGACGGCCTGTACAACCAGCTCGGCGAGCAGGCGCTGGCGGCGATCCTCGGCACCAGGCGCCGCCCCGACGGGCTGGCGTCGGCGCTGGTCGAGGCCGCGCGCGCCGCCGGCGGCGCCGACAACATCACGGCGGTGATCGCCGAGGTCGGCGGCGAGCTGCTGCGGCCGCCGGCGAGCGAGGACGATCTGCCGCGCTTCGTCGAGTTCGAGCCCCGCGAGGAGGGGGCGCGCGCCCTGACCTCGACGTCGTACGTGGCGCGCCGGCTCGCCGCCCGGGTCGGCATCGGCGATGATCCCGGGCCGCCGGTGGTGCCGGCCACCGGCCAGCACCGGGCGATCAAGATCAAGCCGCCGCCGCAGCAGCCACCGCCGCAGCCGGATCTCGCCGGCCCGGCGCGTCAGCGCCTGGCCAGCGGCCGATCCCTCGGCGTGATCCTGTGGCTCGTCGTGGCCGCCGTGGCCGCCGCGGTGGCCTGGTGGCTGGCCGGCGCCTGAGCGGGATCCGGGGCGGGAGCCTGGATCGCCCGGCCGGCCGGACCTTCGGCTAAGCTCGGGTACCGGCGTGAAGATCGTGATCGACCACGTCAGCGGCAGTCGGCGCGGCCAGCGCCAGGAGCTGCCGGCGCGCGGCAAGGTCCGCTTCGGGCGCCACCCGGAGTGCGAGGTCTCGTTCGACGCCCACCGCGACATCGACGCCAGCTCACGCCATGCCGAGCTGCGCGCCGGCGACGAGGGCTGGGTCCTGGTCGACGTCGGTAGCTCGAACGGAACGTTCGTCGACGGCCGCCGGGTGACCGAGACGCCGATCGCCACCGGCGAGGCGGTGCTCGTCGAGTTCGGGCCGGGCGGGCCGCGGCTGCGCCTGTTCATCGGCGACGACGAGCAGGTGGCGGCGCTGGCGGCGCCGCCGCTCGAGCCGCTGCCGAGTCGGTGGCTGTGGGTGGCGGCCACCGTCGTCGCGCTCGCGGTGGCCGTCGGCCTCGTGCTCGCGCTGCGCTAGCCGTTCGGGCAGCTGCGCGGTTTGGGGCAATGCGCAGATGCGATCGCGTGCAGATTGATGGAGAATGGCCGGGGGAATGAACTGTCCTGCCTGCGGCACCCCGCTCCCGACCGGGTCGCGGTTTTGCGGCGTTTGCGGCCATCGGGTCGAGGCGGCGCCGTCGCGTCCGGTCGCGCAGGCGCCGCGCCCGCAGGTCTCGGGCGTCGGGCAGGCGCCGCCGGCGCGCTTCGGCACGCCGCTGCCGGGCAGCACCGCCGCCGGCGGTCCGGCGACCGCACCGGCGCCGCGCCCGGCGGTGAGCGGGATCCCGGGCATGCCGGGGATGCGGCCCAAGCCGCCCGGCGATCCGTACATCGGCCAGTCGCTGAACGGCCGCTTCCGCGTCGACTCCAAGATCGGCGAGGGCGGCTTCGGGTCGGTCTATCGCGGCATCCAGCTCGCCACCGGCCGCAAGGTCGCGCTCAAGCTGCTGCACCCGGAGATGACCAAGGACGACAACCTGGTCGCGCGCTTTCGCCGCGAGGGGCTCGTCCTCTGCAACCTGCGCGACGCCCACACCATCACGACCTACGACTTCGACCAGACCCCCGACGGCACGCTCTACATCGCGATGGAGCTCCTCGAGGGCAAGAGCCTGCACCAGATCTTCCACGACGAGGCGCCGCTCGACTGGCGCCGCGTCTTCAAGATCATCGCCGAGATGTGCAGCTCGCTGGCCGAGGCGCACGCCCAGGGCATCGTCCACCGCGATCTCAAGCCGGAGAACGTCTACCTCGAGCACCGCCCGGGCAACCCGGAGTTCGTCAAGATCCTCGACTTCGGCATCGCCAAGGTGATGCGCGGCGAGGGGACGATGGACCCGCAGGCGCCGCAGCTGACCGCGACCGGGCAGACGCTCGGCACGCTCGAGTACATGTCGCCCGAGCAGCTGATGGGCAAGCAGCTCGACGGCCGCAGCGACGTCTACGCCCTCGGCGTCGTCGCCTACGAGATGATCACCGGGCGGCTGCCGTTCCCCGACGCCAAGGGGCCGGCCGGACTCATCACGGCGCAGCTCAAGCAGACGCCGAAGTTCCCGTCGCAGGTGCACGCGACCGGCGGCATCCCGCCCGGCGTCGACCGCATCCTGATCAAGTGCCTCGAGAAGGACAAGAACAACCGCTTCCCCGACGTCACCCAGCTCGCCGCCGCGGTGTCGGAGTGCCTCGCCGCCGGCGGCCACTGGGGCGTCGCGGTGGCGACCCAGCCGACGGTGTCGGGGCGCAAGCCGAACGCCGAGACGATCCGCGGCGAGCCCAAGGTGGTCGGCGCGCCGCCGGCCATGCCGTCGGCCGCCGCGCGGGCAGCCTCGCCGGCCGGGGCCAGCGCGTCATGGGTCGGCGGCTCCGGCTACAGCAACGCGGCCGTGCCGCCGAACGCGTCGTCATCGATGTCGCCGATGCCGCAGGCGCCGGCGCCGGTCCCGTCGTCGCGCGGGCCGGGGACCGAGGAGGCGCTGGCGGCGGCGAAGACCTCGCTCAAGTGGGTCTGGATCGTCGTCGGGATTGTCGCCCTCGGGGCGGCCGTCGGCGCCCTGCTCGCGTTCACGATGTGACGTACGCGCTCGGCAGGACCCTTGCCCGATCCCGGATGGGGGTCTCGGGGGAGCTGTCCCGGCTCAGCATTAGCCATTTCTCTCGGTTGCACGCAAGGCGGCGATGGCGGCGGCTGCCGCCGCCACCTCGAGGAGGGCTCGCCCGATGACCTTGACGCCTGGCGGCCCACCGGACGATTTGCCGGTGTAGCCGCCGAGATCGGCGATCCATCGGACAAGCTCGCCGATCGTCGGCTCGGCTCCGACCGCGACGCCGGCGGGCTTGCGCAGCACGATCACGGCGTCGATCTCGTCGCGCGTGAATTCCGCGGTGGCGGGGAGGTCCGGTTCTTCCCTGGACAGCTTCTTCAGACGCTCAGCGCGGGCGGCCACGGCTGCGAGCAGCGTAGCCCACTTCGCGAAGTGCTCCGGCTCTCTGAGCTGGGAGCGCTCGACGTTGCAGAGGCCGGACTTCCACGCGAAATGGAATTCCTCGACGCTCCAGCGCCGCGTGTAGCCGCCGATGACCTGCATGGCCGCGGTCCGGTTGCCGATTCGTCGGTTCGTGAGCAGCCGCCACAGGATCGCGTCTTCTCCAGCCGGAGGATTGCGCTCCCGGGCCTCCAGCGCCCAAACGGCGATGCCCACGCGGGGACCACGGCCGCGTACCCCGAGGGTCACGTGAAGGGTCACGCGTGTGGCGCGAATGTCGATGCGCGCTCGCCGCGCTGTCCTCGTCGGGCCGGCGGCGACGTCGAGCATGTACGACCCAAACGGGCGTGCGTGGGCGAGGACCTGCCAGAGCTTGCGCCCGTCGGTGAGGCGGCGGTCGTAGCAGGCGCGAATCGTGAAAGCGACGCCGAGCTTCGACGCTTTGTCGAGGACTCGGGCGGAGTCGGCGCCTCGATCCATCTGGAACCAGGGCTCCGTGTGTGGTGCCTCGGTCCGGAACTGGGCGGTCACCTGATCGAGGACGTCGAGCCAGAACCGCGTTTCCCGCTCCTCGATCGGCCGGTAGTCGTCATGGTGCTCCGGCGCGCGCTCGTCCGGGCGAACCCAGAGCTCCTGGCCGGCGATGCCGAGGGGCACACCGCTTGGCGAGAGCACCAGTGCGGTCATTGCCTGCATCCCTCGGGCCGCATCCTTGCTCGATACGGGACCAAAGCCCTTGCTGCTCCGGTCCGTGAGGGTCAGCGTCGAACCGTCCACGGCAACGAAGGCAAACGGATAGGCGCTGGCGCGGCGAACCGCGGCGACGCGCGACGCAGCTGCTACGTCTTGGTACGAGAACTCGTCGCTCTCGACGAAGCGGAACGCCGCCTCCCGCTCCGCGGAGACGTCGTACACCCGCGTAACGGCACCGGAAGGTCGAGATGCGGCTCCTGCCGCCATGGCGACCAGACGCTTCGTGCGTCGGAGGTGGCCAAGGTCAGCGTGCGAGAACTCTTCCTCGGCCCAGGACAACGCCTGCAGGGACGGCAGCATGCTCGCGGAACCGCGGCGAGCTGGCCGAAATTCCTTGGGGAGCCATCGACCGAAAGAAGTGATCAATGCTGAGCTGTCCCGGCTCCCCCGAGATCTGGTGTCGCTGAAGATCTCTGGACTCCGTCGGGGCCGTTGCGGGCGCCGCGTTCCTACTTCACGCCGAGCTCGACGCGGAAGGCGAGGAGAAGCGCCGCCTGGATCTGGTTGTAGTGCGTCTCGGTGTCGTTGGTGTCGATGCCCTCGCCGCTCTTGAAGTAGTAGCCGCCCGACACCGGCACCGTCAGGCCGAGGCGCATGTAGCGGCCGAGCAGCCAGCCGGCGCCGGCGCGGCCCTCGACGAAGAAGCCCTTGTCGGTGACCTCGTCGTTGCTGAGGGGCGGGCTGACCTGCTGGCCGGTGCCGACGCCGAAGCCGCCGTAGAGGCCGAGCTCGACGTAGCCATGGCCGGGCTGCTTCGGCTTGCCCGGCTGCTCCGGCGGCGCGCCGAGCTCGATGTCGACGTCGAAGCCGGCGGCGATCTGGGTCCAGGTCGCGACCCGGCTGCCGTCGGTGAGCTGGCGGTGCTCGACGAAGACGTCGGTGAACAGGAACTCGGCGCCGACCAGGACGCCGTAGACGCCCGGCGGCGCGTCGGCGGCGAAGGCGGCGTCCTTCTGCGCTCCGCCGACGCCGACGCCACCGCCGGCGCCGCCGTCGATCTGGGCGTAGATCGTGGCGACGTCGGCGCGGGCGACCGTCGGGACGAGCACGAGCGAGGCGACGAGCGAGGCAAAGGCGAGGCGACTCATCTCGCGCCAGCATAACGGGAGCTTGCTCCCGACCGATAGGCGGCTGCGGGTCGCAGCGACGCCGATCACGCCGCCTGCTAGTTGATGACCACCAGGTGCGCGCCGTCGCGGCCGCAGAAGCGGGCCGCCAGGTCGTAGCGCCGCCGGCACGCCGGGCACACCTTCGCCTCGACGCCGGTCGGGGCCGCGTCGCGGTCCTTGCGGCCGCGGGTCGCCCAGAACAGCGGCGCCGGGATGATGTCGCCGCCGTCGTGCGGGCAGCGGCGCATGCCGGGGTCGAAGGCGCGCCGGCAGGTCGTGCACATGCCGCCGGGGCCGCGGCCGCCGGCGAGGATCTCCTCGGCGGCAACCAGGCGGCGGGCGTCGCGGGTGCAGTACGTCAGGCCGGCGTACTCGGTACGACAGGTCGGGCAGACCATCCCGGACGCCGAGACCACCTGCTGCAGGCCGCCGCCGCCACCGCCGGCGGTCGACGCCGCCGGGCGGTGCGAGTGGCGCGGCGGAGCCGGGCTCACCGGGCGCGGCGCGGGCCGGGTCGGCGGCGGCGCCGCGACGGTCGGCTCGGCGGTGCGGGCGCGGCGTCGGATGGCGAGGAGCAGCGCCAGGAGGCCGACCAGGATCGCCGACAAGAGGACGATGACGGCGAGCAGGGCCACACGGGTGGGGTCGCTCGCAGCGGCCAGGGTCAGGATCGAAGACGTCGGAGCGACCACGCCTGCCAACCAGGCTAACACGAGGCCGCCGAGTTCCAGCCTGGGCTTTTTCGGGGCGCGCGAAATGATCGTGGCGACGGAGACGTTGGCTACGGGGAAGTCTTCGAGACCGCGGCGCTCCCGCGCGTTTGTCTGTGGGACGTCGTGGCTGCTGGGGGTATAGAGTGCGCGCGATGCCCGACCTGGTGATCGGCGGACGCCGTCCGAGCCCGCAGCGGGCGGTGCGCGCGGTGGTCATCACCGGCATGCTGGTCGCGGCGGCCTTCGTGGCCGCGTGGTTCATCTACCGGCGCGCGGTCACCTACGACGTCCCGGCCGGCGCGGCGTCGCCGGACCCGGTGGTCGCCGCCCGCACGGCCCCCGGCGCCCCGACGACCCTCGGCCACGCCGGCGCCACCCTGACCTGGTCCGGCCGGCTGGCGGTGCTGCGCGCCGCCGGCGATCCACACGCCCTCGGCGAGGTCCACGGCCGGCTCCTCGGCGCGGCGGTCGCCGAGGTCGCCGACGCCTTCCGGCCGACGATCGATCACGCGGTCGCCCCCGGCGGCCTGCTCGGCGGTCTCACCCGCGACATGCGGATCGCCTGGCGCCACCGCTTCGTCGACGACGGCGTCCCCGACATCTACCGGGCGAGCCTCGCCGGCGTGGCCCGCGGCGCGGTCGCCAGCGGCGCTCGCGTCAGCTACGACGATCTCCTGCGTGACCAGGCCAGCCTCGACGTCGGCGTACCGGCGCGGTGGACCGACGAGGACGCGCTCCGCCACCCGGTGCGCGCGCTGACCTTCGTCGCCCCGCGCGGCGGCGCCCTGGCGAGCCGGCTGTGGGTCGGCCGGACCTTCGCGCTGCCCGGCCTCGGCGACGGCGGCGAGGCCGTCGCGGCGCATCCGGTGGTCAGCTTCGTGCGGCCGAGCGGACGCTTCGCGTGGGCCGGCGTCGGCTGGCCCGGGCTCGTCGGCGTCGTCACCGGCGTCAACGCCGAGGGGCTGGTCGTCACCGTGCAGCCGGCGCGCACCGCCGAGGTGCGCCCGACCCGCGCGGCGCGGCCGGTCGCGCTCCTCGCCCGCGACATCCTCGAGACCTGCGCCACCCTCGACCAGGCGATCCAGCTGGTCGAGGCGACCCCGACCCTCGGCGCCGCCGCCCTCGTCGTCGTCGACGGCAAGGACGGCAAGTGGGCGGTGCTCGAGCGCGGCCCGGTCAAGCGCGCGGTCCTGCGCGCGCCGACCGAGCCGGCGGTCGGCGACGTCCTCGCCGGTCAGCCGTTCGCCGACGATCCCGAGAACGACCGCAACCGGCGCGTCCTGCCGACCGGGCTGCGCCTGCGGCGGGCGGCGCACCTCCTGCGCGCGCCGCTGGCCGACGCCGCGGCGGCGGTCGCCGTCCTCCGCGACGAGCGCGCCCCCGACGACGCGCCGCTGCCGGCCGGCCACCGCGGCGCCATCTACGATCCGGCCGCGGTGCAGACCGTGCTGATCGATCCCGGCGGCATGGCGCTGTGGGTCGCCGACGGCGACGCCCGCGGCCGCTTCCGCGCCTTCGACCTCCGCCACGAGCTGCGCGGCGAGGGCGACCGGCCGGCGCCGGCCG
>Ga0075429_100005430_pt1 | contig 10978 bp, 10 predicted proteins | sample RhiMetdeltSRZDD3_FD_75295 | JGI IMG/M metagenome (GOLD analysis project Ga0075429, IMG submission 75295) | Populus rhizosphere microbial communities from Tennessee, USA - Rhizosphere MetaG P. deltoides SRZDD3 | ecosystem: Host-associated > Plants > Roots > Rhizosphere > Soil | place: USA...
CCTCCGGCGCCAGCAGGTGCACGAGGTGCACATCGAAGCGCCGCTCGAGCAGCGCGCGCACGCCGACCTCGTAACCGCTGGGGTCGAGGAGATCCGAGATGACGACGGCGAGACCCGTCTGCCGCGAGCGGTTCGCGTAGTTGACGAGCGCCTCGTTGAGGCTCGTGCCGCCGGTGGGGCGGACCGCGCCGAGAAAATCGATGAGCCCGGTCACCTGATTGCGGCCGCGCGTCGGCGGCCAGCCCTCGGCGACCCGCTCGCGCAGCACACCGACGCCGACCCGTTCCAGGTTGATGAGCCCGACGAACCCGAGCGCCGCGGCGATCCGCACCGCGCACTCGAGCTTGCTGGGCGTGCCGAAGCTCATCGAGGCCGACGCGTCGACGATCAGGTGCAGGCACAGGTCCTCTTCGTCGACGAACAGCTTGACGTGCAGCCGGTCGAGGCGGCCGTAGATGTTCCAGTCGACGTAGCGGAGGTCGTCGCCCACGCCGTAGGCCCGGTAGTCGCAGAACTCCACGCTGTGCCCGCGGCGGAGGCTTCGGCGCTCGCCCTTCACGCGGCCGCGGAAGATGCGGCGCGAGAGGAGCGACAGGCGCTCGAGCTGCGCGAGGAAGTCGGACGTGAAGAACGCAGGGCGCGTCGCCGGCATCGCGCGGATCGCCTAGCGCTCGTCCAGCGACTGGAAGTAGTTGCGGATCTGGTCGTGGAAGTCGCGGGGCACCTGCTCCCGCGTGATCGCGTCCTCCATCGCCTTGCGGTACTGCCCGATCACGCCGAGATACTGCAGCCGGGAGGCCATGCTGCCGCCGCGTCCGGTCAGGTTCGTGTCGTAGCCGTCCTTGCGGCCCTGGCGCGACTCACCCTCGACGCCCACGTCGAACGGGCTGGCGCGCAGGCGCTGCGTCGCCTCGCCCTTGGGGTTGTTGCTCCGGCCCTTGCCGGGCATCAGCCCCTCGCCCTCCCCGAAGTCCTGATCCTCCGGGCCCATCCCGTCCCCGCGCGCCCGGTCCTTGCCACGCCCGCCCCGCTCGGACTCGCGGCCGCCACGCAGGCCCTTGCCCGAGCGCTGCGCCTCGTCCATCGCGCGCATCTTGTCGAGCGCCTTCTGCATCGATTCGAGCGCGCGATCGCTCTGGCCACCCTCGAGCGCTTCCATGCCCTCCATGGCATCACCGCTCCAGTTGCCGCCGCCCTTGCGGCCGAGCCGCTCCATCTCCTCGAGGAGCTCGCGCAGCTTCTGGGGCGAGATCTGGTCCGGGCGCAGGCCGCCCGTCAGAGCCTTCGACTTGCGATAGACCATCTTGTACTGGCTGTTCGTGTAGTCGGATTGCAGGTCGGGCATGCGATCGGTCTGTTCCAGCATGCGGAGTCGCTCGTCGCCCTTCTTCATGAAGCTGTTGAAGTCGGGGCGCGTGTTCGCGAGCGAGGTGTCCTTGAAGATGGCCGACAGATCGCCGGTGGTCGTGGCCCCGGTGCCGCCGGCCCGCTGCGCGAAGTCGCGCTCCTCGAACGCCGGCCGCTTGAGCGGGTCCTTCGCGAGCTGGCGCGTCGTCTCCTCGAGCATCGAGGAGCTGGTGCGTTCCTCGCGATCTTCCTCGGTCGAGGACAGGAAGTCGGGCAGGCGCCCGGACGGGAGCGGGATCGGCGGCGTGATCGCCAGTACCAGGCAGGCGAGCACCGGAAGCGCCAGGAGCTGGCCTTCGCGCGGGACGACGCGCTTGACCACGCGCTTGAGCTGGAGGTTCTCGACGCGGGCGATCGTGTCGCGGACCAGCGCGTCGACCAGCGGCGTGCGATCCGGGCGAGCGCCCCATTCGAGCGTGGTGGCGACGCGATCGTCCAGGCCGAAGGCCCGATCGGCCACCCGCGCGATGTCGCCGCGCCGGATGCGCCGCGCCGCACCGTACACCGCGCCCGCAAGGAGACCCAGCGCGATCAGCCCGCCCGCGATCCAGAGCGCCTTCGTGCCGAGACCGTGCTTGGCCAGCATCACGGCGACGCCGGCGACGGCGCCCCAGAACGCGCCGCGCAGACCATAGTATTCGGCCCGGCGGCGACGGATCTCGCGCCGGATGCGCCGCAGGAGTCCTTCGATCCGTGGCGACTCGGTCATGGAGTCCTCCCGCGGCTAGCGGAGAAAGGGTTCGCGGCTGTGGGCGACGCCCGCCTCGGTATCGGCGACGACTCGGGAGACCAGCGTGTCGGTGTCGACCCCCTCGGCCTCGCCCTCGAAGTTCAAGATCACCCGATGGCGCAGTGCCGGCACGGCCATCGTCTTGATGTCCTCGATGCTCACGTTGTAGCGGCCCTCGGCGAGCGCGCGGACCTTGGCGCCGAGCACGAGGGCCTGGGCGCCGCGCGGGCTCGCGCCGTAGCGTACGAAGCGGCGGGCGACGTCCGGCGCCTGCTCCCACTGGGGATGCGTCGCCATGACGATCGCCGACGCGAAGTCACGCACGTGCGAGGCGATCGGGACCTCGCGAATCAGCTCGCGGAAGGACAGCACGTCCGGGCCGCTGACGACGCGGCTGACGGTGGCGGTCCTGGGCTGCGTAGTACGGTCGATGATCGCGTTCAGCTCCTCGATCTGTGGATAGCGGACGCGGAGCTTGAAGAGGAAGCGGTCGAGCTGGGCTTCGGGCAGCGGGTACGTGCCCTCCATCTCGATCGGATTCTGCGTTGCCAGCACGAAGAAGGGCGCCGGGAGCATCCGCGTGGACCCGCCGACCGTCACGGCGCTCTCCTGCATGCCCTCGAGCAGCGCCGACTGCGTCTTGGGCGTCGCTCGGTTGATCTCGTCCGCGAGCAGGATATGAGCGAAGATCGGCCCCTGCTGGAACTGGAAGTGTTTCCGGCCGTCCGCGTCCTCGACGATGATGTTGGTCCCGATGATGTCGGCCGGCATCAAGTCCGGCGTGAACTGGATGCGGGCGAAGGACAGGTCGAGCCCCTCGGACAGTGTCTTGATCAGAAGGGTCTTGCCGAGCCCGGGCACGCCCTCGAGCAGAACGTGGCCGCCGGCGAACATGCCGGTCAGCACGTGCGTGATGACCTCGCGGTGTCCGACGATGATCTTCTCGACTTCGGTGCGCAAGGCTTCGAAGGCGGTGACGAACGCTTGAACCCGGGAATCCTGACTCATCGAGCTCTCCTCTCGCGGTGCCTTGCAGTCATTCTATAGAGAGCCGTCAAGCGATGGCGTTGCCGCCCTCTTCAACGACCTTGTTGGTCTCATACTACTCGATGACCAGAGCAAGCTGTTTGCCAATTGCGGGGACAGATGTCCTCGCCGAATCACGCCGAAATCGGCCATCCGTCCCGCTGTCGTGCCTCGCGAAGCAGCGATCGCTGCTCAATCGCCGGGCGCTCGCGGCTTGACGCATACTGGTCACCTGTGTGGGCCACGCGCCCGCCTTGCTTCGACTCCGGGCCTGCTCCGGCTCAGGAAGGAATCGCGTGGACCGCGCTGCCAGTTCCCGCCCGCGGAACTACGACGGCCCACTAGCCGAGATGTTTCGACGCGCTGCGGCAGATCCGGGCTCGGAACGGCGACGGCGCACTGCGTAAAAATCGCCCAGCCAATCAGAGCGAATCCCTCGCACGAAGTCTCGCGTCTACATATAATGTACGGCGATGCCAGACTGTGGAGCCCCGAGCCCGTCTTCGATCGAGTGTCGGCAGATAGCCGACCTCCTCGGCGATTATCTCGACGGTAGCCTTCCCAAGTCGACGCGCGAATTGCTCGAATGGCACATCGAAGGCTGCGGTCCCTGCGTCGCCTTCGTCAACACCTACCGAGGAACCGTCAACGCGGCGACGAAGCTCCGAGAAGTAAACATCCCTTCAGAATTGAAGCAACGACTCCTCGCAGTTCTCCGAAATCAGCGCGCCGTTCAACGCCCCAGCAACTAGCTCCTGCTCGCAGCCGATCGCAGCACTACCGTAAGAGCTCCCGCACCACCTCGATCGCGTCGTCACTGGCCCAGTCGATCTCACCGATCACGCTGTAGCGCACGCGTGCGTCCGGCCCGATCAGGAAGCTCGAGGGCAGCACGCGCACGCGCCAGGCCCGCGGCGCATCTTGATTGGGATCGAGCAGGATCGTCGGCCGGATCGACTCACGCTTGACGAAGTCGGCCACCCGCGCCCTCGCCTCGCCGTAGTTCACGAGCAAGACGGCGAAAGGCCGACCGGCCAGCCGCTCCTGGAGCTTCTGGATCGACGCCATCTCGGCCACGCATGGCTCGCACCACGTCGCCCAGAAGTTCACGAGCACGACGCGGTCGCGATAGTCGGCCAGGCTCTGGCGATTTCCCGTGAGATCGTTGAGCGCCAGCGGTGGCGTCATGGCCTCTTTCGCGGGGATGAAGCGCGTGCGGTCGGCGCCGACGCGTTCGGCGAGCCCCAGCCCGGCACAGACGAGCGCTCCGAGAATCAGCATCGAGAGTCGCACGGCGGCCGCCGAGCGACGACGACGCGCGGATCGGGCGAATGTCGTGACGGTGGTCACGACGCTCGCCGCGATCCGGCGCTCACGCTTTGATCTCGCGCGTGGTGATCGTGTACTTGAAGTTGTCGGGATCGAGGCTGTCGCGCCGGCCCTCCGATGTCTCGGACTGCGGGTACATGAAGAAGCCGAGCTTGCCGCCCTGGGTCGCGCCCGGCAGCGCCACGTCGTGAGCCGTGTTGAACGCGAGCCAGTTGCCTTCCCAGCCGCCGAACAGCTTGGGCCGTACCGCCTCCACCAGCGGATGGTCGATCTTCAGCCATTCACTCGTTTCCTCGCGCGCCACCTTCGTGACGTCCGCCGGGTCCATCGCCACCCAACCGTAGTCCTTCAGGAACACCTCGGCGCGGCAGTGCTGGGCCTTGCTGATATTCGCGCTGCCCGCACCGAGCGACTTGTAGCCGAAGGCCGATGGCGCGACGCGGATGCCGTAGATGTCGCGCGCGGGTATGCCGACTGAGCGCACGAGGCCGACGAAGAGCCCGTTGATGTCGCCGCACTTGCCGCCGAAGCTCTTCGTCTCGAGCATCGTCTTGATGTCGCCGACGCCGCAGCCGCGCACCTTGGGCTCGCGATACGTGTTGGCGAGGACCCAGTCGTACACGGCCTTGACCTTCTCGACGTCGGTTGTCTTGCCCTTCGTCGCCTCGAGCGCCGTCTCGCGCACGATGCCGTCGGTGGGCATCAGGTCGGTGGACTTCGTCCACGTCTTGAGCGCCGCCGCGTCCTCGGCGACCGCGACCTTCTTCGACCAGTCGACCGCGCGGTCCTGAGTCTGGAAGCGGCTCGTCAGCTCGACCACCGGCGCGGATTCGCCGGGCACGAACTCGGCGTAGAGCATGCTGGAGCCGTAGACGCCGTCGCTCGTGGTCTTCATCACCTTCGCGTTGCCCGACCACTGGTCACCCAGCGGCTTCTGGTAGTCGGGTCGAACCGAGGGGATCGGCAGCCACGCTCGAGTCACTCCCGCGGGCTCGAGGATCTCGATTCGCGTCGTGATTTCGAACGTGCGCCAGGTGCCGGGACGCGGCACGAACTCTTTCTGCTGGGCGGCCGCACGCGTTACGAACGTGGAGACTCGCGAGGTGGCGGCGAAGGCGGGCAGCGCGGCGGCGCCGCGGAGAAACGCGCGTCGGTTCATCGGCAATGGTCTCCTTGTCCAGCACGCGCGGCGACCGCGAGGCCACCGCTGACGGTACGATGGCCTGCCACGATATCGGGATTCAGCCGGAAGGCAAATCGGTAAGCTCTATCGGGAGCAGATGCCGAATGGAAGCATCCCGATAGCGAGAGCGAAGGACGCTACGCTGTGACGCGGATGACCGGCTCCGGCAATACGAGGCCGACCTCCCAGCACTCCTCGCCTCGGCGATGGAAGCCCTCGACCACCGAGCCGGCGCGGTTGGCCGCCACCGAGAAGAGCAGGCCTCCGGAAGTCTCCGCCTCGGTCAGCAGCGAGGCCAGATATTTGGGCACGCCCGGCTCGATCGTGAGCGCGGACCCGAAGGTGTCGGCGACATAGCGCCGGTTGCGGTTCATGCCGCCGCTGAACTGGCCGGACTCGGCGAGCTCGCGGGTGCCCGGGAGCAGCGGCAAACGCGAGGCGTCGATCGCGAGACCGGCGCCCGAGGCCTTGACCATCTCGCCGGCGTGGCCCAGAAAGCCAAAGCCGGTGATGTCCGTCGCGCCCTTGGCTCCGTTCTCGCGCGCGACCGCGGCCGCCACGCGGTTGAGGCGCAGCATGCTCTTGACCGCGCCCGCCAGCACCTCGGCGCTGGCCACGCCGTTCTTCGCCGCGGTCGTGATCACGCCGGTGCCGAGGGGCTTGGACAGGAACACGCGGTCGCCAGGGCGCAGACCGCCCTTGATGAGGATCTGCTCCGGATGCACACGGCCCGTGACGCAGAGCCCGTACTTCGGCTCGGCGTCGACGACGGTGTGTCCGCCGGCGATCACGCCTCCAGCTTCGGTGATCTTGTCCCGCCCGCCGCGAAAGACGTCGGCGATGATCGTCTTCGACATCTCGCGCGGGAATCCCGCGACCGCGAGCGCGAACATCACCTCGCCGCCCATCGCGTAGACGTCGGACATCGCGTTGACGGCGGCCACGGCGCCCCACGTCCACGGGTCGTCGACCACCGGCGGGAAGAAATCGACGGTCTCGACGAGCGCCAGATCGGGCGCGAGCCGATAGACCGCGGCGTCGTCCGCCGCGCCGAGCCCGACGAGCAGCTCCGGGGGCGGAGGCGCACCTTCGGGCCTCAGAACCGCCAACACCTCCTGGAGATCTCCAGGAGCCATCTTGGATGCTCAGCCGGCGCAGGAGGCGTAGGTGGTGAGACGGACCTCGCTATGAGTGTGAGGATGCTCGGCCATCGCGGTTATTGGGACGCGCGGGCAGGAAGCTGAGATTCGACGAAGTCGACGAAGGCCTGGGCCAGCGGTGAGCGGCTGCGGTCGCGATGCGTGATCAAGTAGAAGAAGCGCGACACCCGCAGGTCCTTCACCTTCAGGCAGGCGAGTAGGCTGGCGCGGCATTCGTCCTCGACCGCGCGCCGGGAAATGATCGAGATCCCCACGCCCGAGCGCACCGCTTGCTTGATCGCCTGGGTCGAACCCATCTCCCCGACGACGCGGAAGGCCGTGAGATCGGCGTCGGCCTCGCCGAGCGCGTGCTCGAGCGCCTCACGCGAGCCCGAGCCTTGCTCGCGGACGATGAGAGGCTCGCGCTTGAGATCGGCGAGCGTGACGCTTTTGCGTCCCGCCAGCGGATGCTCGGCGGGCAGGACCACCACGAGCTCGTCGGGCAACAGCTCGCGCGACACCAGCGTGCGCGACGTCGGGCGCGCGCCGACGACACCAACCTCGGCCCGGCCGTCGTCGACCCACGTGCTCACCTGCCGGCTGCCGCCGATCAGGAGCGAGATCGAGATGTCCGGATACTTCGTCTTGAACTGTCCGATCAACCCGGGCAGCAGGTATTCGCCAGGAATGGTCGAGCCGCCGACGACCAGCTGGCCGCTCAACCGGCCCTGGAACTGGTCGAGTGCCTGGCGCGCCTCACGCGAGAGCGCGAGCATGCGCCGCGCGTAGCCGAGCATCAGCTCGCCCGCGCGGGTCGGGGCCGCACCGCGGCCGAGGCGATCGAGGAGCTGGACACCGAGCTCGTCCTCGAGGGCCCGAATGTGCTCGGAGATCGTGGGCTGGGTGAGGAAGAGCGCCTCGGCGGCGCGCGAAAAGCTCCCGAGCTCGGCCACCTTCGCAAAGATCTCGAGGCGGCGCAGATCCATCAGAGCGAGCCGGGTGCCGCGAGACTACTCAGTGACAGGCGCAACCACCGCCGCAGCACCCACCGCCGCCCGACATCGGGGACGACTGGAGCGCGCCGGCGGTCTTGAGACCGAACACCGACAGCTTGCGCATCACCTGCTCGCTGGCGCACGACGGACACGCCACCGCCGCCGCAGCGGCGGGAACGTACTTCTCGAACTCCCGCTCGCACTGCTTGCAGCGGTACTCGTAGATCGGCATGCCCTACTCGCCGCCTCGCTGCACGTAGCTCTTGACGAACTCCTCGGCGTTCTCTTCGAGGATGTCGTCGATCTCGTCGAGAAGCTTGTCGATGTCTTCCTTGATCTTCTTGCCTTTTTTAGCCAGCTCGGGGCTCGCGGCTGCTCCGTCCCCACCTTCCGCCGGCTTCGTCGGCCTGACTTCCTTCTTCTTTTGCTCTGCCATCTCGCCCTCCATGGGGCAACGGGCCGTGTCGCACACCGCACGAAACCACTACTGAACGCATTTTAACACGCCCCTTCTCAGAGCCGTCTGAAGTGCTTGCTGAGGGTGAGCGTCTGGCGCTGGTACGAGGAGCCGAGCTCGCTTCCATAAACCCGGTCCGGGCGGGAACGAAGGCGCTCGAAGAGGACTTTGAACGAGGTCTGGCCGTCGTACACCATGAACGGGACCTCGCGCGCCCTCACCTCCATGACCACCTTGGTGCCCAGGATCGTCCCGTCACCCCAGCCGAATCCGGGGTCGAAGAACCCCGCGTAATGCGTGCGGATCTCGCCCGCCCCGGCGTCGTACACCACCATCTCGGCGGCGTAATCGGGGGGCACCCGGATGCGCTCCTTGGACAGGAGGATATAGAACCGGTTGGCCTCCAGGATGTACGAGTCCCGCGAGGGGCGCTTGATGGGCTCCCAGAACTCGCCGGGATCGTAGAACCCGATCCGGCTCAGGTCGACCGCCGGCGGGTTGGGCTGGGCACGATAGCCGATGATCCCGTCGGTGAGCCGGCCGGACAGATCGACGCCCATGCAGAGCCCATCGCTGACGACCACGCGTCCCGGCGGGATCGAGCGCTCGTCGTCGTCGTAGAGCAGCGGTTCGGCGCGATACAGATCCTCGAGGGCCGTGTCGGACATCGAGGTCTGGCCGAAGAGCAGGCGCAGCTGGTTCAGCGAGGCGCCGGCCTGCACGCGCACCGGGAACGATTGTGGTGAGACCTCGAGGTAGAGCTTGCCGCGATAGCCTGCGCGGATCTCGTCGAAGCGCGGGGTCGCGTCGGTGATCACGCGCGTGAAGATGTCGAGCCGCCCCGTGGTCGACTTCGGATTCGAGCGGCCCCGCACCTCGGGCGGCAGATCGAGCGATTCGAGCAGCGGGACGAGATACACGGAGCCTCGCTGTAGCGTGGCCCCGGAGCCCGCTAGCGAGAGCTGATCGATGACGAGATCGCTCTCGGCGAGTCCGCGCTCGCCGAGCCGGCTCTGCACGCTTTCGCGAAACGGCAGAAAGCTCGCGCGGAGCTGGTAGGCGTCGGGTCCCAGGCGTAGATCGAGGCTGGCAGGCTGGAACTGCTGATCGTCGAGGGCGACCGGCGAGACGATCCAACCGTCGCGCACCGCCTGACGCAGCTCGCGGTCGGAGAGCACGCCGTCACTCATGTCCGTTCCAGTTAGCATCGCGTGCGCGAGCCGTCAAGGCGCGTGCCGCCGCGCGAGCCAGAAGCACGCCGACCCGAGCACGCAGAACGTCATCGAGGCGAGGAACACCAGGCGGTACGAGCCCATGACATCGTGCACGACCCCGCCGAACCACGGCCCGATCGCCCCGCCGAGCCCGTTGCCGATCGTGAGGGCGCCATAGATGACGCCGAGCCGCCGGCCCCCGAAGAAGTCGGACGCCATCGCCGCGATGATCGGCCCGCGGGCGCCGAAGCCGAGACCGAAGAGCAGCGCGTAGGAGACCAGCCACGCCGCGTGGCGATCGGACTCGAGCGCCAGCAGCGAGAGCGAGCCGCCGGCCGTGCAGCCATACGAAACGGTCGCCGCGAGTGGGCCGCCGAATCGATCGGCCGCCAGCCCGAAGCCGGCGCGGCCGAGGATCGACATCAGGCCCATGACGCCGAAGACGCTCGCGGCCAGCATCGGCGCGAAGCCGCGATCGATCGCGAAGGCCACCTGGTGCGTGGTGACCGAGAAGACCGCGAGCGGCGTGCACAGGTTCGCGAGCCAGAGCGCCCAGAACGTACGCGTCGAGGCCGCGCGCCTCAACGTCCACTCCGCCTGGAACTCGATTCCGTGCGTGCTCTGGTCTCGGCGACTTGCGATCGCCGCGCGTCGCTCGCGCTCCGGGTCGCGCGCGCCGATCCAGACGATCGGGGCGAGCACGCCGAACGCGCCGAGCCCGAGCACGACGCTCGCCGTCCGCCAGCCCGCGGCCGCGATCAGCCACTGGGCAAGCGGCCCCATCACGAAGACGCCGAAGCCCATCCCCGAGAACGCGATGCCGACCGCTCGGCCGCGGCGCTCGGAGAACCACCGCGAGATCAGCACGCCCATCGGCACCGGCCCCAGCGCGACGAGGCCGGCGGCGCCGAGCACGCCCGTGTAGAGATAGAGCTCGCCGGCGGAGTGAACCGTCGCGACGAGCAGCGAGGCGCTCGAGAGCAGGACGGCGCCGATCAGGATCACGCCGCGCGGTCCGAAGCGGTCGACCAGGATTCCGGCCAGCGGCGCCAGCAGCCCCTGGAGGATCGTCGACGTCGATTGCGCGCCCGCCGTCAGCCCGCGCGACCAGTGAAATTCCTCGATCAGCGGCACCAGGAAGACGGAGAACGAGAAGTAGAGACCGTTGCCGACGGCCAGCGCGACCCACACGACGAGGACGATCGTGGCGCGTCGCGACGCGAAAATGGGCTGGGGACCTAGTCGCTCGTGATCACGGCGCCGGCGGAGTCGACCTCGAGCGCTCGGGCGCTGCCGCTGACCCCCGCCCGCCTCAGCGCGTCTTCCATCGCTCGCCCGACGGCCGTTCCGTCGCCTGCGACGACCGCGAGGAGCGACGGGCCCGCCCCGCTCAGCACGCAGCCCAGCGCGCCGGCGGCGCGCGCGGCGGTGGCGACCGCGGGCATCCAGGGAAAGAGCTTCAGGCGATAGGGCTGATGCAGCCGGTCGTCGAGCGCGG
>Ga0075429_100005432_pt1 | contig 10976 bp, 11 predicted proteins | sample RhiMetdeltSRZDD3_FD_75295 | JGI IMG/M metagenome (GOLD analysis project Ga0075429, IMG submission 75295) | Populus rhizosphere microbial communities from Tennessee, USA - Rhizosphere MetaG P. deltoides SRZDD3 | ecosystem: Host-associated > Plants > Roots > Rhizosphere > Soil | place: USA...
CGCCTCGCCCGCGCTCACCTGCGTGGGCGAGAAGAAGAAGGCGACGTTGCTGTTGAGCGCATTGAGCACGAGCGCCGAGGCGACGCTCAGCGCCGCGAGGCCGCCCACGATGATCGCGAGACGCTTGGTGCGCGGCTTCATGCGGCACCTCCTCGCGCCGGGGCGAAGGGCGTCGCCGCGGCGTCGCCGCCGGCGGCGTCCATGGCGCGCAGCGCGGCGCGCGTGCGCGCGCGCAGCGCCGCCACCTCCAGCGCCATCACGCCGAGGCACACGGCCACGGCGCCGACCACGTAGGGCGCGTGACCGCCCATCGAAACGAGTTCATTCCAGTTCATGCAGGTTCTCCACGCCGCAGCCGCCGGTGATCCGCTTCGCGTTCGAGCAACGCGCAACGAACGCGGGCCAGCGACACCGCGGCCGAATAGGTCCAGAAGGCGAGCGCCATCACGAGCATGGCCGGCAGCATCGCGTGCGCCGTGTCCGTGGCGCGGGCAAGGCCCGCCGCGGCGCCCTGGTGCAAAGTGTTCCACCATAGCACCGAAAAATAGAGGATCGGCACATTGACCACGCCGACGATCACCAGCACCGCGCCCGCGCGGTCGGCGCGGCGCGGATCGTCGATGGCCGAGCGCAGCGACAGGAAGCCGATGTAGAGGAACAGCAGGATCAGCTCCGCCGTCAGCCGCGCGTCCCACGTCCACCACGCGCCCGACGACGGCCGGCTGGCCAGCGCGCCGGTGGCGAGCGCGATCACGGTGAACAGCGCGCCGGTCGGCGCGAGCGCCGACATCCACAGCGCGGGCCCCTTCGAACGCCCGCCGAGCGCCGCGGCGCCGCACGCCGCCATCGCGATGTAGATGAGCAGCGAGGTCCACGCCGCCGGCACGTGCACGACGCCGATGCGCGCCGCGTCCCCCTGCACGGGGTCCACGGGCGCGACGAACAGGCCGAACGCCAGCCCGGCGAGCAGCAACGCCCCCGCCGCCGCGCCGAACCAGGGCACGAACCGATCGGCCGGCGGGCCCTTCCCCGCCGGCGCCGCGACGTGATTCCAGGCGGCTGGCATCACGGGACAACGACGAGGCTCGACTTCATTGGCGCTCCTTACCGCACGCATCGTGCCAACCCGGGCGGGCGGCCGGCGGCCTTGCCAGCCCGTTGGAACGGCGTTTGACGGCCGTCAGTGTTCCCGCCCCCGGGGAACCCCCGCGGGACCTTCCTGAATTCGGGAAGATCCCGGGTGCGGGTGCACGCGGCCGGCCGGCGGGCCATCGGGCCCCGGCAGATGCTGTCAGGGCGTGCGATGGCGCCCGAGCCGCTGCTCCCATTCCCACAAGGCCGAGCGGGCCTTCGCCCGGTACGGGTCGTCGGCAGGCGACAGGTGCAGGTAGCTGCGCATGCTGCCCAGCGCGGCCGGCAGGTCGTTGCGCTGTTCCTCGGCCATCGCCAGGCCGTAGTACGCGTTGGCCTGCGTCGGCCTCAGCTCGACGGCGGCGAGGAAGAAGCCGCGCGCGTCGTCGGCGCGGTTCAGGCCGAGCAGCGCGAAGCCCATGTTGACCATCGCCTCCGGCATGGCCGGCGCGATCTCGAGCACGCGGTGCAGCGCCACGATGGCATGGTCGTACTGCTTCGCGTGCAGCATCGCCACCGCCTGCTCGAAGCGCTGCTTCACCTCGGCGTCCTGCATCCGGCGCTGGTGCTCGAGCCGAGACAGCGGCGGCTGCGGCGGCGCCGGCCGCTGCTGCGACCACCACGCCACCCCCGCGGCCGCGAGGAAGGCCAGCAGCCCCGCCAGCACGACGCGCCAGCCGGTCATGGCCGCCTCCGCGGGCCGGGTGCGCTCATAAGGCAACCTCCGTGCTGCGCACTCCGGAATTCGCACTTGGGGCGGCCCGGCGTGCTCATAGGCAACCTCTCGGTTGACGGCACGCTGGTGAGCGGCCGTGCGCGCTCATACCGCCCCCTTGTGCGGCGCGAGGCTCACGAACGGCACGCCGAAGAAGGTGAAGAACGCGATCGCGAACACGGCGACGATGAGCAGCGCGCCCACGCGCGGCCCGATGCGCCAGGTGATGCGCGCATGCACCGCGCCGCTCAGCACGAGCCAGGTGAGGAAGGCCCAGGTCTCGAGCGGATCCCAGTCCCAGTAGCGGCCCCAGGCGTCCTGGGCCCACACCGCGCCGGCGACCAGCATCAGGCTCTCGAACACCAGCGCCGCGAGCATGAAGCGCCACGCGATGGCGTCGAGCCGCGCGTCGTCCGGCATCGCGGCGAACCAGGCGCGCCCGCGCGCGGTGGCGCGCGCCAGCACAACGCCGGCCAGGCCGGTGGCGATCAGGGCGCAGCCGAGGAACACCTTGCCCAGCCCGACGTGGAACCACAGCACGGTCATCTCGTAGGTGGCCGGCAGGTGGGTGTCGACGGGCGCGGCGACCCAGAGCCACGCCGCCAGCACGCCCAGCAGCGACATCGCCACCGGCGCGCTCGCGCGCAGCACCGCCCAGCGGGCGCTCGCCAGCCGCCACAGCAGGCCGAGGCTCAGCAGGTTGCTGGCGAGGATCTCGAACAGGCCCACGAACGGGCCGTGGCCGATGCGCGTCCAGCGCAGCGCCAGGCCGACCGCCAGGCTCGCCAGGGCGACGTCGAGCAGCAGCGTGGTGCCGCGGCGCAGCACGCCGGCGCCGGCGAAGGCCGCGCCGAACCAGGCCTGCACGGCGGCGAGCAGGACCAGGCCGGCGCCGAAGGCGAGCCACGCCTGGTCGATCGGCGCGTCGAGGAGGTTGGTCATGCCGGCACCCCGTCGGTCGCCGCGTCGCGCTGCGGCCGGCGCCAGTGCCGCCACAGGTGCCAGCCGAGCCCCAGCACGCCGGTCAGCGCCACGCCGAGCATCGGCAGCAGCGTCGGGTCGTAGAAGATGCGGTAGCCCATCCAGCCCACGATCCCGTCGTAGCGCAGGGTCGCGTCGCCGAGCGCGAGCGACTGGCCGGCGCGCAGCTCGTGGCGCCCGTCCGCGGCCTCGACGACGAGCGTGCCCTGCATCGCGCGCGGATCGAGCGTCCACGCCTGTTCCACCGGCGTCTCGCGGTCGGGCTGCACGCGAAAGCGCAGCGCGCGTCCGTCCGGCGCCGTCCAGGTGTTCTCCTGCAGGTAGTCGTAGAAGGGGTACGACGGCAGGTGCAGCAGCCCGGCCATCGGCTCGCCGTCGCGCAGCTGCCAGCGCAGCGCCACCGCCAGCCCCTTGTTCGGCGTGGTGTAGAAGCGATAGCCGCCGAGCGAGAGCGGCGTGTCGTCGCCCACCACCTGCCGCGTGCCGTCGCCGAGCAGCACTTCGCTGCGGGTGTGCGAGCGCCGCAGGCGCGGCGCGTAGTCCACCTGGATGCCCCCCTGGCGGAACTGCAGCGTCGCCAGGTGGTGCGGGTGCAACGGGCCGTGGCGCGCCGACATGACGTGCGCGGCGTCGAAGGCCGTGCCTTCGCCGATCTCCACGCGGGCATCGAAATGCGTGAGCCGGCCCCAGCCGGCGAGCAGCAGCAGCGCGAGCAGCGCGACGTGGAACACCCCCAGTCCGCCGTGCCGCAGGCGCTCGCGCGTCGCCAGCGCGGCGGCCAGGTTCAGCACCAGCAGCGCGAGCGGCAGCACGACCGGCGCGGCGGGCCAGGCGGCGGGCGCCGCGCCGGCCATCACGCCGATGCCCACGAGGACGAATCCGGCCAGAGTCAGCTTGGGCGACGCCAGCCGGCACAACAACCGCTTCATGGCGCGTTCTGGCAGTTCTCGCTCGAGTCGCGCATCCAGTCACGCCCGCTCTGCCCGTTGCCCGGGGCGCCCGCCGAGCCGCAGTTGGTGTCGACCCAGCCTCCGCTCCTCGCGAACGTGCGAACCTTCAGCACGGCGTTCATGTAGTAAGGCGGGTTGGTATAGCTCCCCGTGGTCCCGTTGCGCACCTGCGTGCCGGCCGGAAGCCCGACTTCCGGGCCGACGTCGTTCAAATTCACGAGGAACGCCTTGTTCTTCCAGCCATGCGGCACCGCGATGTGGCACCACGAGCAACGGATGCGGCCGATCTTGTCCGTGTGGAAGGCGTGCAGGTTGCCCCGGCTGCTGTTGTAGAAGCCGGAGGTCGCGTTGCTGACGCTGCCCAGGCCGTTGCGGTTAGCGTAGTTGGCCGGGTTGTGGCACTTGAAGCAGAGTGCGTTGGCGGTGTAGGCGTTCTCGCTCCCGCTCGCTCCCGTGGTCGCGCTCCACTCGCCCTTCAAGATGAAGTTGTTGGACGAGCCGTGCGGCCCCCAAGGACTGCCGTCCTCGCCGCCGGCCGGAACCACCGTGTCGGCAGCCGTGCTCGAACCGTGGCAGTCGCTGCAGTACATGGTCTGCGTGCCGACGTCGGTGCCGAGGTTCCACGGGGCGCGCCAGGCATTCGTGGAGTTGCTGTGGGTCATGCCCCGCGTGGCGAGGCTGCGCCCGGTGTTGTCCATCACCGGATGCCAGCCGCGGTGGTTGTTGGTTCTGAAGTTCACGGTGTACGTCTGCCCCGGCGGGGTGCCTGCGAACGCGCCGCTGTCGAGGGTGCTCAACTCCCCCTTGTGCGTCGTCGGCGCCTGGAATTCCATGGCCTGGTTCGTGTAGTTGAGCATGCCGTTCGTTCCGGACGGCGTGCCCCCGCCGCTGTCGCCCAGCCGCGGCGGCGTGTCGTACGCGTGGTTGGAGTGGCACTTCATGCACACCTGGTACTCGCGCGTCACCCACGCGCTGCCCACCGCCGTGCTCGCGCCCGTCCCGCCGTCGCCGCGCTTCACGTCGAACGACGTGGGGTTGGTGCCGAAGGTCGCCCCGGTGTACAGCGGCTCGACGCCCGTGATGCCGCGCAGCACGCCCGAGGCGAGGTTGGTGTGACCGGCTGCGTGGTTGTGCGTGCCGGCCGCCGCGGGCGTGACGGGGCTGTCGTTGAACAGCCGGTTCTTGATCACGCGGTGCGGGTTGTGGCAGTCGGTGCACTCGGCGTGGCGGTTGGTGAGCAGGGTCTTGCCGAGCTGCAGCGGCGCCTCGACGAAGTCCTTGCCGAGCTGCGTGCCGATGCCGGTGCCGATGTCGTGCTTCTCGGTGCCCGCCTGCTGCTCCGTGTTGCGGATCGGCATGTGGGTCTTCAGCGCGAAATCGTCCTTGATGTTCGGCACGCTCGTGACCGTGGTGAGCGCGCTTTGCGCCAGGCTCGAGTGGCACTGGTAGCACGTCTCCTCGATCGCCGGCAGGCCGCCGGCCTTCGGCAGGGCAATGCTGTCGGTGCCCTCGCGCAGCAGGCGGCGCGAGCCCTGCACGGTGTGCGCGTCGTGGCACGCCAGGCACGCCGCCTTCCACACCGGCAGGTTGGCGGGGAACTCGCGCAGGTTCGCTGCGGTGACGTTGAAGGTCTCGTCGGCGACCTGCGGATGCGCATGCGCCGACAGCGCCCAGGTCTGCCCCGCCTTGTCGTGGCAGGCGAGGCAGATGATGTCGTTGGTCTCGTTGAACAGGCCGCCCGAGGGCGCGCTCTCCTGGAACCGGTTGACGCGCAGGAACTTCGCGGAGCCCTTCAGCGGATCGGTCTCGCGCAGGTGCGGGTCGTGGCAGGTGGAGCACTGCATCTGGTTGGTGACCGTCTGGCCGACCTCCAGCGGCAGCTTCGGCTTGGTGCCGATCGTGCGGTTGCCCACGGTGGTGCCGTCCGGCACGCGCAGCTCGCCGTCGCGCGCGGCGAGCGCCGCGTCGTACGTGAACGAGATCGGGTGGTCGTTGGTGAGGTCGATCCCGAGGTTGCGCGTGAAGCCGGTCGTCGTGCCGGCCCCGAGCGCCATGGTGCCGCCGGGGCCCGCGCCGGTGAGCGAAATCGTCTGGTTGGCCTTGCCGCCCAGCACGTTGACGCTGCTGATGGCCATCGTGCCGTCGTGGCACGACAGGCACAGCTTGCTGCTGCCGCCGGGACCCGCCTGCAGCTCGGCCGCGTTGGCCTCGATCGACGTCGAGGTGTACGGCGTGTACGTGGCGCCGGAGAGCTTGCGGTTCCACAGCGGGGTCGGGACGTCCGGCACGTTCTCGGCGGCGTGCGGCGTGTGGCAGAACACGCACACCTGCGACTCGCTGTCGGCCTTCAGCGTGCCCGGCCCGCTCACGGACAGGTTGTGGCGGGTGCGGGTCACGTCGGGCACCTTGGCGGCCAGCGCGGACTGCCCCGCCAGCGCGAGCACCACGGCTGCAGCAAGCAGGAACGGCGACACGACGCGCTTCATCAAAGCCCCCCGAGGAATTGAAAGACCGCCACGCGGCCGTTGAACATGTCGGCGACGAAGACGCGGTTGCGCCCGTCCACCCACACCCCCGCCGGCAGATAGAACCGGCCGGCGTCCTTGCCCGTGCCGCCGATCGGGATCAGCAGGCGGCCCTGCCGGTCGAACACGAGCAGCATGTCGTGCATCGACTCGACGACGTACAGGTTGCCCTCGTCGTCGGCCGCGACGCCCTTGGGCCGCACCAGGTTGCCCACGTAGAGGCCGCGCTCGCCGAAGCGCAGCGTCGGCTGGCCTTCCCCGTCGAACACCTGGACGCGCGCGTTCATCGAGTCGCACACGATGAGCGCGCCGTCGGCGAACGCCAGGTGGGTCGGGAAGTTGAGCTCGCCCGGGCCCTCGCCGCGCCGGCCCCAGCGCGCGACGAGCCGGCCATCGTCGTCGAACACCTTGATGTCGTGCGCCTGCGTGTCGGCCACGAAGATGCGCCCGCGCGCGGCGTCGCGCGCCACGCCGGTGGGCCGCTCGAGCACGCCGTCGCCGAAGCTGCCGAGCGGCTTGCCCTCGCGGTCGAGCCGGAATACGCGCGCGAGCTCGGCGTCGGCGACGAGCACCTCGCCGTCGCGCCCGAGCGCGATGCCGATCGGCGCGGCGAAGTGGCGCCCGGGCCCGGCCTCGTCCCACACGTCGAGGCGCCCGCGCGCCTCGTCGAAGACGAACACCGCGTTGCGGCTCACGTCCGTCACGAGCACGCGGCCCGACGGGTCGACGACGCCGGTCTGCGGCCGCTGCAGCACGACCGGCTGGTCGCCCTGCCCCGTGAGGCCGACGAGCCAGGCGAAGAACTTCCGCGCGGTCGACTTGTCGCCGTTCACCGAGCGCAGGTTCTGCTCGCCCACGAGCTGCCCGAGGTAGCGGTAGCGCGGCACCTCCTGGGTCTGCGGCGCGGGCCAGACCGTGGCCTGCTCGCTCTCGCCGCCCTCGAGCTGCAGGCGCTTCGGGTCGGTGTTCGCGCAGCCGCCGAGCAGCGACGCGGCGAGCAGGATCGAGAGGGGGCGCAGCATGTTCATGGCTGGAGCGGCCGTTCGAGCGACGGCGGTGCGACGAGCAGCACGTGGATGCTGGCATTGACGCTGTCAGCGGCATGCAGCAGGTTGGCGTCGAACGCCAGCGACTCGATGCGGCCGAACTGCGGGCCGCCGTGGCTGCCGATCAGCTGGGCGCCGCGGAAGATCTTGATGCGCTGGTCGGCCTCGTCGGCGACGAACACGCGGCCCGCGCGGTCCACCGCCATGGCGCGCGGCTGCACGAGCTGGTTCTCGCCCACCAGGGCGACGATCTCGCCGCGCGCACCGAGCACCACCACCTGCTGCGCGAGGCGGTCGAGCACGTACAGGCCGAGCGGTCCCCAGCTGAGGGCCGCGACGCTCTGCAGCGGCGTGGCGCCCGCCTGGTGGTAGCGGAACGCCTTGCCGAAGCGGTTGAACGCGACCACGTGCGCGCTCGCGCCGTCGGCCACCAGCACCTCGCCGCGCTCGGGGCGCAGCGCCAGAGCGACGGGCCGTGCCGCGTTGACGTCGTCGCGGAAGCGCCGCAGCACGCGGCCGTTCGCATCGAACTGCACGACGGCGTGCTCGGCCGGCAGCGCGATCCACGTGCTGAAGTCGGCGTCGATCTGCATCGACACGCCCTGCTCCGCGGCGTGGCCGGAGAACGGCGCGACCGCGAGCAGCGCGTCGCGCGTGCGGTCGTAGCGCCACAGCGTGCCGGCGCCCGCGTCGGCGATCATCACCGTGTCGCCGCGCACGGCGACGCCCACCGGCCGGCGCAGCATCTCGCGCACCACCGGCCGCGACGCGCGCAGCGGCACCGGCACGTCGGAGGCGACGCGCCAGCCGCCGGTGATCGTGGTCCACGGCGTCAGGATGCCGCCGGTGTCCGGCGCACGGCGCCGCACTTCGGTCTCCGGCTGCGCGCTCGCGCAGCCGATCGGCACCGCGGCGCAGCAACCGAGCATGGCCAGCATTGCGCGCCGCGTCACCATTTGCCCGGCCCCTTGGTCTGGCTGTCGCCGTTGATGCCGCTCTGCAGCCCGGGCTTGCCGGAGTGGCAGAGGTCGCAGCGGTCCGGGCCCCAGGCGATCTGGCCGTTGTGGCACATCCCGCAGAACTTGCCCTCGATGATGTCGTTCATCGACACGATGTTGGAGCCCGCGCGCATCTGGAAGCCGAGCTCGTGGTGGCAGACCTTGCAGCGAAAGCGGATGCGGTGGAACCAGTGCGGGAAGATGACCGGCCGCACGCCGTTCTTCTCCGCGTTGCGGTTGAGCACCACGTCGCCGTACTCGCTGTTCGCGGGCGCCGCGGCCGCGAGGCACAGCGCCACGAGGGCGCCGCGCAGGAGCAGGCCCTGCTTCACCGCGCGGCCTCTCGGACGATCGTGCCGCCGAAGGCGAGCGCCTCCGGGCTGCCGCGCGGCGCGCTGTGGCAGCGCAGGCATTCGGTGAGCGGGAACGCCACCGCGCCGTGGCACACGCCGCATTTCTCGCCGGCGAGGATCGCGAACATGTTGATCCGCGTGCGGCCCGCTTCCCTGGCGAACAGGTGGTCGTGGCAGTTGGAGCAGTCCAGCCACGCCGTGTGCTGGCGATGCGGGAAGCGCACCATCGGCATCTCGCCCGTGTTCTTCAGCAGCACTTCCGTCGTGCGCAGGTTGACCTTGGTCTCGGGCTGGATGTTGGTCCGCGGCGTGATGAGCCCCTCGTCCAGCGCGCGCATCCAGCGCACGCGGTTGCCCACGGTGTCCTCGGGCAGGCTGCCGAAGGCCTCCGCGGGCTCCTGCAGCATGCCGACCGCCGGACTGGTCGGGTCGTGCAGGCCGTCGGTGGCGATCGGCTGACCGCGCGTGGCCGCCCACGCGACGGCGGCGACGAGCACGAGCAGCGCCGTCAGGACGGACCAGCGCAGCCGCTTCATCGCCTAGCCGGGGATGTAGACGCCCGCGCCGCGAATCGCCTTGACCAGCTCGCGCGTCGATTCCTCCAGCGTCTTCACCGCGCCCTCGTGGTCCTTCCTGGCGGCCTGGCCCTCGGCGTCGCGGCGCAGCTGCGCGGCGGTCTTCAGCGACTGGTCGACCATCGCGTCCACCGAGGCCGTGCCGCGCTTCTCCTTGAGCAGCACGTCCACCAGCATGCGGTGCGTGTCGTTGCGGTCGATCTCGTAGTGGTACTCCTCTTCCTTGGTCGCGAAGTTGAGCGAGCGCACCACCGTCTCGCCGCCGCGCATGCCGCCGATCGCCGCCTTGGCGGCGAGGTAGGCCTGGTCCAGCGTGCGGCGGCCCTCGTCCACCTTGCCGGCCTGGGTCTGCGCGACCGCCTCGCCGATCATCGACTCGATGCGCTGCGTCAGCTCGGCGGCGCGCGGGCCCGCGCTCTTCTCGGCCGCGATGCGCTTCTGCGCGTCGAGCAGCGCGCGCGTGGACTCCAGCCGCGCGTCGAAGTCGGACTTCTGCTTGCCGCCGGTCACCTGCTCGGGCGCCGCCGCGCGCACGCCCTCGAACATGGTGCGCGCCGCGTCGTCGAGCAGCTTGCTGCTGCGCGCCAGGTCGCCCGCCTTCAGTGCCGTCGTCGCCTCGGCATGCAGCTCGCGCGCGCGCTCGCGCTTGGCCTTCGCCGCGGCGTTGCCGCTCGCGTCGATCTGCTTGGCCCCCGACGAGGTCTCGATGAGCGTGGCCGTGGATTGCAGCCGGCGATCGAGCGCTTCGCGGCTGGGCACCGGCGCGGCGGCGGGCGCGGCCGCCGGCGCTTGCTGCGCCAGCGCGCTGGCGCCCGCGCAGGCGAGGCACGCGCCCAGCAGCGCGGCATGCAGGACGGAGGCGGGAGACGAGTGTCGCTTCATGGCGGTGGATCCCTTGACTGCGGCACCACCGGGCCGGCAGCGTGCGACGCGGTGGACGGCCGGGGCGTTCATTTCGTGGGCGCGGCGGGCGGCGTGGCCGCGGTGGCCGCGGTGGTCGCGGACGACTTCGGGCGCGAGTGGCACAGGCGGCATTCCGAGACCGGGAACGCGACCTTGCCATGGCAGGTGCCGCACGCCTGGCCGAGCAGGATCGACGCCATGCTGATCTGGTTGGCGCCCTTCTGCGGCTTGAAGATGGCCGGATGGCAGTTGGAGCAGTCGAGCCACTCGGTGTGCTGCTTGTGCGGATACACGACGTCGGGCATCGACCCCTTCACCTCGCGCACGACGTTCAGGTCCATCACCATGGGCGCGACCTTCGGGTCCATCTTGTCGGCGCGCGGCGCGATCTTGCTTTCCGACAGCGACTTGACCCAGTCGACGCGGTTGCCCGCGTTGCTGCGCGGCAGCGCATCGAAGGCGGCGAGCGGCGGCTGCAGCGCGAGCGTGCCGTCGTTGGCCGGGTCGTGGATGCCGTCCTCGGCGGGCGGCCGGTTGCGCTGGGCCTGCGCGCGCATCAGGCGGTTGAACTGGTTGGCGTTCGCGGCCGTCGCGGCCGTCGCGGGGCTGGTGGCGTTGGCCGGGTTGGGCGCGGCCGGCGGCGGCGCGGAGGCGCCCGGCGCGGGCATGGGGCGCGCGCCTTCGGCGGCCTTCGCCGCGTCGGCCGTGCGCGGCGCCTCGGGCGCCTTCGCCTCGGCCGGGCGCGCGGTGGCTGCGGGCGCGGCCGCCGGCGCACGAGCCGTGGCGCCGCCGGCAGGCG
>Ga0075429_100005433_pt1 | contig 10974 bp, 11 predicted proteins | sample RhiMetdeltSRZDD3_FD_75295 | JGI IMG/M metagenome (GOLD analysis project Ga0075429, IMG submission 75295) | Populus rhizosphere microbial communities from Tennessee, USA - Rhizosphere MetaG P. deltoides SRZDD3 | ecosystem: Host-associated > Plants > Roots > Rhizosphere > Soil | place: USA...
GAACAGCGGGCACGGCGGCAGCGTGTCGGCCCCGATCGCGGCGCACGTGCTGAAGAAGCTGTTCCTGCGCGACTCCACCGCGACCGCACCGCGCCTGCCGCGCGCCGCGGTCGCGGATACGGTCGGGGACTAGCGATGAGGGACCGCTTCCCGCCGCTCGACTGGCCGCTGGCCTTCGCCACGCTGGCGCTGATCGGCATCGGCTTGCTCACGGTCTACAGCGCCACGTACCTGCCGGGTGCCCACCAGGGCCTGTGGATCAAGCAGCTGGTGTGGTTCGGCGCCGCGGCGGGTTTCGCCTGGTTCGTGGCGTCCATCCACTACCGTTTCTACGACTCGCTGGCGTGGCCGCTCTACGCGGTGTCGCTGCTGCTGCTCGTGGCCGTGTTCCTGTTCGGCGTCGAGCGCATGGGGGCGAAGCGCTGGCTGGAGTTCGGCGGCTTCCAGTTCCAGCCCTCCGAGATCGCAAAGATCGCCACCGCGTTCGTGCTGGCGCGCTTCTTCGACAATGCCCGGCTCGACCTGCGCAAGATCCGCTGGTGGTTCCCACCGCTGCTGATCGCCATGGTGCCGTTCGTGCTCGTGGCCAAGGAGCCCGACCTCGGCACCGCGTCCAGCTTCCCGGCGATGCTGATCGCGATGTACTTCTGGGCGGGCATGCCCGCCGGCCAGCTGCTGTTGGGGCTGTCGCCGATCCTCAACGTGGCGCTGTTCTTCCTGACCGGCAGCGTGTGGTGGTTCGTCGGGATGTTCGCCGGCATGCTCGCGTTCGCGCGCCCGCGCCTGATCATCCTGGTGGCCATGGTGGCGTTGAACGGCGCGGTGGCCGTGACGCTCCCGAACATGTGGAATCACCTGCACGACTACCAGAGGCGCCGCATCGAGACGTTCGTGAACCCCGAGCAGGACCCGAGCGGAGCGGGTTACCAGGTGATCCAGTCCAAGATCGCTATCGGTTCCGGCGGCCTGACCGGCAAGGGCTATCTCAAGGGCTCGCAGAAGGCGCTCGCGTTCCTGCCCATGCGGCACACCGACTTCATCTACTCGGTGGTGGGCGAGGAGTGGGGCCTGTTCGGCTCGTTGACCGTGGTGTTCCTGTACGGCATCGTCGTGTTCCGCGGCTTCCGGCTTGCGTCCATCGCACGCGACGGGTTCGCCAGTCTCACCGCGGTGGGCATCACCACCGCGCTGTTCTTCCACATCATGGTCAACATGCTCATGACCATCGGCTGGGCTCCGGTCACGGGAGTCCCGCTGCCGTTCCTCTCGTATGGTGGCACCGCGCTGATCGTGAACTGCATCCAGATCGGCCTGCTGCAGAACGTGGCGCTCCGGCGCCGGGAGTACTGATGCATCCGGAAGTGCTCCAGCTCGGGCCCCTGCACCTGCGCAGCTATGGCGTGTTCATGGCCATCGCGTTCGTCGTCGGCACGTTCCTGGGCCTGCGCGAGGCCCGCCGGCTCGGACTCGACGAGGACAAGGTGGTGAACGTCATCCTGGTGACGCTGATCGCTTCCGTATTCGGCGCGCGGCTGCTGTACGTGCTCGAGCACCTGCCCGAGTTCCGGCGCGAGTGGACCAGCGCGCTGGCCCTGTGGCAGGGCGGGCTCACGCTGTACGGGGGCATCGTCGCGGGCACGTTCGCGGGACTGGTCGCGGCCCGGCGCATGGGACTTCCGGTGTGGATCCTCGCCGACGCGCTCACCCCGTCGCTGGCACTCGGCACGATGTTCGGCCGCATCGGCTGCTTCCTGAATGGCTGTTGCTACGGGCAGCCCACCGCTCAGCCCTGGGGTGTGGTGTTCCCGCGCGACTCGTTCGCCTACCTGGAATTCGGCGATCAGCCGGTGCACCCCTCGCAGCTCTACAACGCCCTCGCCGGGCTGGCGCTGTTCGCCATCTTCCAGGCGACGCGCGGGCGCTTCCGGGTGCCGGGCGTGATGTTCTGGCTGTTCATCACGACGTTCGCGCTGCTGCGCATCCCGCTCGACCTGACACGTGCCTACGAGGTGAACGCCGTGCTCGTGCGCGTGGGCACATTCGACATCACCGAGAGCCAGGTCATGAGCGGCGGGATGGCGCTGTTCGCGCTGCTGATGATCCTGCGCCTGCGCCGTGAAGCCGCCGTCACCGGTTCCGCCCCCGCCACTCGAAGCACATGAAGCAGGCGGTGGTGCGGCTCGCCGTGCTGGGCGACCCGCTGCGCTACACGCGGTCGCCCGACCTGCACCGCGCGGGCGCGCAGGCCGTGGGGCTCGCCTGCGAATCCGAAGCACTGCCCACACCCGCCAGCGAGCTGCGCGCCACGCTCGAGCGGCTGGCCGCGAGCGGCTACCTGGGCTGTAACCTCACCATGCCGCTCAAGGAGCCGGCACTCGCGTGCCTGCACAGCGTGAGTGCCACCGCGCGCCGGGCGCGCTCGGTGAACACGGTCACGTTCCACGCCGACGGCGCGCACGGGGACAGCACGGACGGGGCGGGATTCGTGGACCTGCTGGCCTCGCTCGACCGAGACGCGACGGGAATGCGCGTGCTGTGCCTGGGAGCGGGCGGTGCGGTGCGCAGCCTGGCGCTGGCGCTGGCCGATGCGGGATCACCCGCCACGCGCGTCGTCTCGAGACGCGAGCCCGGCGCCGAGGAGGCGTGGGGCGGCGCGCTGGGAGCGCGCTGGAGCGCGTGGGGTTCGGCCGCGGCGCGCGAAGCGGTGAGCACCGCGGACGTGATCGTCAACGGCACCCCGCTCGGCGGCGAGCAGCTCGCGGGCGTGCTCGACGACGTGAAGCGCGGCACGCTCGTGGTGGACCTCACGTACGCCGAGGCGGTCACGCCGTGGGTGCTCGAAGCTCGCCGGCGCGGCCTCGAGAGCGTGGACGGCCTCGGGCTGCTCGTGCACCAGGCCCGCCACGCGCTCTCGTTCTGGTTCCAGCGCGAGGTCCCGCTGGCGCCGCTCGCCGCCGCGGTGGGGTGGCCGCGCTGAGCCCGCGCCGCCCCCGCACGCTCACCTCCGAACCCCGCAGGCCGCCGCACGACGCCAAGGTCGCCGCGCTCATGCGTCGTCTGGCGCGGCCGTTGGCCGACCTGCTCGAGTTCGTGCTGCCGCAGCGCTGTCCCGGCTGCGGCGAGCCGGCCGGCACCGCCGCGATGCTGTGTGCACGCTGCGTGTCGCGCCTGCCCGAGCTGCCGCATCCGGTGTGTGCGCGTTGTCTCGCCGAGGGTGCCGCGCCCGATGGCTGCGCGCGCCACCCTGGCGACCAGGTGCACGCGGCCTGGATCTACGACGAGCGTGTCGAACTGCTCGTGCATGCGCTCAAGTTCGGGGCTCGCCCAGGTCTCGCCCGTGCGCATGCCCACCACGTCGCGCGCCGGCTTCCCGAGCGCGTGATGCGCGACGCGATCGTGACCAGCGTCCCGCTGCACTCGGCGAGGCTCCGCGAGCGCGGCTACGACCAGGCGGCACGACTCGGCGAAGCGATAGCCGATCTGACCGGTGCACCGTTCGTGCCCCGGCTCCTGCGCCGCGTGCGCGCGACGCGTGCGCAGACCGGGCTGGGTGCGGACGAGCGGCGGGAGAACGTGCGCGGCGCGTTCGTGGTGGACCGCCCCGCGTGGGTGCGCGGCCGGCGCGTGCTGGTGGTGGACGACGTGCTGACGACCGGTGCCACGCTCTGTGAATGCCTCGCCGTGCTCCGCGCCGCCGGAGCGGTGACCCGGGGCGCGGTGCTGGCGTGGGCGGACTAGGAGGTCTCCCGGCCGGCAGCCGATCCTTCCCGGCCCGAGTGGGGCCTCGCCCGGCCTCCAGGCGGGGGTTCGCGGTGGGTTTTCGCCGGAGGGAGGTCCACCCCGCCCGACTCACGCCCGGGCGAGCCGCCTGCTAGAGTCGTTGCCCCACGCGCACGTTCGCCCCGGCCAGACCAGGAGTTCCATGTCCCACCTGCACATCCCCGACGGCATCCTGCCGCCCCTGTTCTGGGTGAGTGGGCTGGTGATCACGGCATTGCTCCTGTTCTGGAGCTCCAGTGCCAATCGCCGCTCCGGACCGCGCGAGCTGGCGTTCCAGAGTTCGCTGGGCGGGATCATGCTCGCGGTCATGGCTCTGCCGGTGCCGATCACGGCGTTCGACTACTGCATGACGCTCGCCGGGCCGGTGGGTGTGCTGCTCGGCGCCGGTGCGGCATTCCAGGTGAGCTTCGTGGTCACGCTCATCCTGGCACTGCTGGGGCAGGGGGGATTCACCGTCGTGGGCCTGAACTCGCTGGTGCTGGGCCTGGGGGCGATGGCGGCGCGCCCGCTCTACCTGGCGCTCGCGGGGGGGCTCGGGCCGGCGCGCGCCATGGCCGCGGCCACCGCCCTGTCGCAGCTGATGTCCACTGTGTGCTGGTCGGCCATCCTCGTGGCCTCGGTGCGGCTCACACCCGGCGTGGCGGGAGAGCATGCCGTGGCGGAATCCCTGTTCCGGATCTGGCAGCAGACCGGGGCGGCCATCGTCATCCCGATCCTGGCGCTGGCGGTCGCACTGGAATCGTTGCTCGGGTATGGTCTGGGCCACTTCCTGGCCCGCGTGCGACCCGACCTCCTGCCCGGCCCCACCCGGCCGAGCAGCGCTTCCGACCGGCCCGCGGCCCCTCCCGCCGCGAGCGGATCCCCCTGACGCGACGATCCTGACGCCATGATTTCAACGCGATGATCCCAACCCCATGATTTCAACCCCATGATCAACACGTTCGCGCAGATCGACTACCTCGCCAGTTCCGGCCAATCGGTCTGGCATCGGTCCAGCGCGTTCGCGAAGCTGCTGCTCACCGGCTGGTACGTGGGCCTGGCGGTGGCGACGCCCTCGTGGGGCGTGCTGGTCCTGCTGCTCGTGACCGCGCTGGCGCTGTGTGTCTCGGCCCGGGTGCCGCGCCGGCTCATGCTGGCCGCCGCCTCCACGCCGCTGATGTTCTCGCTCATCTTCGTGTTCGCGCACATCCAGGCCGACTGGGATGAACCGCTCATCCTGATCGCCCGCCCGATGGTGGCGAGCCTGACCGCGGTGTGGCTGGTGAGCACTACGCCCTACCCGGACCTGTTCGCGCCCCTGTCGCGCGTGCTGCCGCGCGGCGTGGGCGACAGCCTGTTCCTCACCTATCGCGCGGTGTTCGCGCTGCTCGCCCGGGTCGAACGCATGTGGTCGGCGCTCCGCTTGCGCGGGGCGATGCAGCGCCCGGTGGGCCAGCGCTTCGGCCTGCTGGGAGAGGCCGTGGGCACCGTCGTGCTCTCGGGCTTCGACCGCAGCCAGCGGCTCTACCAGGCGATGCAGTTGCGCGGGCACTCGGGGCGCATCTGCGGCTGCCGGCACTATCTCGAGTTCACGCCGGAGGACTTCTGGGTCCTGGTCGCCGGCGTGTGGGGGCTGGGAGCCATCTTCGTCCTCGGCCACCTGAGACCGGAGTGAGCCCCGTGCACGATCCCCTCCATGCCGTCGATCCCATCGTCCGGGTGTCGTGCGTGCGCCACACCTACCCGGACAAGACCAGCGTGCACCTGTGCGGTCTCGACTTCGTGGTCGAGCCCGGCCAGCGCGTGGTGGTGCTGGGGCCGAACGGGTGCGGCAAGAGCACGCTCCTCTACCACATCCTCGGGCTGCTCACGCCGCAGGAGGGTTCGGTCAGCGTGTTTGGCGTGGACCCGGCCCGGCAGTTCTCGAAGATCCGCGAGCGCGTCGGCGTGCTGTTGCAGAACGCCGACGAGCAGATCATCGCGCCCACGGTGTGGGACGACGTCTCGTTCAGCCCGCGCAACTACGGCTACGACGAGTCCGAGGTGGAGCAGAAGGTGAACTACGCGCTCCGCCGCATGGGCGTCGAGCACCTGCGCCACAAGGTCTGCCACTACCTCTCGGGCGGCGAGAAGCGCAAGGTCGCGCTGGCCGGTGCGCTGGTGCTGGAACCCGAGCTGCTCGTGCTGGACGAGCCGTTCGAGGGACTCGATCCCTCCTCGCGCGGCGAGATGCTCGACCTCCTGAACCAGCTGAACCGCGAGCATGGCGTGTCGTTCGTGGTCGCCACGCACGACGTGCAGCTCGTCGCCCCGCTCGCCGACAAGGTGTATGTCCTCAAGAAGGGCGGCGAGATCGTGGCCCAAGGCGCGCCGGCCGAGATCTTCCAGGAGCCGGACCTGCTGCGGAACTCGAACATCGAACCGCCCGTGCTGGCCGAGCTGTTCCAGCGCCTCGAGCGTTCCGGGCACGGGCTCGGCCGGCCACAGAGCCCCGAAGAAGCCGCGACACGATTGCTGCGATGGATGACCGAGGAGCGCGATCGCGCCGCGGGAGCCGTGGCCACCGCGCTGCGCGACGACCACGCCAGCAAGCCCGCCGCCGGCGGCGGTGCGCCCGCGGTGCCGGGAGTGTCCCGTCCGGGTGACAGCAGCCGGCCGTGACCCGATCGTGACCGAAGACCTGTTCGGCGACGCGCCCTTACCCAGCGGGCCCGCCGGCGGGGAGCCGGGACCCGACTCGCCGCTGGCGGATCGCATGCGCCCGCGGAGCTTCGAGGAGCTGGTGGGGCAGGAGCAGCTGCTCGCCGAGGGCAGCCCGGTCGCGCTCATGCGCGACGGCCGCCACCTGTCGAGCGTGGTGCTGTGGGGCCCGCCCGGAACGGGCAAGACCACGCTCGCACGGCTGATCGCACGCACGGCGCGCGTGCCGTTCGTGCAGCTGTCGGCGGTGCTTTCGGGCGTGAAGGAAGTGAAGGAGGTGCTCGAGCGCGCCGCGCAGCACCGGCGCCGCCAGGGGCAGCCCACGATCCTGTTCGTGGACGAGATCCACCGCTTCAACAAAGCACAGCAGGACGCGTTCCTGTCGCACGTCGAGCGCGGCGACATCGTGTTCATCGGGGCGACCACCGAGAACCCGAGCTTCGAGGTGAACTCGGCGCTGTTGTCGCGCTCGCGCGTGCTGGTCTTGAAGGAGCTCCAGCCCGATTCCATCCGCGCGCTGATCGGCCGCGCGCTGTCCGACGAGCGCGGCTTCGCGGGGCGCGTGGCGGCGAGCGGCGAGGCACTGGACCTGCTCGCGAGCGCGGCGGACGGCGACGCCCGGCGAGCGCTCACCACGCTCGAGATCGCCGCGGCCACGGCCGAGGCCGCGGGCCGGCCGATCAGCGCCGACGACGTGCGCGGAGCGCTCTCACGCCGGCACCTGCGCTACGACCGTGCGGGTGAGGAGCACTTCAACCTGATCTCGGCGCTGCACAAGAGCCTGCGCGACTCGGACCCCGACGCCAGCCTGTACTGGTTCGGGCGCATGGTCGCAGCGGGGGAGGACCGGCTCTACATCGCGCGAAGGCTGGTGCGATTCGCGAGCGAGGACGTGGGGCTGGCCGATCCCGCCGCGCTCCAGCTCGCGGTGTCGGCGTTCAATGCGTACCACCAGCTCGGCACGCCCGAGGGCGAACTGGCACTGGCGCAGGTGGTCGTGCACCTGGCACTCGCGCCCAAGTCGAACGCGATCTACACCGCCTACGGCGCCGTGATGGCCGAGATCGAGCAGAGCGGCTCGCTGCCCCCGCCGAAGGTGATCCTCAACGCACCCACGAGGCTCCTGAAGGACCTGGGCTACGGCGAAGGCTACGCCTACGCGCACGATGAGCCCGAGGCGGCGAAGAGTCAGCAGCACCTTCCGGACGAGCTGGTGGGGAAGACCTGGCTCAAGCTGGGGAAGCGCCAGAAGCACTGACCGAGCTCACCTGTTGGAGTCGGGGAACGCGCTGCCGTGAGCGCGGCTGCATCGCGGCGTCCCGACGCCGGTCACGGCTTCCAGTGTCACTTGAAGAGGCGAGCCGAGCGCTTGGGGTGGTATGGCTTAGCGCCTCGCGTCATCTCGATGGCAGGCCCCGCGAACAAAGTTCAGCCGAGGCACCGCTCGCGTGCGGACCACGTTCGTACTGGCGGGCGGAGTGGCCCGGGGACGCCAGGGTTTCCGGCGAGCACAGACTCGATTTCCGTCGCCAGACCACGCTTCAGGTGTTAGCTTCGCGACTCGCGGTCCCATCTCGCTCGTCTTCCCTTGCCTTCGAGGAGACCCCCCCCATGAAGCGTTCCGCTACCACGATGCTCGCGCTGCTCCTGGCCGTCGTGGCCAGCTTGGCTGCAATTTCCCCGGCTTCCGCTGCCCCGCGCGTGCCCCAGGTGCCGGTGGTCGGCGGCGGGCTGCAGGCGTACCTGATCGGCGTCGGCGAGACGATCAACGTCCTCACCGACCAGGATGCGACGCAGACCTGGTCGCACACGATCTCGGGCACCACCACCTACACCATCCAGTTCCAGAGCTCGCCGAACGCCGCGGTCCAGCAGTTCGGGATGTACAACGCGTCGGCCGTGATCCCGCCGCTGTTCTTCCTCATGAGCGGCAGCGTGGGCCCGTTGGGCTTCAGCACCGCCACGTTCAAGCCCGGCAACATCGTGACCGTGAACCGCTTCGACGCGCTCGCGAACTTCCTGAGCACGACGACGTTCGGCGGCATCGACCCGACCAACTTCGGGTTCTATCTGGCGACCCCGGGCGGCACCGTGTTCACGCAGGACGCTCGCAACCCCGGCGGCCTCGCGCGCGCCATCACCTTCCAGGGAACGGGTGCGAACGCGGGCACGTGGTGGCTGTGCTGGGACGAGCCCGTCGCGGGCGCGCCCGGCGACCAGGACTTCGACGACCTCGTGGTGCTGATGGAGTCGGTGAACCCGACGCCCGTCAGCAAGACCACCTGGGGCCAGGTCAAGACGCGCTTCCGCTAGACGACGACTCGGCCTCACCGGAACTCGAAGGGCGGCGCTCCCACGGAGCGCCGCCCTTTCGCTTGCCGGCCGAGCGCTATCGCACCGCGCTTGGCGTGCGTCGCGCGTCGTCGGCGCGCAGCCGCTCGCGAACGGGCATGTTGCCGAAGCAGGTCGTCCACCACCCGGTGCGGACCGTCTCGATGAACTCGGCGGGCAGCTCGGCGGCTCGCATGCGCTGGGCGAGAGGTTCGGGGTCGTAGGCCACGTGATGGAACGTGGCGTCGAACGCACCACGCTCGGCGCACAGTTCGGCGTACCACGCTCCGGGCCGTCCATCGTGTGCGGGCCGGCCGATCGCCCCCGCGTTGACCACGTGGCGACCGCTCGGGAGTGCACGGCGCCAATGCAGCCCCGTGTGCGAGCAGGCGAGCACGTCAGTCTCGGCCCGGTCGCAGAGCCGCTCGAGGAACGCGTCACTGCAACCACTGTCCCACAGGAACTCGTTCTGTCGCCGCGGCGAGCCGTGGCAGAGCAGCACGCGGCGGCCCGCGAACATGAAGTGCAGCTCGACCGGGAGTGCGCGCAGCCACTCGCGCGAAGCCTCGCTCACCTGGGCGTCGGTGAACTCGTAGCTGGCTTGTGCGAAGTGCCGGTCGTCGGCGTCGGTGTAACCGCAGTCGCAGTCGGCGAGCCGGTGGCCGATCGAGTGATCGTAGTTGCCCTGCACCGTGGGCACGCGGCACTCACGGAGCTGGGTCGCGCACTCCTCGGGATCGGGGCCGAACCCGCCCACGTCGCCGAGACACCAGGCGCGGGGGATGCCCCGCGCGCCGATGTCGTCGAGCACGGCGGTGAGCGCGTCGAGGTTGGCGTACACCCCGCCGAAGAGCGCGACGCGCTCGCGAGCGTCAGTCATTGGCACAGCTCATGCCCGTGGCCCAGCACGTCACGCACGCGTCGTGCACGAGCGCGAACGGCCGCGAGGCCTGGGCGAGTGTATCGCCCATGCGGCCGCCGGGCTCGTCCACGAGCAGCGGGCAGACATACACGCCCTGGCTCGTCACGGCGCGCGACCGCCCGCACTGGAGCCGCTCGGGGTCGAACGCGTCCGCGGGCAGGCCGGAAAGTGAGCGCGGCTCGCGCGGTTCTCCGAGCCGCGTGAGCTCGCGTCCCAGCGCGAACATGGGCAGGAGCTTGAGTCGCGCGCCCGTGAGGCCTTCCGCGCGCAATGCGGCGACGGCCGCGGCCACCAGCGTCGCTTCGTCCGCACCCGGAGCGCGGGTGAACGTCACGATGGGAGCGAGGCCCTCCGCCTCCAGCGCACGCAGTCCGGCCATGGTGCGCGCCCAGGTGCCCGGCCCGCGGAAGGCGTCGTGTCCTGCTTGATCGGGAGCGTCCAACGACACGCGCAGCTCCAGCGAGTGGCGCGCCGTGCGCGTGAGTGCCGCCAGCCAGAGCACGCGGCGCTCGGTGAACAGCGTGCCGTTCGTGAGCACGGTCACCGGTGCCAGCGCGAGCGTGTCCTCGACGATGGCCTCGAGCTCGGGGTTCAGGAACGGCTCACCGCCGGTGAGGTAGAACTCGCGCACGCCGACGGCGAGCGCTTCGGCGACACGATGGGCCACCTCGGAGCGCGACATCATCGCGTGCCGCTCCTGGTCCGGACCGCAGCTGACGAAGCAATGCGTGCAGGCGAGGTTGCAGAGCGTGCCCGCGACCTGGATCCAGAGCGCATCCAGCTCCAGCAACGGCTGCGACGGCACGCCGCCGTAGCTGTCTGCTGGCCCGCTTGGGCGCGGGCCTTGCACCGGCGCGATCGCGGCACGCGTCACGGCTCGGGCAGGCTGCCCGGCCACGGGGACCGGCGACGTCGCACCCGACGCCGTGAAGGCGACGGGAACGGCCCCGGAAGCCGTTCCGGGCGAAGGAGGTTCGGGTGCATCGGCCGCATTCGTCAGGCCCGCGCCAAATCCGGCCCCGGGAGCGGGCGACAGGTTTTGACGGGTCATCTCATGGGGCATAGTCTGGAGTGTTACCTTGCACTTAGCGGGGTGTCGAGGGGGCCGCGCGGCCTCGTGGACGCCCCTGGAGGGGCCGGCCCAGCGGGCCGTGCGCCCGGAGGCACTATGCGAGAACAGGTCGAGCAAGTCATCCAGCAACTGCGCCCCATGGTCCAGTCGGACGGCGGGGACCTCGAGCTCGTCAACGTGTCCGACGAGG
>Ga0075429_100005438_pt1 | contig 10970 bp, 14 predicted proteins | sample RhiMetdeltSRZDD3_FD_75295 | JGI IMG/M metagenome (GOLD analysis project Ga0075429, IMG submission 75295) | Populus rhizosphere microbial communities from Tennessee, USA - Rhizosphere MetaG P. deltoides SRZDD3 | ecosystem: Host-associated > Plants > Roots > Rhizosphere > Soil | place: USA...
GGCCGTCAGCCTGTTCGACGCGCTCGAGATGCGCTCGTGGGCCAAGCGCGCTCAGGCGCTCCAGGCCGTCTCCCGACCGAGGTCGAAAGCCGACCGCTAGCGCGACGCGTTCTCCCAGTTGTCCTTCGGGATGGCCCCAGTCTGCTCGAGGTACCAGCGCATGCAGCGGTGCGAGAAGTCCGAGGTCGGTCCGTACATCAGGGGGCACGACCCGGCGATGACGGAGATCCCGCGCTGCCGGCAGTACTCCGCCGCGGTCGGACTCACGCTGCCGGGCTGCCATCCCTGGTGCATCCAGACGCGCGTGATGCCGAGTTCGGCGCACTCACGGACGATCGCATCGGCACGTTTCGGCGCCGTGCCGATGACGACGGCGTCGACGCCGCCGGGGATCGAACGGAGATCGGGATATGCCCGGTCCCCTTCGACAGCAGTCGCGTGCGGGTTCACCGCGAAAACGGTGTAGCCGCGGTCGCGCAGGCGGCGATACACGGCATTCGCACCGTGGCTCTCGGGCTTACGTGAAACACCGACGACAGCGATGCGGTTCTGCGCGAGGAACTCATTTGCGAGGCCGCTCATGTCTTCACCTCGATGCTGTTAGTGGTCGACTGGCGCCAGATTCGTCCGAAACCGGCTCCGCGGCGACACACAGTGGTCCCACGCTTCGACCACAGTCGCCACGCGCCGGCCCCCCGGGAACGCCGACCCCTGACTGTGGGCGGACTGTGGTCGTGCTGTACCTGTCGGAGCGACAGCGCATAGCCGAAAGTGCTTCCCAGATCGGCACACCGATCGGAGGAGGACAGGAAATGATCGACCAGCTGCAGCGCTCATCTTCGTGGACCGGCAGGATCGTCCTGGTCGGGGTCGCGCTTCTTGGGTCGCAGCTCCATCAGAGCGGCACGCCGGAGCTGGCGCTCGCTCAGGGTGGAGCGGCCGTGGTAATGGGAAGCGTGATGGGCATCGCGATGCTCGCCATCGTCGTGGCGCGACTCATCGGTCGGAACATCGGACTCATCCGCAGCGACCGCGCCGCGGTGTTCGCGCTGCTGTTCATGATGGCGGCCAAGGTCGCGATCGCGCGGACCCTCTTGGCGGTCTAGAGCGTGCGTGTTTCATCGCGCCGGCCAAGAGATCACGTCGCAGGAGGACACGTCATGGCCAGCACCGCGGAGCCGACCGTCGAGATGTTGGATCTCGATGCCGCATCCCTTCGTGATGGTCCGGTGCCACCGCGAGGAGGCCGCGGACCCGGACGACAGACCGTCGTCTTCGTCCACGGTGGTTGGATCACGCCGGCCTGCTGGCGTGAATTCATCTCCTTCTTCGAGGCGAATGGGTACCGATGCCTTGCCCCGGCCTGGCCGGGCAAGGAGCGGTCGGTCGAGGCGATCCGGGCGGATCCTTCGCCGCTCGCCGGCCTCGGCATCAGCGAGATCGTCGACCACTACGAGCGGATCATTCGCTCGCTCGACGAGCCGCCGATCCTCATCGGCCACTCATTCGGCGGGCTCTTCGTCCAGGTGCTGCTCGACCGCGGACTTGGTCGCGCCGGCATCCTGATCGACTCAGCCGCGCCCAAGGGCGTGTTTGCCCTGGAGCCGACGACGCTCCTCTCGCTGGGCCGGATCCTGCTCATCCCGTTCGGCTGGCGAAAGGTCGTGCGCTGGAGCTACACCGAGTTCCGCTACGCCTTCGTCCACACGATGCCGCCCGACAAGGCGCGGGCGATCTGGGACGCCCAGATCGTGCCGGATTCGGGTCGCCCCTTCTTCGAGGCCGCCCTGTCGGCGTTCGATCGAACGAGCCCAGCGTCCGTCAATTTCGCGAACCCGGAGCGGCCGCCACTTCTCGTCGTCGCGGGGGAGGCGGACCGCGCCATTCCGCCGCGCGTCGCGCGCCGGATCTTCCGCGCCCACCAGGCGTCACCAGCGCACACCGCGTTCCGTTCCTTCCCCGGTCGGACCCACTGGCTCATCGCGCAGGACGGCTGGGAGGAGGTGGCCCAGGCCTGCGTCGACTGGATTCGATCACTCTACGTAAGTCGGAGCGCCCGAACCCGACCGAATTCGCCCGACACGCCTCTTCGCGTATAACCCGTACATCGATGAAGGCCGCGTTCCGAGATCGGTACGGTCCGCCTGAGGTCGTGGAAATAAGGAACGTCGAGCGTCCGGCGCCGAGGGAAGGCGAGGTCCTGGTTCGGGTGCGCGCCGCATCCGTGAATCGTGCGGACCTCGACGGCCTTAAGCCGAAGCCTGGCTTCATGCGCTTGGTCATGGGCCTCCGCGCGCCGAGGAGCCACGAGGTCGGCATCGACGCGGCCGGTGTCGTCGAGGCGGTCGGCCCTGGCGTGACGCGCCTGAAGGCCGGCGACGAGGTGATGACCGACCTGTTCGCCGCCGGGCGGTTCGGCGCATTCGCCGAATACGTCTGCGCGCTCGAGAAGGCCTTCGAGCCGATGCCGGCCGGCATGTCGTTCGAGACGGCCGCCACGCTGCCGCACTCCGCGGTGCTCGCCCTCCAGGGGCTGCGGCGCGGTGGCCGGACGATCAGGCCGGGAGATCGGGTCCTGGTGGACGGCGCATCCGGCAACGTCGGCCCGTTCGTCGTCCAGATCGCGAAGGCGATGGGCGCGGAAGTCACCGCCGTCGCCAGCACCGACAAGCTCGAGTTCGTGCGCTCGCTCGCCGCCGACCACGTCATCGACTACAGGAAGGTGGACTACACGCGCGCCGGAGAACGCTACGACTGGATCGTCGCGGTCGACTCGCATTATCCGCTCCTCGCGGTCCGTCGCGCGCTACGACCGAACGGTGTCTACGTCACGATGGGTGGCGAAACAGGCAGCATCTTCGCCTCACTCGTGATCGGCCTCCTGATCTCGCGGTTCAGCGACAGATGGAGCGGCCTCCTGCTGTGGTGGAAGCCGATGCATCGGCCGGACGTTGAGACGCTGAAGGACCTGATCGCGGCAGGAAAGCTGAAACCGATCATCGATCGACGTTATCCGCTGGACCAGGTCGTCGACGCGCTGCGCTGGGTAGAGGACGGCCACGCCCGCGGTAAGGTCGTCATCACCGTCTCCTGACCTCGCGTTCGGTGGCGTCGCCTCCGGACGAAATCGCTCCCGGCCCTCAGCGAGCACGCGCAGGCGTTGCGCTTGCAGCAGCCGATCGTGCCTGCTACACTGAACCGTATGGTTCAGTATACGCTAGCTCGACTCGATGCCTCGTTCGCAGCGCTCTCGGACGCCACGCGACGCGGTGTTCTGGAGCAACTCGGACGTGGCGAGGCTTCGATCACGGATCTAGCCGAAACGTTCCACATGACCCTCACGGGAATGAGGAAACACGTCGGCGTCTTGGAACGGGCCGAGCTCGTCACCACGGAGAAGGTGGGGCGCGTGCGGACCTGCAAGCTCGGCCCGCGCCGACTGGACGAAGAGACGGCATGGATCGGACGGTACCGCCAGCTGTGGGACTCACGCTTCGACGAGTTGGAAAAGGTTGTCGAGGAACTGAAATGGAAGGAGACGGTCGATGGACGCAAGAAGAGAGACTGAGCTCACCCCCACGAAGAACCGCGCGACGGCGGAACGGAAGTCCGAGCGTGAGCTAGTCGTCACCCGAGCCGTCAACGGCCCGGCGCGCCTCGTGTTCGAGGCGTGGACCAAGCCCGAGCTGCTCAAGCGGTGGTGGGTACCGAAGTCGATTGACGTGTCCCTGCTTTCGTGCGAGATGGATGTTCGTGTCGGGGGCAGGTACCGTCTCGTGTTCAGCCAGGATGCCTCAACGACCATGGCGTTCTTCGGCAGGTACCTCGAAGTGGCACCGCACTCGCGGCTCGTCTGGACAAATGAGGAAGGCGATGATGGCGTGGTCGTCACCACGGTGACTTTCGAGGAAGAGCGTGGCAAGACGCTGCTGGTCGTGCGCGATCTCTATCCCTCGAAGGAGGCTCTCGACGGTGCGATCGCCTCCGAGGCGACGGCCGGGTGGCCCGAGATGCTCGAGCAACTGGATGAGCTTCTCATCACTCTGGGCGCGAGCATGGGACGGTCATGACGCCGTCGATCCAGTCGGCGATGAAAGATGGCATGCAGGGCACGCGCGTACGTGCATGCCCTGCGTGACGGCCGCGTGGAGCGCCACAGGACGCCCGCGTAGAAAGGAGTGGTATGGCCAAGCTCGTGTTCGGAATGAACCAGTCCCTGGACGGCTACGTCGATCATCAGGCGTTTGCGCCGAGCCCCAGGCTCTTTCGCCACTTCATCGAAGAGGCTCGTTTGCAGGCGGGCAGCGTGTACGGCCGCCGAATGTATGAGGTCATGCGGTACTGGGACGACGATCATCCTGAATGGGACGCTGAGGAACGTGCCTTCGCGGCGGCGTGGCAGCGCCAACCGAAGTGGGTCGTCTCGCGCTCGCTGACGTCGGTCGGCCCCAACGCCAGGCTTGTTGCGGCTGATCTCGAGGGCGCGATCCGCGAGCTCAAGGCCGAACGCGACGGGGAGATCGAAGTTGCTGGCCCGAGCTTGGCGCACAGCCTCACGGGACTCGGCTTGATCGATGAGTATCGGATCTACCTGCACCCCGTCGTGCTTGGCCACGGCACGCCCTATTTCGCCGGACCCCGGCCGCCACTCCGACTGATGACAAGTGATCGGATCGGCGAGGACGTGATCAGGCTGTCCTACGTTCCGGCTTGAGTCTCGCGCCTCGCTGCATGCGCGAACGATCGGGACGCGCGGCTCGAGGTCGCGCTGCCGGTGATCGAGCCGCGCTCACTCTTCTTCGGCCCGTATCCGGTTGTCATCCGGCGAAGTGGTGCCACGCACACGAACGCACCCTCGCGCCGCGGGAGCGCGCTCGCGCTCGATGTCGATCTCGGCGACTGGATCAATGACCGGCGCGTGATCGTGCCAGGGATGCCTCGGCTCGACGGGAGATGACCGGCATGGGTTACGGTCGCGGCATGGACGCGCCGTCACCGAAGCCGGTCGAACATCTGGAGGTCGCCGCTGCCGATCCACTCGCGGCGCACGTGCTCACGTTCGAGGGAGCAACGATTCACGTGCGCGGACCGTGGCGCATCCCCGTCGCACGCTAATTCGAAGACGCCGGACGCAGCACGCGGTCACCCGCTACGTGGCCGCGCTTCGTCGGATTGACGACTACGCGGCGTCCGCGTTGGCGGTCGCATCCGCGGGCATTGCTCGGCCGCGCATGTCGCTGTTGGCGCAAGTTTCGGAAACGCTTGGGCGACACCAAGACAACATTTCCGAGGACGCCCGCGGCTTTACTTGATCGACTCCCAACAGTAGTCGCTTTGTGCTGGGAAGCCGTACGCGATGGGGGAATAGTGCCGTCCAGTCTGAATTACCCGCCGCTCGACACGAGAGGAGGCAGCTGCGCGGGCGTACGGCACCAACACACCACAGCCAAGGGAGAGAAGACTTATGCCTCGGATCCTGACCGGCGCGGTCGCCGTGTACGCGGTTTGGGCTTTGATCATCGGCCTCGTCATCGGCAGCACGCCCGTGGCGGCATCGCACTGGGGTGGCTCGGTGACGAACTTTGTCGACAACGACGTAGAGACCCAAGGCTGCCACGACAGCCCGTACTACTTCAACCCCATCTACGGGTGGGCACGATCGTGCAATGGAGGACACGACGTGGCCAGCTCTCCGTTCAGTCCGAATGTCTACATCCGCGGCTATTTCTGGAGCAGCGCGACGGTGACAGCAACTGCGTTCTACGACGTGTACTACAACTCGAACTGCACGTCTTGGGCGGGCCGCGAATACCGAAACGCGTTCGAGATTACCGTCCCCACCGGCACAGCCGGCATCGCCTTCCATCACCTCGGCAACTATCACTACGGAGTTGGAGCGGTGCTCGGTAACGGCACGCACATCGGCGAACAGGCCAACTGGGGAGCTCCGGTTTACTTCTGCTCGGGACAGCTGGCGAGCACCGGAGCCCACATCCATGCCGAAGCCGCGCGCGATGGCGTTCCCGATGACTCGCAGCTGGTCGACGCGTGGTTGTTCGACAACGGGCACCCGTTCGTCCAGTTCCGGCATCCGTAGACGTACCCGGGCGTCAGCGACACCCTCAAAAGGAGTGAGAAGCAATGAGACTCATACCAACTGTCGTGGCCGCGGTCGTACTTGTGGGGCTGACCGTGGTCGGCGCTGCCACCACGACCACACTCAGCATTGCCGGGCAGACGCCGCGGCCCGCGTTCCGCCCCGCGAGCGTCGCGACACTCGTTCCGCCGAGCGCGCTCGTGGCGCATCCGAATCCAGCCCTCGGCTACAGCATCAGCCTGCCGCCCAATTACCGCCGCGCGGTCTCTGCCGTCGACGCAGAGCGCGTTGGACGGGACGTCTTTACACCACGCACTGATGCGGAGGACCGCGAACTGTGCATGACTGAGCAACGGGGTGGACAATCACCCGAGCGGGTCGCCGACCTCAAAGTAGACGCGTACGCGAATCCCGACGGCCTCTCCGCGGTCGACTTCGCGAGCCAGCCGACACGGCGTGTCCCCCTTACGACGATTGAATCGACCAAGATCGATGGCCGTGACGCGGCGAGGATCGTCCACCAACCGAGCGGGGACACCGCCTACTACGTCGTCAGCGCGAATGGACGCCTATACGAGATCGCCCCGTTGATCTTCGAGCAGCCGACGACACAGCCACGAGGTTGGCTCGACCAGATCGCAGCCACCTTTAGGGTCATTCCCGCGAACGCAGCACCGGCGTCACCATCTCGACGAACGCTTTGCGGTGCGTGATTCCGGCGATGAAACTCGGGAAGATCGTCTCGTAGTGCGGAGCCGGAGGGCAGCCCATCTGGGCCGCTCTCCGGAGCCGCGTGTACCAAAGGGAAGGCGCCAAGAGCGATGGTCTTGTGGACCTCGTCTCGATTGCCCAGACCACTACCCGTGAGGCGAGACATGATTGTCTCGACCATTGCTCAACCGGACGTTCGATTCGCTCGCGAGTTTCCGAGTAAAATGACGCTCTCGCCGAGGTAGCTCAGTTGGTAGAGCAATGGTCTGAAGAATCGCGCGCCTGGCGATTCGCGAACTTGCTCGAGAATTCGCGACTGATACCGATTTTTGAGCTCTAAGAGAAATGGTCTCAGCGGTCAATGGTCTGGAGAGTGCGGCGGGCAGGTTGCCCTCTCCGCCAGTCACGCAGGCTGCATCACAGCGTCGTACTCACAGAATGGCCGTGGCGTGAGGATCCTGGAGCTGTACGGTCTGCCGATCGCCACAGCTGCGTTCGCAGTGACGGCGGCCGTGCTCGCCGTTGTCAGTGGGCCTGGCGCAGCCGCTGTTGCGGTGGCTGGCGCGATCGTGACCGCAACGCTCGACGTCGTGCTGCGCTACCGCAGCGAGTCGGCGCGACGGACCCGTGAAGCACAGGCTCTCGCGCAGGTCGGTGATGTGGCAAAGCGCTTTCGTCATCGCCTCGCCGCTGAGTTGCCACTTGGCGGGACCGGGGTGCCCGAGCAGCCCGACAGAGTGGCGGCGTTCGCTGAGTGGATCCGAACCGGACGATTCAACTTCCTCAAGGATCGCCGATGGAGCGATTGGGAGAAGGTCGGACTCCTCGTTCAGCGCGGATCCGCCGAGGTCAGCGCCGCGGCGGCTTTGGTCGGCGACCGGCTGCCGTCGTCTCAAGAGGGACGTGTTCGCGAGCTGCGGGATCTCAGCGACCGTGCGGCGAGTCATGCATTCGAGATCGCCTCGGCCTACGCCGGGTACGACGTCACCGAGGAGCCGAGAGGATCGCGATACGGGCCGGCAGCGGATCGGGACGTTGACGCGACCCAGATGGAGGCGTACGCGAGCTTCGGCGCCGAGTTCACGACGCTCGTGGCCGAGATCGATCGCTTCGCTGCGCTGGCGAACGAATGAGGAACCGGCATGCTCTAGAACCGGAGCCAACTCACGGCGTGGCCTTGGTGCGACGCCGACGCAGGCCGAGCATAGACAGAGGAAAGGCGTTCGCCTCGCTGAAGATGACCTTCCGATCCTCACTCTGCTGAACGACTTCAAAATCTGGTTCATATCGGACGAAGATCTGAAACGTGCGACGGTCGGAACCCGGCGTCACATGAAGTGACGTTCCCCGAGCCTCCACGTTGACCGTCGGAAACCAATGGAACACCGGGCCGATGTCAATCTCGGCGCCGCCCACGGCTGCGCGGTACTTCGGCTCAAGGATGTTCAGGCTGACCTGGCCAGCCGCATCCGCGTCTCGCATGATCGAGGCGAGGTCGGCTGCCTCGTCGAGCTCGATGTCGAAGGCATGAAACAGGGTAGTGTGAGCACCGACGCGGAGCGCACGCGCGACACGCAGCGTGCGCCGCACCTCTACGTGCGCGACACCCGCGTATGGCCACCGCATCGTGATGCCCGTCGCGTTCTCGATCAGCCAGAGCGCCTTGAGATGCGCCAGGTAACGTGTTGACACGGCGGGCGGCGCGGGCACGGCGTCCGGGCGAACCGTCAGACGATCACCTGTGTCAAGCCGTTCCCAGACGAGCCGATCGGCCTCCGATGCGCAAAGCAGAAACTGCATGAGCGGCCAGCCCTCGCGTGCGTCACGCATGCGATCGAAGTGGACCTGAAGATTCTGCGTCACGCTCGTGTCGGGCGGCACGCGTAAAGTTAGTTCGAGTTCCAGCGCGCGACCACGTGTCGTCTCGAAACGAGTTTCTCGCGTTCCGCCGCGGATGCGCTGCAGATGCGGAGCGTCGACGGCGGCGAGCAGCCGCCCTGAGCGGTAAAGGCTCAACCGTGACGCGAAGGGATTCGGTGGCCCGGCGCGAAGCGTGACGAGTTCCGGGAGCTGCTCACCCCACGGGAACGGCTCACCGTTGGCGCGCGCCTCGAAAGCGCTGATGTATTTCCGCGGTATGGATGCGTCAGTCCCAGTCTCGATCGCACGTCGCAGGGAGGTCGCGGCGCGGCGACCGTCCTCGTCATCGGGGAAGCTGAACGTCACTCGCCCGACGATCTCCACGCCCGGCCGCGCCCTCAGCGCCAACGTGGCCATGTCCTTGTCAACCACGATCTGCGACGAGAACGCAGCGGACCCCGGCCACTGGATCAGCCGGTCGTACACGCGCCGCGCGGCTGCAAGCGCCTCCACTGGAGCCAGCGGCCGACCCTCGATCGCGCTCGAGATCTGTTCGAGCTGCTGTTCGATGCGACGGAAGTACTTGCGATCGCGCTGGTGCGCGAGGATGCTCGCAGCGCTTAGCTCATCGTCCAGGGTTTCGGCGAGCTCACGCAATGCGTTTGCCGCGCTCGTGCCGAAGATCGCCAGGTCATCGTAGGCCGCGGTGAAGCGCAGCGACAGCGAGCTGAGCGCGTCGAGATCGTCGTGCATGACTACTTCGAACAGCAGAGTCAAGACTTCCGCGTCTGTGAAGAAAGCGTCGTCCGCGCTGATCTCGCTAACGCGCGGGTAGCGCTCGACGAAGCGCTTCACGGCCGCGCGCAGTGCGGACCGGAAAGCGCGCTGGCGCGCCGAACCCACCACGTTCTGCGCTAAGCTCGCCGCAGCGCGACCAACGCCTGCCGTCAGTAGGCCCGCGGCGATTCGGCCGGCCAGTTCTTCCGGTGTCACATGAGCACGCTACGGGATGGAGCGCGTCCTGCCCGCGCGGAGCGGAGAGCTTCCAGTGCGTGGCGGGGCGCGTGCTTAGGCCGCTCGACTGGTCTCGATCGCGCTCAAGTGGGAGGGGCTGCGGCTGCGTCCATGAGAGCCTGCGCGCGCGCGACGACCTCCACGAGCCGCGCGCGCAGCGCGCGCGTCGCTTCCTCGAGATGCGCGCGCCCTCGCATGATCTCGTCATCGTGGCCCACCTGGCGCCCGTTGAAGATCGTCATCGCTCCGTAGGCTACGGCGCTCATATCGTCCATTGCTTGCGAGAGCAGCTCGTTGATCTCAAGAACGCGCCCGCGCAGCTGGAGGTCGAGCTCGGCGACGGCGGGCCCGCTGTCGGCGGCGAAAGCGCGTGCGCGCGTTCGCAGCTCTTCGTACAAGAGATCTGCCTCACTCAAGGACCAACCGGCCTCGGGCGCGGCGCCCCGCGAAAGCTCGACGATCGTGATCTTCGCTTGGCGTGGTTGCGCAGCAGCAATATCGCGGTAAATCATCGCGTGCCGGATGAGCTCGAAGGCGGCTGAGGAGACCTGTTTTAGCGCTCTCGTGCGTACCGGTTCGAGCTGCGCGTTCTGCGCGCGCTGCTCCCGTTCGCGTGTGCGGCGCTCGCGCTCGGTGACGATGATGCCCACGATCACGGTGAGGATGATGCCGATCATCCCGACGATCAGTGCGACGGGCGTGCCGGCGAAGATGAACGTGATCAGGGTGACGAGGATGCTGATGAGGCCGGTGATGATCGTCCGGCCGTTGCGCTCGAGGCCGCCACGGATACGACTTGTCTTCATCGCCGTCGGGTGCCGTTCAGGTTTGTCTCATGCGAATCAAACGTAGCTGCGCGGCGGACATCAAGGTCGTTACGTCCTCCGCGCGACGGGGAACAGCTGGGTCATGGCCGCAGTCACACGTCGCGCCGCGAGCACCTCATCGCCACCGAGGAGTCTCGCCGCCGCGATCGATCCAGGTGATCGCTCGGTATCGAACAAGCCGTTATTGATGCGGATTGCGTCCTCCATGGATCGGTCGCGCCGTCTCTCCCAACTCGCGAGAGCTTTCGGGTCGTCGACGAGGAAGAGCGCCAGCTGACCAGCGTCGCCTGCGTAGTCCGGAAACTTGAGACCACCCGGCCCATCCTGCAGCGCAAGTACGCGAAGCAAGAAAGCACCGTCTAGGGACGGCACTCTGAAATCAGCCATCCCGACCTCCTGGATGTCCAGGTGAATCAAGTCGAGCGTCACTGTCGCGCTGCGGAGACCGAGAACGCCGAGGG
>Ga0075429_100005439_pt1 | contig 10969 bp, 9 predicted proteins | sample RhiMetdeltSRZDD3_FD_75295 | JGI IMG/M metagenome (GOLD analysis project Ga0075429, IMG submission 75295) | Populus rhizosphere microbial communities from Tennessee, USA - Rhizosphere MetaG P. deltoides SRZDD3 | ecosystem: Host-associated > Plants > Roots > Rhizosphere > Soil | place: USA...
GAACTGCACCGCCTGGAACTCGGCGATGGGCTTGCCGAACTGCTGGCGCTCCTTCGCGTAGCCCAGGCCGTACTCGAGCGCCCCCGCGGCGAGGCCCGCCATCTGCGCGCCGATCCCGATGCGGCCCTCGTTCAGCGTCTCGATGGCGATCTTGTAGCCCTGGCCCAGGGCGCCCAGCACGTTCGCCTTGGGCACGCGGCAGTCTTCGAGGATGAGCTCGCAGGTCGACGACGCGCGGATCCCGAGCTTGTCTTCCTTCTTGCCGACGCTGAAGCCCGGGAACGAGCGCTCGACGAGGAAGGCAGTGATGCCTTTGTAGCCTTTCGAGGGATCGATCGTCGCGAGCACGATGAAGAGCTCGGCCTCGGCGGCGTTCGTGATCCAGAGCTTCCGCCCGGTGAGGCTGTAGTGATCCCCCTGGTCGGTGGCACGGCAGGCCAGCGCAAAAGCGTCCGAGCCCGATCCCGCCTCGGACAGCGCGTACGCGCCGACCCAGGACGAGGCGAGCTTCGGGAAATAGCGTGTGTGCTGGTCCTCGTTGCCCCACTTCAGCAGGCAGTTGTTCACCAGCGTGTTCTGCACGTCGACGAGCACGGCCAGCGACGGATCGACCCGCGCCAGCTCCTCGACGACGAGGATCGACATGAAGAAGGTGGCCTCGGCTCCGCCGTGTTTCTCCGGGATCTCGACGCCCATGATCCCGAGGGCGAAACACTTGTCGATCACCTCGCGCGGGATCCTGGACTCCTCGTCCATCTTCCGCACGAGCGGCCGCACCTCCGCGAGGGCGAACGCCCGGACCTGATCGCGGAACATCGTCTCGTCGTCGGAGAGGTCGGTGAGGGGAAGGCTGCGCAGCCCAGGCGCCATACGTCAATCGTACATGGCTACATGGGGTCAGGTCTGTCGTATGGCTTATAGCCGGTGCTATACGCCAAAGGACAGACCTGACCCCACGCGCTGCGCATCGGCGATGACGTCGGGCAGGCCGGCACCGCGAAAGCCGCCGCTCGTCAGATAGAGGCCGGGAACGCGCGCGATCGCCTTCTCGACGGCGGCCACGCGGTCGGCGTGGCCGATCTCCATCTGCGGCGTCCCCTTCGGCCAGCGGAAGACGCGGCTGAACACCGGGCTGCCGCGCAGGCCGAGGACACGCGCCAGGTCCTCGTAGACGTACTGCACGAGGGTGGCGTCGTCGCGGTCGAGGATCTCGGGGGCGTGGACGCCGCCCACGAAGCCGCGCAACAGGACGTGCCCGTCGGGGGCGCGTCCGGGGAGCTTCGTCGAGACGAACGAGCAGGCGAGGGTACGGCGCCCCTCACTCCGCGGCACCACGAGCCCATAGCCGTCGAGGGCGTGCGCGACATCGATGCGGCGGAAGCCCAGCATCACGGTGGCGGTGGACGCAAAGGGGATGCCGCCCAGGGTCGCCGCCGCGTCGGGGGTGATCCCGGCCAGCAGCGGCGACGCGCGGTGCGCGGGGACGGCGACCACCACCGCCCGCGTACGCCACGTCTCCGCGCCGGCCTCCACCACGAAGCCATCGTCCTCGCGCGCGAGACGTGCGGCCGCGCCCAGCCGGAGTGCCTCCGCGGGAATCGAGGCGGACAGAGCGCCGACGAGCTCGCCCATGCCGCCGGCCAGCGAGACGAAGGCGCTGCCGGCAGGGCCGCGGGCCGCCGCCCGCATGCCACGCAGCAGGCTGCCGTGACGCTGCTCCATCTCGACCAGGCGCGGGAATGTCGCGCGCACGGAAAGACGCGCCGGATCGCCGGCATGGATCCCGCCCAGCAGCGGCTCGCCGAGGCGGTCGAGAGCCTCGCGCCCGAGCCGCCGAACGAGAAACGATGCGATCGATTCGTCGGCACCGTCACGCCGCGCGCGGACGAACGGCTCGAGCGCCATGCGCAGCTTGCCGGAGGGTGAGAAGAGGCCCGACACCGCCAGCGGCCACAGCCGGGTGGGCACCCCCAGGACCATACCGTCCGGCATCTCGTGCAAGCGGCCGCCGCGGAGGATGTAGACGGTGCGCTGGTGCGGGTTCGTCGAGATCAGCCGTTCGCCGAGGCCGAGCTCGCGGCAGAGAGCGACGCCTTCGGGCTTCTGCGCCAGCATGGAGTCCGGACCGGCGTCGAACACGAAACCCGCCTCGCGATGGGTGCGGACGACGCCACCCCAGCCGTCGGAGGCCTCGAGGACGACGCACGAGAGCCCGCGCCGCACGAGGGAGCGCGCGGCGGTGAGCCCGGCCATGCCGCCGCCCACGACCACGACGTCGGTGCGTGTCTCAGGCAAGAGCGAGATCGGCCAACGCGCGGATGAAGGTGGGCGACGTGTTCAGCGACTCGGTGCGCGCCAGCTCGAGGCCGTGGGACCGCGCGGCCTCCGCCGCCTGGATGTCGAGGTCGAAGAGGATCTCCGTGTGGTCGCACACGAAACCGATCGCACAGACGAGCACACGCCGAGCGCCCTCGCCGGCCACGATGCCGAGCATCTCCTCGACGCTCGGACCCAGCCACGGCTCCGCCGTGCGGCCGGCGCTCTGGTACGCGAGCCCCCAGGTCTCGAGCCCGGCCCGCGCAGCCACCCCCGACGCCGTTGCCCGCACCTGGTCCGGATACGGATCGCCCTGCGATACGACGCGCGCGGGCAGGCTGTGGGCGGTGAACAGGACGACGTCGGGGGCGAAGCTCGCCCGCTTCGCCTGGAGCTTCTCTGCGAAGGCCTCGAGCAGGAGCGGATGCTCGTGCCAGGAGCCGACGAACTGGATGGCGACGTCGGCCGGACGCGACTGTTCGACGGCGTCGCGGTACTTCGCCACGCTCAGCGTCGAATACTGCGGCGCGAGCGGGATCGCCCGCAGGGACCGCACGCCGTCGGCGGCGGCCCGGGCCAGGGCCCCCGCGACCAGCGGCTCCCAGTTGCGCATGCCGACGTAGACGGGGCGTCCGATGGCGGCGGCCAACGCCTGTCCCTGCGCCTCGGTGATGTCGGTGAGCGGCGAGCGGCCGCCGATGGCCGCGTAGTTGTGCGTCATCTCGCGTACGAGCTCCTCGGAGGGAGGGCGGCCGCCACGCACGCGGGTGAGATAGGCCGGCATCTGGTCGAGGGAGTCGGGCGTGCCGTGGGCGAGCAGGAGAACTCCGTCGGGCATCGACTAGCGTCCCGTGCGCGCGTGCACGTGCTCGACCACCGCCTTGACGTTCTCCACCGGCGTGCCGGGCAGTATCCCGTGGCCGAGGTTGAAGACATGGCCGGGCCGCCCGCCCGCCTGGGCGAGCACGTCGTCGACGCCGGCGAGCAGCCGTTCCCGCGGGGCGAAGAGCAGCGTCGGATCGAGGTTGCCCTGGACGGCGGCGCCCTCCAGCCGCTTCCAGCCGGTGTCGAGCGGCGTACGCCAGTCGAGGCCGATCACGTCGCCGCCGCCCTCGCGCTGCGCCTCCAGCAGGTGACCGGTGCCGGTGCCGAAGTGGATGGTGGGCACGTCCAGCCCCTTCAGGCGTTCGAACAGCGTGCGCACGTGCGGCAGGACGAACTCGCGATAGTCGGCCAGGCTCAGCGCACCCACCCACGAGTCGAACACCTGCACGGCCTGCGCGCCGGCCTCGACCTGCGCCCGCAGGTAGTCGCCCATGAGCTCGGCCAGCAGCGAGGCGAAGCGATGCCACGCGGGCGCGTCCTGGTACATGAGCGACTTCGTCGCCGCGAAGTTGTTCGAGTGGCCGCCTTCGATCGCGTAGGAGGCGAGGGTGAAGGGGGCGCCCGCGAAGCCGATGAGCGGCACCCGCCCGTCGAGGGCGCGACGGAGCAGGCGGATCGCTTCCAACACCACGCGGAGCGCCTCCCGCGGCTCGAAGCGGCGCAGGCGCGACACGTCGTCCGCGCTGCGCACGACCCGCTCGATCACGGGACCCTCGCCCGCCTTGAAGTCGAAGGGGATCCCGAGAGGCTCCAGAGGCAGGAGCAGGTCGCTGAAGAGGATGGCGGCGTCGACGCCTAAGGCATCGATCGGCTGGAGGGTGACCTCGACCGCCAGCTCCGGCGTGCGGCACAGCGTGAGGAGCGTGTGCTTCTCGCGGAGCGCGCGGTACTCGGGCATGTAGCGTCCGGCCTGGCGCATGAACCAGACGGGCGTGCGGTCGACGGGCTCGCGCCGGCAGGCGCGAAGGAAAGTGTCGTTCATGAACAAGCGATCATAACCCTACTGCCTTGACACCCCCGCGCCGCGTCTGATCTCATTCCTGTTTGCCGTGACGCAGGGGGCCGCTCGTGAGGAGCGGCCCCTCCCGCAGCCTCCTTATATAAGGATCCGCCCATGCGCATGAATCGGCGCCGCGGCCTGCTCCTGGCCGCCGGCGTCCTGCTCGCGAGCCGTCTGTCCGCGGCGGAAACGCCGCCGGCACGCATTGCTTCCCTCAACCTCGGCGCCGACGAGATCCTCGTCGAGCTGGTCGGCACGGATCGACTGGTGATGGTGACGACATTCGCCGACGACCCCGAGATGTCCAACATCGTGGGACGGGTGCCGCCCGGCATCCCGCGCGTGACGCGGGCGAAGATGGAGCGCCTCGTCGAGCTGCGTCCCGATCTCGTGGTGGTGTCGGAATTCACGGAGGCGGACTTCCTCCACCTGCTGACGACGTCGAAGATGAAATATCACCGCGTGCAGATGCCGTCGCTGGACGCGGTCGAGGCGGCGATCACCGAGCTCGGCAAGGCCGTCGGCGCCGAGGCGGCGGCCGGCGCGCTCGCGGAGGAGCACCGGCGGCGGCTGTCCGATCTCGATCGGCGCCTGGCCGGCGCCAGGCGCCCGCGAGTCCTCTACTGGATGGAGCCGTACACCGCCGGCCGCGCCACCGTCATGCACGACATCCTCGAGCGCGCCGGCGCCAAGAACCTCGCCGCCGAGCTCGGGATCACCGGCTTCGCGCCGCTGCCCGCCGAGCGCGCGTTCGCCGCCGACCCCGATTGGATCGTCGTCCGCAAGGAAGGCTCCGCCCGCACCGCCCTGCTCGCCCACCCCATGCTCTCGCGCCTGGCCGCGGTGCGCGACGGACGCATCGTGGAAGTGCCGGGGCGATACCTGTCGACCCTGACGCATCACACCGCGAGCACGGCGGAAACGATCGCACGCGCGCTGCATCCCGACCGGTTCGCACCTTGACCCGCTCCGGACGGCGCGTGGCGCTCCTCGCCCTCGCCGCCGCCCTGCCCCTCGTGATCGTCGGCGCCTTCGCGCTGGGCAGCGTGCGCCTTCCGCTGGGCGGGATCGTCGATGTCCTGGCCAGCCGGCTGGGCCTCGTCGCCGCCCGGCCGCTCGACCCCACGACGGAGACGATCCTCTGGGTCGTGCGCGTGCCGCGCGTGCTGCTGGCGGCGATGGTCGGCGGCGGCCTCGCGGTCGTGGGGGCCGTCCTGCAGGCGGTCTTCCGCAACCCGATCGCGGATTCGGGCCTGCTCGGTGTCAGCTCCGGGGCGGCCTTGGGCGCCGTGCTGGCGGTGAAGCTCGGCCTCGCCACCACGATCTTCTTCGCCCTGCCCCTCGCCGCCTTCGCCGGAGCGATGGCGGCGGTCGCGCTCGTGTACGCATTGGCGCATTCCCTCGGCCGGGCGACGCTGCACGGCCTGCTGCTCACCGGCCTGACCATCTCCGCCCTCGCCTCCGCGGTCACCTCGATGCTGCTGGTGGCCACCGAGGAGTACCGCGTGAAGGTCGTGCTGTTCTGGCTGGCCGGCGGGCTCGACGGGCGGAGCTGGCCGCACGTCCAGGCGGCGGTGCTGCTGATCCTGCCCGCGGCCGCGCTGCTGGCCGTGTTCGCGCGCCCGCTCGACGTGCTCTCCCTCGGCGACGAGGAGGCGGCCTCGCTCGGGGTGCGCGTCCACCTGACGCGGCTGGGCCTGCTCGCCCTCGCCTCGCTGATCACCGGCACCGCGACGGCGATCGCGGGCTCGGTGCCGTTCGTCGGCCTCATCGCGCCGCATGCCCTCCGGCCCCTCGTCGGATCGCTGGCGCGCTACCTGCTGCCCGCCTCGTTCCTGGGAGGCGCGATCCTGGTCGTCATCGCCGACCTCGCGGCGCGGACGCTGAACGAGCAGATGGACCTGCCGCTCGGCTCCCTGACCGCCCTCGTCGGAGCCCCGTACTTCCTCGTCGCGCTGCGCGGCAGCGAGCGCCGCGCATGAGCGTCATCGAGACGCGCGATCTCGTCGTCGCCCGCGGCGGCAAGACGGTGCTGCGGGGCGTCACCTTCGCCGTCGCGCCCGGGGATGGGATCGCCCTCGTCGGCCCCAACGCCGCCGGCAAGTCCACGCTGCTGCGGGCTCTCGCCGGGCTCCTGCCCGCCGAGGCGGGCGAGGTGCGCTTGAAGGGTGAGGTGCTCCCGCGATGGGAACGCGGCGCGCTGGCGCGTGCGGTCGCGCTCGTGTCGTCCGAGGACGACAGCAGCGGGGCCTTCACCGTCGCCGAGCGCGTGGCCCTGGGGCGCTATCCGCACCGTGGACCGTTCCTTCCCTTGACCGCCGCCGATGACGCGGCGGTGGAGCGCGCGCTCGCCCACACCGGGATCGAGCCGCTGGGCGGGCGCCGCCTGGAAACCCTCTCCGCCGGCGAGCGCCAGCTGGCCGCGCTCGCGCGGGGGCTGGCCCAGGAGCCGGAAGTCTTGCTGCTCGACGAGCCGTCGGCGCACCTCGACGTGGGGCATCAGCTCCAGCTCTTCCGCGTCCTCGACGAGGCGCGCGCCCGCGGCGTGGCCGTCATCGCCGTCGTGCACGACCTGCAGCGCGCCGCCGCCTGGGCCGGGCGCATGGTGCTCCTCGCGGACGGCGCCGTCGCCGGCGAAGGAGCGCCCGCCGACGTCCTCGCCGCCGCCGCTGCCGCCGACGCGTTCGGCGTCCGGATCCACGCGCATGCCGTCCCCGGCCTCCCCCATCCGCTGTACAGCTTCTCCGAGCCCACGCGATGAAGGTCGTCACCCTCCTCCCCGCCGCCACCGAGATCGTCTGCGCGCTCGGACTGCGCGAGCAGCTCGCCGGTCGATCGCACGAGTGCGACCATCCCGCGGACGTCGCCTCCCTGCCCGCGCTCACGCGGGCGCGCGTCGATTCGGGCCTGGCGAGCGGACCGCTCGACGACGAGGTCCGGCGCCTGCTGCAAACGGGGCTGCCTCTCTACGAGCTCGACGAGGAGCGCCTGCACGCCATCGCGCCCGACGTCGTGGTGACGCAGGCGGCCTGCGAAGTCTGCGCCGTCTCCTACGACCAGGTCGCCGCGGTGACACGGCGCGCGGCGCCGCACGCCACTGTCGTATCGCTCGAGCCCACGCGCCTCGCCGATGTGATCGCCGACGTCCGCCGGGTGGCCCGCTCGTGTAGCGTGGCCGACCGGGGCGAGGTGGTGGCTTCGGGTCTCGAGGCCCGGCTCGCTGCCCTCCGCGTGCGTACGCCCGCCCGGCGTCCGCGCGTGGCGGTCGTGGAATGGCTGGAGCCGCCGATGCTCGCCGCGCACTGGGTACCGGATGTGATCGAGGCGGCGGGGGCCGAGCCCGTCGGACCCGCCGCGGGCGGACCCTCACCGTACGTGACGTGGGACGACATCGCCGCCCTTCGTCCCGATGCGCTGGTCGTCGCACCCTGCGGCTTCGACCTCGACCGCACGCGCCGGGAGGCCGCGCCTTTCGAAATTCAGCTCGCGGGCCTCGCCCCGCACGTCCGGCTCATGGACGGCAACGCATACTGGAACCGGCCCGGTCCGCGGCTGGTCGAGGCCGCGGAAAGCCTGGCACACTGGCTGGACACCCTCGATCAGGCATTTTGAGAAGAGACCGTTCGATGCATCCCACCATATATCCTTGACTTTCCTACCCCGAACTTGTCATAACCAGTAGCAACCAGTTCGCAACACAATCGATCGAGGAGGCGTCATGGCGTCAGAGTCCTTGTCCGGGCGCGTGCGTGTATTGGTCTTGGCGGCATTGACTGTCGCCGCGGTTTCGGCCGCGGCTCCGGCCCACGCGGTGAGCTGCACGGGGCTTACCGAATGGAGCTGCAGCACCTCCTACGGCCTCGGCGCGTCGGTGAGATTCAACGGGTCGAAGTACACGCTCTGCGCCGCGTGCTCGCGCGCCGCCAGCTGCCCCGGCTTCACCCCGGAGGCCGACAACTGGTGGACGAACAACGGCGTCTGCGACGGGGGAACGAGCCCCACACCGACACCGACCCCGACCACGCCCGCGGGCAACCCGACCCCGACTCCGTCCCCGACGCCGACCATGGGTCCCGGCCCGACGGCCACGCCCACGCCGACCACGCCTCCCGGCGGTGATGTCGAAGTGACGCCCGGCGGCGGATCGGTCACGGCCAGCGCCAACGACGGCAACGTGCCCGCCAACAGCGTCGACAACAACACGTCGACGCGCTGGTCCGCGAGCGGCGACGGCCAGTGGATCAAGTACGACCTCGGCGTGAACCGCACGGTGACGCGCGTCCGCATCGGCTTCTACAACGGCAACATGCGCCAGTCGCGCTTCGACCTGCAGACGTCGACCGATAACGCCAGCTGGTCGAACGCGCTGACGGGTGTGCTCAGCAGCGGCACCAGCACGCAGCAGCAGGAGTTCGATTTCTCCGACCGCACCGCGCGCTACGTGCGCTACTTCGGCCACGGCAACACCGTCAACACGTGGAACAGCATCATCGAGCTCGACGTGTATGCCACCTCGGGCGGCGGCGTGCCGACGCCCACGCCCACGCCGACCAGCCCGGGACCGACGCCGACGCCGACACCCACCTCGCCGCCGCAGTTCACCCCCACCCCGACGCCCACGGCGTGCGGCAGCGGCTGCGGCAGCGGGCTGCCCGCGAACCTCATCACCGGCTACTGGCACAACTTCAACAACGGCTCGACGACGATGAAGCTGAACGCCGTCCCGACGAGGTACAGCCTGATCGCGGTGGCCTTCGCCGACGCGACGGGCAGCCCCGGCGCGGTGACCTTCAACCTCGATCCGGCCACCGGCTACACCGACGTGAACGAGTTCAAGAGCCACATCGCGTCGATCAACTCCGGCAGCCGCAAGGTCATCATCTCGGTGGGCGGCCAGAACGGCACCGTCAGCATCAACGATTCGACCTCGGCCACGAACTTCCGCAACAGCATCGTGGGCCTGATGAACACCTACGGCTTCGCCGGCGTCGACATCGATCTCGAGAACGGACTGAACGCCACCTTCATGGAACAGGCGCTGCGCGGCATCCGCAGCCAGAAGCCGGGCGCGATCATCACGATGGCCCCGCAGACGATCGACATGCAGTCGGGCCAGGTGAACGGCAACGGCTACTTCCGCCTCGCCCTCAACATCCGCGACATCCTGACCGTGGTGAACATGCAGTACTACAACTCGGGCTCGATGCTCGGCTGCGACGGCCAGGTCTACAGCCAGGGCGGCGTGAACTTCCTGACTGCGCTCGCCTGCGTACAGCTCCAGGCCGGGCTCGCGCCCAGCCAGGTCGGCATCGGCGTGCCGGCCTCGCCCTCCGGGGCGGGCAGCGGCTACGTCTCGCCGACCATCGTCAACAACGCCATGCGTTGCCTCGAGTCGCGCACGAGCTGCGGCACCTTCGTGCCGCCGCAGGCGTGGCCGGGCATCCGCGGCGCCATGACGTGGTCGATCAACTGGGACGCGGTCCAGGGCTACAGCTGGGTCAACGCGATCTCCGTCCCGTAGTTTGGCGCCCCTCCTCCGCGTGTGATGCCCCACACGCGGAGGAGCTCCCCTTGACCCGCGCGCGGAACCTTTGCGACAGTGGACGAAGGGCGCCGTCGGCCTCTTCGGCTTCTTCGAGCCTCGCTTCCTGGGGATGCATCTCACTCCGTGGCACAACATCATCCATCTGGCGTCAGGGGCGGCCTCGCTCCACGTCGGCACCCGCGGATCCTCGACGAGCGCGCGGCGCTTCTCGCTGATGTCTGGCCTGGTGTACTTCGGCCTCGGCTTGATCGGATTCGTCGCACCGGCCTTGACGGCACAACTGCTGGGTCATCCGCCGGTGGCGCCCGGCGATCTGGCGCCGGACAACGCCGTGCACCTGATCCTGGGCGGGGCGTTCGTCGCCACCTCCGCCGCCCGCGTTCGCGGCCGAGAGCGCACCATGGCGGCCGCGCCCGCGCGCCGGAGGTGAGGGAAGTCATGAGTTATCAGTTATGAGTTTTGAGTGCGGCCTCGACGGGGGGCCCGCGCCTACCGTCGGTCGGGGACGTGTCGCAGCCACAACGACGTCAACGCTGCCGACGCCGCTCCGTAGGCGAGACCGTTGACTCACTCATAACTCACGACTCATAACTCAAAACTGCCGTTCACACGATGCTAAGCATCCGGTCGAGCGCGATGCGGGCATCGTGTGCCACCCCCTCCGGCACCCGGATCTCGTTCACGACCTCGCCCCGTACCAGGGACTCCAGCGCCCACAGCAGGTGCGGCGGATCGATGCGGAACATCGTGCCGCAGACACAAAAGCAATCGTCCAGGCTGACGATCGGCTTGGTGCCGGCGAACTGCTTGGCCAGGCGGTTGACGAGGTTGAGCTCGGTGCCGATCGCCCACTTCGTCCCGTCGGGGCTATCCGCCACCGTCTTGATGATCCCTTCCGTGGAGCCGATGGCGTCTGCCTTCTGCGCCACCTCGAACCGGCATTCGGGGTGCACGATCACCTTCACCCCGGGGATCTCCACCCGCCGCTGGTCGACCATCTCGGGGGTGAAGCGGTTGTGGACGGAACAGTGCCCCTTCCACAACACGATCTTCGCCGCACGCATCTGATCCGGGGTCAGACCGCCGTTCGGCTCGTAGGGATCCCAGACGAGCATCTGCTCCAGGGGAATGCCCATCCGGAAACCGGTGTTGCGGCCGAGGTGCTGATCCGGGAAGAACAACACGCGCGGCTTGCGCCGCAGGGCCCAGTCGATCACCGCCCG
>Ga0075429_100005445_pt1 | contig 10964 bp, 5 predicted proteins | sample RhiMetdeltSRZDD3_FD_75295 | JGI IMG/M metagenome (GOLD analysis project Ga0075429, IMG submission 75295) | Populus rhizosphere microbial communities from Tennessee, USA - Rhizosphere MetaG P. deltoides SRZDD3 | ecosystem: Host-associated > Plants > Roots > Rhizosphere > Soil | place: USA...
GAGCGCCAGCAGGGCGCGAGCGTGACCCTCGGACAATCGGCGTGCTTCGACGAGTTGCTGCACCTCCTCGGGAAGCCGAAGCAGTCGCAGCGTGTTACTCACGGTGGAGCGGTCCTTGCCGACCAGTCGTGCGACTTCGTGCTGCGGCAGGGTAAACTCCTGCATGAGCTGCTGGTAGCCTCGTGCCGCGTCGAGCGGCGAGAGCGCGTCGCGTTGCAAGTTCTCGATCAAGGCGAGCGTCAGCAGCGAGCGGTCGTCGACTTCCTTGACGACTGCCGGCAGGGTCTTCCAGCCCAGCCGCTGGACCGCGCGCCAGCGGCGTTCTCCTGCGATCAGCTCATAGCGACCCGCCGCGTTCGGCTGGGGGCGCACCACAACGGGTTGCAGCAGGCCGGATGCCTCGATCGAGTCGGCCAGCTCCTGGAGCTGCGCCTCCTCGAATTGCCGGCGCGGCTGATAGGGATTCGGTCCGATCGTGGAAACGGGGAGGTCCTTGAGCCCGCCGCCCGCCTGACTCGTTTCCCGGGTCAACGGCCCGAGCAGGGCTTCGAGTCCGCGTCCCAACCGCTTGGTCTCGGTCACAATACCTCCGGTACGCTGCGGGTTACTCCATGGGGCAGCTCGATATCGTCACTCGACTCGCCGGATTCCGCCCGTCGTAACAGCTCCTGCGCGACCGCCAGATAACTCTTGGCTCCCACCGACTGCACGTCGTACATCAGGATCGGCTTGCCAAAACTGGGCGCCTCGGCGAGTCGCACATTTCGCGGGATCACCGTGCGGAACATTCTCGGCCCGAAATACTCCTTGGCATCTTTGGCCACCTGGCGGCAGAGGTTCAGCCGGGAGTCGTACATCGTCAGCAGGACGCCGTCCAGCGCGAGCTCGGGGTTGAAGTTCTGCTGGACCAGCCGAATCGTGTTGAGCAATTGCGAAATGCCCTCGAGCGCATAGTACTCGCACTGGATCGGGATGATGACGCCGTGCGCGGCGGCGAGCACGTTGAGCGTGATCAGGCCGAGCGAGGGCGGACAATCGATGATGAGGTAATCGAAGGCGGGTAGCAGCGGGCGCAGCGCCTCGCGCAGTCGAGCTTCCCGCCCATCGACATTGACGAGCTCGAGCTCAGCGCCAACCAGATCCTGCGTCGCGGGAAGAATGGCTAGATAGGGGAGCTCGGCATCCTGCTGGACCGCACTCTCGGCGGAACGGCCGTCCACCAGCACATCGTAGAGCGACGGGCGGGCTGGATCCCGGGGTACTCCGACCCCACTCGTCGCGTTCCCCTGGGGATCGGCGTCCACCAGCAATGTTCGTCGTTCCGCCGTCGCCAGGGAGGCGGCCAGATTGACGGCCGTCGTGGTCTTGCCGACCCCGCCCTTTTGATTGGCGATCGCGATGGTGCGGGCCATCGTAACCTTTAAATCATTGTGTGATAATGAGTTACAATCCGACCATGGAAATTGCTGGGCTAGGACAACCAAATATAAGGCTGAAATACTGATCTGTCAGGCCTTTTCACGTGAAAACATGCCTCCTCCGCGATGTTTTGGTTGAAACAAGGTCTTGGCCGGATTCGGACGTTTCACGTGAAACTGAGTGACAGGACTTAACTGGCTACGATGTCACGACTGCGGAATTTGATCACTTCCACCACCAGATTCTGCAAGTCGCTCGGGGATACCCCAGGAATCCGTCCTGCCTCGCCGAGGCTCCGCGGTCGACGTTGCGCCAGCTTCTCGCGGGCCTCATAGGAAAGACTCTCCACCCCGGCAAAGGCGAGACCCTCGGGGATTTCGAAGGATTCGAGTTTGCCCAGGCGCTCCGCGGCTTCTCGTTCGCGCTCGATATAGCCACCGTACCGAAGCTCGATCGAGGCCCATTCCGCCGCTCCACCAGCTGCTGGCTGGTTGGCGGCTTCTAGCAGTCGCTCGAGCTCGACTTGAGGACGACGTGCTAATTCCGCCATCCGGACCGGCTCGCTGATCTCGGCGCCGCAGATCTCCGCGAGAATTGGATTCGCTTGGGCGGGAGTGAGGGCAGTTCGGTGCGCCAGGGCCATGACCTGGTTTTCGGCGTCAAGCCGACTTTCGGCGGTTCGGGTTTCCTCCTCTGTAAGTAGCCCCAGGAGCTGCGCAGTTGGAAACAACCGTCGCAAGGCGTTGTCCTGCCGAAGCAGGAGCCGGAATTCCGCTCGTGAGGTAAAGAGTCGATAGGGCTCGTCCACGCCCCGGTTCACCAAGTCGTCCACCAGCACTCCCAGGAAGGCCTGGTCCCGGCGGAACACGACCGGTGCCCGCTGAAGCGCCGCGGCTGCCGCGTTCAGCCCGGCGACAACCCCTTGGCCGGCCGCTTCCTCATATCCTGTAGTACCATTGACTTGGCCGGCAAAATAGAGTCCATCTATCCCCCGAACCTGGAGGCTCGTCGTGAGCTGGGTCGGAGGGAAGTAGTCATACTCGATGGCGTAGCCCGGACGGGTCATTTCGACGTGCTCGAGTCCTGGCACCGAGCGCAAGTAGGCGAGTTGGACTTCAGGCGGCAGGGAAGTCGAAAGGCCGTTGACGTACATCTCCGAGGTATCGAGGCCCTCCGGCTCCAGAAACACCTGGTGCCGGGCCGCATGCGGGAAGCGAACGATCTTGTCCTCTATGGACGGGCAGTAGCGCGGGCCCCGTCCGCTGATGGCTCCGCCGTACATCGCAGATTCGCCGAGGTGCGCTGAGACGATTTCCCGGAGCCGTTCTGTGGTGTGCGTGAGGTAACACGGCAATTGGGCAGGTGGCTCGGCGCGCTCGTAGTACGAGAACCAATACGACTCAGCGTCCCCGTCCTGTCGCCGGAGCCGGCCCAACTGTACCGTCCGGCCATCCACGCGCGGCGGGGTTCCTGTCTTGAAGCGTTCTATCGTAACTCCAAGACCCGCAATAGCTTGCGAGATTTCACCAGCGGGGGCCTCCCCGGCCCGACCAGCCGGAATTCGAGTGGTGAGTCCCACCCGAATCTCCCCCCGAAGAAAAGTCCCGGCGGTGAGCACGATCGCCCTCGCGCCGAAGCAACGTCCATCGCTGGTCTCGACACCGGTGATTCGAGTGCCCGTGAGCAGGAATCGGGCGACGGTACCCTGGGCAAACCGCAACAACGGAAACCGTTCCAGCTGCGAGCGGACCGCGCGCCGATACAGCCCTCGATCACACTGCGCCCGCGGCGACCACACAGCCGGACCCTTCGAGCGATTCAGCATGCGGAATTGAATCCGGGCGAGATCTGTTGCCCGACCCATAATCCCGCCCAGTGCATCGACTTCGCGTACGACGGTCCCCTTGGCAATCCCACCGATCGCCGGATTGCAGGACATCTGGCCGATGGTTTCGAGGTTCTGGGTCAGCAACAGGGTACGGGCTCCCGAGCGCGCGGCCATCGCGCACGCTTCGGCGCCGGCATGCCCACCACCAATCACGATCACATCGAATTCGTGCATGGGCCAAAGCTAAGGGATCTGCCGCAGGGATTCAGAACGCTGCTGCCCGGGCTCGGCCAATGGCCAAGAATCGGGAGCCAACGTATGTTCTCGCCTCGACCCGGGTAGGGCAATTCCCCACCCCTTACTTCGAGCACTGGCACTCTAGGGAGGTTCACTGATGGCCATTCGATTGGGCGACGATGCCCCCAACTTCACCGCCGACACCACCATGGGGCCGATCGATTTTCATGAATGGAAGGGGAAGTCCTGGGCGGTGCTCTTCAGCCACCCGAAAGATTTCACGCCGGTCTGCACGACGGAGCTCGGCCGCGCCGCGCAGCTCAAAGGCGAGTTCGACAAGCGCAACACCAAGATCATCGGTCTGAGCGTCGATCCGGTGGATTCGCACCGGAAGTGGGAGGGCGACATCAAGGACGTCACCGGCTACCAGGTGAACTTCCCCATGATCGGGGACCCCGATCGCAAGGTGGCGATGCTCTATGACATGATTCATCCCAGCGCCAGCGAGAATTTTACGGTCCGCTCCGTGTTCGTCATTGGCCCCGACAACAAGGTCAAGCTGACACTTACCTATCCTGCCAGCACGGGCCGAAACTTCGAGGAGCTGCTCCGGGTGATCGACTCGCTTCAGCTCACCGCGGGGTACTCCGTGGCTACACCGGTGGATTGGAAACACGGGGAAGACGTCATCATTGTTCCGGCAGTGTCGGACGACGATGCCAGGCAGAAGTTCCCGAAGGGCTTCGTCGCGAAGAAGCCCTATCTCCGGGTTACGCCTCAGCCCAACCGGTAATTGGCTTCATCATGCCGCTCAGCGGGTAGCGTGGCACTGACTCCTCGTCGCGCTACCCGCCTCCTTTCGCGTCCTCAGCACGTGCCCGCCAAGGAATGGTCAGCCGTCACCTACCGAAGTCCCTCTGGACCCGAAACCTCGACAGGAAGGCGCGTTATGCCTTTTCGGTGTCGATGACCAGGACGTGGGAACTCACGCCAGCCCCGCCTCGCGGTCGGGCCAGCCTGCTGCTGACGCTGCTCTCCGCGGCCTTGGTTTCCGGTGCGGCCGCGCAGCCCGACCCGTCGCTCCGTTCCCCGGCGAGCCGTACCCGGCCCGGCCGGGATAGCGCGACGGTGATCCCGCGCGCCGCGTTCGGGGTGGGCGGGCTCAGTCGGGCCCTGCTGGGGAACACCTACCGCCCGCTCTGGATCCGGCCGGTCCGGATCCGCATCGTCGACCTCGCAGCCATCGAGGGCGGGCTCACCGCAGTGAAGCGGAGCAGCGCGGACGCGAGCCGTCCATTCCAGTTTCAATCGGCCAACGGCAATAGCTTCGGCTTTCGGGCCCTCGTCAAGGATGCGACCCTCGATTGGCCCGAGCATCTGCGCACCGCGACCGCGCGCAAGCTTGCGCAGGACCAGATCAGCGGAACCGTACCGGGGGCAGCCGTCGCCATCGAAGTGATCGAGCACGCGGCCGGCTTGATCCATCCCGCGGTCGAGCTCGTGGTTCTCCCGGACGATCCGAGGCTCGGAGAATGGCGCACCGACTACGCCGGACGTCCGGGCATTCTGGAGCAGCGCCTGCATGGCTCCGACGAGAATCCGGAGGAAGTGCCGGGAGCTCGTGAGCTGCTGGACAGCAAGGACCTGTTCGAGCGGCTCCGCACCGACGGCGCGAGCAGGGTCGACGCCCGGGCGTACCTGACGGCGCGTCTGGTGGATTTCCTCATTGGCGACTGGGATCGGCACGAAGGGCAGTGGACCTGGGCCCGCTTCGACGACGCGATCGGCCATCGCTGGGTGCCCATCCCGACCGACCGCGACTGGGCCTTCACCCGGCTCGATGGAGTCCTCTGGTCACTGGCTCGCTTCGCCGAACCGAAGTTCGTGAAATTCGACACGCGGTTTGCCGGCCTCGGCGGGCTCACCAAGCGCGCCATGGCGCTGGACCGGCGGTTGTTGGTGAGCCTCGAACGACCGGCCTGGGATTCGGTGGCGAAACGTCTGGTCGGCCGGCTCAACGACAACATCATAACCCGCGCGATGGCCGCGCTCCCCAAGGAATACGATCGCCGGCTGGTCGGCTGGCTCACCGAAGCCCTGAAGCGGCGCCGCGACGCGCTCCCCGCCATGGCGGATGCGTTCTATCGCGAGCTCGCAGCCGTCGTGGAGATCTGGGCGACGGAAGGTGCCGATCGGGTCGAGCTCGCCGAAGCGAGCGATAGCGGCCTCACCGTGACCGTGGAGCGCAGCGCGGGCCAGGGTCGCTGGCGTCGGCGATTCCGGCCCGCCGAGACGCAAGAGATTCGAGTTTACACCCTGGGGGGCGCCGACCAGGTCACCGGTGCCAATGGCCGCGAGGCGATTCGGATCCGCATCGTGGATGAGGGAGGCGGACCCCTGTCGATCGCGAACTCCGTTATGGCCTCGGTCTACGACTCGAGCCGGAAGTTCAATCCACCCGGCAAACCCCACAGTCCCGAGGCAATGCTGCGTGACTGGGGCAGGACGCTCGGCATCGCGCCTTGGGTGGATTACTGGGCCAATTCGGGATTGGTACTGGGCGGCGGGCCACTGCTGACTCGATACGGGTTCCGCCGCGCGCCGTTTGCGTCCCAGGTCGCGGTGCGCGCAGCCTATACCACCGGATTCAGCGGCATCAATCTGGATTTCAAAGGCGATTTTCGCTTCGAGTCCCGGGAGCAACGCCTGCTGCTCACGGCCAAGGCCCTGGGGGCCGATGCAGTCCGCTATTTCGGATTGGGCAATGAAACGACACCGGCCGAGCCGATTCCGTTCTACGTCGTCCGCCGCCAGAGTTACAGTTTTGAGCCGAAGCTTTCGCTGGGAATGAGAGGCAAGACCGCCCTGGTGCTCGGCGCGTTGGTCCGGAGCTCCCACACCGACGAGCGGCGGCCGACCCTCGCACTCGCCGAACAGCCCTACGGCTTCGGAGACTTCACCGAGCTGGGCGCCAGCGCCGGGTGGGAACTGGACCTGCGAGACGATCCGGGGTATCCCAATCTCGGCCTGCGCGTTCAAGTGAATGGAGAGCTTTTCCCGGCAATCGGCGACGTCGCCTCCGCCTTCGCGGTGGTCGAAGGGGACCTTGCCGCGTTCGCCACCGCAGGCTTCCTGCCGGGCAAACCCACCCTCGCCCTGCGAGGGGGCGGCAGCAAGGCGTTGGGCGATGCCCCGTTTTTCGAGGCCCCTTCGATCGGGGCACGTCATTCCGTGCGAGGATTCCTCCCCGGCCGGTTCATTGGGGACGCGGCTTTGTACGGAAGCGGCGAACTCCGCCTCAACCTAGGCGCTTCTCCGATCATCCCGGGTGAGTGGGGGGTCTTTGGGCTCGGCGACATCGGACGGGTTTACCTGGACGGCGAATCCTCGAGCACTTGGCATCACGACTGGGGCGCCGGGGTCTGGCTCGCGATTGTCGAGCGAAAGAATACCGTCGCTTTCACGTACGCGCGAAGCCGAGAAGGGGGCCGGATTTACGCCACACTCGGGTTTCATTTTTGAAGTTCCCGCCATGCCCGATTTCAGTCAGATCAGGATGGAATGACGTGCCTGCCAAGGATTAGCGACCGTCCTAAGGTATGAAAGCACGGCGCGTTTCAGCGCGCTGCGCCGGCTGGGGTAGATCCAGCCATCACCCCTGGCAGGGTCGGGTGTCATGGTCGTGGCCGGCATCGCGCTGCTTGCATTGCTCCAATCCGCGCAGCTGAGCGAGCCGGTCGCGGCGGGCAGCAGGGTCGCAGTAACGCCGGGGGCTCAATACCAAGCCGGGTGGTTTCGGCGCTTTCTGTTCGGCGACGGTTGGCGAACGCTCTGGGTCACCCCGATCGAGACGACCGTCGCGGACCTCGACACCTTGCGTGGAGGGCTCACCGCCTACGATCGAGGGGGCGGAGGGCAAACCCTTGGTCTCCGATTCTGCACCCCCGACGGGCGGATATACCAGTTCCGCTCAGTCGACAAGAACCCGGGACAGCTAGCCACCGGATTCCGCCGCACGCCTCCGATCCGCTGGCTCTATCGCAATCATATCAGCGCGATGTTCCCTGCCGGCGTCCTCGCCGTCGGAGAATTGGAACGCGCTGCCGGCTTGCCGCCTACCGAGCGTTGGCTGGCCCTCTTGCCCGATTCCCCACGCTTGGGGAAGTGGCGGGAAGATTTCAAAGGAATGCTGGGGACGTTTGAGCGCCGTCACCTGCCCAGCGACGAATGCTCTCCAGAGGTTTCCCGCGCGGAAGTGATCTCCACGGACACGCTCCTAGCGCGCATCCAGGCCGACGGCGCGAGCTGGCCCGATCAGTCCGCCTATTTGACAGCGCGCCTGCTGGATCTCGTCGTCAACGACCCCGACCGGCATGCGGCGCAATGGAGTTGGCTCCGCTCTGATCGTGAGGGCCTGCACCGTTGGGTCCCGATCCCCCGCGATCGCGATTGGGCCCTCGCCCACAACGATGGCTTTATCTACAACATCGCCAGACGCGTCTTTCCCGTATGGATCAAGTTCGGCCCAAAGTATCGGAGCATCCGGGGCCTTACGATGAAGTCCGAGTCACTCGATCGTTTACTCCTGGTCGGTATGGATCGGCCGGCGTGGGATTCGGCGGTCACACGGCTCCAGGGCCGCTTGAGCGACGAGCGGATCACCGCGGCGGTTGCTGCCCTCCCGCCCGAATTCGACGACACGACGACCAGTTATCTGGCGCGGAGTCTCAAGAGCAGGCGGGATGCCTTGCCGGAGGCCGTGGACCAGTTCTACGACCAACTGGCCCGCGTGGTGGACATCCAGGGTACCGAGAGCGCAGAGCTGGTGGAGGCGAGCCGGGAGCCGGATGGCTCGCTGGTGCTGGAGATGCTCGCAGCCAACCGGACTCCGGTGTGGCGGCGGCGGTTCGTGGCGGAGGAAACCCGCGAGATCCGGCTGTACCTCCGGGGGGGAGCCGACAGCCTTCGGGTGCGAGGTCACCCAGCAGGGATTCCCCTCCGGGTGATTACGGGAGGTGGCGCCGATGTCGTAGCCGATTCGACTGGAGGTGGGGCGCTTCGGGTCTATGACGATTCCGGCAGCGCGAAGGTTCAGGCGACCGGAGCGGTGCGACGCACGGTTCGTCCGCTCGAATCGCTTCCCCGGCGTGACTGGGGCCGGAGTCTCGGCATGGCACCCTGGATTGGCGTGCGTCCCGAGCTCGGCGCAATCGTCGGTGCGGGGCCCGTGTTCTACAGCTACGGTTTCCGCAAGGTTCCCTATCAATCGCGCATCGCCCTCCGCCTGGCGACGACCACTCGTGCCGGCGAGCTCAACGCAGACTTCAGAGCGGATATCCGGTTCGAGCGGCCGGACCGCCGGGTACTGATCAAAGCGGCGGCCCTCAATGCGGACGTGATCCGGTTCTTCGGGTTTGGCAACGAGACGATCCGTTCCTCTACCAGCGGATTTCACAACGTGATTCAACAGGCCTATTCCCTGGAGCCGACGGTCGAGCTGGGCATCGGGGGACCTGCCCGGCTGGAGCTCGGGGGATTCCTGCGCTGGTCGGAGACTGACGAAAGGCGGGTCACCCTGCTCAGCATCGAGCGGCCGTACGGAACCGGATCCTTCACCGAAGCCGGAGGCACCGCGGCGCTCGTCATCGATTCACGGGATAATGCCGACCTCCCAACCAAGGGCCTGACCCTCGAGCTTGGCGGCCGGGTGTTTCCCGCGCTGCTGGACGTGCGCTCGGCGTTTGGACTGATCGGGGTGGTTGGTACTTCTTATCACACCGCCCGCGCGATGCCGATGCAACCCACGCTCGCGTTTCGGGTCGGCGCCGAGCGCGCCCTGGGAACCCCGCCCTTCTTCGAGGCCCCCGATCTGGGTGGCTGGCAGACCTTCCGGGGACTCAACACCCGTCGCTTTATCGGCGATGCGTCCCTGTACGCCAACGCCGATCTCCGGCTCAATCTGGGCGCCTTGCTGGATGTGGGAAACTGGGGAGTGATCGGTCTGGGAGACCTGGGTCGAGTCTTTCAGGACGGCGAGCGCTCCAGGCGCTGGCATTATTCGCTGGGTGGAGGAGTCTGGACGACCGTCTCCAGCCATGTGTTTACGGCGACTCTGGCGAGCGGCGGGGAGCGGCTTCGCTTTTACGTGAAGAGCGGCTTCCACTTCTGAGCCGGCGGCATCCGGCGCGCGGCCGATCAGGCGGTTCGCACCCAGCGTATCATGTCGCGGAAGGTCGCGCGCTTGCCGTATGACAGGATTCCCACCCGGTAGACCCGTCCAGCAACCCACGCGACTCCGAGCACACTCAGAATCATCACGACAATCGCGGAGACAACCTCCCAGAGCGGGAGCGGGGTAATCGAATAGCGGACTGGCAGAGCGAAAGGCGCCCAGAACGGAATGAAGGTGATCACCTTGCCAAGGGTCCCATTCGGATCGTTTACCAACGCGAAGATGGTCATGATGCCGAGCATGATGGGGAGCGTCACCGGCATCATGAGCTGCTGGGTGTCCTGGACCGTACTGGACATCGCTCCCACCGCCGCGAACATGGCCGCGTAGAACAGAAAGCCGAGAATGAACAGCACCAAAAAGATGATCACGAGCGCCGGACTGATCGCGGACAGGAAGGTAGGTCCGCCGGTGCTCGCAGTCGCGGCCACCCCGCCTCCGTCACCCATCATCCGGCCCATGAACGAAGCTCCGAACGACCCGAGGTACAGTGCCGTGGCCGCCCAGATCGAGAGCTGAAACAGCCCGACCAGGCCCACCCCGACCACCTTACCCAGCATCAACTCGAACGGGCGAAGGCTGGACGCGAGGACTTCGATGATTCGGCTCGATTTCTCCTCGACCACCGAGGTCATGACCTGGGAACCGTAAATCATCAGCGTCAGATAGAGGATGAACACCATCCCATAGGCCAGCCCGAACGTCGCGGCTCCGCTCTGGCCGGTCAGTTTGCCGTCCGCCACCTTCTGAGTAATGAGGTCCACTCGGCCGATCGCCTGCATGACTACCCCAGGATCGACGCCCAGCCGCTCGAGCCGTTCAAGCTGCACGACCGGCCGGAGAATGTCTTCGAGGCGCCGCATTTCCGCGGGGCTCCCCACATTGGCCCCGTAGTACTGGATCCGGCCGTCCCTCAGGGTCTCCCCGGTCAGCACCAGCACACCGTCGAACCCGTCGATCTCGGCGCGCTTGGATAGCCCGGTGAGAGCGAGCACCGAATCGCGCACTGCCTCAACCCGCCCAACCGCAGGGAAACGCTGAACCTCGAACGGGATCGGCGCGGCCGAATCCCTTCGTCGGTTGGTCTCGAGGGCTTGGGCGACTCGCGCCGCGAAGGTGCCTTCCAGCCCCTCCACCACCGCGATCCGTTTGGTCCCGCCGGCCCGTCGGAGCAGCAGCGCGGGCAGCAGGGTGAACGTCCCCATGAGCAACGGGAACAGAATGGTCGAGATGATGAAGGCCCTGGTC